>Ga0164308_10002002_pt1 | contig 10847 bp, 3 predicted proteins | sample Whisoiple_246_MG_FD_109983 | JGI IMG/M metagenome (GOLD analysis project Ga0164308, IMG submission 109983) | Soil microbial communities amended with fresh organic matter from upstate New York, USA - Whitman soil sample_246_MG | ecosystem: Environmental > Terrestrial > Soil > Unclassified >... | reverse complement strand
GGTCGTCTCGACCGAGACGGCTGCACAGGTGACATTCCGGCTCGCGTACTCCAGTACGACGGATTGGTGACCGACGGTTCGGCTGGCGGTCTCGTCATCCACATGAAGGTCGACGGCGGTCTCCGCTGGAGCGGACCGCGGGGCGACGTCCAAATGCCAGTCCGCGTTTCCGTCGGCGTCACCGCAGAGACTGTGTTGCATCTCACCGACTTTGCGGACGAGCCGGGCTGGAGCAGCCAGGGTGGTGTTCTCACGCCTCCGTCGATCGTGACGCTCACGTCTGCGAATCGCAACCACGGGACCACGGCAGCCGCGATCGCTTCACATGTGCTCCGTCGTTTCGACGACCTCAACCTCGACCTACCGCCGAGTGTCTACCCGGTGGAGGTATTCGGCGCGCCGAGCGCGGGGACCTTCGACTACCAGGGCAACCCAGTGGGAGAGACCCAGTACTCCTCAGGCTTCAACCTGACCTATGTGGGCCCTGCCTATTTCCAGTGTGGAGACCCTCTGCCTGCGTCACCAGATTGTCGCAAGCCCTGCGTCGCAGACCACGAGTGCCCCGGCGGCCAGCATTGCGCCATGGGAACGGATGCAGCCGACGGGTGCGACGGGACGGGACCCTGTTTCTGCGCATGGGCCGACCAAGCCACCATGAAGTACGCGACGACGCACGAGCTTGGCCACATGGTCCAGCTCGCCTTCACCGGCAACATGTGGAGCGGCGGGGAGTACACGTTTACCTGCACCAACGATCCAACGGCTACCAGCTGTCCAACGAATCTTGGTCCGGTCTATGACGCCGGAAACGGAACCTTGCCGCAGCTCATCGACCCGCCGTTGATGGACCCCATCTGCGGCTGTTCGCACGTCAAGTCATCGAACCCGCGGCACTGCCTGCAGTCGATCGAGCGTGTTTCCCGCGCGGACAACGAGGGCTTCGCCCAGTTCTTCGCCTCCTTGATCTGGAACGATCCGACCGAACAGACTTGTGTCTTCAACTACTACAAGGAGTTCCTGGACGAAGGCGCCGGGAGCTGCCGCGTCCTCGACGGCAACGGAAACCCTGATCCCTTGGCGTGCAAGGCTTTCGCCTTCCCGAACCAAGACCCCGGAACCGTTACCTTGCCCCCGATACCCGTCGACTGTGGCGCCCCGGCGAAATGGCGAAACAAGAACCGCTGCGCCGTGGACGATCAGATCGAAATCTTGCAGAAGAGTGCGATGGGCACGGAGCTTGACTGGATGACGTTCCTCTACTCCGTACAGCGTCAGGTTGGCATCAATCAGCTGCTTCGCATCTACAACTATGCCTGCCACCCGGACGTGCCGTTCGACGCAAACGACCCGAATGACACGCGTATGCTTCAGTGCGGCACGCAGGTTGGACAGGCGTCACGTCCGATCAGCTGGGTGGATGGCGATATCGGCGGGACAATCGACCCGACTAGCGGCATGGTAGTGGGCGCGATCCCGCACGGCGGTTTCTTGAGTGGGGCACAGAGGAAATGGGGACCGCTAAGCACCCAGGCCGGCGATATCGAAACCACTGGCAACAAGCACGGAGTCAGCGCCGACACGGATCCGAACATCGTCCCATGAGAACGGTCGGCCTCCTGTTGGTACTCCTGGCCTCCGGCGGGTGTCGGTCCGCAGGGCCGGACCCAGCTGGCGGAGGTGGCTCCTCGACAGGGGACTCGACCGGAGGAGGCGTGGCTGCCGGGGCCTCCGGCGGTGGCACCGGGGCGCTTGGCGGTGGAGGCGCCTCCGCAACACCGACGCCCAAATATCATCCTCCGCCCGGCTTCGAGTCGTGTGTCCACGCGGACGTCAACGCGGCTTGCTCCGATGGCTGGTGCAAGCTGCCCCCGAGCTGCTTCGTCATGGGCTCGCCCGAGACTGAGTGGGAGAGGGGACGAGACACGGAAACCCAGACGGCGGTGACCTTTACCCATTGGATTGAAATGCAGCAGGAGGAACTCACGCGCGGCGATTGGAGTTCGATCACTGGCGAAGCCGCGCCCGGCGCCGACGCCTGCCAGGATGCCGATTGTCCGGTAGCGATGGTTTCTTGGTGGGATGGTGTGCAGGTTGCCAACCTCCTTTCGCAGAATAAGGGCCTGCCAGCCTGCTACGAACCGGTCGGTTGCAGCGGCACTCTTGGACAGGATCTCGCTTGCACTGGAGTCGCGGACCCTGCGAAATCCGTATACGAGTGCGAGGGCTACCGTCTGCCTACGCGCGCCGAGATTGAGTACGCGGCACGCGCTGGGACCATCTCGACGTTCTATTCGGGAGACATAACGGAGGCAGGACAGCTGAGCACTTGCGTCAAGGACGAAGCCCTCGAGAAGATCGGCTGGTATTGCTCTAACTCCGGCAATCGGCCCCACCCTGGCGGCCGCCTGGGCGCTAACGGTTTCGGTCTGTTCGACCTAATCGGGAATCTCAGCGAATGGACCAACGAAGGCCAGCACTATGAGTCCAGCCCCGGCGGGCAGAACCCGCGTGGCGGAGTGGGGACGTGGACGGACCGTTTGCGCTTTGGAGGACAGTACGACGGCTGGAACTATTTGGCGCGGACAGCAAGCCTCCTTTCGGCGCCGTGGGGGGCGCGTGGCAATCAAGGCGGCTTCCGCCTGGTTCGCACTCTTCCCGACTGATTCGAGATAGTCCGTTCCGCCCTCTAACCCACCGCCGGCGGCGTGAACGAATAGCCCGAGCCGGGGTCCGGTGGCCCCTCGATCGGGCCGCCTTCGAGCTCCGCGAAGAAATCACCGAGTGCCTGCCGCTGCGCGCGCGCGTCGGCGCGGCCGAGCTCGATCAGCTGGCGCGCGTAGCCGCCGTCGAAGAGCAGGTAGCTGGCCAAATCGGCCTCGCTGCCGGAGTCGAGCCACTCGAGCAGACGTCGTGCCAGCTGGGAGCGCGTGCGGATGGTGTGCTTCTTCAGGTACTCGGCTCCGAGCACGGAGAGAGGCACGGAGGGGCGCACGCTGATCGTTTTCACGGGCTGCACGACGCGGCCTCCCCGGAGCACTGCTGCTCGATTCAACCGTTCGACGAAGTCCGGACCGTAGGCGGCCTCGCCGTTCTGGAGGAGGTCATTGATGAGGCCCACGTTGGCGAGATCGTTCTCCAGGTGGTCGAGCAGGAGCGCGTTCATGATCTTGCCGAGCAAGAAGGCCGTGGTCGGTTCCTCACCAGGCTTGCCGATGCGCACACCAGCCATAGGCCGCGCCGTCGAGACCACCAGGGCGTGCGTGGCTCCGAGCCGCAGAGCGGGCGCCACAGGCGTGTTCTGACGCAGACCGCCATCCATGTAGAGCTCCTGCCCGACCCGCACGGGCGGAAACAGGATGGGCAGCGACGCCGAAGCGAGCACGTGGTTGGGCCCGATGCGATCGGCTCGAATCAAGGCGCGCGGCGGGGCGTGCGATGGCAGAGCGGTCGACGGACCCGTCTGCATGAAGAGCACGGTGCGCCCCGTGATGACCTCCGTGCAGGTGATGGACAGCGCTCGCAGGTGCCCGTCACGCAGGCTGGTCCCGATCTCGCGCCACGGCACCTCGCGGGTGATGAGGCGCGCCATGGGGCTGACGTCGAACAGGCCGTGGCCACGCCCGGTGAGCAAGAAGCGCGGTAGGCCGGCGGCCTGGCGCCAGCCGAAGCCGAGCACGCGATCGATCTCGAGGTTTTCCCACAGCTCGACCAGCTTGCGCAGGCCTTCCCGAGGCTGCGAGAGAGATGCGGCCAGATAGGCGGAATTGATGGCGCCGACGCTGGTGCCGCACACGATGCTCACCGGCACCGGCACCTGACGCGAGGGCGCGAACTCCTCGAACAAGTAGGAGAGGACCCCCACCTCGTAGGCGCCACGTGCGCCACCGCCCGACAACACGACCGCGAGCCGCGGCGTTGCTCCGCTCAAGTGAAGAGCCTCCCGCGGGGCTCGATCGCCGGCGGATCGCCACGCCGTCCGAGCAGCTGCACGACGGGGCGCCGCTCCAAGAAGGCCCGCCACAGATTGGGATCGCGAATGCCGTCGGCGCGCTCCTGCGCCACCTTGGCACTGCGCCGCCGCATGGCGCCCGCTTGCGGCGAACGTGCCCGCTCGAGCGCCGCCACGGCGAGTGCCCGCGTGTCCAGGGAGTACTCGGAGCCTTGCAGCGTCTCGAGCGCGCCCAGCGCCGTGGTCGCGAGCAAGATGCCCGTGTGTTCCTCGCCCACGTCGACCCGCGCCTTGCCTTCGATGGCCATGGCGTAGAAATGAAACGACGCGTAAGCCTGACCTTCGGCGCCCTGCCTGGCCTCCATGGCGCGTTGCACGGCTTCGCGCGAATTGCCGCGCGCCTCGGCGAGCAGTGCCCGCAGCAGGCGCTCGTGGATGGCATCGTAGCGGCTCTCGGTGAGCCGAATCAGTGCACCCGCATCGCCGACCAGGTGCGCGGCTTGGTCCAGGTCGCCGCGTTCGAGCAGGACCTCCGCCGTGGACAGCAACGTGTCGGCGCGCGAATCACGCTCGCCATAGCGCTCGTGCGCCTCGCGCGCCTGGGTCAAATACTGGAGCGCAGTCTCGTGATCGCCGGCCCCGGCGTAGCAGAGTCCCTTGTTCGCCAGCGTCTTGGCCGTCTGAAAGCGCCCGCCGATGGCCGAGTCGATCTGAATGGCTTGGTTGGCGAGCAGGATGCCGTCCTCGTAGCGCCCGAGCGCGTACAGGGCGAAGGCCATGGAGCTCTTCGCGCGAGCCTCCATACGCCGCGCCCCGACTTGCTGGAAGACGGCGATCGACTCGGCGTAGGCGTCGAGTGCCTCGACGACGCGGCCGACCCGGCGCAGGAGCGTGCCTTTGGCGCGCAAGACTTCGGCACGCAGACGCGAGGTCACGTCCGGATGATCGGCATCGGCGAGCGCACGATCGACAGCAGAAAGGGCACCCTGCATGTCGCCGAGGTCCCGCAATACCTCGGCGAGCAAGCTGCGCGCCTGCAGAGCGACGACCTGCGAACCTGCCTGGAGCGCGCCCGCTTCCGACAAGTGGCCGAGCTCCGCCGCACGCGCCAAGTGCCCGGTATCGAGCTCGAACCGGGCGCTGCGCAAGAGCGCGGTGGCGACCCAATAACCCTTGGCGGATTTGGCAGCGAGCAGCCGCAGCTGATCCAGGTGCAGCCGACGCTCCTTCCAGTGTCCATCGTTGCGCATGATGGCCTCGAGCGCTTCGTGCGCTTCGAGTAACCGCAAGTCGTCCTTGGGCAGGATCGCCACGACCTTGCGGTAGGAGCGGGTGGCGATGTCCATTTGGTAGCTGGCCCGCGCGACGCCAGCTGCCTCCAGGTAGAGCTCGGCCGCTTGGTCGTTGTTACCGCCTTTGGCCAAGTGGCGAGCCACGGCGGCCGCGCCGAGACCGCGATTCTGACCGCTGGCGGCCAAGAACTCGCCCAAGCCTCGGTGCAGGCGCTGCCGCACCTCGGGCAACATCGAGCGGTAGGCCACATCGCGCGCGAGTGGGTGGCGGACGTCGACCATCTCGTCTTTGACTTCGACGAAGCCGCGCTCCCCCAGACGGCGCAGCACGTCGTCCGTCAGGTGGCCGAACAACTGCCGAAGGTCGGCCAGGCGCAGGGCGGCCCCCGCGACTGCCAGCCAATCGAGCAGGTGCTGCTCTTCCTCGGACAGCTCGGTCAGGCGGTCGGCCAGCAGTTGCTCGAGCGTCGTCGGCAAGGTCACCACGCTGCCCGCGACGTCGATGCGCTCCAGAGCCGGCGGACCCGAGTCCTGCTCTCGGATTTCCAAGACGCCGCGTTCGAGCAGGGCGTCCACCATCTCGAGCAAGAAGTACGGGTTGCCCGCCGCCCGCGGGAACACGTCGGCGCAACCGCGCTCGACGCCGGGGCCGACACCGAGCCGCACCTGCAGGAGGCGCGCCTGATTTTCCGGAGTCAGCCCCGCCAGATCGAGCCTGAGCAGACCGTCGACGAACGGCGTGATGCGTTTCTCCGGCCTGGTCACGAACAAGAGCAGCACCGGCAGCCGCATGTCCGAGCGCCCGAGCTCGACCAGGACCGACAGGCTGCCCTCGTCGCACCATTCGAGCGCGTCGACGACGATGACGAGCGGCCCCTCGTCGCTGGCGCGAGCGACGAATTCGCGATAGCCGGCCAGGATCTGCTGCCTTTGGTGACCGACCTCGACGTCGTCGTACACCTCACCGAGCCGCCCGGTACAGAGCTCCGACAGGCGCAGGAGAATGGCGTGCCCTTCGCCATGTTCGTCCCAAGAGAGCGCCTGGGCCACCTGGCGAAGCGCGTCGGGCAACGGCTGATCGGGGGTCGTACCAGTGAGCTCACGCAGCATGTCCGCCAAGATGCCGTACGGCACGTCTTGACGACTCTTGCTGCACTCTGCGCGCAAGACGCGTGCGTCGGGCGGAAGCTCGTTGACGAAGGCGTTGACGAGTGCGCTCTTGCCGATGCCGAGCTCGCCCGAGACGACGAGCGCCGACGTCTGCCCCTCGCCGGGCGCCTGACCGACCACGCGGAAATACGCGGCGTGCAAGTCGGCAATCTCGGCGTCGCGACCGATGAGCTCGTTCGGCGCGGCGGCGACTTCTTCCAGCTTTTCCTCGCGGGTCAGACCGCGCAAGAGCTGGTAGACCCGCATGCGGGGGGGCAGATCGGGCACGTCGCCCATGTCGGGCTCGATCGTGGGGGCGTCACCCCACAAGAAGTCGCGCCGCACGAGTCGATACAGACCGCCCGCCACCAGACTCACGCCTGGACTCGCGCGCCGGCGCAGGAGCTCGGCCAGCACGAGCGCGCCTTCCGGCAGCTCGTGATCGATCAGGTGTCCGGACGGATCGCGACGGCCGCTGGCCAAGCTGCGCACGATGCCGATCCGCGCGCGGAACTCGGCATCGAGGTCGTCCCGAGCGGCGCCCACGCCATCGTGCACGTCGACGGCGAACCACACGGCATCCGCCGCGGCGCTGGTGGGATTCGACAAGAGGCCCGCCACTGCGTGGGCGTGGGTCGGGAAACCGACGTCGTCCCTTTGCCAGTGCACGCGCATGTTCCGCTTGAACGCAATGGCGTCGAGTGTCGACACCAGGCGCTCGAAGGCAGCGAGCGCGGCCTCGCGGCCCAGCTGAGTCGATAGCTGGGCTTGCCCGGTGAGCCCGAGTGAAACCACCGCGACGTGCCTGACCTCGCGACCCGCCTCACGACCCGCCAGGAGCGGTTCGACCGGCGTGCCCTCGGCTGCGTCGACCGGCGCACTGCCACCCTGCGATTCGCCAGTACCCTCGTGACCGTGCGCCTCCGCGCCCCCGTCGGGCGCTCGTTCACCGAGCAGGCTGACGATGGTGGTTTCCAGAACGTGCGCATCGACGATCTCGCCCATCTGAAAGAGGGCGCGCCCGAGTGCGACCGAGAAGTCACGCGCAGTCTGGAAGCGTTTGGCTGGATCGACCGCCAGTGCCTTGAGTGTCAGATCGTCGAGCTCGCTCGGAATGCCGAGCGCGTAGGTGCTGGGTGGTTCGACGCGCCCGACCCGCACGGCTTCGAGCAAGGCGTCGCCTTCGAGCGGTCCGTGCAATGGCCGACCCGTCAGAAGCTCGTGCAGGATGACACCCAGCGAGTAGATGTCGGTGCGCCGATCGACCTTTTGCCCGGCCGCCTGCTCGGGCGACATGTAGCCGGTCTTGCCCTTGAGCACGCCCTCCTCCTCACGGAACAGGTTCGCGCTGGCGATGCCGAAGTCCGCTACTTTGACGGCGCCATCGTAGCTGAGCAGGACATTTTGCGGAGAAACGTCGCGGTGAACGATGTCGAGCGGTGCGCCGCGCTCGTCCTTGCGCTCGTGGGCGTAGTGCAGGCCCTTGGCGACCTCGAGCACGATGTAAGCCGCCACGGGTGGTGGTAGCCGCTCGCCGGTGGCCTTGGCCGCCTTGGTGAGCGCGCGCAAATCCGGACCGTCGACGTACTCCATGCTGAGGAGCTGTCCCTCGTCGCCGTAGTCCTGAAAGTCGTAGATCTGAACGATGTTGGGGTGATTGAGCCGCGTGGCCAGCTGCGCTTCGTCGGCGAACATCACGCGGAAGCGACGGCTGCTGACGTAGTCGGGCAGCACGCGCTTGAGCACGAGGAGCTTGTAGGTCCCCTCCGCTCCGCGCTTCTTGGCCAGGAAGACCTCGGCCATTCCCCCCGTGCCCAGCCGACGTACGACTTCGAAGTCCCCAATCTGCTTCGGTGCATTCGGCAGCGACGGCGGCCGCCGACCACTCGCGCCACGCCCGGACTCACTACCGCTCGTCAGGCGCGACCCCGTGGTCCCGTCGGGCGTCCCCGTGCGGTGACCCGCGGCACCGGTGCTGGTGCCAGTGCCCGTCGCGGGATCGGCCTCGGCCGCCGCGGCCGGAGTCGCCGGCGCAGCGTGCTCCGCCTCGCCCTCGGGTCGCTCAGCGTCCCCGGAGGGGGGCACCTCTGGGCCTTCCTCGCTCATCCAGCCTGGGATTCTACCAAAAATGCGACTCGGATCACCTCCAGGGGCTCGGACCTACGCCGGCCTACCTACCCAGGCGCACAGCGTAGGAACTGGTTTCCGCAATCCCTGCGCGATAAAAGCGCCCGGTGCGACACACCGACCGGGCAGGGCACTTTGGGCTGACTCGGCCAGCCGAGGGCTCCGAAACCAGGTGGGGCAGAGCGGGACGTGCGGTTGCACTCTCGCTCCTGGGCCTCTCCACACTGACCCTGTCCACGCTGGGCTGCGCCGGTCATTCGCGCCCTCCGCCGAGCGCCCCGGTCGCCGATGGTGCCGAAGCCCTCGTGATCGATGATGCCGACTTCGCCGAGGTGGCCCAGGTGTCCATGCTCAGCGCGGGGCGCGAGCAGGTCGACAAGCTTCGGCTAGCTGGGGTGGTTCAACACCAGCTCGAGCGCTCCCGAATTCTTTTCGAGCGCGGCCACGACCACGCAGGAGAAGATGCCCTGACTGGCGCGATGCTGCTCCTCGGCAGTGACGATGCAGTGGCCGCGGCCCTGCGCGGCCAGAGTCAGGCTCTCCTCGAGGGCGCGCATCGCGCGGCCCGGCTCGGCGATTCCGGACGCGCAGAGGCGCTCTACCGGCGCGCGCGCGAGCTCGACACCCGAGCCGCCGTCCAGGTCGACATCGACGATCACCTCAGCGCCATCGCCCAGTTTGGCCTGGCCAAGACGGATTCACCGATCAAGAAGCTCGGCGAAAAGGCCCGTCACGAACTGTCGTTTTCGCTGATCGAACCGAATGCGGCCGCGTTCGGCGTGGCCGAGCAGGCAGTGGTCGCATGGATCCAGGCGGCAGTCGCCCACGTCTCGTCCGCCGAAAGCGCGGAGGACGCAGCGAACGACGATCGAGAAGACGCCCTCGAAACCTATCGCGCCATCCGTACGGGTGCTCCTGCCTTGATGGCCCTTGCGCTGCGCCACCGCCAGCCCGGCCGCCTGGTCGCGACGCTGAAGGAAGCCGACCTGTCCCGCGCCTTGCCGGAAGACATCCGGCGGCTGCTCGTCGACGCCGACAAGCGCAATTCGCCCCGCGCTTGGCTGTCCCTGTTCCAGCTGCTCGACGAAGCCAGACGGCGCGAAGACGAGCCGCAGGCGCTGCCGGCTTACGTCGCCGACGCGGGCGCGCTGTGGGCTGCGATCTCTCTTTATCGTTCGAGTCCAAGCGAGTTCGAGCACGTCATGCCGCTGGCCATGTTGCTCGCGGAGTTCGGCATGCCGGAGGTGTCCGCCCGCGTGCTCGGCAAGTGCGCGACCACGGAAACCCCGCCCGAAGCCGTCGCCTGGTCGGTGTCCCTGGTCATGCGCTCACTGCTCGATCTCGGAGAAACGGAACAGATCGAGGCGGCGCGCCTGGCCTTTGCCGAAGCCCAGCCGCTGCTGACCTTGCTCGATGCAAGCCCCGCGACGGCTCGTGGCAGCGGCGCCCCGCACGACGTCATGGCAGCGCTCGAGATTCGGGCGGGCTACCCGGACCGGGCTCTGGAGCTCTTGCGCGCGGCCACCAAGAAACGCGCGCCAGCTGAGACCTGGCTGCGCTTGGCGGAAGTGGCCAGACAGCAGCGCAAGCTCGACCTGGCTCGCGAGGCGCTCGCCGAAGTCTCCGCGCGTTCACAGAAGAGCGGCGACGTGCTGCTCGAAGCGCGCGCCGCCGAGCTTTCCTACGATCTCGAGGCGGAGCAAGCGGAGGAGGCCCGCGCCCAGGTGGCACTCGACGTCGCCCTGCGCCGCACGCTGACCGCCCGCGACATGAAGCTGGCGGAGATCCCAGAAGCCGCCACCTATCGCCTGCTCGCACGGATCTTGGAGCGCTACGGCTTACTCCGCGAAACGCGCGCGACCTTCGAACAGGCCCTCTTGGCCAGCCGCAGTAGCGCCGAAGAGCTGTCCATCACGCTGACGGAGATGGCCCGCTCGGCCCTCACGAGCGGCGATCTGCGCTTGGCGCGCCGCGCGACGGAAGGGGCCCAGCAGTTCGGGCTGCCGAGCGACGACATGGTCTACATCGCGCTCTGGCAAACCCTGCTCGAGACCCGGCTGGAAGAGAAGCACGACCCCTTGCCCGGCCAACTGCTCGCCGAGGCCAGCGATGTCGACGGCTGGGTGGCCGTGCTCAGGCAGTTCGCCCTCGGACAGCTCCAGGCCTCCGCCCTGCCGAGCCTGGCTCGCAGCATGCCACAGCAGGCGGAAGCGGGCTTTTACCAAGCCCTGTCCGTGGCCGACCCGGGCGAGCAAAAGCAGCTGCTGGAGAAGGTCGCCCGCGGCCCGGCCATCGATCTCGTCGAAGTGCGCATGGCGCAAGACCTCCTC
>Ga0164308_10002001_pt1 | contig 10847 bp, 6 predicted proteins | sample Whisoiple_246_MG_FD_109983 | JGI IMG/M metagenome (GOLD analysis project Ga0164308, IMG submission 109983) | Soil microbial communities amended with fresh organic matter from upstate New York, USA - Whitman soil sample_246_MG | ecosystem: Environmental > Terrestrial > Soil > Unclassified >... | reverse complement strand
GGCACTCGATTGCGAAAGCGAGTGGTCGGGGGACAAAGTCTACGACATGGTCGGAAATCTCGACGAATGGGTCGAGGACAAGATGTTCCTGGGAGGGTTCTACGCGCGCTCGACGACCAAAGGGTGCGACGCCCAAGTCTCGTCACACGCCGAGACCTACTTCGACTACTCCACGGGCACGCGCTGCTGCGCCGACCTCAAATAGCCTGCGCTGCCTGTCTCGAGCCGCAGCGCGCCAGCGAATTCGCGATCTTCTTTGGGTTAGCGGGCAAGGCGCTCGCAGCGCGTCGCGTAGCTCGCAGCGCGTCGCGTAGCTCGCAGCGCGTCGCGTAGCTCGCATCTCGATCTCGATCTCGATCTCGAGTTGCTCGTCCCTAGATCGTCGTCCAGTCGCGTGATCGTTCGTCCAGCCGCGCTCGTGCCCTTGCCCAAAGAAGTTCACAGACCCGGCAATTCGGTCGGATGTTTCAGGGCTCGGGGGCGGCTCGATGGTGATCAGCTGGCGCTAGATTCCTGGCTGCGCCATCAGTACCCATCGTGGACCGTAGCTCGTCCGAATTGCGGTCGAACCATCGACTGGCCGGGGGGCAGGGGACCCCCACGGCGTCTCATTTTGAGGGCAGCCGGAGCCGCTCGAGCTGCTGCGCAGGCGCGCCTCTCTTTCTCGAAGCGCGCCTGGCTTTACTGAAGGACCTGAAGGGTGGAGCGGAGGGGGATCGAACCCCTGACCTCTGCATTGCGAACGCAGCGCTCTCCCAGCTGAGCTACCGCCCCAACAGGGACGCGGAAAGTAGCTTTTGCGCCGTAAGTGTCAACCAAAAAACAGCTCGCGGCCCTGGTTTGGGTGCGTTCTCGGTAGGTTTTTCGCGGCCGCTTTCGCGGGCCGCTCGTCACGGGTGCTCTTTCCGTGGCCATTTTTTTGTCTGCTCGCCTTGAATGTCCCGTTGACCACCCGGGGTCGGTGGTTATGTTGCTCGCGTTCGCGGCCTCGGGTGCTCCTCAGCTTTGGGGCTCTGCCGCCGCGCAACGACTTCGCGGAGCCGGCCCCCGGTCAATGGGCGTGGGCGGCTGCAACGCACGACATCGCATGAAAAGTTACCCTCGCATAGGTCGGGGGCGACGTGAGGAGAACCAGCATCATGGGTAAGATCATCGGCATCGACCTCGGCACGACCAACAGCGTCGTCGCCGTCATGGAAGGCAAAGAAGCCAAAGTCATCGTCAACGAAGAGGGATCGCGCCTGACGCCGTCCGTCATCGCTTGGGACGACAAGGGCGAGGTCTTGGTCGGTACGATCGCCAAGCGTCAGGCGGTGACCAATCCGGAAAATACCGTCTATTCCGCCAAGCGCTTCATCGGTCGCCGCTTCGAAGAGAGCGAAAAGGAGGCCAAGCGCTTCCCGTTCAAGATCGTCAAGGGTCCGAACGGCGACGCCTGGATCGAGGCCCGCGGCAAGCAGATGGCCCCCCCTGAAGTTTCGGCCAAGGTCTTGCAGAAGTTGAAGAAAGCCGCCGAAGACTACCTCGGTGAGAAGGTGACGGAGGCCGTCATCACGGTGCCGGCGTACTTCAACGATGCCCAGCGCCAAGCCACCAAAGACGCCGGCAAGATCGCGGGCCTCGAGGTCAAGCGCATCATCAACGAGCCCACGGCCGCGGCGCTCGCCTACGGCCTGGACAAGAAGGCCAACGAGATCATCGCCGTGTACGACTTCGGCGGCGGCACCTTCGACATCTCGATTCTCGAGGTGGGTGACAACGTGGTGCAGGTGATCGCGACCAACGGCGACACCAACCTCGGTGGCGATGACGTCGATCACATGCTGATGGACTGGCTGAGCGCCGAGTTCCGCAAGGACACCGGCATCGACGTCTCGCACGACAAGATGGTCATCCAGCGCCTGAAGGACGCTGCCGAGCAGGCCAAGATCGAACTGTCGAACAAGCAAGAGACGACCATCAACCTGCCCTTCCTCACGGCCGACGCCAGCGGCCCGAAGCATCTGCAGAAGCAACTCACGCGTTCCAAGCTGGAGCAGATGATCCGCCCGCTCGTCGACCGCACGCTCGAGCCGCTCAAGCGTGCGCTCGACGACGCGAAGAAGAAGGTCAGCGACATCAACGAGGTCGTGCTGGTTGGTGGGTCCACCCGCATCCCGCTCGTGCAAGAGGTCGTGACCAAGTACTTCGGGAAAGAGGCGCACAAGGGCGTCAATCCGGACGAGGTCGTGGCCATCGGCGCAGCCGTGCAAGGCGGCGTGCTCTCGGGTGATGTGCAAGACGTCGTGCTCTTGGACGTCACGCCCCTTTCGCTCGGCGTGGAAACCTTGGGCGGCGTGATGACCGTGATGATCCCGCGCAACACCACGATCCCCACGCAAAAGAAGGAGATTTACTCGACGGCGGCGGACAGCCAAACGTCGGTAGAAATCCACGTTTTGCAGGGTGAACGCGCGGAAGCTCGCTACAACCGCACCCTCGGTAAGTTCCACTTGGAAGGTCTGCCCACGGCGCCCCGTGGCGTGCCCAAGGTTGAAGTTACTTTCGACATCGACGCGAACGGCATCTTGTCCGTCGGTGCCAAAGATCTGGCAACCGGTAAGGATCAGCGCATCACGATCACGGCCTCGAGCGGCATCAACAAAGACGACATCGAGCGCATGGTGAAGGATGCGGCTGCTCACGAAGCCGAAGACAACCGCCGTCGTGAAGAGATCGACCGCCGCAACAAGCTCGATAACATGTGTTATCAGCTCGAGAAGCAAATCGCGGACAACAAGGACAAGCTCGCAGGCGTCGATGTCGCCTCGATCGAAGCCTTGATCAAGGAAGGCCGCGCCGCGGTCGAGAAGCAAGACGACGACAAGGTGACGGACGTTCTGGCGCGCCTCGAGAAGGAAGCTCACTCCATGGCTTCCAAGATGTACGAAGGCACTGGCGCGCCGCCCGGCGGTGGTGCTGGGCCCGGCGGCGCGGGTGCCGCGGGTGGTGGAGCGAGCGACGAGCCCAAGAAGGGTGACGTGATCGACGCCGAGTTCGAAGAAACGAACTGAGCTTCGCGCGGTCGTGACGGTGGCGCATCGGCGCTGCCGAGGAACGCGCGTCTGACGCGGCAAATGCCGCGCCGGGCGCGCGTTTCTGTCGTTTTGTGTCTTGCCTCGAGCGCGTGTAGAGTGGTTCGAATGTTGAAGGAACGCTCGAACTTGGCCTCGCGGTGGGTCTCTTATCAGGTGTTGCTCGGCGCTTTGCCAGTGGTGCTGCTTGGTTGCGGGTCGCCCCCTGCACCTGCAACGCCGTCCACACCCATCGCGAGTGCGGTCGCGCAGGAGAAGGACGAACCGCCTGATTTGGCGCCGGTAGCGGCCCCTGCGGAGCTGATCGCAGTGGCTCGCTTCAAGCGACCGCAGACGGCGATCGAGACAGTCGCCGCTTGGGCGAACTTCCCGTACAAGGTGCAAGACGTCCTGCCTTCGGAGCTTTCGGGCCTACAGAGCGTGGTCGCTTGGGATGCTCCGCTGGAGGCGGCCGTTGCTCTCGATCCGCTAGGCGAAGGGAAGCTTCCTGAGCCGCTGGCGGTCGTTTCACTGGGGCTGACTTCGCTCGAAGGAGCGCTGGATTTTGCGCGTAGCAAAGGACAGTCGGTCAGAAGGCTGCGCGCGGGGGTGTACCGGGTCGGCGATTCAGAGCAGATCTCGTGTGCCGCGGGCGTGGCGCTGGGCAGCGCGCCTGCGCGTTTGGTGTGCGGGCATCGCCCGCACGACGTCGACGGGTTGTTCAACTACGCGACGCGCGGGCTGTCCAACGAACCGCTGCCGAACGTAGATTTTCAAGTCGAACTACGCCTGGAGCCGGTAAAAAAGAAGTATCAGGCCGAGATCGGCTCAGCGCGCCTGCTGGCGGGATTCCTGTTGCGCGAGATCCAAGTCGACAATCCGCGCTTCGATCGCGCGCTGTCGGATGTCGCGTACAGCTTGATCGACGAGGCGACCGCGGTCGTTCACGACCTCGACAAAGTGCGCATCGATGCGAATCTGGACAACGCGAAGAACCTGCTCGACGCCCGCTTCGATTTGAAGTTCGCCGGCCAAAAATCTTGGTTCGTGCAGACCAGCGCAGAGAGCCTAGCGAGGGTCGAGCCCCCGCCCGCTCTATTTTGGCAGATGCCGGCGGACAGCACGCAGGCTAGTTTCAGCGTGGGCTTCAAGCCGGGGCGGCTCAAACCCATCGGTAAGACGTTGGCCGAGCTGCTGGATGGCTACCTCGAATCCGAGAAGATGCCGGCCGGCTTGCGCAACCAGGCCTCCAAGTCGCTCGAGTCTCTGTTCGAGCAGAACACCAAACAGGTCAGCGCTCACGGCGAGCTCGCGGAGCTGCCCAACGATCCGCTGCTGGCCGCAGGCTATCGCGCATTCGGCTGGGGGGTCACCGCCTTCGAGGGTGACGCCAAGAATCTCAGCGCGTTCGCCGACGGCCTGTCCGCGATCATCAACAACCGCGAGCTGCCGCGCTTACTCAAAAAGCGCGTGAATCTGGAGCCAGCTCTCTGGCCCAAGGTGAGTTCCCGCGTCGTGCAGCTGCGAGGCTTCAAGCCGGGGGCGAAAGCCTATCGCTTCGAGATCTCGCGCGAGCTGTTCGAAAAGTACGCCAAGGGCCAGCTGAAGCTCGAGCCGACGCCGAAGGGCAAGGCTCCCGCCAAGAGCGTCCCCCTGACGCTGATCGTCGCCTACGACGGCGAACACAGTTGGGTGGGCGAGTCCCCGGATGAAAAGGCCTTGATCAAGCGCCTCGAGTCACTGAAGGACCCGCAAGCCCAGGTTCTGAGCTCTCGTGCAGGGCTGGAGACGCTCAAGAGCACCCCGCGCGCTGCGGGAGGCTTCCTCACTTTGAGTCACTTCGCCAATCAGTTGAGCGCGCTGGGTGCTGCGTCGGATTCGCAGAAGCTGCTTGCCGCGCTGCCGCATCATGGGGATACGCCAGTGCTGTTCAGTTATGATGTGAGCGCTGGGGGCCCCGAGCTCACCACCACCTTTACGCTGCCACGCGCTGCGGTCGAAGACTTGGGCGCCTTGGTGCCGGTGTTCGCTTTGATGGCAGGCGGCAAACGCGACTGACGCGATGCCGGGAGGCCAGCCGCACTTGTATAAGTGCGGCCGACCGCAACCAAACTTGCCCGTACGCCCTACCTGCGACTAATCCAGGTCCAGGATGTACGACTTCAGGCGACACATAACCACACTGTGTGCTGCCGCCGCTTTGGCGCTATTTTCGGCCCCTGCGCGGGCATGGGTCGAGAGCGAGGTGCGTTCGCACGTCGCCACCATCGAAGTCGATCGCGCGGGGAAGGCGCTCGTTACTCAGGATCTCACGCTCGCCGTGCGCGGCGGCCCACTGCCCGGCTTCGAGTTGAGCGGCGTGGATTTGGACGCCGAGCCGCTGCCCGGCGCCAGCGTGTCGTCGGCCGCGAGCTCCAAAGCGCAACTGCCGGCGACTCCGCTGCTCCTCGACAAGCATGACGACGGCACGTTGCGCATCGAAGTCGACCGCGAAAAGGGACTGCGGACCGGGGTGTACTCGTTTCATTTTCAGTACCGCACGGATCTGCTCCGGCGAGACTTGATTCGGCGCGAGGGGAACGAGGTCGAAGTGCGCTGGGTCGGCCCGCGCTTCGAGCAAGGGATCGACTCGGCGCGCGTCGTATTTCGGTTGCCCGCTGGTCCGACGCCGCCCGTGCTGCCCGACGTCAATGGCAGTGCCGGACGATTGCAGGACGGTGACGCTCTCGGCGGCGTGTTCATCGGCAACCTGCACCGCCTTGCGGAGCAGGACGAACTCGATATCGTGCGCCCGCACGTTTCGCGTGGTGAACCGGTGCTGTGGCGCGTGCGTGTCAGCGCGAAAGCCTTCGACGCGTTTTCGAGTGCGTCCGCGGCGCCGCACTTCGACAAGGCGAATGGTTCGCGTGGGCTCGCCTCGGGTAGCGGTGCCCAATCTCGGCAGCGTTTCGGTTGGTGGATGTGTGCGGCGTTGGCGGCGTTGGCCTATGCCTTCGTCGTGGCCGCGAAATGGCGGTATTTCTCGGCAGCTTGCGAGTCGCGCGGGGCAGTCGCCCGGGCGCTCGTGCCCGTGCCGGTCGGCTTACGCACGGCCGCTTCGGGCACGCTGCTCGCCTCCGCCTTCGTCAGCGCAGCCTGGTTCGATCGAGCAACACTCGGCGGTGCACTGCTGGTCTTGGCCATGGCATCGGCCTGCCAATACGCGATGCCCGCAAAAGTCGTCTTGCGCGGACCTGGCCAATGGTTGCCGCTGTCCGACGAGGAGGCGTTCGCGCGCGCGCCCGCGGTTTCGGCAGGCCGATTTCTGGATGGCGGCACTTGGCCGGGGTTCGCGCTGTTCGCGCTGCTGTGCGTCGGTCTCTCGACTGCGGCCTGGTGGTCTTTCGGCCGCGCGCCGTATCAAGCGTTGCTGATTTTGCTCGGCTCCGCGTGTCTATTGCCGTTGTTCTTCACCGGTCGCGCCGCGCAATTGCCGGCGGACTTGGCGATCCGTCCGCGCGCACTCTTGGCTCGGCTCGCCCACCGCTTGCGGCGCGCGCCTGGCCTGAAAGTGGTGGCGTGGGCGCGCATTCCCGAAGGCCGCACTTCGGCCGACGAATTGCGGCTGCTCGTGCAAGTGCCCGGAGCGCTGCGCGGCCTAGTGGGCGTCGAGATCGGCGTGGAATACGGAGTTTCTGCGGGCGGCTCGGCCGCCGCCCCATTCGTGCTGATTCGTGCCCGTGAGGGCTCCGCCGTGGTGAGCGCGTTGCCGCGCGAATTGACCTGGACTCGCGGGCGTAAGGCCGATGAGCGCGCCGCGCTGCTGCGCCCGCGCCTGCCCACGATCGCTCACTGTGAGCGCCTGCTGCTCGAGCTCGTTGCGCAGTTGCGCGACGCCGAGGAACGTCCCGGTCAGCGTTCGCGCTCGAACCGCAGCGCCGCGCACACCGCAGCTTCCAGCCGTGTGTTGTCACCGGCGCACGTGCTGTGAAATCGCAAACTCAGCGCTCGTAGTCCCAGCTGTAGTCGGTCTCGCAAATCGAGATCGCGCCGTCCGCGTCCGTGACATACACGGTTGACGTCATCGTAGCCTTTGCGGTCTTGCCATCGCCGGAGACGACGAACTCGAACGACTCGACGTACGACTCGTAGTCGTAGGTCGAATCGCTGCTGTAGCACTCGGACGTGGCCGAATTGAGCGAGGCCGTGCGATTACTTACATCCGCCAAAATCTCGCAGTCGGCTCCAGGATCGAAAATCAGATCGGAGACCGTACCTGGTCCAACGCTGGTCGTGCCGCCGGGATCAACCGTGTCGGTCGTCGGAGTGCCTTCGTCGCAGGTGACCGTGCCTTTGCCGGCAGAGATCGTCCACGTGCCGGTGAAAAGCGAAAAATCCACGCCGCTCCCGGCTCCGCCGTTGGCCGCGCCGCTCGTCGGCATCGAACCGGAGCCGGCGCGGTTTCCGGTGCCCGCCATGCTCGCACCGCTGCCGCCCGAATGCTGGCCCGCATTCCCCGAAGCCTTGCCGCCGCTGCCTGCGTTGTCCTCGCTCGCGGGCTTGGCTTCGTCGAGGGGCTGCACGAGCAAGCAGCCAGGAAGCAAAAGGAGGGCGAGCCAGCCCCATCGGCTCGTTTTCATAGGCTGCCTCCCAGCATCAAGCCGGCGACTTGGGGCGAGAGCAGCGGCGTGAGCTTGAACGCGCTCGCGCTCGCGGGCGGACTCTCGTGCTTGCTGCCGCTGACCAGGAAATACACCAAGACGCCTGCGGAGACCGCGGCGCCACCGATCAGGACCGCGTTGATCGTGCCGAGCGTCTGGGCGGAATCGCGCTTGTCGAATCGGGAAGGATCTCCGTTCGCGTTGGCGTCGTCGAATTCGCTCTTTTTGCTCGAATAGAGCACTCCGGTGACGACGGCACCGGTCACGAACGCGCCGGTTGCGATGCCAGAAACGATCGCGCCGGTATTCGATCCGGAGCTCGTGCTGGCCGGCGGAGTTGTCGGCGCCGGCGGCGCGCTGGCAACCGGTACTGGAGCCACAGCGACCGCTGCGGGCGCGCTCGTGTTGTCCTTCAGCACGGGCACCGTGACGGTCATGCTGCTGGATGTGGTTGGCGTATCGAAAGCTTGCGACGACGTCTCTTTGCCTGGCGCGGAGGCCTCGAGCGTGTGCTTCCCCGGATCGACCGCGATCGGCAAGCCCAGCGCGGCCGCTGCCAGCTCGCGGGTATCGAACTTGAGCACGAGCCCGGGAACCGCTGCGCCGGGCGCGAGCGCGATCGTGACGTGAGCCAGCTTGGGCTCCAGCGCGCGCACGTGTTCGTCGGCGAGCTGCGCGCGATCGGTGTCTCCTTCACGCTTGGCTCGTGAGCTGGCTTCACTGAACTCTGCCCAGGCGGTGGCTGGTTTGCCTTCCGACTCGTGGCACATCGCTAGGTTGAGCAGGGTGCCGAGCCCCGGATCGAGCTTGTAGCTCTCGGCGAACTTCGGGCACGCCTCGGCGAACTTGCGTTCGCTCGAAAGCCGCTTGCCTTCGCGGAATAGCGACTCGGCCATGGCTGCGTTGCTCTGAGCGTGAGCAGAGTCAGGCCAGGAGCAAGCGGTGATCGCCGCGAGCAGGGTGAGTGCCGTCGAGCATCGCGTTCGTTTACTGGGCAGCATTTCGCTAGTTCGGGAGTTAGCCCCGCCGCTTCCCGTTGAAAAGCCCCATTTCGCCGGGAGCTCTCGCGGTATCTCCGCCTGATGCTGGTTTCTGCCGGGTTTCGCTGGAATTCAGCGGCGCGGCCTGGACGGGCAAGGACCGTCGGGCTAGGCCTATAGTCTTTCGTCGGCAGGATTCTACGATGACCGAGGTTTACGCAGGGCAGATACTCGGCGGCAAGTACCGCGTCGATCGCGTGCTCGGTGCGGGTGGCATGGGCATGGTGGTCGCCGCGACGCACCTGCAGCTCGACGAGCGGATCGCGATCAAGTTCCTTTTGCCCGAGGCACTCAAGAATCCGGAAGCCGTCGCTCGTTTCGGAAGAGAGGCCAAGGCGGCCGTCAAGATCCGCGGCGAGCACGTGGCGCGGGTGATTGACGTGGGCACGTTCGACAACGGCGCTCCGTACATGGTCATGGAGCACCTCGACGGTCGCGATCTGTCCGCGCTGATTCACGAGCAGGGCGCGCTCTCGCCGACGGACGCGGTCGACGCCGTACTTCAAGCGTGCGAGGCGTTGGCCGAGGCCCACGCGCTCGGCATCGTCCATCGTGATTTGAAGCCAGCCAACCTGTTCATGGTGCGCCGCCCGGACGGCACGCCTTGCGTCAAAGTGTTGGACTTTGGCATATCCAAGCTGACCGCAGCCGGTGCCGATCACTCGATGACCAAGACCACGGCTGTGATGGGCTCGCCGCTGTACATGTCACCAGAGCAAATGACCGCATCGCGTCAGGTCGACGCGCGAACGGACATCTGGGCAATAGGGGTCGTGTTGTACGAGCTCTTGACCGGCCGCGTGCCCTTCAGCGCCGAAACCCTGCCCGAGATTTGCGGGCTGATTCTGACCGCGACCCCGTCCGCCGTTCGCAACTATTCCCCAGCCGTGCCGGATGGGCTGCAAAGCGTGGTCCAGCGCTGCCTGGAAAAAGACCGTGAGCGGCGCTTCGCCAACGTGAGTGAGCTGGCGCACGCGCTTTCACCTTTTGGTTCGCGCGCGACTTCGCGCTCGGTCGAACGCATCGCGCGCATCTTGGGTGCTTCGAGCGTGCTCGATGCAATCCCGCTGTCTGGCCCCGCACCGGCGAACTACGGGCCCTCTACGCAGTCCAATTGGGGGCAGACTCGACCAAGCCGCTCGAGCAGCGCGCCGGTGGTGGCAGCGGTCGTTGGCTTGCTCGTGTTGGTGGGCGCGGCAGGCGCGTTTCTGCTCCAACGTGGCAAAGGTGAAGCCGCGCAGGTGCTCGCGGGTTCCGCACCACCGGTGCTGGCGGAAGCAATTCCTGCCGTCGCTCCGGCGCCCCACGCGCTGCCTGCGGTCGCGACAGCGAGCGCCGCTGCGCCGTCGGAGACGAGCACGGCGGCGCCCGCCACGATTCCAGTTCCAAAGCCGAATCCCGCGCACAGCCCGAACAAAGCGCCGCCGTCCTCGCTCAAGCCGGCGGTCAAGGTTTCCGCAGCCGCAGCCGCAGCTCCGGTGCCGGCTGCCGTTGCTCAGCCGGTCGCGGCGCCCAACAAGAACAAGCGCAGCGCAGACGACCTATTGAGTGGCCGAAACTGAGGCTCGCGCGCGAGCGGTCGTTACTCGAGAAGCGCAGCGAGATCCGGCGGCAGCGGCTCATACACCGTGAACCCAGGGATGCTCGCGGTTCCGCCCCAGCTGAGCTGACTTGCGTGCAGGGCGTGGCGCGCGCCGAGCTCTGGCAGCGCTTCTCCGCCGTATACGGCGTCGCCAGCGATGGGGTGACCGATGGCAGCCAGGTGTGCGCGAATTTGATGGCGAAAGGCGCTGCCCACCTCGAGCTCGATCAGCGCCCGCGCGCCCGCGATGCGCTTCAAACGATAGCGAGTGATCTTGTGTCGGGCGTAGCCCGAGCGGTCGTCGTCCTCGAGCACGCGTACACGCTCGGGCCGCGCCGGATCGGGCGTGAGCGCGCGCGCTATCTCTCCCGACTCCAGCAAGCCAGCGGCAGGGACCACGGCCAAATAGTGCTTCTTCAACGCTTCGCGCTCGAGCGCTTGGCTCAGCAGGGTGAACGCTTCGCGACTGCGCGCCGCGAGCACGAGCCCCGAGGTCTGCGTATCCAGCCGGTGCACGATACCGGGCTCTCGC
>Ga0164308_10002000_pt1 | contig 10849 bp, 7 predicted proteins | sample Whisoiple_246_MG_FD_109983 | JGI IMG/M metagenome (GOLD analysis project Ga0164308, IMG submission 109983) | Soil microbial communities amended with fresh organic matter from upstate New York, USA - Whitman soil sample_246_MG | ecosystem: Environmental > Terrestrial > Soil > Unclassified >... | reverse complement strand
GCTCAAACACGTAATGGTATCAATCTGCGGTCGTGCTCGGAAAGGGCCCTCCCACGAAAGTCAATGTCCGCTTTGGATCAGAAGCGGACGTGTGCAACGCACACACCTATGTCCGCTTTGGGCCAATAGCGGACATGTTCGCGCGGGCCTATCAACGCATCGTTGACTGTAAACTAGAATGACTCAACAAGCCTCGGCGCGAGTTTTTTGGATCAACAGGTCGGCAACTCGGTCAAGTGCATTGAATTGGGCATAAAGTTCGCGGACATGATCCGGACTAAATGTCCTGGCGAGCGGTGACGAAAGGTGCCAAACAGCGCCATAAGGGTTGACCTCCAGCACGTAAAGTTGCCCCGTTTGGCTGTCTCGAATGATGTCGACGCCAAGCACCGAGCATTCGGGAAATGCCTGATGAACTCGCTCGCCAAGCGCGATGATTTCCGCATCATTGCAGATTGAGCGAATGCGACCGCCCATCTGTTTGTTGTTCGATGCAATCACGCCAAACCGATCGGCGGCGATTTCGGCAAGCGATGGGCGCACATTGCCCCATCGGTTACGAGCGCAATAAAGAGTGTGCCCAAACAGCGTCAAAACCCGATACTCAGTAGGGTAGCCGTCCTCGGTGTGGTCGATAAACGGCTGGACGAGAAAGGAATCATTGGCAGCAGCGGTCAATTCACTGTAGCGCGAGCGCAGGTCGGCCGTGCGAACAAGTTTTACGCCGTGGCCGCTATGTGAACGGCTCGGCTTTACTACCAAGTAGTCACCCCATTCCTTGGGATCGAAAAAGCTTAAGGGCGAAAGTATCTCCGTCCTTGGTGTCAAAATGCCAATCCCCGAGAGCCGGAGCAGTTGCTTATCCTTACTGATCAAGCGACCAGAAAATACGGCCCCACCGCGCGGCACAAAATCGATCAAGACGCTCGGCGAGAATACGACCGACGGTCGGCGCACCTGCCAACGCGCTGTCACGGAGTTGGCATGCCCGTTGTTGGCGATGCGTACCTCTATGTCCGGCGCATCGCGCTCGATCCGTTTTTGGACCGTTATCCAGTCGGACGGATCCTGTTCGTACGTCGTTTGTAAGATCAATAGATTGCGAGAAAACATGACAACGTCCACCCGAGCGCCGAGGGCTCAAGCCTAGTTGTGCACAGCGAGTACCCCTATCATAGGTAGTAACAATCTGCGATAGAAGAAATGGAATGTGCGCTTTGGGTCATAAGGAGACATTCGACGACGCGGGAGCCAACCCGCTTTGCACCCGAAAGCGACATCAAATGCGTCAGTATGAAATGTCCGCTTTGGGCCAATAGCAGAGATACCCGTACAAAGCAGACCACCTGGGGCGGCGACCCCTGTATGTGGTTGCACGCGGATATCTACTTGTGCAGCAGCCCGTCCAAGCTGATCCCTAAAGCGCAGAGAAAAACGATCACGACGAGAGCCAAAACTACGCCGTGAGCATTTGGGTCATCAAATTCCATCTGCAATATGTGCCGAAAGTGAAACGCCGTCCGAGCGACGCCGGTCCGCGTCTCACTGGGCGCGAGCGATTGGAGCGGGTTTCCAAGTCCCGTTCAAAGCCTGCTCTTTCGGCCAATAGAGCCGCATGACCATGTAGATCGGGCCATTGGGTGCGGGCAGCCAGTTCGCTTCCTTGTCTTTGCCAGGCGATTCGTTTTGAACATAAATCGTCAACGAGCCGTCGGCGTTTTTCTTCATCTCTGGCAGCATTGGTGAGTTAATCAGATATCGGTTGATCGGATTTTCGATCAGAAGCTGGGTCTTACCGTCGTACATGGTGATCGACCAGAATGCGTTGACCGGCGGATATGCGTCAGCCGGGAACGTGATTGTGTACTTGTGCTGACTTCCGTCGAGCTTCTGCCCTTGATTGTCCGTTACGGCCAGCGGGTACATCGCCTCAACCGCATCGTTACCGTAGATCCCCGCAAGGGCCGCTGCCGCTCGAAGCGTGAAATTTCCTTTGTAAAAGGCGCGATCGCCAAATGCAGAGCCGACCCGCCAACCATTCACTGCCTGACCAATCTCGTCCTTTTGTTTGACGATTGCCTCGTAGCCCTCCTTGATGCCGAGTTCGGTGGCGATCTTGTCGCTGCCAAGTTTCGGAAGCTCGTACGGTGCGCCGAGCGAGATACCAATCTTCGCAAATTTCGCACGCAGCTCTGTTTCGGCTGACACCGCAGGAGCAAACTGCAATAGGAAGTTGAAATAGGAAAACGCTTCGAGCTTAAAGGCGTCATCTGAGAATGCTGGGAATTTCGGCAGCGGCAAAGCTGGTGGAGCGGGCTGATTGAGAAAGTAAGACAATGTTTGAGCCCAATACTGAGATTGTATTTTTCTGACGTTCTCGATATCGCCCGCATTGAACAGCTGGGTGCGAAAGATAACCAGTCCGAACTGAGTTTCGCTTTTGAAAACCTTCGCCACATTGACCGGGCTTTCCCCGGTCCAACCCGGACCCGCGATCATATAGCATCCCGCACCGTTGCCGGTGGCGCGACTTCCGACATAGCCGTAGTTGAACGAATACATGTCAGTGAGTTGAACTGAATAGTAGCGATCTTTTTCGATCTCAGGCACGCAAAATACGACAGGTTCGGCACGCAAATCGACCTGAAGCATCGAATACGGCGTATCGCTGTTCGGGGTAACGATGGCCGTATCCTTCGGTGTGAAAACACGCCCCTCATTGATGATCTGATTGAACGGTCCTTTGTACTGCGACGAGTTCTTATCGACGTTGAACTCGTACATCGCTTTGTATCCGGCGATCATCGGAAAGGCATAGATATATGCGTCCTTTGAGATTTCGTAGGCTTCTGCGCGGGCACCAATTTGCGCCCTCGCCACAGAAGCTTGCATCAGAAGGGCAATAGCGCAGGTTGCGAACGCAATGCGTTTGTTCATCACATCTCCCGGGGATATTTTTTGTTTGCCAATGTGGATGTCCACGTTGTGTCAAACTGAAAGGCGCCAATCGAGTTGGACCGTAGGCCAATGTCGATGTTGGGTATTATGCAAAATCTGACACGCCAGATAGTTTTGGTTGCGATCTGGTCTGGCAGCATCTGCTAATTGATAATGTCTGCTTTGGGTCAGAAGCGGACATCTGGGCAAACTAAGTTAGTAGACTATTCGATGACATCTTCGGCGCGCGCGACCAGCGAGGGGGGCACGGCAATGCGCAGGGACCGTGCTGTGCTCAGGTTTATTGACAGCGTGAGACGTGTCGGCTCTTGGAACGGCAGATCGGCGACTTTAGCCCCCCTCAGAATTTGATCGATGTAACCGGCAGCACGGCGATAGTTGTCCGAAAGATCGACGCCATAAGAGATCAAAGCACCCGCTCGCGTTTCAAATACATAGCTGTGCATAGATGGCAGGCCTCGCGCGGTGCACCCATCGATAATCGCACGAGCGTTAGCCAGTGTGAGCGGGTCGGCCGCGACGACTATAGCCTGGGCTTGTGCAATACTCGCTTTGGCCAGCGCCGGCGCGATATCATCAACGCTGTTTAGCGGCAGTGATATCAGCTCGATATCGAGACGTTTCGCCGCCTCTTCAGTCTGCTTGGCCAATAATACTTGCTGCGGGTTGACAGGTACCCACATGAGGGCCGCTTTGTTCATTGTCCCGAACATCTCTCGGAGTAGCTGAAGCCGTTTGGAAACGACTGTGTCATTAAACGTAGTGAATCCGGTTATATTGCCGGTTGGCCGCGACATGCTCCCCGTAAAGCCTAGCGCAAGGGGATCGCCGATAATGGCCGAAACAATTGGGATGGTAGTGGTCGCGTCCAAAAGCGCGCGCGCTGTTGTTGACGTTGTCGAAAGAATGGCATCCGGTGCCGACGCGACCAACTCCACAGCGGATATCCGCACGCGCTCGACATTTTCGACAACTCGGGTCGCAATCTGCAGCTTTTGGCCTTCCGTCCAACCGAGTTCCTGGAGCCGGGCCTTAAAGGTCACCAGCCAGCTCTGCTGGCCACGGTCTGTTTCTGTAAAAGATGCGAGAACTCCAATGCGCCGCATTCGATCGGTCGGCTGCGTCCGAGCTACCACCGGCCAAGCCGCCGCACTGACAACCAACGTGACGAACTCGCGTCGCCTCATTGTCTCTCCTGAGGCTTAGACAGGGTGTCGTATCGGGTTAGGTTAGCACTTTGAAAAACCGATGTCCGCTTTGGGTCATTAGCGGACATTTTTCGGCGCTATCCGACTAGCGCCGGTGTCGCTATGCTCCGCTGCAAAACTTGGGAGACCGCTTGTCCGGCCTGCGCATTTACGGCATCGCCCGCACCCGTGCGTTCCGAGCGCTCTGGATGGCGAATGAGCTCGGGCTCGACTACGAGCACTTACCGATCGAGATTGGCGCCGCCGGCGCCCGCTCACCGGAATTTCTCGTTATCAATCCAAACGGGCGCCTACCCTTCATCGTAGACAACGGCTTCGTGCTGTTCGAGTCGCTTGCGATCACGCTCTACCTCGCCAAGAAGCACTCCAACGGCAAACTCTATCCTGAAACGCTCGAGGGTGAGGCAAGAACTTGGCAGTGGAGCTTGTGGGCTGTCACCGAGGTCGATCGCGGCGTCAACATCTGGTCGCTTCACGCCGTCCGCCTGCCGCCCGCCGAGCGTGATGCCATCAAACGCGACGAGGCTCTGAAGGTTTTGGCTGCCCCATTCAAGGTTCTCGACGTCGCGGTGGTAAAACAAGAATATCTGCTCGGCAACGACTTCACCGTGGCCGATCTCAATGTGGCCGCGGTCATTAGCCGCGCTGTTGACATGGACCTTTCTGCGACACCGAACCTCAAGGCCTGGCTCTCGCGCTGTCTCAATCGGCCGGCTGCCCGCAAGGCATTGGCGCTCAAGGCCAAGGCCGACAATGAAACACCGGCAGAGTTGACCCGGCACATCGCCAAAATCAACCGTCTGTGAGTGACCAAGTACCCGTTCAACTTCGGTAAGCGCCGACGCGCTTAATGTCCGCTTTGGGTCAAAAGCAGACATGTGCGGTGCGACTAGCAATGTCCGCTAATGGCCAGAAGCGGACACGGCCGACGAAAGACGCAGGCCTTGTAACGGGTCGCGACTAGATAAGTCCGAGAAAGTGGAGCCGGCCCTCGATGCCTATGCGCAGGCTGCTCTTACGTATGCCGTCCGAATACAGCGCCTCAAGGCCAATAACGGACATTATTGCACTGCGACCTTCTCCTCATTCGGCAACTTCTACGTCTTCTCGAACAACGCCTTGGTCGGCGCGTAGAGGCGGATCATCGGTTCAAACTTGCGTGGAAGTTCAGCAAGCTTTAATTGCAAATTAGTCTTTCGCGTTACGGTAGAATTTACACTTCCTATATACCGTCGATTTGACCAGTTTCACGCCACAAATCTGAGTACGGCTGTGCTGACGCAGAATCTCATTTCCGATCTCGAAAATGCGGTTGCAACTCGGTCAGCCGAGATTGGAACAATGTTGCGGCGTGTTACTGATCTCTTCCTGATAAATGCAGGCCATTATACAGCTGACCAGCTCGAACTGTACGATGGCATTTTGCAGGTACTCATTGCTGCTGTCGAAGTCAGCGCTCGCGCGCAACTTGCCGAACGATTAGCCCCGGTTGACGGTGCACCCACCAATACAATTCGAACCCTCGCGCTTGACGATGCTATCGAAGTCGCAGAGCCAGTTCTCGCTCAATCCAATGTGCTGGGTGATGATGTTCTTACTCATTGCATTACAATTAAAGGACAAGAGCATCTCCTTGCTATTGCTACTCGCACCAAACTTAGTGAGACAATCACCGATCAATTGGTGACAAGAGGCGACATCAAAGTTCTACGTACGGTGGCCAGCAATCCCGGCGCGGCAATTTCCGATCTGGGCTTTGGTATACTCGTCAAAAAAAGCGCCCAGGATGATTGGCTTTCCGAACGTGTTGCTAGAAGGATTGATATTCCCGAGCATCACCTTCGCGAACTCATATCAAAGGCATCTGCAGTCGTTCGGGAAAAACTGATAGCGGATATCCCGGAACTCAGCGAAATAATCAAAGAAGTTTTGCCCGATGGTGCACTAGCGGCAGGAAGTGACACACCGAGCTCGCCCAGGGATTACAGGACGGCTGAGCTGGTTGTTAATTCAAAACCACTTTCTGAAGCTGTCGTGTATGAATTTGCAAAAGAAAAAAAGCTTGAGGAAATCATAGTTTCGATTTCCCGTCTTTCGGGTCTTCCCGCAATCGACATTCAACGGCTATTTATTGGCACCTGGTCTAGCCCGGTGGCCGTAATCCTAAAAGCAATTGGCTTCCGCTTAGCAACAGTCGAGGCGATTTATAGATCGCGCTTGTCTGATGCCGAGGTCACTCGCGACGATTTATTTCAGACAAAAGCCGAATTTATCGCAATCCGTCGTCCCACCGCAGAACGCATCGTGCGTTTTTACTGCGCGAGAAAAGCAACCAATTCCTCGAACCTCTCGTAATCATACCCTCGTGGGCCGCCTCAAAAGGATGTTACTCCTTCACGGGCAAATCCTGCTTACACAGGCGGGCTGAATTGTGCAGACACCGCGGCGCGGGCTGCCTCAGCGGCGCGTCGTGCCAGCAGGTCATGTTCGCGCTTGTTGCCCGCCAACGCCGCGGCCGCTTCGAACGCCGCCCGCGCCTCGCCGAAGCGGCCGAGCCTGTAAAGTAGATCGCCCCGAACGCTCGGTAGCAGGTGGTAGCCCTTCAGATCGGACTTCTGCACGAGGCCATCAACGATCACCAACGCCGCCTCTGCGCCCTCGGCCATGCCGATCGCAACTGCGCGATTGAGTTCGATGATCGGCGAGTTCGCGATCATCATCAACTCCGCATAGAGTCCTGCGATGCGCGACCAGTCGGTATCCGCCGACGTCCTCGCTTCGGCGTGGCAGGCAACGATTGCCGCCTGGAGAGCGTAGAAGCCCCCTGCTCCGCCAAGCTCGTGCGCTCGCTGGAGCGCGCGCATCCCTCGACGGATCTGGAACTGGTCCCAGAGCGCGCGGTTCTGGTCCAATAACAGGATTGGCTCACCCGCTGCGTCGGTACGAGCCACCGTGCGCGAAGCGTTCAGCTCCATCAGGGCGAGCAACCCATGGGCTTCGGGCTCATGCGACGCTATCGCAGTGAGCACGCGACCCATGCGAAGCGCCTCATCGCAAAGTTGGGGGCGCAGCCAATCGTTGCCGCGCGCAGCGGCGTAACCCTCATTGAAGATAAGATAGACAACTTCAAGCACCGATGAGAGGCGCTCGGAGAGCTGCTCACCGCTCGGGGTCTCGTAGGTCAACCCCGATTCTGAAAGAGTCCGCTTGGCGCGTACAATGCGTTGGGCGATTGTCGTTGCCGGCACGAGAAAGGCTCGTGCTATCTCCTCCGTCGTTAGCCCGCAGATCATCCGCAATGCCAGCGCCGCGCGTGCCTCACGAGGGAGAAGCGGATGGCAGGCGGTAAAGATCAACCGAAGCAGCTCATCTCCGATGTCGTCGTCCAGGGCAGAATCAAGATCGGGCATGGCCTGCTGCTCGGTCTCCATCTCCCGGGCAACCATCTCGTGCTTACGCTCGAGGATTCGATCACGGCGCAAATGATCCAGGGCCCGCCGCTTGGCGGTGGTCATCAGCCATGCGCCTGGTTTTTCTGGAACGCCTGTCGCGGGCCAGTTCTCGAGGGCGGCCAACAGAGCGTCCTGCGTCAGCTCCTCTGCAAGCGAAACATCGCGCAACATTCTCGCCAAGCTGGTAATCAGCCACGGCTGTTCGATCCGCCAGGCGGCCACGATCGCGCGATGGACGTCGGCGGCCGTCATGACCGCCGACTGGGTATGCCAGCTTCTCGCCTCAAGGGCCGGCGAACATGCGGAGCTCGCACGTACCTTCCCAGCCTGGCATCAAGTCCTTGTGGAGTTGCATGAATTCCTTTGCCGACGCCAGGGCTTCCTCCTTGTCGCGCAGTTCGAAGATCGCGTAACCGCCAATCACTTCCTTGGTCTCGACGAAAGGGCCGTCGACCACGCTAAGTTGCCCACCCTTGATGCGTACCTGTGCGCCCATCGCCAGGGGCATTAGCCCGCCATTATCGAGCATGCGCCCGGCCTTGATCTCCCGCTGTGCGAGTTTGTGCATCGCCTCAAGGAGCTCCGGCGTCGGAGGTCCAGGGTGAGCCGATGTGACGATATACATGAACCGCATTTGAGAACTCCTTCTAGGGCGAGCCGCGGACGCCATCGCCGCTAAACCGACCCGCTTATTAAGTCGACGAACCAGACCCCGGCGGATCGACATTCGCTTTATATAAAATTGCGCGCGCCCGCGAGGGCCAATAGACAACCCAATCTGGTCCGCCAGCTAACGTAGCACCGCGCGGCATCTACGATGTCCGCCAAGGGCCAATAGCGGACATTCGGATTTCGGTGATGATCACGCCCACTCGGCGGGGCTACTGCGCCTTGTCTTTGGTCTCCTGGACCTTTTGCTGGCGCAGTTTCTCCTCGGCGGCCGTCAGCGGCGTCAGTTTGACCGTCAGCTTGTCAATCGTGCCGGTGAAGCGGAATGGCGGCTGGTAGTCATTGTCGTCCACTCCCGTGCGCGTATCGACCCCAACATCGAAGGTCTCGTAAATGGTTTCGACGAACGGAATGGTGTGCGGGATCGTCTTGTTCGCGACTGGCTTGCCGTCCACCGAGAGCACGCCAGTGCCGCCCTTGCCGAAACCGGGGCCGTCGTATTTGAAGTCAAACGCGATAGTGTGCTTGCCGGGCGCGAGCGCCGCCGGACTTTCCCAACGGAAGCGTTGTACGTTGAAGAAGTTATAGACAAAGACCGGCTTGCCCTTGAGCAAGTAGAGGCCATGGCCACCGCCGCGGCCACCGAGTGTGTTGATCATCCCCTCGCCACCACCCGGCGGGACCTCTACCTCGGCCGTAATGGTGTAGGACTTGCCAACGATGTCGGGGGCATCGCTGTAGGGAAGACCCGACGATTCACCCGAGAAGGTAAAGACGGTCCGACCGGCGGTCGCGCTCGGTCGCGGCGTCGCCGCACGGGCGGCGAAGCTGTTATCCAGCGGGAACACATTGTATTTCGTCGCCGCCATCAGGAAGCGCTCTTGCAAGTCGCGCAGCTTGTCGGGCATTTTGCGGGCGAGGTCGTTGTTCTGCGTATAATCTTCTGCAAGATTGTAAAGCTCCCAAGTGTAGCCGTTGACCACGTCGGGAAACTTTCCGAAGCCCAGATCCCAGGGGGGTGACGGCGGCGTCGTGGCAGCAATCCAGCCGTCGTGATAAATGGCGCGATTGCCGACCATTTCGAAATACTGCGTGGTGCGGGTCGACGGGGCTTTCGCGTTCGCTTGATCGAAGGTGTATGCCATACTCACGCCTTCGATTGGTTTCTGGGCAACGCCATCGACCATTACTGGTGCTTGAATGCCGGTTGCGTCGAGAAGCGTCGGTACAATGTCAATCATGTGGTGGAATTGCGTGCGGATGCCGCCGACATCCTTGATGCGGGCAGGCCATGAGATGGCCATGCCCTGTCGAGTCCCGCCGAAGTGCGATGCCACCTGCTTGGTCCACTTGAAGGGTGTATCGAACGCCCAGGTCCAGCCTACGGCCATGTGCGGCGTGGTCAGGGCCGAGCCCCAAGCGTCATAGAACTTCAACTGCTCTGCGACAGGGATATTGACGCCTTGAATCGCGGCCATCTCGTTCGGGGTGCCAAGGATGGAGCCTTCGGCGCTGGTGCCGTTGTCGCCACTGATGTAGATGATGAGCGTGTTGTCCAGTTTGCCCATGTCTTCCACGGCCTGGATGACGCGCCCAATTTCATGGTCGGTGTAAGCCGTGTAGGCAGCAAAGACGTCCGCCTGGCGGATGAAAAGTTTCTTTTCATCGGGCGTGAGCGTCTCCCATTTTGCGAGCTTGGCACCGCCGAATTCAGGTTGTCCATCCGGCCAGGGCGTCAGTTGGCTATTCGCAGGGATCACGCCGAGCCGTTTTTGGTTGGCGAAAATCTGCTCGCGCAGATCGTTCCAGCCTTTATCAAACAAGTGCATGTCGCTGATCTTCTTGATCCACTCCGGCGTCGGTTGATGCGGCGCGTGCGAGCCTCCAGGGACGTAGTAGACAAAGAACGGCTTGTCCGGCGCGGCGTTATTCAGGTCCTTCATGTACTTGATGGCTTCGTCCGCCATATCGGTGGTGAGGTTGTAGCCGGGGCGTCCGACCCACGGGAAAATCTGGGTCTGACCTTTGAACAGGAAAGGCGTCCACTGATCAGTCTCGCCGCCCATGAACCCATAGAAATAGTCGAAGCCCATCCCGGTCGGCCATTGGTCGTAAGGCCCTGCCACGCTTAGTTGATAGCTCGGCGTGTTGTGGTTCTTGCCGAACCAGGATGTCGCGTAGCCGTTTTGCTTCAGGATCGTGCCGATGGTGGCATTCTCGACGCCGATCACGGAATCGTAACCCGGATAGCCGGTGGACTGCTCCGCGATGACGCCGAATCCCACCGAGTGATGATTGCGACCGGTGATAAGCGCCGCCCGCGTCGGCGAGCACAGCGAGGTGGAGTTAAACTGTGTATAGCGCAGGCCCATCTTTGCGATCCGGTCCATCGACGGTGTGGGGATCACCCCGCCGAACGTGCCGGAGACGCCGTACCCTGCGTCGTCGGTGATAATCAGCAGCACATTTGGCGCCCCTTTGGGTGGGACCACCTGGGGCCGCCAATATGGCTTGGACTGTTCGGCGGAAAGATTGATCTCGCCGCCGAACTGGGGCGGCGTG
>Ga0164308_10001999_pt1 | contig 10854 bp, 9 predicted proteins | sample Whisoiple_246_MG_FD_109983 | JGI IMG/M metagenome (GOLD analysis project Ga0164308, IMG submission 109983) | Soil microbial communities amended with fresh organic matter from upstate New York, USA - Whitman soil sample_246_MG | ecosystem: Environmental > Terrestrial > Soil > Unclassified >... | reverse complement strand
GGCGCTGAGCACGCCGATCGCGTCATAGGTCCAGGAGCCGTAATTATCGGGCTCGGTCTTGGCGACCTTACGATATAGCGCGGCGAATTCCTTCGCCTCCGGGCTCGATTCCTCGGCGTAGTCGGCAACGCCGTAGGTGCCGTAAAGCGCGGCGCCGCCGAGTTTAAGCGCATTGGCGACGGTGATCGACGGCGAGCCGACCCAGGGAATAGTGACGCCGAGCTGGCGCAGCTGCCGCGCGAAAATGGCGAGATCGTTATCGAAGGTGAAATACGAGCCGATGACGTCGGCGCCCGATTGCTTGATCGCCAACACGACGGCGGTGAAATCCTGCGACTGGTTGGGATAGCCCTGGTCGAGCGCGACCTTTGCGCCGAACTTGCCGAGCGATTCCGTCAGCGCCTTGCCGCCGCTCGTGCCGAACGCGTCGGTTGAATGCACGATCGCCCAATTCTTCTTGGCGAGCGTCTCGGCGCCGTAGGCGGCGATCACGCGGCCTGAATAGGAGTCGTTCGGCCGGAAGCGGAAGAGCCAGGGATTGCCGAGCTTCGTCAACTGCGGATCGGTGCCGCCGAAGCAGACGGGCTTGGCGGTCTTCAAAATGTCGGGGGCCATGGCATGGTTCTGGGTCGAGCGGATCGAGCCGAGAAAAGCGACGATGTCGGGTTGCGCCGCAAGCTTGGAAAATGCGAGCACCGCGCCGGGATTGGTCGTCTGATCGTCCTCGGTGACGAGCTCGACCTGGCGTGACAAGACGCCGCCAGCCTTATTGACGCGGTCGAGGGCAATTTTGGCCCCGGTGAGGGCATACTTGCCGGAATCGGCACCAGGCCCGGTGACCGGGAGAACCATGCCGAGTTTCAGCGTGTTGCTTTGGCCGAGCGCGCTGCGCAGCACCGCCGGCATGGCAACGCCGGCACCAAGGGCGAGTGAAAAACCTCTACGCGTAATCTTCATGAATCTCCTCCCGATGCTGCCGTTGTGATCCCGGCGCGGTCGGGAGGATTACTCGCTTAAAGCCGCCCGCCTGTCCAGATCGGGCGGGAGCGGAAACTATCGGTACCAGTCCTGGTACTGCCACTGCTGCGCGGTCGGCGCGTAGTAGTAGGGCGCGTAACCCATTCCGCCCTGCAGCGCGCGACGGGCCGGAGCCCGGATCGCGCCCGCCACCATCGCGCGTCCACGCGGCGGCGCGCCCGAAACCGAGATGCGTGCGCCCTCGGCCTTCACCATCGAAAACAGCGCCGCCGCATTACCCGGTGCAAGCCGCACGCAGCCATGCGAGGCGGGGCGGCCGAGCGAGCGTGTCGCATACGAGCCGTGGATCGCATAGCCGCCGCGGAAGAAGATCGAGTGCGGCATCGGCGAATTGTCGTATTTGCGCGAATAATGCATGCGCTGCAGGCTGGTCGGCGCGTAGCTGCCGCGCGGCGTCGTGTAGCCGGAGCGGGCGGTGGAGACCGGCCAAGTATAGCTGCCCGAGGACGACGTGACGTGCATCCGCTGGCTCGACAAATCGATGTGAATTTGCACGGTCGCATGTGCGCTGGCGCCGAAGGCGACGAGCGCGCCCAAGGCCAAAGCGGCCTGACGAATGATACGCATCGTGAACTCCCGAACCCTGCCGCAACCGCGGCAAGCATTTCAACTTCCCTGCGGGAGCGCAACCGTGCAACCGGCGTCAAGGTTGACAGGAAAGACGAATCGCGGCGGCCTGTCCGTGCTTCTTGTCATTGGCCTTCTGCCGCCTATCGGGACCCCATGCGCGCCCTTGCCCTTAGCTTCATCGCTCTGCTCGTCGCGCTTTCCGCGCCTCTGCTGGCGCAGGACAAGGGCACGCTCGACCCAAAACCGTTGCCGCCGCTCGCCCATCCCGAGGATCCGGCCATTCCGGCGAAGGAGCTGTTCGGCCGCAAAACCGCGCCGGCGAGCCTGGAGGCACGTGCGATCGGCTTTTATGCGCATGGCTGCCTCGCCGGCGCCAAGGCGCTGCCTGTCGACGGCGAGGCCTGGCAGGTGATGCGCCTCTCGCGCAATCGCAACTGGGGCCACCCGGCGCTGATCGACTTCCTCGAGCGGTTCGCCAAGAAAATTCCGAAAGTGAACGGCTGGCCGGGCATTCTCGTCGGCGACATATCGCAGCCCCGCGGCGGGCCGATGCTGACCGGGCATGCCTCGCATCAGGTCGGCCTCGACGCCGACATTTGGCTGACGCCGATGTCGGACCGCAAACTCTCGCGCGAGGAGCGCGAGGAGATGTCGGCGACGAACGTGGTGCGCGATGACGGACTGGACGTGAACGAGGATTGGACGCCAAAGCACATGGAAGCGATCAAAGCCGCCGCGCAGGACCCCGCCGTGCAGCGCATTTTCGTCAATGCCGCAATCAAAAAGGCCATCTGCCGCGAGGCGAAAGGCGATCGCACGTGGCTGGAAAAAGTGCGGCCGATGTACGGACACAATTATCATTTCCACGTGCGTATGCGATGCCCCAGCAGCGACAATGCTTGCCAAGATCAGGCGCCGGTGCCCGGCGGCGAAGGTTGCGACAAAGGTTCGCTGGCTTATTGGTTCCGGCCTTCCGTGCTGCATCCAAAGCGGGACGCGAATGCAAAGCCGAGGCGGGGTCCGACGATGGCGGCGCTTCCCGCCGAATGCCGCAGGGTGCTGGTGGCGAAGTGACCTAATGCAAGTGAATCAACGCCAACAAATCAAGGCGAAGCGCGCGGCTGCGTAGGTCAGCTGAGCGTCTCCGCGAGCGCCCGCAAAAAGCCGATGCATTTCTCGATCTCGGCGATCTCGATGAACTCGTCGGGCTGATGCGCCTGGTTCACATTGCCCGGACCGCAGACGATCGTCGGAATGCCAGCGTTTTGGAATTGTCCCGCCTCGGTGGCAAACGGCACTGCGATCGTCTTGTTGGAGCGCGTCAGCCGCAGCGCCAGCGCTTCTGCCGGCGAGCCCGCATCCGCCGCTAGCCCCGGCACTTCGACCTCGATCTTTGTCTCGATGAAGGTGTCGGGAAAATCTTTCAGCCGCGTCGCGCGCACTTCCTCGACATACGCATCGAAGCGCTCAAGCGCGGCGCGCAACGGCACGCCAGGAAGGCCGCGGAACTCCCAGTGGAACTTGCAATCCTTGGCAAGGATATTTCGCGCGGTGCCGCCGGCAATCGTGCCGACATGCACCGTCGAATAAGCCGGCTCGAAGCGGCCCGTGGGATCGCCGGCGCGGGCGAAATCCTCGCCGATTTTGGTGAGCTCGGTCACGAGATCGCAGCCGACATGCACGGCCGAGACACCGAGAAACGGTTTCGACGAATGCGCCTCATGCCCGCGCACATGCGTGTGATAGGTCGAAACGCTCTTGTGCGCGTCGGCCACTTCCATGTTGGTCGGCTCGCCGACGATCACCGCGCCCGGTATCGGCAGGTCGGCGCCAAAACGGCGGATCGTATCGAGTGGACCTTCGCAGGTGACCTCTTCGTCATAGGAGAAGAGGAGGTGCACCGGCCGCTTTAAGTCGGCGCGCAAGAATTCCGGCACCATGGCAAGGCAGGTCGCGTCAAAGCTTTTCATGTCGCAGGTACCGCGGCCATAAAGCCGCGCGCCCTCGCGGCGTAGCGTGAACGGATCGCTCGACCATGATTGCCCCACGACCGGCACGACGTCGGTATGTCCGGAGAGAACAATGCCGCCGTCGTTCATCGGCCCAACGGTGGCAAAGATCGCCGCTTTGTTGCCGTCGGGATTCGGCACTCGCACGAAGGGTACATCGAATTTGCCGAGGTAATCTTCGACGAACTCGATCAGCGGCAGGTTCGACTTGGAGCTTTCCGTGTCGAAGCCGACGAGCCGCTCGATCAGGGGAACCGCGCGGGAAAGGGCGTCAGAGGAGGAGGCGGGCATGGGGCGAGACTAGCATCCGATTTCGGCTCCTGTCCTCTTTCCCGGAGCCGCACGCAGCCAAGTGTACGCAGGCTGCGTAAACTTGCCTGCGTTGCGGCATCCGGGGATCCCCAGCAAACGCATCTGCCCCTGGTCCCCGGATTGCATTGCGCTTCGCTTCATGCGTCCGGGGATGAGGCGCTGCGCTCGATCCGCATCATGTCTTCGTCGGAGAGGCCGAAATGGTGGCCGATCTCGTGCACCAGCACATGCGTGATGATGGCGCCGAGCGTCTCGTCATGTTCAGCCCAATAATCGAGGATCGGCCGCCGATAGAGCCACACCATGTTCGGGAATTGCCCCGAGACGCCGAACGCCTCGCCCTGCGCGAGGCCGCGGCCGCGGAACAGCCCAAGCACGTCGAATTCGCTTTCGGCGCCGAGATCATCGAGCACTTCGTCCTCGGCGAAATCCTCGATGCGGATGACCAGCCCTTCGCACCGCGCACGAAAATTTTGCGGCAGCTCGGCGTAAGCAACCTCTGCCAGCCGCTCGAAATCGGCGAGCGATGGCGCGGCGAGGCGAGACCAGTCCGCTGACACGGCAATGCGGCGGGGCTTATGAAGGCTGCAAAAGTTTGCGGCAGCTGATCCGCGCCTCGACGCCGCTTTTGCCGCCGACCGTCGGCTCCAGAAGAATGTCTTCGCCCGACTTCAAGAGCGACCAGACCGGCGCATCCTGTTTGGGGCAGAGGTCGCGCAGCGTCTCGGCGAGCCGCGTCTGGTCATACCAGAGCTTGAACGCCTCCTGGTAGGGCCACGGCGTGATACTGGCCAGCAGCTGCCCGTCGCGCCAGCGAACCCGCACCTCCCATGGTGATGGAGTGCTCGCTTTCAGCTCTTTGGTGAGTTCCGGAACGGCCTCGCTTTGCTGCGCCCAGGCGGGAGAAGCCGCAAAAGTGAGAGCAGCCAGCAGGCCAAGAACGCGCATTCATGTGCTCCCGATCGGATTGAGCTTTCCCGGGAGCATGTCATTTCGGCAGACATTGCCGCAAGCCGCGCTGCGGCAGGGCAGGGATGCCCTGGAGTTAGGCGCTCAGCGCGGCTGAACCGAACCGCTGCCGCCGGTGCTCGGGGTCGTGCCGGTGCCGCCATCATCACCGCTGTCGCCGCCACTTTTGCGGCCGCCGCCTCTGCCACCGCCATCGTCGCCCGGTGTTCTGACCACGACCTTCTTGTGCTTGTGCTTATGCACGTGTGCGAGCAGCTCTTCGAGGGCCTGCGGGCTGCCGGGGAAGTTGGCGAGTGTCGTCCTCGCAAAGACAGGCGCACTCAGAAACGTGATGGCGGCCAGTGCGGCAAGAGCCAATCCAAGTCGTTTCATGCGCGGTCTCCTGCTCCCCGGGCTCAGGTGAGATACGGCGTCTGGCCGCCTTTGTTTCATACGCGGCGCGGCGATGCATCAGGATTACGGAATCACGCTTGCGGCAAAAAGAATGGGATATGCAGCATTTGAAGGGAATAAAAACATAGAACTGGTGAAGGTTTGTAGCGCGCCGATAGTAATATCTTACACCGGTATCCCGCTCTTCTCCGCATAATCGCGCAGATGCGCGCGCAGCGATGGCATCCCGTCGTGTGCGCCGACAAGCGGCGTCAAAAAAGCTTCGGTCTCGGCAAGGTCGGCGGCAATGAGCGTTGCCTTTACGGGGCCGATCGAGGCCGGCGACATCGACAGCGAGCGATAGCCAATCGCCGCCAGCGCCAATGCCTCGAGCGGCTTGCCGCCCATCTCGCCGCATAAGGTCACCGGCTTGCCGGCCGCGTGACCGGCGCCGGCGATCGTCGCCAGTGCGCGCAAAGCCGGCGGCGACAGCACGTCGAAACGGTCGGCGACGCGCTTGTTGTCGCGATCGGCGGCGAAGAGATATTGCACGAGATCGTTGGAGCCGACCGAAAGAAAATCGGCCTTGGCGCAGATCGCATCGAGCTCGAACAGAAGCGAAGGCACCTCGATCATCACGCCGAGCTCGAGCGCGCTTGGCGTCGCGTAGCCGTGCTTTTTGAGATAGGCGACCTCGCGCGCCACGATCCCTTTCGCCGCATCGAATTCGGCGCAGCAGGCGACCATCGGGAACATGATGCGCAAGTGGCGCCCGACCGCAGCGCGCAAGAGAGCGCGCAGTTGCAGTCGCAAAAGGGCCGGGCGGTCGAGCCCGATACGGATGGCGCGCCACCCCAAGGCCGGGTTATCCTCCTCCATCTTCTCCATGTACGGCAGCACCTTGTCGGAGCCGATGTCGAGGGTGCGGAAGGTGACCGGGCGATCGGGAACCGCTTCCAAAACGGTGCGGTAGAGGTTGAACTGCTCGCGCATGCGCGGGAACCGCGCCGCCAGCATGAACTGCAATTCGGTGCGGAAAAGGCCGATGGAAGCTGCCCCGGTTTCCGCCACGTGCGGCAGGTCCACGAGCAGCCCGGCGTTCATGTGCAGCTTGATCTCAATGCCGTCGCGGGTCACCGCCGGCACGTCGCGGAGCTTCTGGTACTGCTCCTGCCGCCGCGCGCGCAGTCGCGCCTTCTCAGCATAGGCGTTCTCGACGTCGGACTGCGGCCGCACCCGAACGTCCCCAGACGTGCCGTCGACGATGATGGCGTCGCCGGTCTCGACTAGGTCGGTAATGTTGGCGACCTCGCCGACCGCCGGAATGCCGAGCGCCCGAGCTACGATCGCCACATGGCTTGACGGCCCGCCTTCTTCCAGTACCAGGCCACGCAGCCGCGCCCGCTCGTATTCGAGCAGCACCGCCGGCCCCATCGTGCGCGCCACCAGGATGGCGTTGTCCGGCATCGAGGCCCGGTCGACCACAAAACTCTGGCCGGTCAGTTTGTGCAGGAGCCGGTTGGCGAGATCGTCCAGATCGTGCAGGCGGTCGCGCATATACGGGTCGGTCGAGCGCTGCAGCTTGGCGCGGGCGTCGTTCTGCACGCTCTCGACTGCCGCCTCGGCAGTGAGGCCAGTGGCAATCGCCTCGCGCAGCCGGCGCATCCAGCCGCGGTCGTTGGCCACCATGCGCATGGCTTCGAGCACGTCGCGGTGCTCGCCGGTGCCGAGAATGTCGCCCTGCTCGATGAGCCGGTTCAGGTTCTCCCGCATGTCCTCGATCGCCGCGTCGAGCCGGCGCATCTCGCCGCTCACATTCTCGGCGACCAGCTGCTTTACGACGACCCGCGGCTCGTGCAGGACGACGTGGCCGAGGCCGATGCCGTCGCTGATCGCCGTGCCGGTGAGGGCGAGCGGGCGGTGCAGCGCGATGTCGTCGCCGGGCCGCACGATCGACTGCAGCTCGCCCGAGGCGATCATCTCGGCGAGCAGCATCGAGGTGACCTGCAGCGCCTCAACCTCCTCCTCGGAATAGGTGCGGCTCGCGCGGTTCTGCACGACGAGCACGCCGAGCGTGTTGCCGCCGCGCAGGATCGGCACGCCGAGGAAGGAGTGGTAGATTTCCTCGCCCGTCTCCGGCTTGTAGGAGAAGGCGGGGTGCGCCTGCGCTTCCGACAGCGCCAGCGGCTCGGCGCGCTGGGCAATCAGGCCGACGAGACCCTCGCCGGAGCGCATCGTCGTCAGATGGACCGCCTCGCGGTTGAGGCCTTCGGTGGCAAACAGCTCCAGCGTGGCGTCGGCGCGCAGCACATAGACCGAGCAGACCTCGGCAACCATGTTCGAGGCGATGAGGACGACGATCTTGTCGAGGCGGGCCTGCGCGCTGACCGGCTCGGCCATGACCTCGCGGAGCCGGCGCAGAAGAAGGCGTGGTCCTCCGCCGAGAACGGCGCGCATGAACGTGAAACTTCCTGTGCGGGGAGAGGCGCGCCTCTCCGGCGATGCGATGTCAGATGTCGGCGGTCTCAGGCTCCCTGCCAAGCGGCCTTGGGCAGCCCTATAGTCAGCCGGCGTGACGACCGCAAGGCAAAGCCTGGGCCGAGCGGCGAGGGCAGCGCAGGTGGATGGCGCCCCGGGGCTTAGCCTCAGCCGGAAGGCCCTTGGTCCGCGCCGGCTCTCATTGCCAGCCCGGCACTCCCGACATATTGGGCAGGCGGTGGGCGATGCCCTTGTGGCAGTCGATGCAGGTTTTCTCGCCCGTGAACAAGAACTTCTCGTGCGCGGCAGCGGCGCGAGGATTCTGCTTGCTCAAGTCCATCGACTGGCTGCTGTGGCAGTTTCTGCATTCCAAGGAGTCATTGGCTTTCAGGCGCGCCCACTCGCGCTCGGCCATGTGCCGCCGCAAGCCCAGGAATTTCTCGCGTGTATTGATCGAGCCGAAAAGGTGCCCCCACACCTCATTCGAAGCTTGCATCTTGCGCGCAATCTTGTTCGTCCACTGGTGCGGCACGTGGCAGTCGGGACATGTCGCCCGCACGCCCGAACGGTTGGTGAAATGGATCGTCCCCTTCAGTTCTTCGAACACGTTTGCCTGCATCTCGTGACAGCTCGTGCAGAACTTTTCCGTGTTCGTCGCCTCGAGCGCGGTATTGAAGCCACCCCAGAATATCACGCCTGCCGCAAAGCCGCCGAGCGTCAGAAAAGCAAGACTGAGATACGCCGGCGGGCGTATTGCGGTCTTGAACCAGGCATTCTCCGACAAGCGGCGCCACGCGAGGGCCAGGGCGGCCATGTCACTTCGCCCGTGGTTCGCGGCCGACCAGAGCATCCATGTCGGTAAACGTGTTTGGCACGAGCGGCGCAGCCGCGGTTTGGGTGACGTGGCACGCAAGACACACGTAACGACGCGGAGAAACGCCGCCGAGCGTGTTCCCCTCGCGGTCTTGAAAATGCGTGACGCTAATCATTGGAGCTTGCGACTGCTCCGTGAACTTTCTCGAGTGACAGGAGAGGCACTTATTTGCGTTCAAATCGGTGGCGTAGCCCTCGATCGCATGCGGTATGAGCGGCGGCTGATCCGGATAATTGCGCCGCCGCCGCACATCGTCGGTGACCTGGCGCTGCATGGGCGGCGCAGGCGTTTCCTTGGTGAACGGGGTCGGACCGGTGAGGCGCGGCGCGTCTGCGGTTTTCTGGGCGAACGGAGCGCCAACGAAGAATAAAAGGCCGAGAAGGGCCGCCGGCAACAAGCCTCGCATCACCGGCCGCCTCCAAGGTTTGCTTCCTGCGCCGGCAGAACTTTCACCGCGCATTTCTTGAAGTCGGTCTGCTTCGAAATCGGGTCCGTCGCGTCGAGAGTCACTTTGTTGATGAGCTGACTTGCGTCGAAGAAAGGAACAAACACCAGTCCCGGCGGAACCTTGTTGCGCCCTCGAGTCTCCACCCGCGTGCGGATTTCGCCGCGACGCGACAAGACCCGCACCTCCTGGCCTCTGCGCAGCCCCCGTTTCTGAGCATCATCGGGATGCATGAACAGCACCGCGCCCGTGAACGCGCGGTAAAGTTCCGGCACGCGCATGGTCATTGACCCGGAATGCCAGTGCTCGAGCACGCGCCCAGTCACCAGCCAGAGATCGAACTCCTGATCCGGAACTTCGGCCGGCGGCTCGTAAGGAGCCGCAAGAAGGTTCGCCTTTTTGTCGGCGTTTCCATAAAACTGATATTCGGATCCCTTGTCGACGTAAGGGTCCATCCCTTCACGATAGCGCCACCGCGTCTCCTGGCCGTTGACCACCGGCCAGCGCAATCCGCGAGCCTGATGATAGGAGTCGAAGGGCGCGTAATCGTGGCCGTGGCCGTTGCCGAACTTCGCAAACTCTTCGAACAGGCCCTTTTGCACGTAGAAGCCGAAATATCTCGATTCGTGATTGTCGTATCCCGGATCCATATCGGAAAGCGGGAACGCGTTCGTGCCGCCGTTTGCGAACAGCACATCGAACAGCGATCTGCCGCGATAGTCCGGCGATTTGGCAAGCAAGTCCTCCGGCCAGACTTCGTCCGTCGTGAAGCGTTTTGAGAATTCCATGAACTGCCACAGGTCCGAGCGCGCTTGATCGGGTGCTTTGACGAGTTCGTGCCAGAACTGCGTGCGCCGCTCGGCATTGCCGAATGCGCCCTCCTTCTCGACCCACATCGCCGCCGGCAATATAACGTCGGCCGCCATGGCGGTGACCGTCGGATAGGCTTCGGATACGACGACGAAATTCTGCGGATTGCGGTAACCCGGATAGGTCTCGTTATTCGTGTTCGGCGCCGTCTGAAGGTTGTTGTTCGTGGTGATCCAGTAGGCGTTGAGCTTACCGTCTTTGAGCATGCGGTCCTGCTGAACGGCGTGATAGCCGATCTTATCCGGCAAGAGTCCGGGCGGCAGTTTCCAGATCGCCTCCGCGGTCTTGCGATGTTCGGGATTGGTGACGAGCATGTCCGCTGGCAGGCGGTGGGCGAAACAGCCGACCTCCCGCGCCGTGCCGCACGCCGAGGGCTGGCCGGTAAGCGAGAACGGGCTGTTGCCCGGCTCCGAAATTTTTCCCGTCAGCAGATGAAGATTGTAAATGAGCTGGTTGGCCCAAACACCCCGGACATGCTGATTGACGCCCATCGTCCAGAGCGACATGACCTTTGTCTTTGGATCGGCATATACGCGCGCAAGAGCTTCCAGCCGATCCTTGCTGATCCCGGTGAGATCGGCCACGTGATCGGCCGTGTAGGTGCTGACAAAGTTCGCGAATTCATCGAAGCTGCTCGGCTTCATCACCGGTGCAGTTTCAACATTCTTGGCGCGCTGCTCTAACGGGTGCTCCGCGCGTAACCCGTAGCCGATGTCCGTCGTCGCTATCTTGACATTGCAATGGCGCTCGACGAAGTCGCGCTTTACCGCGTTATTCTTAATGAGGTAATTGGGGATGTAGTTGAGGATGGCGAGATCGGTGCCGGGTTTGAAGATGAATGTTGCGTCGGAAAGATCGGTCGTGCGGTGCTCGTAGGTGGACAGCGTCATGATCTTGACGTGTGGCGCCATCAGCCG
>Ga0164308_10001996_pt1 | contig 10863 bp, 12 predicted proteins | sample Whisoiple_246_MG_FD_109983 | JGI IMG/M metagenome (GOLD analysis project Ga0164308, IMG submission 109983) | Soil microbial communities amended with fresh organic matter from upstate New York, USA - Whitman soil sample_246_MG | ecosystem: Environmental > Terrestrial > Soil > Unclassified >... | reverse complement strand
TATAATCACATTGGTCGTCTGGGTCGTGGCTCTGCGGGAATATAATTCCTGTTTTACGCAACTGCATTTGTTATCTTTCAGGTCAACGGAGAACTGCATTCTAATACGATTGTCTGTCGTATGAATGGACGGCATTCGAATAGCTTAGACGATCTGTTTATTGGAGCTGCAACGAATGGCACTATAGTTGACCAATGAACCAGGGACACCGGTAAGCTGTTGAATGAACTAGCTCTTCTGCTAGATGTTCCGTAGGTAGAGCTGGAGTCTGGGGCGAATTCGAAAGTGCAGCCATGAACTGATCCGGCTGCAAAAGAAGATGCCGAAATAGGTTGCGATATGAATGCAGATCCGAATCCAGAAACCGCGACAACAGCAGAAGATGCTAGAGGCGATATCGTCATGACAGAAGCTGCTCTCTGTGAGCCTTGAACTAGTCCGTCTGCTACTGGAGCAAACGATGCCGCAGACGACACTACTTCTCCGCCAACGATCCCGAGCTGAGACTGAGGGCTAGCGAAAATGGATGCAGTGTTTAACTCTGCTCCCGTTGCAGATGCAGCTGCTTGTGGGGCAGAGGACATCGCGCCCCCCACACCACCCACACTAAGCACTGACACAGTAGCCTGTGGCGCAGATGCCATGGTTGACTTGTCTAATGAAGCTCCGGCGATACCCGAAGAAGCAACAGGGGAAGCAGAAAGAGCGCCAGACAAAGTGTTGTTGCTAGAAACGCTGACAGATGCTTGTGGCTGCGATGTAAGGGCGGCTGATCCGCCGGATACGGTAGAGAAAGAACCCGATGCTACGGGGGCAGAAGTGGAAGAGCTAGCGGCAATCTCAGTGCCAGATATCGCAGAAGACACGAGCGGAGCAGAAGAGGAAACCGCAGTAGTTATTGCAGTATCCTGTATAGAACTGCTTGCTTGTGGAGTTGAAGCTATAGATGCAGCAGCGCCACCAGAAGCGACTAACGATGTAGACACTGACGGAGTTGCCAGCATAACCGAAGTAGCTCTTTCAGCCCCTAAAGCAGATACTGTCGAAAGAGGTATGGAAACTAACTGTGATGCAGCTGTCTCTGAACCGGAAATCGAGGCGGATGCCCCAGGCAAAGAAGACAGTACTGTAGATGCCAGTTCGCCTCCCGACACAGCGGAAGAAACAACCGGAGAAGAAGTTAGTGACGAAGAAGCGGTCTCTGCTCCAACCAACGACGACGTTACCGTTGGCGTGGAAGACATGCTAGCTCCACCAGTACCACCAGCTGACAGCGATCCTGACGCCTGTGGGGAAGGCGACATAACCGATGCCGCATTCTCTGCACCAGAAACAGACGACGCGGACTGCGGTGTACTAGCAAATGACGACGCTGCCAATTCAGCGCCGATAAATGAAGCGGCAACCTGTGGAGAGAAACCAAATCCAGAACTAACTATAGTTATAGCAGTAAAGGAAGTAGCAGCCTGTGGAGTTGAAGAGAATACGCTGGTTGTTATTGGGATTATCTGGCTAGGAGCAAGTAATCCACTGCCAACCAAAGTACGCTGAGGACCAGCATACGCAAGACCAAGACCGAAGTTGAATCTCATCGGTCCTGGCTGAGCCATGAACGCATCGACTTGCACTACCGGTGGAACATAAGGCGCAACATAAGGCGCAGCGAGTAACCCTCTACCTAGTAGAGTGATACCTGGCAGAGGTGCCTTTGGCGGAAAACCCAGAGCACGCCTCTGTGTACTAAGTATAGCGCTACTTGCGGACGCTCCTCCACCGCCTCCTCCTCCTCCCACGGGATTCAGCGCGATAAGGAATCCTGTTGCGCCAAACGTAACCGATGTACGCGCGATCGTACCAGTTTGCGCACCCGTCGCACCCGCACCGGACTGAACCATGTCGGCGATGGAAAACATGTTCCATCCACCGGAATGTGCAATACGGGTCGTAAAACCGGACGGTGGAACGGTCGTATTCGTATCTGGGGTACTGCCGTTAGGATCTGCAACAGCCACCCAAACAAGCAAACATTTTGCCGTGGTAGTGACTGTTGGAGCAGTGATCGATACCGGACTCGCTATAGAGTTGGCGGTATCTTGCGCTACAAGAGGTAAGACATTTATCGGCGTAGTAGGATCGACACCACTGAACGCGGCAATCCCCATGGACAAATCAGAAACGCCTGGAATAGTGAACGTGTACGTGCCCGAGCCAGTGGCTGAAGATTTCCACCAACACCAATACTGACAACCGTCATTGGTTAGATTACCCTGATACAGTAGCGTCCAGGTACCATCTGGTGCAACGCCAGTGATTGGTGGAGTGGGACCCGTATCGCCTGACACGACAACGAGCAAGCCGGCTCCAGCAAAGCCTGGGTCCGGTTGAGACACGTTGGTACCACCGGTTCCGTGACTGCCTCCTAGATATGCGGGATCGGTCATTGTGCCACCAGGATCGAGGAGCCCCAGGCCAGAGTCAAAAGATTGCTATGGAGAGTCCAGTTGGCGCCTGCATCGACCGACTTGTAAACTGCGGTCGTAGCGTTTACCGGATGACGATTGATGTCAAACCCTTGCGAATCCAATCCGCCTGCGCAGTAAATCGTATTACCAAAATACGTCGCTCTAGCTCCAGCAACTGTGGTAGGATATGTGCCGCGAGAGCTCCAACTATTACCTGACTTGTTGTAAGCGTAGACGCCAGACGATCCGCAGCCACGAGGGCCAGTAGGGAACCCACCGATTACTATGATTTCTGTCCCGATATCGACACACCCTGCCATCGATAGTCCGACCGGCATAGATGTCATCGCAGTAGGGTTAGTGTTCGGAGTGCTCATATTGTAACGGAGCCAAGTTGTCGCGCATGCGTCAGGAGAACCTCCGAGATTTCGGTTGCCTCCTCCTAGATAAACAATATCGGAATTGCTCGAGTCAACAGCTCCGAACAGATCAATTCCTGCGGCTGGCAAAACTGCTGTTTGTGTCGTGAACGACTGACTTGGAGTGCCGATGTTGATCGGATAACTCTGGATCGCCGCTGAACAGAAGTTGCCAGTGAAGTCGGTTACGCCTCCGAAAATAAAACACTTGCTTGATCCGGAATGGACACAAGCGAACGTATCGTTCCCACCGACAGATAGCGAGGTGATCGATGTATACGTTCCGGCTACCGTGTCAAAGAACCTACATTGATTCGAGGCGTCCTCGTCCCCGAACATATAGACTCGCTTGGTAACTGGGTCATAGCAACTTGACGCCATAATCACGCTACCCGTGCTGGATAGCGTGGTCGTGTCAGTCAATTGCCAAGCTGATCCGTTCCAGTATTCATCACAGACGCCATCTTTAGGCGCTCCTGAATATGGCCAAGTAACTCGGCCAAGCAAGAACAATTTAGATGGCTGATTACCGGAAGCAATCGGAGGCGTAACGCTTAACGCGCCAACGCCCAGTCTAGGCGGAGCCAATACTGAACGTAGTCGCATTTATTCCTTAGAAGCTCTTCTGAGAGATATCGAAGTCGTAGATCTGCACACCGTTACCAGCGTTAGACGCAGATATGCCAACCCATAGGTCCACTATGTTAGCAATCGTTGAGTCGAAACCAGCGCCAACAGCCGGGCTGGCAACGGGGACAACGATTGACGTGGAGCCAGAAGCCATTGCCGCGCACGTAAAATTAAGCCCGCCAATCAGCTTAGCAGACGTACTGGTTCCAATGCTATCCACTCGCAGGTTTCCCTTAAGAGTAAAAGGAAGTAGAGTGTTCGCTGTTGCATTGGTCGTAATTGCGCCGCTTGACCAGGCAATAGCTGAACCGACCATCAGTTGGAAGGTAAACGTGGGGGCAGCTGTAACGACGTTAGAAATAGCGCCGTACACTTCCACAACCAATTTACTGCCAACCGTCAGGTAGTTAGCAGGAAGAGTCTGCAACTCAGTCGCGTTTATTACAGACTTAGCCGTGGTGTAGGTGTTGAACAGTGTCCCAGCAGCCTTCTGAGACTGAAGGACTTGAGTGAATTGAGGTACGCCAGACATGTTTTATATTCTTTCTAGTTCCGCTTTTACGCTGGCAGCGGTGTGCCGAGATACAGACTCGCGGCCAAAATGATCCACGACTCTTGTTGGTTTGTTGCCATTGTTAAGGGCGCAAATTCTTTCGGCGCACTCTCTGGCTGTAAAAATATCATTGACACCGCAAGACGCCAGTTGGTAAGGTTGTCCGTCAAGCTCACCAATAGACAAGTACTCGCCATTCCATATTAAATGGATCGAGCCGTCTATGTTTACTGGCAACTTATTAGGATGAACCTCCCATATTCCAAAACCGGAATCACAGGGGGCGACTACTGGAGTATACTGCGCTGCTCCTTGACCAATAAGAGCAGCGACAGGCTCAAAGTTACTTGGTTGCATTTATTATCTCCCTTAATAACTGCTTATGTTAATGTAATCGTAGACGTGTTCAGGATCTGAGGCGTAACCCCAGCCGCGGTCACGGCTATCGTTGGAGATAGCGCTCCGTAGAAGAACAACTGAGTTGCTCCAGATACTGCCTTGCCAACCCCTGCGAACGTCTCGGTTTCTGAAGGAGTACCCGTAGAAGCCGGGAACGAAGTGCTAGCGGCCAACGTAGCAACGTTTCCAGCGATCGAGAATCCTGGAGTAGACGTTGAGCGGATTAGAGCCTGACGAGCGTACGAGGTGTAAGCCGCTTCGCTCGTGGTCTGATTACCAGAAGCAGGGGTAGCTGTATGGAGAGACAGATATACGTTGGTGATAGGAGACGAAGCAGCGTTGTCTGCAAGGTTGGCGATAGCCGAAGCCTGAAGAATTAGAAGCAAAACGCTATTGCTCATTGAGCTAGAAAAACCAGCCATATTACTTTACCTTTCCGAAAAGCGACTTAGCCGCTTCAATTTGTTCTGGCTCTTTCAAACCAAGAAGCTCAACCAGTTCAGCAGCAGGATCTCTGCTCTGCTTAACCTTTACCGGGCAACAGTGCGCTCCGTCGTTAATGCCCTCCAAGTGCTTATGCGCTCTTGTATAGATAGACGCCACACCGTGCTCAGTCTCATGGAGAGCCTTCGCGACGGCATTAACAGCATCGTTAAACGTGTAACTGTTAGTGGTTACATCATGCGAGAAACCAAGCTTCTCAACGAAAGCAGCCGCCTTGACAGCGTGATCAAGTCTGTCCTTAGCCCCGTCAAGTTGGGGAACCAGCTGCGACAACATCTTTTCGTCGCCTTGTGACTTAAAGAACTCGACTGCTTTTTCTAGACGAGCGATTTCTTCTGGTAGACGCAGATGCGCACCGTTTTTTGGATCTTGTGATATAGTCATTTTACCTTGTATTTAGTAGTTATAAGATTGGACAATTATATGATCGGATATTTTATTGTCTGGTCACGGCGAACTAATTATATGCCTACTTAAGCTAACTTGGTCGTCAGTTCGAGTATCTTGGTGCCGCCGACAAGCGATCCTTGACCGGTGCTGACGGTGGCATAGATTGCCTGTGTGCCGACAGTCGCGCTCAATCCGGTGACGACTAGCTCGTGATTAGTTTCGTAGGCGGCCTTCGTGGCTGAAGCATCGGTAACGGATCCGAGCAGTACGCCGTTTCCGCTAGAATCAGACGTATAGATATCTAAGCGAGGCATGGTAGAAGGCATATTAGTTCCGGATGCCGGAAATGGAAAAATACGCGCTCGTACCTCAGTGATTGTCGCGCTGGCTGGTAGTCCACCGATTGGAACCACAAAGCGCACTCCGACGTTGCCGCTGTTGGTGAAGTTGCCCACCATCCAATAGTCAGTGATCGGACCGACAGCGCCACCCGTGCCGCCAGTGTGAACCGCGACGTTCCCGCTCGAAATGTCGGAGTTATAGAGCGGGCAAAGCGGGATGTTGTAGTCGCCGGGGAAGGGGCGCTGCCCTATCTCCTGCGTTAGCGAGTAAAGCTCGACGAACCCGCCGAAGAACATCACGTACCGTAGTCTGTACGGTACCCAAAGCGCATCGACGAGCGTCGAGCCGATCGGCGGGATGATCTGCGTTCCGGTAGCCGCAACTACTGAGAACGTTGCCCCGGCACCGGTTGAAATAAAGTCTACCTGATCCGCGATCGTAAATACGCCGACAGGAATCGTGACGACGGTGCTCGCCGTGGCGACGAGCAGTTTTCCCTTGTCGCTTGCGATTAGCGTGTAGGAACCAGAGATGCTCTTGATCCCCGCATAACCTCCGACCGTGGCGGCAAGAGTGTTGAGCGCATTGGTGACCGACGCGCCGCTGACGCTCGACAGGTTGTCGATGTCGTTGCTCGTGAGGTTTGCGATCGCGGTAAGCAGAGCGTTTAGCGCTGCCGTTACCGTGCCCCCTCCGACGCTCGAGATGTTCGCGATTGACGTGCTGTTGAGCGCAGCGATGGTGCTGCTCAATAGATCGAGAGCATTCGTTACGGTCGCTCCGCCCACCGTCGACAAGTTCGAAATCAGCGTGCTGGTATAGTCGCCAGCTGCCGCGGCCACCGCGCCGATTCGAGAAAAAACGGAGGTAACGAGATTCGTAGCCGGTGACCCAGCAGGGCCAGTTGGCCCCGGAGGCCCCATCGGCCCCATCGGCCCCGGAGACCCCTGCGGACCAACGACGACAAGCACGCCGCCCGCTGTCACGGGCACGCCGCCGACCACGACCTGGCCGCCGTCAAGGCCTGCCGGACCGGTTGCACCTGTTGCACCGGTAGCGCCAGTCGCTCCGGTCGCCCCGGTGTCACCAGGCGGACCCATCGGACCTGGGGGGCCAACCTCGCCCATGGTCCCTACAACCACCTGTGCACCACCGGCTGTCACGAGGACGCCGCCAGCGGTCACTACGCCCGCGTCGAGACCAGCTGGGCCTACCGGGCCGGTGTCTCCGGCTGGACCAGTAGCACCAGGTGGCCCCATCGGACCAGTGGCGCCCATAGTTCCAACCGTGACGAGAACACCACCAGCGGTGACCGTCACGCCTCCCACGGTGACCTGACCAGCGTCGAGTCCAGCAGGCCCTGCCGGTCCTGGCGGTCCAGCAGGGCCCATTGGACCAGGGGGCCCCATAGTGCCCGCGCTGTCGATCACGACGAGCACGCCACCGGCCGTCACATCGACGCCGCCAGCGGTTACCTGGCCAGCTGCTGGGCCAGGAGGACCAGCGGGCCCCGTTTCGCCGGGCGGCCCAGCGACGCCAAATGGGATCTCAACCCAATTGATGTCCTCGATGCCGCCGCGTAGTTCCCAGTATTTATGGTCGACCTGTGTGGACGCGAGCGAGCCGACACGACGCATTGAGCGAGGCCAACGCGCCATGTCTGGCGGACCGATGCCCGCCAACGCGGCGTAGCCACCATGCACCGACTCCGCGCGCACGGCATAGCCGGCATCCGCCTGCACGGAGACCGGCGAAACGACGAAGGTATCGCCGGGTTTTGATATTGCCATTGGTGCCTATCAGAGATAGCATTCAATCATATTTAGCTATGCTCTAGGTTATTGTCTACGTTCGCCTAATATAAGAAAGATCTTAGGTTGCGTATCCACCGCTCCAATACGACGCGACAGCAGCGTCTAACGCAGCGACGTTGCTAGGAACACCACTAATGTACATAAGCAAACCGATATTAATCTGAGAAGGAACTATACCAAGCCCACCAAATCCTGCTGTAAGTTTAGCGGGAGGTGTTGTCGGCCCGGAGTTTCCGGTCGACTGCGGAGAGTTGGAGCCGAACTTTAGTACGTCGTTTCCGCCGGTGCCGTTTCGGAAAAGCGCCGTCATTCGATAGCGCGTACCTGAGACGATGGTTTGCGCGTTTTGGGCGAAAGCGTTGTACTGTCGCACGTCATTTAGTGCACCAGACGGTGAGTCGCTGATCAGAGACGAGCCACCACCGTCCGAGAAAAACTGCTGCTGGCTACCCTTAGACGTCGCACTGAAACAGGCATAGATATAGACAGGCAGACTGATTGTGGTAATCGCACACTCGATCCCTTGATCTGTGCCATTCATCTGTACTTCGGTGCGACCGTTAGGTCCTACGCCTATTACACCGCCGCGCGCTATTGATCCTACCACACTACGTGCCCACGGTTTGCTGCCTGGTCCCTGGTCTGCAGCGCTGAGCATAGTAGCTTTCCAGGTATTTCCAGTCGCAACCGTGCCAGTAGCAATATTCAACGTAAGTCCTGTGCCTAACCCTGTTAAGGCAACCGTTGCAGCGCTAGTAAATGATTGCGTCGATCCGTCACTGTACGTAACGACGCCTTGCCATGTGCCGCGAGCGCCGCCGGTAGTTGGGCAAGTAACAACGATAGCGGTTGGTGATCCAGAACGTGTTCCGCTGAGAGTAAGTGCAGCTGTGGAACCCGATGTCTGAAGCAGTGTTGAATCTTCAACCATCGCTCTATCTGGCTGGAAGCACGTGAGCACTGTAGCTCCGGACACTAGACCAGCGAAGTCGCCGTTGAAAGATACAGCCTGTTTTGATCCAGCTACCGCACCGCATACTCCAGCGATAGAGCTAGCTCTAATAGGCTGTCTCTTCTTTGGCATTTCGTGCCAAGAGTAGATCTTCCTCGAGCGTGAGGGCACCACGATCTGAGTCTGCATTATGTGGTCTTTCCGTAGATTACCCATGTATTGGTAAGGCGCTTAGTAGCGCACAGTACCGATCCGACACCAGAGCTAACGAATGACGAACCTTCAAATGTGACCCCAGCACCAGCGGTGATCGTCATTAGTCCTGCACCCTGTTGCTGAAACAGGATGGTGTCGCCGATCGCGAAAGGGACGCTTGAGTTCGGAGGAATCGTCGGCGCGTTCGCCGAACCGCTGGTCATTACGACCATCGCGTCCTTGTCGTTAATAGTGCAGGTGTACGCGCCGGAGCCTGACTGTGGGCGAATCGGCCTCGGGCCAGAGATCTGGTCCCAACGCATCGGGCTATAGCTTGACAGCAGCCAGCGCGCACCAGTGTCTGTTTGCACAGCTACCTTGTCCACGTCCGCTGCTCCGACAGATGCCGCAAGGCGTGCTGTCTCATCCGCATACGGGCCTAGTCCGCAAATCGGGTGAATATTTGCAACTGTTATTACATTGTGTTCGATGCTCATTGTTACTCCGGGCTAAAGACCGAGACGGGCAGTAGCCAATTATTTTAGTATCTGGTGAAGATATTAGCGGACCAGATGTGACCGCATGTGTTTGTTTCGCCAGATCCGTAGTGCAAGTTGCCCGCTAGGTTTACAGTGTCGAAACTTAGTGCCGTAGCATCGGCGCGTGTTGTCGGGATATGGGCTTGCGCTGTGCGTACAGCAGCTAGCCCGCTGGCACTGATGTCTGAAGGGTTGGTCCCCGTGACAAGGTTTGCGTTAGTCTTGATAATAGTGAAGTGTACAGAGATACCAAAAGCGGCCAATGTCGAGGCAACATGATCGAATAGATTGCTAGTTTCCGCCTCGTAAGTACCTAGGTATGGGCTATTTGCGTTTGTTGCATTACCCTCTCCTTGACACCAACCGAACTCTATCTTATTAACGTTTGCGGCAAGACATTGTGCGGCATAGCTCTGTAAGCAGTTTGTTAGGATCGTACGAAGACCGCTTCCTGGTGCCCAGTTGCCAATAGATGTTCCGTCAGCCCAAACTTTACCCACTAATATCGGTCCGTTGTAGTGAACCGCCATATCTGCCGAACATTCCATCTCGAAGCTATGGCCGCCGAATTGCAGAGACATCGGACCAGGACCAACGTTTGTTGTTCCGTTGTACCAAGTTAGAGTTACTCTAGAATCGATCGTTCCAGCAACCCCGTCTTGGTTGCCGGCATTGCTTTGTCCTGATAGCCACAATGCTGGAACAGATGAGAATACCGTCACATTGATCCCTGGAGCGTTGCCTGTGCTACTTAGCGATGCGTCTGTAGCTACAGCGCCGAAAGTCAGCGGACCCATGTCCCCAGCCAGTAGCGTATAGGAGTAAGACCAACTAGTTCCGGATACTATCGCAGAACCTATAACAGTAGTAGTTGAGCCTTTTGTTTTTGTAACAGAAACAGAACCAGGTATAGATATTGTCCCGGTGATTGAGATAGTGTCGCCTACATTTAGTGTAGTAGTTGTTGTCGGGAAGCTTATGAAACAGGTAATCGCTGCTGTTACCGAAACTCCTCCAGCCGTAACATCAGTGCCACTAGCGGTAACGATTATAGGAGAGACAACAGGGACGGGAGTCGACCCAGTACGAACTGTAACTGTTGTTACGCCGAGTCCGGGATCAACCGACTCGTATAAGTCATATAGTAATCTTAAACCAAGCGTGTTTATTACAAGTATTCCAGTTGATATTAAGACAAACCCGCCGTCAATGCTACCTGTGTTGAATACAAGCGGACCCATGTGAGTAGGGCGAGCTACGTATATTTTCTTTGTACTATCAGCGTTTACTGTAAATGATACAACTCCGCCGGTCCATGTATTGCGATGTCCAGATAACGATTCAATAAAAGCTTCTGTGCTGGCCGGGCTTGAGCTTACACCCCAGTATATACGCTCAGTATGTATAACAGCGCCTAGCTGGGTAAACGTTCCGCCCGGCATTTATTACACCACCGCTACAGCGTTACAAGGAAAGAAGTCGGCTCCGTCCCATTGAAAAGAATAAATTCGTTTACATCCAGGAGACACTGGTTTAGCTATCATATCTACCGGTGCAGACCCGCCGTTACGAATCGTGTACGTGTAAATTCCAACATCGAAAACTTCGATAAAGACAACATCGTATGCTCGTAGCCCCGCACCAGCAACCAGCGTCAGAACACG
>Ga0164308_10001994_pt1 | contig 10864 bp, 10 predicted proteins | sample Whisoiple_246_MG_FD_109983 | JGI IMG/M metagenome (GOLD analysis project Ga0164308, IMG submission 109983) | Soil microbial communities amended with fresh organic matter from upstate New York, USA - Whitman soil sample_246_MG | ecosystem: Environmental > Terrestrial > Soil > Unclassified >... | reverse complement strand
CTCGCCGTCGTGATCGGCATCCGCTCTCTCTCCCGCGGCGAAGGCGCGCACGCCGCCTACACGACCCTGCGGTCCACGCTCGGCGCCGCGATCCTGCTGGGGCTGGAAGTGCTGGTCGCGGCCGACCTCGTACGCACCATCACCTCGAAGCCCTCGCTCCAAGACGCCCTGATCCTCGGGATCATCGTCCTCATCCGCACGATCCTCTCCATCTCGATCCAGATCGAGATCGACGGCGTCGCGCCATGGCGGCGCGCCCTGCTCACCAGCGGCGGCCAGCTGCTCGGGAAGGCGGTCGCGAAGGATCGGGATGCCGCGTCCCGCGCCGCAGCTCCGCGAGGCGACGAGTCCGCCTAGCCCTCGACCCCTCGATCGTCAAGCCCGTGCGGGGCAGGGCGCGCACGGTGAGGCTGGAAACGTCGAGAGGAGCGGGTGATGCGCGAGGACGACAGGGATCTTCCCGAGGGTGTGATCAACGCCGATCCGACAGGTGGCTGGCAGAGTGCCGACGCCGCGGGCGGCACCGACGTCGGCGAGGTCGAGAGCGACCAGCCGAGCCAGGGCGCCGACCCCGATCTGGCGACCGATGCCGATGCAGATGAGGAGCGGTGACATGTCCACGACGGGCAATGAGAACGAGCAGCCGGGCGTGAGCGATCGGGACCGGGGCGACGCCGGGAGCGCGGCGACGTCGACGAGCGGCGAGGCCGCGATCGGGGGAGACCAGCGCAGCACGGAGGGCGAGAACGCCGAGACTCCGCAGCAGCGCGAGGTCGAGAATCCCGAGCAGGCGGCGGGAGTGCCCGGGGCCGGCGCCGCCGAGCCGGGGTGGAGCGGGTCGTTCCCGCCCGCGAGCGACGAGCCCAGCCACGAGGCGGTGGGCATCGGCGTCATCGACGACGAGAACACCGAGTCGGCGCAGAGCGGCACGGCCGCGAGTGACGCACAGGCCGCGGGTCACCACCAGGGCCAGGACGGCGGTCGCGAGACGATGACCGTGGGCGAGGCGCAGCGAAAAGGCGGACTCGGCACGGAGCAGGAGCAGAACCTTCCCGCGATGTCGCAGAACAATGCGAGCGACGTCGAGAAGGTCTCGGGGATCGTCGTGCAGACCCGCGACGACATCGCTTCGACCCAGCCCGAGCGCGTCTACGACGTGCTCAAGCAGCGGCTCGAGCAGTCGGGCATCGATCTTCCCGACAGCGACATCCAGGAGCTCGCGCGCCAGATCACGACCGGCGACGCGTAGCACGTCGCAACGGGCGGCCCACAGCCGACGGGCGAGGCGCAGTCGGCCGCGACCGGCGACGCGTAGCCCCTCGCGGCAACGGCCGCTTCGTGATCAGACGATCCTGATCACGAAGCGGCCACAGCACGGTCAGGCGACGGCGCAGGCAGGCTCGCCGCAGGTGGCGACGCCGATGGGCCGAGCCCACGGTCCGCGCTGACGCGCAGCCTTCGCCGGAGCGACCTCCAGGACGGCCTCGCGCGTGCGCACTCCGGCGAGCAGGGCCTCGTGCTCGCGCATCGCGAGGACGGCCGCCTCGCGCGCGCGGATCGCGGCGAGGACGGCTCGTTCCCGCTCGCGAAAGGCCGACTCGTGACGGAACTGCACTTCTGCGCCGTGAACGATCGAGAGCATGATTCCTCCGTTGGTTCCGAACTCTGAACCTTCCGATGTGTGAAACCTACGCGGGGGTTCCGACATTGCCGGGTCGGGCGAACGTGGCAGGAATCGCGCGATCTGCGGCCCTCCGAGCGCGTTACAGTGGCGCGGTGAGCGACTACCAGGTGTTGGAGATCGGCGGCCTCGACGAGTGGCGGGAGCACTACGGCGGCTTCCGGCCGGCGTCGTCACGTGACGGTCGGCGCGTCGTCGACCACGAGCTCGCGATGCAGTACATCGGCCTGACGTCGAATGCCTACGAGCCCGGCGAAGAGGCGGGCTACTGGCACACGCACGCGAAGATCGAAGAGCTCTACGTCTTCCTCCAGGGGAGCGGGCAGATGGGGCTCGACGACGACATCGTGGACGTGGGTCCGGGCACCGCCGTGCGGGTGGGACAGGGCGTGTGGCGCACGTGGCGCTGCGTGCCCGACAGTCCCGAGGAGCTCCGCTGGCTCTGCATCCGGGCGGGCGGCTACGCGCTTCCGGAGTTCCCCGACGACGGCGAACGCGACGACGATCGCCCCTCGCCCTGGTGAGACCCGCGTCTCTTTTCGCTTCCCGCCTGGTGAGCCGTCGCCGAGAGTCCGATGCCCTGACGCCGGACCGGTGAGGCCCGACGTCAGGTGCGCTCGGCGAACTCGACGATGAGGGCGGCCGCCGGCGCCGAGTCGCGGATCATCGTCTCGTGCCCGTGCTCGGGGATCTCGGCGAGCGCCCCCTCGGGCAGCAGCCGTACGACCTCCTCGCACCACGCGCGCGGCGCGACGACGTCGTCTTGGCCGCGCAGCACGAGCACCGGCACGAGCACGCGGGGGAACGTCTCCTCTGGGCGGTGCACGAGCATGGCCCGCAGCTTGAGCCGCAGGTGAGGGCCGGCGCGCAGGTACTCGCGCGCTCCTCGGGCCCACACGACGGGGCTCTCGATGGCGATGTCCCGCAGCAGCCGCGCGAGCTGTGCCGATCCGGTGCGAGCCGCCGGATCGGTCGTCGGGGCGGCGAGCACGAGGCGGCGGGCGGACGACGGATGCCTCGCCTCCACCTCGACGGCGACCTGAGCCCCCATCGAGTGCCCCACGATCGTCACATCGCCGGACGTGTGGTCGCTGAGGTAGGCGGCGACGACGTCGGCGTTGCGCTCGACCGTGAGCGTGCGCGGCGGCTCGGGAGCCTCGCCGTAGCCCGGCAGGTCGATCGCGACGACGCGTCCGTGATGACGGAGGCGCTGCGTCAGATCGGCGAAGACGCTCCGGCCCATTCCGATCCCGTGGATGAGCACGAAGGTGCGCTCGCCGCTCCCGGTGCTCTCGGCCACGATCGTCGCGCCACGCCACGTGAAGTGACGGACGTGTGCGGGGGAGGCCATCCCTCGACGCTACCCGGGCGGCCGCGGCATCCTGAATCCCATTTGTTGGGAATGACCACGAAACTCTTGCATCCGACGATCGAGTGTGCGTACGATGCCTGTCGAAGCGCTTCGCGAAGCGCTTCGATCCTCGGCCCCCGCCGAGAGTCACAGCCTGGGAGCGGCGATGACGGCCGCACAGCAACGACGGAGTCGGCATGGCGAAGATCAACGAGGTGGCAGAGGCCGCCGGCGTGTCGATCAGCACCGTGTCGTACGCGCTGAGCGGCAAGCGCCCCGTCTCCGTCGCGACACGGCTCCGGATCGAGAAGGCCGTCCGCGAACTCGGCTACAGCCCGAACGCCGGTGCGCGGATGCTGGCGGGCAGCCGCACCCAGATCTTCGCCCTCACCGAGCCCCTGCGTCGCGACACGCACGCGCCGACGCACATGTCGTTCGTGCTCGCGACGGCCGTCGCTGCGCGACGGAACGACTACGACATCCTGCTGCTCACCGAGGAGCAGGCCTCGGCCGGCATGGCGCGCGTCGCCTCGAGCGGTCTCGTCGACGCGATCCTCGTGCTCGACGTGGCCCCCGACGACGAGCGCGTGGCGCTCGCCCGCTCGATCGAGACGCCGTCGGTGTTCATCGGCGTGCCCGACGACAACGAGGGCCTCATCTGCGTCGACCTCGACTTCGACGCGGCGACCGTGCTCGCCGTCGACCGCGTCGCCGATGCCGGCCACCGCTCGATCGGTCTCATCGGGCAGCCGCAGGTCGCCTATGAGAAGTCCAACTTCCCGCCGCGCGTGCGAAGCGCCTTCGAGCGGCGCGCGGAGGAACGCGGCATCCGTCATTCCTTCCGTGTCTCGGGCGACAGCCAGACGAGCGCTCCCATGGCTCGCACCGCGGTGGCGGAGCTCCTCGACGAGGGCGCCACGGCGCTCCTCGTGCACGGGGTCGACGACGTCCACACTGTCGTGCTCGCCGAGCTCGCCGAGCGCGGGCTGTCGGTGCCGGGCGATGTGTCGCTCGTGTCGGTCGCGGCATCCTTCGACTCGGCCGTCCTGTCGCAGCCGATCGATGTCATCCCGCTCATCCCCGAGGCGTCGTGCGATCTCGCCGTCGACCTCGCCGTGGCGAGCCTGGGTCGCGACCGGCCGCGCCCCGGACTCCACCTCATTCCGCCGGTGTACTACGACCGCGGCTCCGTCGCGCCGCCGCCCGCGCCGCGCGGCTGACGCGCGGCATCCGTCCCCGCAACTCGAAACCCTCCTCACAACTCGATATCGCATCCGTATCTGCATTGTCGAAGCGCTTCGATAGCACTTCGTGAACACCCCTCCCCGTCAGGGGACCGAGAAAGGAGTGCCGAAGATGGCACGCATCACCAAGAGAAAGACCCTCGCTTTCGCCGGCGCCCTGACGGTCGCCGCGCTCGCGCTCGCCGGATGCTCCGGCTCCGGCTCGGACTCGGGCTCGGGGGGCGACACCCTCAAGCTCTGGCACTACGAGAGCGAAGACAGCGCGATGGGCAAGGCCTGGAACGAGGCCATCAAGGTCTTCGAGAAGGAGACCGGCGCCAAGGTCGAGTTCGAGGAGAAGTCCTTCGAGCAGATCCAGAAGACGGCGAGCCAGGTGCTCGACACCGACGCCGCGCCCGACCTCATGGAGTTCAACAAGGGCAACGCGACGGCGGGCTTCCTCGCCTCGACGGGCCTCATCTCCGACATCTCCGACGCCGTCGACGAGTACGGCTGGGCCGACAAGCTCGCCCCGTCGCTGCAGACGACCGCCAAGTACGACGAGAACGGCGTCATGGGCGGCGACACCTGGTACGGCATCCCGAACTACGGCGAGTTCGTCGGCGTCTATTACAACAAGGACGCCTTCGCCGCTGCGGGCCTCGAGATCCCCAAGACCTACGACGAGTTCGTGAAGGTGCTCGACGCCTTCGTCGCCAAGGGCATCACGCCGCTCGCCGAAGCCGGTGCCGAGTACCCCCTCGGACAGCTCTGGTACCAGCTCGCACTGTCGAAGGCCGACCGCTCGTTCGTCGACGACTACCAGCTCTACAAGAACCCCGTCGACTGGCAGGGTCCCGAGATCAGCTACGCCACCGACACGCTCAAGGAGTACGTCGACAAGGGCTACATCGCCGGCGACGTGTCGTCGGTCAAGGCCGAGGACGCGGGTGTCTCGTTCATCAACGGCACCGCGCCGATCTTCGTCTCGGGCTCGTGGTGGTACGGCCGCTTCGTGCAGGAGGCCACGGGCTTCGACTGGACGATGACCGCCTTCCCGGGCTCCGACCTCTCGCTCGGCTCGTCGGGCAACCTCTGGGTCGTGCCCGAGAACGCCGCGAACAAGGACCTCGCGTACACCTTCATCGACATCACGATGCGCCCCGAGATCCAGGCGATCATCGGCAACAACGGCGGCCTGCCCGTCGCCGCCGATCCCTCCGACATCACCGACCCGAAGAGCCAGGAGCTCATCTCCACGTTCAACGGGATCCTGGATGCCGATGGCCTCTCGTTCTATCCCGACTGGCCCGCGCCCGGCTTCTACGACGTGATCGTCCAGGAGCTGCAGGGTCTCGTGACCGGTGCGCAGGACGCCGCGACCACCAACGCGAACCTCGGCGCCCAGTACGAAGAAGGAACAGCGGACTACCGCTGACCGACCCGCGGGGGCGGCGTCCCGCCGCGCCGCCCCCGCCCCGTCTCACGGATCCTCACGGAGTCGAACATGTCTGCCTTCACCCGCGCCGAACACGGCGCGACCTCAGCCGAGAACGGCGCGTCCGCCGCAAAGGGCGCGACCACCGCCGAATCCGGCGCGACCACCGCCGATAGCGGCACCGCGTCCCGCGGCACCGCGTCCCGCGGCACCGCGTCCCGCGGCTCCGCCGCCGGCAGCGCCGCCACCCGCAGGGGCGGCCGCGCACGCAAGGCGCGCACCGCGCTTCCCCCCGAAGAGCCCTCGATCCCGCAGCGCGGCGGAGGGACCGCCGGCTACTGGCTCTACCTCCTGCCGGGCTTCGTGCTCCTGCTGGTCATCATCGTCATCCCGCTCCTGTTCAACGTGTACCTGACGTTCACGAAGTGGCGCGGTGTGCGGACCCCCGAGTTCATCGGGTTCGACAACTGGATCAAGATCTTCGGCGACGAGGACTTCTGGACCTCGTTCGTCAACTCCGTGTGGATGGTCCTGGCGATGGTGGTCATCCCCACGATCGTCGGCCTCATCGTCGCGGCCCTCCTCTTCGACGTCGTCGGGCGCAAGTTCGGCGGCAAGGTCGGCAGCTTCCTCCGCGCGACCTATTACCTCCCGCAGATCCTCCCCATCGCCGTCGCCGGCATCGTGATCGGCTGGATCTTCCGGCCGGGCGCCACCGGCGCGATGAACCAGCTCCTCAGCGTCGTCGGCATCGGCCCCGTCGACTGGCTCGGCCAGATGCCCTCGGCACTCCTCGTGCTCATGGCCGTGCTCGTGTGGGTGCAGATCGGCTACCCGATCGTCGTCTTCATGGCCGCCCTCCAGCGCGTCGACCCCGAGCTCTACGAGGCCGCCGAGCTCGACGGAGCGAACTGGTTCCAGCGCTTCTCGGCGATCACCCTCAGCATCATCCGGCCCGAGGTGTTCGTCGTGACGCTCACGTGCACGATCGCGGCCCTCAAGGTCTTCGGGCCCGTCTACGTCATCACGCAGGGCGGCCCCGCCGGCGCGACCCTCGTGCCGGCCTACTACGCCTACACCGAGTTCTTCACGAAGCGGAACATCGGCTACGGCGCGACCATCGCGACCGTCCTCACGATCCTCGTGGTGATCGTGTCGGTCATCTTCATCCGCGTGCAGAACTCGCTGGAGCGCAAGGAAAGGGCGGGACTGTAATGGCCGCCACCACCGCCATCGTCACTCGAGGCAAGTCGGCCCGCCCCCGCGGCGGCATGCTCAAAAAGCGTCCCTACGACTGGCTGCTGCTCGCCGGCGTCATCCTCGGCGCGCTCATCATCGTCGTGCCGTTCTACCTGATCCTCGTCAACGCCTTCAAGTCGCCCGTCGACTACGCCACCTCGGGACCGTTCTCGCTCCCGCAGGCGATCGACCTCTCGGGCATCGAGAAGTTCTGGAACCGCGTCGACTTCCCCGAGAAGGTCTGGAACTCGATCTTCATCTCGGGCATCGTCTCGGTGCTCGCGGTGCTCATCTCGGTGCTCAACGCCTTCGCGATCGGCATCGGGCGCGTGCGCGGCCGCACCTGGATCGTGCTGCTGTTCCTGCTGGCGAACCTGCTGCCGCAGGAGGCGCTGCTCTACCCGCTCTACTACATGTTCAAGTCGGTGCACCTGTACGACAACGTGTGGTCGGTCATCATCGTCTTCACCGTCGTGCAGGCCGCCTTCGGCACGTACCTCCTTTCGTCGGTGTACGGCACCTTCCCGAAGGAGATCCTCGAGGCCGCCTCGATCGACGGCGCGACGCGCTGGCAGATCCTGTGGCGCGTGGTCTTCCCGATCAGCCGCCCGACCCTCGCGGTGCTGCTCATCTTCTTCTTCATCTGGACGTGGAACGAGTTCCTGATCCCGCTCACCTTCCTCGCGTCCAACGCGAACCAGACGGTGCCGGTGGCGATCAGCGTGCTGCAGGGCGATCGCCTCATGGACGTCACGACGACGGCCGGATCGGCGCTGCTCGGCATCATCCCCACGCTCATCTTCTTCCTCATCTTCCAGCGCACCCTCACGCGCGGCATCACGGCAGGAGCAGTCAAGTAATGAAGTTCACCGACGGGTTCTGGCAGCTGCGCCCAGGAGTCACGGCTCTGTACGCGCAGGAGGCGTACGACATCTGGAAGACGGATGCCGCGTCCCCGGCCGCGCCCGCGTCCGCGGCGTCCGCCGACGGCGAGGCCCTGGTCGTCACGGCTCCCACCACCGTGATCGGTCGCCGCGGCGACACCCTCAACCGTCCGGTCCTCACCGTGACGCTGTCCTCGCCGCTCGAGGGCGTCGTGCGCGTGCGCATCGCGCACCACACCGGCCGCGGCCGGCACGGCGGGTTCGAGCTGCCCGGAGCCGTCGAAGGCGGCGCGGGCGAGGCATCCGTCGACGACGACGGCGGCGTGCTCACGACCGGAGGCCTCACGGCCCGCGTCGCTCCCGGCGCGCCGTGGTCGCTCTCGTTCGAGGTCGACGGCAAGCGCGTCACGGGGTCGGGGCACAAGTCGCAGGGCTACATCCAGCTCGCCGACGGAGCCGACGTCGCGCACGGCGTCGCGGGCAACGCTCGCACCGGGCTCGGCGCGCCGGCGTCGCACACCTACGTGCACGAGCAGCTCGACCTCGGGGTGGGCGAGCTCATCTACGGCCTCGGCGAGCGTTTCGGCCCGGTCGTCAAGAACGGGCAGACCGTCGACATCTGGAACGCCGACGGCGGCACGTCGAGCGAGCAGTCCTACAAGAACGTGCCGTTCTACCTCTCGAACCGTGGCTACGGGGTCTTCGTCAACGACCCCGGCCACGTCTCCTACGAGATCGGCTCGGAGGCCGTCGAGCGCGTGCAGTTCTCGGTCGCGGGGGAGGAGCTGGAGTACTTCGTCATCGCCGGCCCCACGCCGAAGGACGTCCTCAGCCGCTACACCGCGCTGACCGGCCGGCCCCCGGTCGTGCCGGCGTGGTCGTACGGACTGTGGCTCTCGACATCCTTCACGACCGACTACGACGAGGCGACGGTCACGTCGTTCATCGACGAGATGGCTGCGCGGGAGCTCCCCGTCTCGGTCTTCCACTTCGACTGCTTCTGGATGCGCGAGTTCAACTGGTGCGACTTCGAGTGGGACCCGCGCACCTTCCCCGACCCCGACGGCGTGCTCGCGCGGCTGCACGAGAAAGACCTCCGCGTCTGCGTGTGGATCAACCCCTACATCGCGCAGCGCTCGCCGCTGTTCGCCGAGGCCGCGGCCGAGGGCTACCTCATCACGCGTCCCGACGGCTCGGTGTGGCAGTGGGATCTCTGGCAGGCCGGCATGGGTCTCGTCGACTTCACCAACCCCGACGCGACGGCCTGGTTCCAGGGTCACCTGCGGCGCCTGCTGGCGCAGGGCGTCGACTGCTTCAAGACCGACTTCGGCGAGCGCATCCCGCTCGAGGTGGAGTACTTCGACGGCTCCGACCCGTCGCGCATGCACAACCTGTACACGCAGCTGTACAACAAGGCCGTGCACGACGTGCTCGTGGAGGAGCGCGGCGAGGGCGACGCCGTCGTCTTCGCCCGGTCGGCGACCGCCGGCGGCCAGTCGATGGCCGTGCACTGGGGCGGCGATTCGACGTCGACGTTCGCGTCGATGGCCGAGACCCTCCGCGGCGGTCTTTCGCTCGCGATGAGCGGCTTCGCGCACTGGAGCCACGACATCGGCGGCTTCGAGGGCACTCCGGATGCCGCGGTCTACAAGCGCTGGACGGCATTCGGTCTTCTCGGCTCGCACTCGCGCTTCCACGGGTCGAACTCCTACCGCGTGCCGTGGGCGTTCGACGACGAGGCCGTCGAGGTCACGCGCGTCTTCACGCACCTCAAGATGCAGCTCATGCCGTACCTGTTCCAGGCGGGGGTGGATGCCGCGACCACCGGTGTGCCGGTCCTTCGGCCCATGCAGCTGGAGTTCTGCGACGACCCCGCCGTCGGCTACCTCGACCGGCAGTACATGCTCGGCTCGTCGATCCTCGTCGCGCCGGTCTTCTCGGCGACGGGCGAGGTGGAGTTCTACCTGCCCCGCGGCACGTGGACGAACCTCCTCTCGGGCGAGGTCGTACGCGGCGGCGGCTGGCGCACGGAGCAGCACGACTTCACGTCGCTCCCGCTCTACGTGCGCGGCGGCGCGGTCATCCCGTGGGGGGCCCGCACCGACCGTCCCGACTACGACTACCTCGACGGCCTGAAGCTCCGGGTGTTCCCGGGCGGCGAGGGCGAGGCATCCGTCACCGTCACGAACCCCGACGGGCGCGCCCAGACCTTCACGGTCGACCTCTCGGAGGTGACCCGATGACCTCGGCGCCCGGCACGACCCCGCTCGTCGACCCCTCCTCTGACCGTGAGCCTCCACGGGAGCGCCGAGACCGCGGGGGCTACCCGCGCTCTCGGCGCTCAGATGGAGGCTCACGGGTCGAGGGGGAGGGAAACCCGGACTACCGCGATTCGGGACTCGTGTTTCCACCCGGCTTCACGTTCGGCTCGGCGACCGCGTCGTACCAGGTCGAGGGAGCCTTCGACGAGGACGGCCGCGGCCCTTCCATCTGGGACACCTTCTCCCAGACGCCCGGCAAGGTCTGGAACGGCGACACCGGCGACGTCGCGTGCGACCACTTCCACCGGTGGGAGAGCGACCTCGACCTCATGGCCGAGCTCGGGCTCGACGCGTACCGCTTCTCGATCGCGTGGCCGCGCATCCAGGCGTCGGGCCGGGGCCCCGCGAATCAGAAGGGCATCGACTTCTACTCGCGCCTGGTCGACGGGCTGCTCGAGCGCGGCATCAAGCCCGTCGCCACGCTCTACCACTGGGACCTTCCGCAGGCGCTGGAGGATGCCGGGGGCTGGCCCGTGCGCGCCACGGCCGACGCGTTCGAGGAGTACGCCGCCATCATGGGCGCCGCGCTCGGCGATCGCGTGCACACCTGGACGACCCTCAACGAGCCCTGGTGCTCCGCGTACCTCGGCTACGGCCAGGGCGGCCACGCGCCGGGACGCCACGAGCCGGCCGCGGCGCTCGCCGCCGTGCACCACCTCAACCTCGCGCACGGCCGGGCGCTGACCGCGCTCCGCGTGACCTCGGCCGGCACGCCGGAGTACTCGGT
>Ga0164308_10001993_pt1 | contig 10866 bp, 9 predicted proteins | sample Whisoiple_246_MG_FD_109983 | JGI IMG/M metagenome (GOLD analysis project Ga0164308, IMG submission 109983) | Soil microbial communities amended with fresh organic matter from upstate New York, USA - Whitman soil sample_246_MG | ecosystem: Environmental > Terrestrial > Soil > Unclassified >... | reverse complement strand
TCGTGCGCGGCCCCGATGTCGACGACGACGAAGTCGAGGTGCGCCTGCTGCTCACCGCGCGGCCAGTCGGGCGAAGTGTGGCCCGGGGCGACCTGCGTGGCGATGCGTGGGCCGTCCCAGAGCACGTTGAACCAGTCGCCGTCGGGGTCGGCGTCGACCCGGCCGCCGAGCAGGTCGGCGTAGAACTGCGCCACACCGGCCGCGTCGGCGCAGTCGAGGGCGACGCAGTCCCACCCGATCCGCTGGTCGGGGGGAAGGGACGACTGAGTGGTGGTGTCGGTCATCGCCCCACCCCAGCACCCGGCACCGACACGCGCCAGCGGTTTCCGCGACAGGCCCCGCGACGCGTCAGGTGTCGGTGGGCCAGACGAGCGTCGTCGAGGTCACCGGCCGCACCGTCGCGGCCGGACCCGAGCCCCCGATCGTCACCGTGTGCGTGCCCGGCGGGAGGTCGGCGAAGCGCGCCGACCCGTGCCCGTCCCGCGTCGTCTTCTCGGTCGTGGCGAGCACGGTGCCCGTCTCGCTCGTCACCGTGACGACGACGGGCTGGTCGGGCGACCCGGCCTCGGGGTCGTCGGCCTCGAGGTCGAAGGCGACGCGCAGCTGGTGGCCCTCGGTGACGAGGTCGGGCACGACGGCACGGACGCTGACGGTGGCGAGGTCGCGCCGGCGCACGGGCTTGGCGGTGAGGATCTCCTGCACCTGGTCGAGGACGAACGGGTTGCACTGGAGGTTGGTGTGCTGCTCGGGCACCCGCACCGCGAGGTTGGTGTCGAGGCTCTCCCCCAGACCGACGGCCCCGGTCAGGGTGACGGTGCCGTCGCCGTAGTCGTCGTCGGCGCCGAAGGTCTGCGACGTCACGGCGCGCCCGTCCTGGAAGGTCACGGTGGTCTGCGTCGGCTGGCGCACCCCGAGCACCATGTGCGTCGTGTCGCGGCTTCCCGGTCGCGCCGCCTCGGCCGCCTGCAGGTCGGAGTGGAAGGCCATGGCGTCGGCGACCATCGCCGTGTCGACGTTCGGCACCTGCACCTCGATCGTCTTGGCCCAGTCCCCGCCAGCAGACGCCCCACCGGCGCCGCCGATGCACGCGTACTCCGGCAGCAGCTGGTGCAGCGAGGGCATGCTGCGCGCGAACTGCGTCAGGTCGACCGACAAGGGGCCGATGCCCTTCTTGACGCCGTTGACGAGCTGCTCGAGCGCGTCAGTGGCCCCGCGCCACGGCGTCCCGAGCGTCACGAGCTTGCGGGTCACCTCGGCACCGCCGCACTTCTCGATGTACCAGCGGGCCACGAGGCCGCCCATCGAGTGGCAGACGAAGACCGCCCTGGCGTCGGCCCACTCGCCGCCGCGGGCGCGCAGCCGCTCGAGCGCGGGCTCGACGACGGTGCCGAGCCGCTGGCCGTTGTAGCGGTTGGACAGGCGCCAGTCGTAGGCGAAGGTGATGAGGGTGGGCGGCTGGGGGCCGTTGTCGCGGCGGTAGCCGAGCTTCTCGAGGGCCGCCACGAGCACGTCGTAGCCGCGGATCGGCGTCCAGATGCCGGGGATGACGTGGACGTCCGGCATGAGCGCCACCGCCTCGACGCCGTCGCCCGGGTGGGCGTCGCCGATGCCCGCCGGCAGGGCGTGCTTCAGCACGGAGTCGCCGCCGGTGAACATCTTCCACACCGCCCCGGCGCTCGGGGCCCAGATGAGGTTGGCGGCGGCCGGCGACCCGTCGGCGCCGCGCACCCCCAGGGTGCTGCCCGTGATGCCCGGGAGAACCACGACGAGATCGTTGCTCGTCATCCGACCCACCGCCTCGCTGCCTCTGGCTGCCCGCTCGCTGCTGCTGGTGACCCTTCCGACCAACGGTGGCACCGATGCCCTGCGGTGATACGCGAAACGGGTATGAACGCGACGCACCGCCGAACGCCGAGCCCGCGAAGGAGCACCCGTGGACATCACCGAGGTCATCGCCCACCAGCACGAGGAGCAGCGGCGGATGTTCGCGATGCTCGAGGAGTGGCCCCGCGACGACCACGACGGCCTCGCCGCCGTGTGGAAGCGGCTCGAGGTCCTCCTCGAGGTGCACGCCGAGGCCGAGGAGCGCTTCTTCTACCCCGTGCTGCTCCGGCTCGGCACGGGTGGCGCCGACGCCGAGTCCGTCGACGAGGAGGTCGAGGACGCCGTCCACGACCACAACGAGATCCGCAAGGCGGTGCGCAAGGTCGGCCGGTGCCGTACCGGGTCCGACGCGTGGTGGACCGCCGTCGTCGACGCCAACGTCCACAACAGCGACCACATGGGCGAGGAGGAGCGCCAGGACCTCGCCGACTTCCGCCAGCGCGCGACCCTCGAGCTGCGGCACGAGATCGCCGTGGAGTTCCTGCGCTACGAGGCGCAGCGGTGGGCCGACGGCATCACCCCGAAGGACAAGGACCCCGAGCGCTACGTCGACACGAAGAGGCCGGCGCGCGCCACGCGGACCGAGAAGAAGGCGGCCCGGGCCGCGACCAAGGCCGCCACGACGGGCCCGGCCCGGAAGGCCGCCTCGAAGAAGGCCTCGAAGGAGGCGTCGGAGGGCTGAGCTCAGGCGTCGGCGGCGAGCGCCGCGACGACGCGGTCGTAGACGCCCGGGGCGCCGGCCGCCACGAGTCCGGGCGGGGCGGTGTCGCGTGGCGAGTACGCCTGGCCGTCGGCGCGCCCGAGGACGCCGCCGGCCTCGGCGAGCAGGAGCGAGCCCGGCACGTGGTCCCACGGCGCGCCGCGTCCGTAGAGCACGTAGTCGGTGGCGCCCTCGACGAGCTTCGGGTAGTCGATGCCGCACGAGACCCAGGTCAGCTCGAGCGGCGGGAGCCCGTCGAGGCTGCGCCCGATCCAGGCCCGGCGCGAGGTGCGGCCGCGCGGCCGGTCGTGGCTGACGGTGCCCGACGCGTCCGGCACCGTCAGCCGCGTCGTGCCGTCGGCGTCGTGGCGCCAGGCGCCGGCGCCGCGCTCGGCGACGTAGCCGACGAGGTGCTGGGGCTGCCAGATCCACGCCCGGACAGCCTGCCCGTCGACGGTCTCGCTGACCATGACGGCGTGGTCGGGCGAGCCGTGGACGAAGTTCTTCGTGCCGTCGACCGGGTCGAGGGTGAAGGCGTGCGGCGCCGCCGCGTACCGCTCCATGAGCGACGCGTCGGCGGCGAAGGTCTCCTCACCGAGCACGACGGCGTCGGGGAACGCAGCGACCAGCGCGCGGGTGATGAGCACCTCGGCCTCGCGGTCGGCGTCGGTGACGAGGTCGCCGGGACGCTTCTCGTGGACCTCCCCCTCGGCCAGCGCCCGGAAGCGGGGGTTGACGACCTCGTCGGCGACGTCGCGCAGGAGCGTCAGGATCTCGTCGGTGTCCACGTCAGCAACCTAGCCCCTCCCCGGACGCGGCCGCTGGAGAGCCGCTGGGCGCCGGCTGGACGCCCGATGCCAGCATCATGAGAGGCGACTGTGAGTTCAATGAAAGCCATTGTGCAAGAAAGAAACCCACCATAGCGATCGGCCCCGTAGAGACCCTCCGCGGCGTTACATTCCGCCCATCGGGGGTCTTCCGAATGAACTCAGGATGGAGCACACATGAGACTGCGTTCCACAGCATCAGCCCTGGTCGCCGCCGCGTCACTCGTGGTGGCAGCCGGAGCGGCCACGGCGGGCACACCGACCACGTCCGAGCCGCAGGTCATCAGCGACGACGCCCTCAAGGCCGAGTCGGTGACGATGGGAGGGGCCACGGTCCTCCCGACCAGTCGCACCGTCGCCCACTGGTACGGCACCCAGAAGGACCCGGCCGACGGGAAGACGTACGGCTACAACATGGTCGGCGCCGACCCGCACTCGTGCAGCGGCGCGGCCTGCGACGTGACGGTCCAGGTCGACATCACGCCGATCAAGGTCGTCATCGCCGGCCAGACCTTCGACGGCTCCAGCGTCCTTCCGGCGACGCTCGCCTCGCCGCAGTTCGCCACCGGTGACTACGGCTCGACGACGGCCGCGACGGCGGCCGGCGCCTTCCCGAACTCGCCCGCGCTGGTCCGCGGCCCCGGCGGCGCGCTCTCGCAGGAGGACGCCGGCGTACCGCTGCAGCTGCAGGACGCGACGATGCGGGCCCAGTTCGACAAGACCGGCACCAGTCCGTACCACCTGCGGCTGCACCCGAACGTGCTCGCGCCGGTGACGATCACCGTGCCGAGCAACCAGGGCGGCCTGCTCGCGAGCGGCCGCGGCGTGGTGTTCGCGAGCGTCGACATCGGCTGGTGGTCCGCGCAGATCACCAACCTCGAGACGAGCGCCGACCCGACGCACCTGCCGCTCTACCTGACCGACGACGTCATGCTCCACACCGGCAAGGCCCTCACCGACTGCTGCGTCATCGGCTACCACGGCACCAAGGCCGCCGGGGACCGCAAGGGCGGCGGCCAGACCCAGGGCAACGCCCCGGTCCAGACGTTCGCGTGGGCCTCGTACGTCAGCCCCGGCCTCTTCGCGCGGCCCAACGGCGGCACCGACTGGGCGCTGCAGGACATCCACGCCATCAGCCACGAGATCGCCGAGTGGGCCGACGACCCGTTCGTCAACAACGGCGTCGAGCCGTGGCTGACGCCGACGGCGCCGCAGTACGGCTGCACGTCGGTGCTCGAGACCGGTGACCCGGTCGTCGGCATCGGCTTCGCCCAGGGCACGAACACGTTCCGCCAGGGCCCCAACCCGAACGGCACGCAGAGCGCCGACGGGGCCTACCACCCCGAGGACGAGGCGCTCTTCCCGTGGTTCCTGCGCCTGCCGCCGAACGCGGCCGGCTCGGAGCCGACGCAGAGCGGCTCGGGTGGTCGCTACACCCTCATGGGCGACCTCAACCCGTTCCCGGGCTTCCGCCAGCCGGCCACCGGCTGCTGAGGCCGCCGGCTCGTCACGACGCCCACCCCCGCCCTCGCGCGGGGGTGGGCGTCGGCGCGTCAGGCCTGCCCGCCGCCGGGACGCAGGTGCTCGGGCAGCGCCAGCCAGTAGCCGAGGATGCCGCGCGCCACCGCGTCGGGGCCCGGACGCGTCGCCGGGTCGAGCGCCGCCGGGACGAGTGCTGCCGAGTCGGGTGCTCCCGCCTCGACGGGCAGGGCGTCGGCCAGGGCCCGCAGCAGGTCGCAGCGACCCCGCATGCCGAGGGCGTAGACGAGGCTGCGGACGAGGTCGCCGTCGTCGTGCCCCGAGCCCGTCGCCATCACCTCGGCGACGCGCAGAGCGACCGCGCGGTCACGGGCGTCCCGCTGCGGCGAACGCGGCTCGACCGTGTTGCCGAGGACGTACCCGGCGGTCGTCGCGACGTCGGTCGGGGTCGCGTGGCCGAGGCTGACCCGTTCGAAGAGGTCGAGGTCCTCCGGCTGCCCGAGCCACGACAGGATGGTCAGGCTCTCGTGGGCCGCGACGACGTCCCCCTGCCCCAGGGCATCGGCCAGCGCCCGTGCCTGCACCCGCCCGACCACGTGGGCCTGCGGCGAGATCATGAGGATGCCGAGCGCTGAGCCACGCTCCCCCTCGTCGGTCGACCCGAGGGCGGTCTCGAGCAGGTGCATGAGCACGGGCTCCTCGATCGCCTCGTGGCCGCCGGAGTCCTCGAGCTCGGCACGGATGCGCTTCATCGCGGTGCGGAAGGCCTCGGTGCTGATGGCCCGGCCGTCGCGGACGATCGAGGCGGCCACGCGGCGGTCCTCCGCGGTGAGCACCGTCGCGAGGCGAGGAGCACCGATGCCGAGCGCGCGCACGAGGTTCGCGGCGCCCCGGTGGACGCGGTAGGGCAGGTCGGGGTCGCGCAGGTGCTGCACCCCGAGGCGGGCCGCCTCGAGCCGGACGTCGGCATCGAGCCGCTGGCCCTTGACGAGGGTCGTCATGACGATGAGGCAGGCCCGCAGCACGCTCGGGTTCGTCGGCCGGCGCAGCTGGTCGAGGACGACCGACACCGCCTCCGGGTGGTCGGTGTGGTGCAGCATGCCGAGCGGGTCGTTGTAGAACTGCGCGTCCGGACGAGCCGTCACCTCCGCGGCCATCGCGGCCACCACGGGCCCGCTCCGGGCGTGCCCGACGAGCCGCGCCAGCGCCTCGGACCGCTGGGCGTAGCCGATCCCGAGGCCGAGGCTCGTCTCCTCGAGGAGCCGGCGCAGCAGCGCCTCCCAGTCGCGGGTGCGCACGAGCGGTCGCCCGATCCGGCCGAGGGCGTCGGTGAGCTCGTCCCAGTCGAGGCCGGTCATCCGGTCCTCGGACAGGGCCTGCTCGAGGAGCAGCAGGGCACGGTCGGTGTCGGGCTCCTCGGTGCGCGAGAGCACGGCGACCGACCGGACCGGGCTCCGGGCCCGGCCGAACAGGTCGACCGCCGTGAGCAACGTGCCCTCGTCGAGGTCGAGCACCTGCTCGTAGCGGCGCACGAGCTGACGGGTCACGACCACGTGGCCGCGCTCCCAGCGTCCGACCTGGGCGCGGTGCACGGCGGTGGCGACGCCGTGGCCCAGCGCGAAGCCGGCGGCGCTGCGCAGGGCCGGGTCCGCGGCGTTGAGCCGCGCGTTCCGCAGCACCCACTGGATCTCGTCGATGAGCTGCATCGCTCATGCCCTACCCGGGAGCGCAGGCACATATCGGGCGGCGATGGGCCCGTCGTTGCACCAGGACGTCGACCGCGCAACGTCAGCCTTCGGATTCCGCACCTGTTCGTAGGGTGTCGCGCACAGGGGGTGGGGCGGACACGGAGCGGCAGTCTGGGGGCGGCTCCGTGCCCCGCCCCGATGAGACGGGGGCAGGCAGCATCGACGCCGGCCGCACCATCCGGGCGCACCCGTCCAGCCCCCCGACCACCCCTGCATCGCGACTCTCCCCTCGACCGGCGCGACGCTCCACAGGAGGTGCGCGACTCCCCCGAGTTGCGACGGACAACTGACCGCGCAACGCGCGTTTGCCCTGGTACCCCTGTGGGTACGGTAGGGCTCGGAACGCAGCCTGTGGAGGGGAAGCGGGCCTTTTGGACCGGGAGCCGGCGAATCGGCTCCCGGTCTTCCCGCGTCCGGGCCGACGCCGACAACTCCGTGGCCCGTGTCCCCGCCGGCTGGCAGGGTGGGCCACGTGACCCCCGCGCAGCCGCAGCCCACCGCCGCCTCCGTGTCGGCACCCACCCTCACCGACGGCGTCGTGACGCTGCGGGTGCACACGGAGGCCGACGCCGATGCCGTCGTCGAGCAGTCGACCGACGCGGACAGCCAGCGGTGGACGACCGTCCCCCGCCCGTACGGCCGCGACGACGCCCTCGGCTGGATCGAGGGCAACCGCGCGGCGTGGCGCACGCCCGACGGCACCCGCACCTGGGCCATCGACTGGGTCGACCCGCACGACCCGCACGGCCGCGTCCGTTTCGGCGGGAGCATCGACCTGCGCCCTACGGTGCGCCCGGCCGTCGGCGAGCTCGGCTTCGGCCTGCACCCCGACGCCCGCGGCCACGGGGTCATGGCCCGCGCGGTCCGCCTCGTCCTCGCCCACGCGTTCACCGAGGGTGGGTGGGGCCAGCCCCTGACCCGCGTGCACTGGCGTGCGGTGCGCGGCAACTGGGGCTCGCGACGCGTCGCGTGGGCCACCGGGTTCACGCCGCACGGCACGATCCCCGACAGCCATCCGGACCCGTCCGGCGAGTCCGCCGCCCTCGACACGTGGACCGCGAGCATCGGCCCCGGCGACGCCACGAGGCCGGCGGCACCCTGGTTCGAGCCGCCCGTCGTCGAGGCGCCGGAGGCCGGGCTCCGGCTGCGGCCGTGGCGGCCCGAGGACGCCGAGGCCATCGAGCCGCGCGACGCCGACCCGACGCACTGGATGCCGACGCGCTCGGTGCTGTCCACCGACACGTTCCCGCTGTGGCTGCTCGTGCGCCGGGAGCGGATGGCCGAGGGCTCGGCGGTCGAGTGGTGCATCGCCGACGCCACCACCGACCGCGCGCTCGGCGGCGTCACGGTGTTCTCCCGCGTCGGATCCCTGACGGGCGATGCCGCCGAGCTCGGCTACCAGCTGTTCCCGAGCGCACGGGGCCGTGGCGTGGCCAAGACGGCCGCCCGGCTCGCCACCGCGCACGCCTTCCGGCCGCGCGAGGAGGGCGGGCTCGGGCTGCGCCGGCTCGTGGGCGAGACCGCCGCCGACAACGAGGCGAGCAACGCGGTGCTGCGGGCCACGGGTTTCACCTCCTGGGGTCGCGAGCGCGCCGTCGACGTGCTCGCCGACGGCTCCTACGGCGACGGCCTGCACTGGGAGCTCTTCCGGGACGACTGGCTCGCCCGGGCCGGCGAATAGTCGTCAGGGGCGCGCCCGGCGGGTATGTGCCGGTGGGACCACAGCGAAGGAGGCTGCCGTGAAGCTGCACCACGACCACGAGCTCGACGCACCGGTCGAGCTCGTGTGGGAGCACTTCATGGACCTGCGCCGGATCGGCCGCTGCTTCCCGGGCGCCGAGGTCACCGAGGTCGACGGCGACGCGTTCGTCGGGCAGATCCGCGCCCGGCTCGGGCCGCTGTCGCTGTGGTTCGACGGGACCGGCTCGATGACCGAGCGCGACGCGTCCGCCCGGCGGGCGCGCCTCGAGGCCACCGGGCACGAACGGCACGGGCTCGGCAGGGCGACCATCGGCGTCACGCTGACGCTGCACCCGCTCACGGCCGACCGCACCCGCGCCCGGCTCGAGACCGCGCTCGACTTCTACGGCATGCCGCTCGACGTCGGCCGGGGCCTCGTGCAGCGTGCGTCCGACCCGCTCGTCGAGCGGTTCCTCACGAACATGGCCCGGCCCGGCGACGCGGCCGACGACGACTCCGGCTCGCTCGACCTCGTGCGCACGGCGGGCGACCTGCTCGGCTCGTTCCGCCGCGACGGCCGGCGTCGGCGGCACTGACGGCGTCGTGACCGTGCGGGTGGCCGTCGTCGGGGCCAGCGGGTACGTCGGCTCGCGGCTCGTCCCCGAGCTGCTCGCGCGCGGCCACGAGGTCGTCGCGCTGCACCGGCGTCCCGCGCCGCAGCGCTTCCCGTGGACGGACTCCGTCGACTGGCGCCGGGCCGACGTGCAGGACGAGGACCAGGTCGTCGCGGCGCTCGAGGGCGTCGACGCCGTGTGCCACCTTGTGCACGGCCTCGACGACGCCGACTTCCTCCGGCTCGACCGGCAGGCCGCCGACAACGTCGCCTACGCCACCGGACGCGTCGGGGCCGGGCGACTCGTCTACCTGTCCGGGATCGTGCCCGACCTGCCGGTCGAGGAGCTGTCCGACCACCTCCTGTCGCGCCTCGAGGTGGAGCAGGTGCTCGCCGGGGCCGACGCGTCGGTGCTGACCCTGCGCGCCTCGATGGTCATCGGCGCCGGCTCGACGAGCTTCGAGGTGATGCGCCAGACCTCGCACCGGCTGCCCGTCGTGCAGACCGTGCCGGCGTGGATGCGCGGCTCGGTCATCCAGCCGGTCGCCGTGGCCGACGCCGTGTGGTTCCTGGCCGAGGCGCTCGAACGGCCCGACGTCACCGGCTGGCTCGACCTCGTCGGGCCCGAGCGGCTCGGCTACGTCGACCTGCTGCGGACGTACGCGGCGCAGGCCCGGCTCGTCCGCGTGCAGGTGCCGCTCTGGCTCGCGCCGGTCGAGGCGGTGGCCCGGCTGGCCGGTGCGCTCGTCGACGTGCCGAGCCGCACCGTCGAGTCGCTCGTGCCGAGCCTCGGGCACGACATGGTCGCCACGCGCGACGCCGCGACGGTGCTCGGCGACCCCCCGGGCGGGCGGCTCACCGTCGCCGAGGCGATCCGGCGGGCGCTCGCCCACGCGCCCGACGCGTCCGGGTCGGGGTCGGCGGACGGGGCCGCGATCGGCGGCGACCCCCAGCGCCCGGCGGCCGGCGACCCCGACTGGTCACGACACCGCTCCGTGCTCGCGTGGGTGCGGTCGCTCGCTCAGCGGGCGATGTAGCCGCCGTCGATGTAGAGCTCGAGCCCGGTGACGAAGGCCGCATCGTCGCTGGCGAGGTAGGCCACGCCCGCGGCGATCTCCTCGGGGCGGCCGAGCCGGCCCATCGGCGTCAGGTCGATCATGGTCTGCTCGAACGGCGTGCCCCTCGCCGTGTCGAGGATCGGGGTGTCGATGAACCCGGGGTGGATCGAGTTGACCCGGACGCCCTCGGCCGCCCAGTGCAGCGCGACGTTCTTCGTCAGCGTCCGCACCGCGCCCTTGGCCGCGTGGTAGGCCGGCGAGGTGCCGAAGCCGCCGCTCGTGCCGAAGATCGAGCTGATGTTGACGACCGAGCCGTGGCCGGACCTCTTCAGGTGCGGCGCCGCGGTCCGCATCCCGAGGAAGACGCCGGTCTGGTCGATGCCGATGGTGCGCTCCCAGTCCTCGAGGCTCGTCTCCTCGATGGTGGCGAGGTCGCCCATCCCGGCGTTGTTGACGAGCACGTCGATGCCGCCGAACTCCTCGACTGCCTTGGCGCACGCGGCTTCCCAGTCGGCCTCGCTCGTGACGTCGTGCTTCGCGAACACGGCGCGGCCGCCGGCGTCGCGGATCTGCAGCGCGGTCTTCTCGCCGGCGTCGACGTTGACGTCGGTGACGAGCACCGCCGCGCCCTCGTCGGCGAGGCGCAGCGCCGTGGCCCGGCCGATGCCGCTGGCCGCGCCGGTGACGAGGGCGACACGTCCTTCGAGTCGCTTCATCGTGATCACTTCGATTCCATGGAAGGGGTGGAGCAGGGGTGCAGCAGGGGTCGAGCCGGCCGCCCTTTGTCCCTCCACTGTCCGCCCGGGCAGCCCTGCGGCGCAGTTCTGCCGGTCACACCGGGGCACGGAGTGACCAACGAGACACCGTCGTCGACACG
>Ga0164308_10001991_pt1 | contig 10876 bp, 11 predicted proteins | sample Whisoiple_246_MG_FD_109983 | JGI IMG/M metagenome (GOLD analysis project Ga0164308, IMG submission 109983) | Soil microbial communities amended with fresh organic matter from upstate New York, USA - Whitman soil sample_246_MG | ecosystem: Environmental > Terrestrial > Soil > Unclassified >... | reverse complement strand
GTTGCCAGCGGAGCCGCCGCTGACCTGATGCGCAGGTTCCATATGCGAATAGAGCCGCTCCGCCTCCTCGGCATCGATCAGGCGCATCGACCCTTTGACGAGGCCCTCGGCGCTCAAAAAATCGTCGGTCGCATTGGCGATGACGTCGACGATGGCGTTGCCGATGCACAGCACGTCGAGGCGGGGGTCGGGCATGAATTCTCCGGGTTGAGAGGAAAGCGGGTCGCCTAGCCGCGCGACGGGCGAGCCGCAACATTGCCCTTGGGACGCGATGGGGGCATCGTGAGCGCATGCGTCGCTCAGCTCTAGCACTCACCCTGTTCGTCTCCGCCTGCGCCACCCGTCCAGAGCAGGTTGCGGCTCCTCAACCCACGACAGCGCCGGTGAAGCGCTCCTCGGAACTGCTCGGCTGGACCGCGGCGGAGCTGATCGGGGAGTTCGGTACGCCCGCCTTGCAGGTTCGCGAGGGCACGAGCGTGAAGTTGCAGTTCCGCCGTCCGGCCTGCGTCCTCGACGCCTATCTCTATCCTTCAGGCTCAAACCCGCCCAAAGTTACGCATGTCGACACGCGCCTGCCATCGGGCGCGGATACGGATCAGGCAGCCTGCATCGCCGCACTGCTGGGCCGGAGCTGACCCAGGGCCCACTGGGCAGCTTCCGCAATCACGTGATCGGAATCTCCCAGATAGCGGGTCACTGACGGCAACAGCGCCTCGTCACCGCTGTTCCCCGCTGCGATCAGGCAATTGCGGATCATCCGCTTTACGCCAATCCGCTTGATCGGCGAGCCAGCGAACATTTCGCGAAACGCTGCATCGTCGAGCGCCAGCAAGTCCGCCAGACGAGGAACGGCAAGCTCGGCCCTCGGAAGGAAAGCGCGATTGGCCGCGGCGGCGTCGGCGAAGCGGTTCCACGGGCAAACTGCAAGGCAGTCATCACAGCCGTAGATGCGGTTGCCCATCGCGCTCCGAAATTCGTGCGGGATCGAACCGTCATGCTCGATTGTGAGGTAGGAGATGCAGCGCCGCGCATCGATCCGGTGAGGTCCAATGAACGCGGCCGTAGGGCAGGCGTCCAGGCAGCGTGTGCAGCTCCCGCAATGCTCGCCGTCTGCCCTGGCAGCGTCGGGCGTGAGCTCCAGGCTGGTCAGGATCACCCCGAGGAACATCCAGCTCCCATGCTCGCGACTAACGAGGTTGGTGTGCTTGCCCTGCCAGCCGATTCCTGCGGCTTGCGCTAGCGGCTTCTCCATGACCGGCGCGGTGTCGACAAACACCTTCAGCTCCGACGGCACCTGATCCACGATGAACCGCGCGAGAGCCTTGAGCGCCTTCTTGACCGTCTTGTGATAGTCGCCGCCCTGAGCATAGGCGGAGATACGCCCTAATTCGGGATGGGCCTCCAAGGCGAGCGGGTCGGATGCGGGCGCATAGCTCATTCCAAGCGCGATCGCCGACTTCGCATCTGGCCAGAGCGCCAGCGGCGACGTGCGGTGATGCGCGCGCTCCTCCATCCAGCCCATGGTTCCATGGTGCCCTGCGTCGAGCCAGCGGTTGAGGTCTAGTCCCGCCGCATCTCCGGAATCGGCCCGAGTGAAGCCGCACGCGGCGAAACCCAACCGGCCCGCCTCGGCTCTTATTGCTTCCTCAAGGCTTTCGTTGGTAGCCACATCTCCCACTACACCGCTCGGCCTGAGCTTGTCGAAGGCCTGCCTTTGATTTCTTTAGGGAAAACAGTGCTTCGACAGGCCCAGCACGTTCGGAGTGACGAAGATCTCGCGGTTCAGGCTGTCGATCTCGTCAAGGATTTCAACGAGACGCGCGCCGTGGACGGGGTCAGTCTCGCGGTTCCCACCGGCGCGATCTACGGCCTGCTCGGCCCCAACGGCGCTGGCAAGACAACGACCCTGCGGATGCTGATGGGCATCATCGACCCGTCGAGCGGAACGCGCTGCGTACTCGGTCGCGAACGGCCGATCGAAGCGGCTCCCGAAATCGGCTACCTTCCCGAGGAGCGTGGCCTCTATCCGGCGATGACCCCGCGCGAAGCGATCGCCTTCTTGGGTGCACTTCGAGGTTTGCCGCTTAGCGAAGGCCGCCTGCGGGCTGATGAGCTCCTGAAGCAGCATGACCTCGGCGACTGGGCGAAGAAGCCGATCCGCACACTTTCCAAGGGTATGGCGCAGACTGTGCAACTCTTGGGCACCCTGGTTCACAAGCCTCGCCTGATCGTCCTCGACGAACCCTTTTCGGGCCTCGACGCCATCAACCAGGCTCGATTGGAAGAGATGATCCGGCGCGAGGCACGCAACGGAGTGACGATCATCTTCTCCACCCATGTCATCGCCCATGCCGAACGTCTGTGCGAGGGCGTGGCCATCATCGCCTCGGGCAAGGTCGTGTTCGACGGAAGCGTCGCCGACGCGCGCGGCCGCCTTCATCCGATCGTGCGGCTCCGCACGCGCGCATCGGACGGGCCGTGGCGAACTGCCATTCCGTCAACCGCGCGACGTGAAGGCGATGAATTCGTTTTCGAGCTGCCGGAAGGGGGGCCGGAACCGCTTCTCAAGTCCCTGATCGAAGGCGGCGCAGGAATTGAGACGCTGGCGATCGAGCGTCCCGGCCTGCACGATGCTTTCGTCGCGATCGCCGGCAACCAGGCCGCGGCCGCCATGGGCACGACAGGCGCGGGCCGATGACCCGACTTTTCCGATCCGCCTTCGTGATCGCGCGGCGCGATTTCGCCGCGACGGTCTTGTCGAAGGCCTTCATCTTCTTCCTGCTCGGCCCATTGTTTCCATTGATCCTCGGCGGCGTGTTCGGCGGAATCGGCGCAAAGGTGGCGAGCCAGACGGAGCAGCCGGTGGTGGCCGTGGTCTCCTCGGCTTCGGACTTCCAGCGGATGCTCTCCGCACGCGAGCGGATTGCGCACAGCATCCCCGACTCGCTGGTCGTGCATTTCGCTCATTACGACCCGGAGCCCGATCAGGCGGCGCAACTGAAGCGGCTGCTTGCATCGCGCAATCCGCCCGTCCGCGCCGTCCTCACAGGGGGCCTCGACAATCCGCGCGTGACGGGCGCGGTGACCGCGGATTCGGATGCCGTCGGTCAGCTTCGGCTGATCGTTTCCGACGCCCGTACCTCCGCGGCCGTGCCGCCGGAGCTGCCTGTGACGGAAACTGCGGTTTCGTCGGGGTCACTCGCCAAGGATCGAGCGCTTACTGCGCAAATCGGGCAGATGCTGCTCTTCTTCCTGACCCTTCTCCTGTCCGGCATGGTGATGTCCCAGCTGATCGAGGAGAAATCGAACAAAATCATCGAAGTCATCGCGGCTGCGGTTCCGATCGATGCCTTATTCATCGGTAAGTTGTTCGCCATGCTCGCTGCCTCGGTGGCCGGCATCATCGTCTGGATTAGCTCCGGCGCCCTCCTCATCCAGGTCATCAGTACGGGAGGCGTCCAGTCCTTGCCGACGCCGGCAGTCGGATGGAGCGGATTCCTTGCGCTCGGGGTCATATATTTCGCGCTCAACTATTTGCTGCTGGGCTCGATCTTCCTGACGATCGGCGCGCAGGCTTCGACGGTTCGAGAGGTCCAGACGCTCTCGATGCCCGTGACCTTCGCACAGGTCGTGATCTTCGGATTCGCCTCGACCGCGGTTGGGCAGCCGAACTCCACCGAGGCGCTGGCCGCTGCTATATTCCCGCTGTCATCGCCGATGGCCATGCTGGCTCGCGCAGCCCAGGACCCGGCTTGGTGGCCCCAGCTTGTCGCCATCGTCTGGCAGGCGGCCTGGGTCGCGCTGATTCTGCATCTCGGCGCGCGAATGTTCCGCAAGACGGTTTTGAAGTCGGGCCCGCCCGTGAAGTGGTGGAAGCTGAAGCGGGCTTAATCGATCGCCGCGCGCGCGGCGTCCTCAAGCTGCTTCATCAGCGCGCGATGCGGGAACGGACCGTGGCTGATCCGCGCAATGCCGGCGCTCGCCCAAACCGACTTTTCCGGCGCGCCGGGGAAGGCGATGACGTTGAGTGGCAGCGGTACTTCGCGGACCACGCGTTCGATCTGTTTCGGATCGGCCAGCCGAGGCACGAAGAAGCCACTGGCTCCGGCATCCGCGAAGGCCTTTCCGCGCGCCACAACCTCGTCGACCAGCGCATCGTCGTAGTTCTGCGTCTTCAGGAACAGGTCCGTCCGCGCGTTGAGGAAGAATTGGTCGCCGACCGCTTTGCGTATGGCGGTGATCCGCCGTGCCTGCAGGTCGAGTGGGTGGACGCCCTCTCCGCCGATGACCTGGTCCTCGAAGTTGCAGCCGACGGCGCCTGTTTCGGCGAGGCGCGCGACATTGGCGGCCCCTCGCTCAGGATCGCCGGAGTAGGCGCCCTCGAAATCGACCGTTAGCGGTAGCTCCACCGCGCCGACGATCCGCCGAGCATTATCGAACGCGAAGTCCATTGGTACTTGCTGCCCGTCAGGCCAACCGTTCGCGTCGGCAACAGGATGGCTTCCGGTCGCGAGCGCCTTTGCGCCCGCTGCGGCCACCGCGAGCGCGCTCCCGACGTCCCAGATATTGTACAGCACGACAGGGTCGCCCGGCACGTGCAGGGCGGCGAAGGTTTCGAACTTGCTGGCCATGGCGGCGAATTAGGACTGTCGCCCGCCCGACGCAAATGCCGGCGACACTGTCACAAAACCGAAACCCAACCGTCACAGAGCATTCGCCGGATTGTCGCTACGGCCCGGAGAGACCGATCTCCGAAAGGACTACCATTCCCATGACCAAGATTCTCTTTGCAGTGCCTGCCTTCGCACTCCTTTCGGCCTGCGGCGGCAATTCCGGGGACGGCGCAGCCAAGCAGCAGCTCAAGATCGTCGGTTCCTCGACGGTCTATCCCTTCACGACCGCAGTCGCCGAGCAGTTCCAGCGTGACAATCCGAACGTCACGGCCGTCGTCGAATCGACCGGCACGGGCGCGGGTATGAAGCTGTTTTGCGGCGGAGTCGGTGCAAACTTCCCGGACATCGAAAACGCGTCGCGCCAGATCAAGAAGAGCGAGTACGAATCGTGCGCCGCGGCCGGCGTCAAGAATGTCATTGAGGTTCCGATCGGCATCGACGGCCTGACCTTCATTGAAGCGAAGGATGCGCAGCTCGCGAACCTGACCCAGGCCGACATCTACAAGGCGCTTGCCGCCAACCCGTTCGGCAAGGGCCCGAACACCGCGCAGACCTGGAAGGACGTCAACCCGGCGCTTCCGGCGATCAAGATCCGCGTGCTCGGGCCGCCGCCCACATCCGGCACGCGCGACAGCCTCGCCGAACTTTATCTCGAAAAAGGTTGCAACAGCGATCCCGCGATGGCGGCGCTTAAGAAGTCGGACGAAACCAAGCACAAGGAAATCTGCACCAAAATTCGCGAGGACGGTGCGTTCGTCGAAGCGGGCGAGAACGACAACCTGCTCGTTCAAAAAGTGACTTCGGACCCGGGCACGCTGGGAATTCTCGGCTATTCCTATCTCGAGGAAAATGCGGACAAGGTCCGACCTGTGCAGATTAATGGCGTCTCGCCGACCGAAGCGACGATCGCCGACCTTTCCTATCCGGGTGCGCGCAAGCTCTACATCTATCTTAAGGGCGAGCACCTCGCTGCGAAGCCGGCCCTGCGCAACTTCGCCGCGGCATACGCGAAAATGTGGGCCAAGGGGGGTCCTCTCGAAAAGCGTGGCCTCGTGCCCTTGAGTGCTACGGATGCTGCTACTTCAGGCAAGCAGTCGACCGAGCTCAAGCCGCTCGATCCGGCCGGCCTTAAGTAAGCGCGTACGGCACGCATGACGCTCGGAACTGCTTTCATCGGAATGCTGCTGATCGCCTTGGCGGTCGGCGGCGTTTCCTATGCAGGCGCGTCGCGTCTGCGAGCCGGCGGGAGGCTCCACTCCCTGCCGGTCTATCATTCCGCGCACGCCTTGATCTGGGTCCTCGCACCGGCATTGCTGGTGCTCGCTGCCTGGGTTCCCGTACAGTCTCGACTGGTCGACCAGGCAGTTCTCTCAAGCCCGCAAGGCCAGGCCCTTCCGCATGACGCAGCGAATCGCGGTGCAATTCTGTCCGAAGCCCGACAGCTCGCCCACCGCGAGATCGCGGGCGGCTTTCATCCGGAGTCGGCGTCCCTAGCCCCGCGTGTGAGTGAGGCGGAGGACCGCTACTCGTCCATCGGTGCCCTTGCCGCCCTCCTTTTTGCGATCGGCGCTGCAGGACTGCTCCTGGTGCGCAGGCGCGATCGTAACTTTCGCGCGCGCAGCGCAGTTGAGCGGTGGATGAAGGGCATACTGGTCGCGGCGTCGCTGATCGCGATTTTCACGACTCTTGGCATCGTCCTGTCATTGTTGTTCGAATCGCTGCGCTTTTTCCGCCTCGTTCCGGTTTCGGACTTCCTCTTGGGCCTGTCGTGGAGCCCGCAGACGGCCATGCGAGCGGACCAGGCGGGTTCCTCCGGCGCCTTTGGGTCGATCCCCTTGTTCTGGGGCACGATCCTGATCGGCGCGATCATCGCCATGATCGTCGCCATTCCGCTCGGCCTCATGAGCGCGATCTACCTCACCCAATATGCTGCGCCGCGGGTCCGATCAGTCGTGAAGCCGCTGCTCGAGATCCTCGCGGGCGTTCCGACCGTCGTTTACGGCTATTTCGCCGCTCTGACCGTGGCTCCGTGGGTCCGTGAGCTTGGCCTGTCGCTTGGCATTCATTCGGCGAGCAGCGAGAGCGCGCTCGCAGCGGGCTTGGTCATGGGCATCATGATCATCCCTTTCGTCAGTTCGATGGCTGACGATTCGATCGCGGCGGTCCCCGCAGCGATGAAGGACGGCAGTCTGGCGCTGGGTGCGACACGCTCCGAAACCATTCGCCAGGTTCTGTTGCCTGCGGCCCTGCCGGGCGTCGTCGGCGGCGTCCTGCTCGCAGTAAGCCGGGCAATTGGCGAAACGATGATCGTCGTCATGGCGGCCGGGCTCTCCGCGAACCTCACGGCGAACCCGTTCGCAAGCGTGACGACCGTGACGGTGCAGATTGTGCAGCTGCTGACCGGCGATCAGGAATTTGACAGCGCGAAGACGCTGGCGGCCTTCGCTCTCGGCCTGGTGCTGTTCCTGATCACTCTCGTACTGAACCTCGTCGCGCTCAGCGTCGTGCGCAAATATCGGGAGGCTTATGAATAGCATTGCTGCAGTGGCGACCGTCACGCGCTGGACCGGCGAAGCGATGCAGAATCGCTTGCGGCGGCGCTATCGCTCGGAACGGCTGTTCAAGCTGCTCGGTCTGCTCGCGGTCGGGGTCTCGCTTGCCTTCCTTGCCTTTCTCCTCGTGACCATGATCTGGCGCGGCGCGGGCGGCCTGACGCTGGACTTTCTCAAGGCGTCGGACTCGACCGATCCGGCGATGGCCGGCGTCTGGGGCGCGCTAAAAGGCAGCTTCCTCACCATCATCGTCACGATGGTGCTCGCATTCCCTGTCGGCGTCCTCTCCGCGATCTACCTTGAAGAATTCGCGTCACGGAACCGCTGGACCGACCTGATCGAAGTGTCGATCAACAACCTTGCGGCCGTCCCCTCGATCATCTTCGGTTTGCTCGGGCTGGCGGTTTTCCTGAACTTCATGCACTTGCCGCGCTCGGCGGCTCTGGTCGGCGGGCTGACGCTGGCGTTGATGACCATGCCCGTCATCGTCATCGCCGGCCGCAACGCGATCACGTCGGTGCCGCCGTCGATCCGCGAAGCCGCACTGGGCGTCGGGGCTTCCAAGATGCAGGTCGTTTTCCACCACGTCCTACCGCTCGCACTGCCCGGTATCCTCACGGGAACGATCATCGGCATGGCGCGGGCGCTCGGCGAGACGGCGCCGCTGCTGATGATCGGGATGCGGGCGTTCGTCGCGACACCGCCCGGCGGGATCAGCGATCCCGCGACGGTGCTTCCGGTGCAGATTTTCCTCTGGTCTGACGAAGTGGACCGCGGCTTCGTCGAGAAGACGAGCGCGGCGATCATCGTCCTCCTCCTTTTCATGCTGCTGATGAACGGCCTCGCGATTTATCTGCGTAACCGGTTCGAGCGCCGTTGGTGATGGATATGAAAGAAAAGATGCCGATCACGCCTGTAACGCCGGTTCCGACGCCGTCGGCGGCCATTGCGGCGGAAGCTCACGAAGAGGGGCCTTCGACCGTCCAGGCCCACCAGCCCGAGCCATCGAAGCTGAGGTCCGGCAGCGCCGCGCCCGCCATTGAGGTCTCGCAAGAGGCCAGCGCCGGCCCCCAGGTCGACACTGGGCGCGATCCGAAAATGAGCGCGAACGATGTTAGCGTCTTCTATGGCGAAAAGCAGGCGCTCAAGGACGTCTCGATCCGCATCTATGACGATCTCGTCACCGCCTTCATCGGTCCGTCGGGCTGCGGCAAGTCGACCTTTCTGCGCTGCCTCAATCGCATGAACGACACCATTCCGTCGGCGCGGGTCAGCGGCCGCATCGAGCTCGACGGGCAGGACATTACGAGCCCGGCAATGGACGTGGTGCAGCTGCGCGCACGGGTCGGCATGGTATTCCAGAAGCCGAACCCATTTCCCAAGTCGATCTACGAGAATGTCGCCTACGGCCCGCGCATCCACGGACTTTCCAGCTCAAAGTCGGAGCTCGAGGGGATTGTGGAGAAGTCACTGAAGCGCGCCGGGCTTTGGGAAGAGGTCAAGGATCGCCTCCACGAAAGCGGGACGGCGCTGTCGGGCGGTCAGCAGCAGCGCCTGTGCATCGCTCGCGCGATCGCCGTGGATCCCGAAGTGATCCTGATGGACGAGCCCTGCTCGGCACTTGATCCCATCGCCACCGCGAAGATTGAAGAACTGATCCACGAGCTTCGGGGCCGTTACGCGATCGCGATCGTGACTCATAATATGCAACAGGCGGCGCGCGTGTCCCAGCGGACGGCCTTTTTCCATCTCGGCGAGCTGGTCGAATACGGGAAGACGTCGGAGCTTTTCACCATCCCGCGCCAGCAGCGCACACAGGACTATATCACCGGCCGCTACGGCTGATCGGAGCAGATTCTATGCAGCAGGGTAGCGGACATACGCTCAAGGCGTTCGATGAGGATATCGAAAGGCTGCGCGCGCTCATCAGCCAGATGGGGGGACTGGCCGAACATGCCATCAGCGAAGCGATGCGCTGCCTCGTCCAGCGCGACACCGAGGGCGCGCTGGGCATCGTCCAGGATGACAAGAAGCTGGATGCTCTGGAAGTCGAGACCGAACGGCGGGCCGTGCAGCTCATCGCGTTGCGCGCGCCCATGGCGGGCGACCTGCGCGACGTGGTGGCGGCGCTGAAGATTTCCGGCGTGGTCGAGCGCATCGGCGATTATGCCAAGAATATCGCCAAGCGGGTTCCGCTTCTCGAGAACGCGGGCAAGATCGAGCCACTGTCGCTGCTTCCGGAAATGGCGCGACTGGCCAGCGGGATGGTGCATGACGTGCTCGACGCCTTTGTCGCCCGCGACGCGGAGGCAGCTCTGCGCGTGTGCGAGCGGGACGATGCCGTCGACGACTTCTACGATTCCATCTTTCGCGCCCTCCTCACGCACATGATGGAAAATCCGCATAATATCGGCCAGTCGGCTCATCTGCTCTTCGTCGCCAAAAACCTTGAGCGGGTCGGCGACCATGCCACGAACATCGCGGAGATGGTCTATTATGCGGCCACAGGGCAGCACATGGCCGATCGGCCCGGCAAGTCGCCGAAGCTCTGATGGCGAATAAGCGCCTCCTGCTCGTGGAGGACGATGCTTCGCTCGCGGAGCTGGTCACCTTCCATTTCGAGCGTGCCGATTATGACGTCACTCGCACCGGCGATGGCGAGGAGGCCCTGATCCTCGTGGACGAAGTGAAGCCCGACGTGATCCTGCTCGACTGGATGATCGAGGGCATCAGCGGCATCGAGGTCTGCCGCCGCCTTCGACGCCGCCCCAGCTCCGCCAATGTCCCAATCATCATGCTTACAGCGCGCGGCGAGGAAGGCGACCGCATCCGCGGTTATGAGACCGGAGCCGACGATTACGTGACCAAGCCGTTCAGTCCGCGCGAGCTCGTCGCTCGGGTCGGGGCCGTGCTGCGCCGCGTGCGTCCGGCGCTGGCCAGCGAGCAGCTCGCTTATGCTGATATCGAGATGGACGTTGCCGCGCATCGCGTTCGCCGCGACGGGCAGCAGGTTGCCCTTGGCCCCACCGAGTTCCGCCTGCTCCGCCATTTCCTGGAGCATCCTGGCCGCGTTTTCTCGCGCGAGCGGCTTCTCGACGTGGTCTGGGCGCACAATGCGGACGTGGGCCTGCGCACGGTCGACGTGCACGTCCGCCGGCTTCGCCAGGCGCTCAATGCGGGCGGCGGGGAAGACCTGTTCCGGACCGTTCGCGGATCCGGATACGCCCTCGACAGCGAAGCCTGAAGCAACGCGTCGACAGCCGTAGGTTGTCGGGAAGGCCAACCTCCCCTAATCGCGCCCCGACTCAGAGGGGCTGTTCATGTTCGCTTGGTTCCAACGACTGCTGCCCCACAAGGGTGACTTTTTCGGGATGTTCGAGGCGCATGCGGCGACCTTGGTCGCCGCTGCCGACGAGCTGCGCAAGCTCGCCGACGACGGCCTTTCGACGCGCGATGCGCTCGCCGCCATTCGAGACCGCGAGCATGACGCCGACGAGATCATCCGGCGCGTCCTTATAGAAGTTCGGAAAACCTTCCTTACGCCCTTCGATCGCGGTGCGATCACCTCGCTGATCGGCGCGATGGACGACGCGATCGACGAAATGCTCGCAGCGGCTCGCGCAATCGACCTTTACGAGTTGCACGAGCTGC
>Ga0164308_10001990_pt1 | contig 10876 bp, 10 predicted proteins | sample Whisoiple_246_MG_FD_109983 | JGI IMG/M metagenome (GOLD analysis project Ga0164308, IMG submission 109983) | Soil microbial communities amended with fresh organic matter from upstate New York, USA - Whitman soil sample_246_MG | ecosystem: Environmental > Terrestrial > Soil > Unclassified >... | reverse complement strand
GTCCACGACGCCCTTCTCGCTCAGCAGCGACAGCGTGCGGTAGACGGTCGCGAGTCCCGCGCGCGAGTCGCGCTCGCGCAGACGGCTCCAGAGCTGCTGCGCCGTCACGTCGTCGGGCTCGCGCGCGAGCTCTTCGAGTACCTCCATTCGACGCGGCGTCGAACGGACGCCGTTGCGCTCGAGCAATGCATTGAGGTCTTGCGGTGCAGTCGCCACGCGCCCTATCCTACCGGCGATGAGAGTGAGAACTGTTCTCGTTCTCACCGTATTCCTGGCGGGGTGCGGTGGCAACGCGGGATCGACGAGCAGCCGCGTAGACGTCGTGGCGGCCGAGAACGTCTACGGGAACGTCGCCTCCCAGATCGGCGGCCCCCATGTCTCCGTCACGTCGATCCTCACCAACCCGAGCGCGGACCCGCATCTGTTCGAGCCCGGGACCTCGAACGGACTCGCGGTCGCGACCGCGAAGGTCGTGCTGCAGAACGGGCTCGGCTACGACGCGTTCATGACCAGGCTCGAGAACGCGTCGCCGAGCAATAGCCGGATCGTCGTGACGATGGCCGACGTCCTCGGCGTCCACGGCAGGGACGCCAACCCGCACCTCTGGTACGACGTCCCGCGGCTCGATCGGATGGCGGGGTCGATCGCCGCCGCGCTCGAGCGAGCCGATCCGCGCAATGCGTCCGCCTACCGCGCCGGCCTCGCGCAATTCGAGCGCTCGCTCGGCCCGCTCCGCCGCGAGGTGGCGACGATCCGCTCCCGCCACCCCGGCGCGCCCGTCGCCTACACCGAGCCGGTTCCCGGCTATCTCGTCACGGCGGCCGGGCTCCGCAATCTCGCTCCCGAGGACTTCACGCGGCCGCTCGAGGAAGGCACCGAGCCCACACCGGCCGCCGTCTCGGCGATGAACGAGCTCGTCGCCAAGCATCGAATTCGCGCGCTCCTCTACAACAGCCAGGCCGTCTCCCCCATCACCGGCCGCCTCCGCAATGCCGCCCGTAGCGCCGGAATCCCCGTCGTCCCCGTGACCGAGACGCTCCCGCCGGGGCTGACCTTCCAGCAGTGGCAGCTGCGCCAGGCGAAGGCCCTTGCGATCGCACTGGAGAAGCAGCGATGAGCGTCGTGGCCGTGGAGGATCTCGCGCTCCGGTTCGGCACGCGGACGTTGTTCGAAGGGCTGAGCTTCGAGCTCGAGCCCGGCGAGCTGCTCGCGGTGCTCGGGCCGAACGGAACCGGGAAGACATCGTTGATCCGGATCCTGCTCGGGCTGCTCTCGCCGAGTGCCGGCAGCGTCGCGATCGAGGGCTGTCCCCCGCGGGAGCGCTGCCATCGGATCGGCTACGTGCCGCAGCAGCGGGTCTTCGACCGCGACCTCCCGCTGCGCGGACGCGACCTCGTCCGACTCGGGCTCGACGGGCACCGCTGGGGCTTCGGGCGCCTGGGCTCCGACGATGCCGTGCGCGTCGATGCTGCCCTCGCCGAGGTGGGAGCGACGAGCTACGCGGACGCTCAGGTCGGGCTTCTCTCCGGCGGAGAGCAGCAGCGGCTGCGCGTCGCGCAGGCGGTCGTCGCCGATCCGGTTCTGATCCTTGCGGACGAGCCGCTCCTCTCCCTCGATCTCGCCAGCCAGCGGGACGTCGTCGAACTCCTCGACGGGCGCCGCAGGGCCGCCGGCACGCCGGTCGTCTTCGTCACCCACGACGTCAACCCCGTCCTACACACCGTCGACCGCGTCCTCTACCTCGCACCCGACGGCTGGGCAGTCGGCACGCCCGACGAGGTCATGACCTCGGAGACGCTGTCGGATCTCTACGGGACGGAGGTGGACGTCCTGCGCGTCCGCGGGCGCGTCGTCGTCGTCGGGACGCCCGACGACCAGCACGTCCACCACGTCGAGAACGGGCACGCGCACTGATGTTCACCCAGCTCCTTGCCCAGCACTTCGTCCACACGGCGCTCTGGGCCGGCGCCGTCGTAGCCGTCGTCTCGGGCGTGATCGGCGTCTTCGTCGTGACCCGCGGGATGAGCTTCGCGGTGCATGCGATCTCGGAGCTCGGCTTCACCGGCGCCGCGGGAGCGCTCGTCGTCGGGCTCGACCCTGTGATCGGCGTGCTCGGCGGCTCGCTGCTCGTCGGCCTCGTGCTCGGCCTTCTCTCGCTGCGCGGCCGCGAGCGCGACAGCGCGATCGGCGCCGTGCTCGCGTTCGGCCTCGGCATCGGCGTCCTGTTCCTCTCGCTCTACCAGGGCTACGCGACGGAGGCGACGAACCTCCTCTTCGGCAGCATCGTCGGCGTCTCCGACTCGCAGCTCCTGACGCTCGCGATCGTGGCAGCGATCGTCCTCGTCGGCGTGGCCGTGCTCTACCGGCCGCTGCTCTTCTCGAGCGTCGATCCGGAGATCGCGGCCGCGCGAGGCGTGCCGCTGCGGGCGCTCTCGGTCGGGATCTTCCTCCTGCTCGCGCTGACGACGGCCGAGGCGATCCAGGTGGTGGGAGTCCTGCTCGTGCTGACGCTCGTCATCACGCCCGCCGCCGCCGCGCAGCACCTGACGCGACGGCCCGGGTTCGCGGTGCTGCTCAGCGTCGCGATTGCGCTCGTCTCGACCGAGGGCGGGATCCTCCTCTCGCTCCTGAAGCCGTGGCCGACGAGCTTCTTCATCACCACGATCTCGTTCACCGCCTACCTGGGCGCGCGAGCCTACGGGCTGGGTCTCAGGCCGCGATTGCGGCCGGCCGGAGCTACGGGCCCAGGCTGGCGAGGAGCTGGCGCGTGACGTGCAGGTACGTCTGCGCCGCGGCGAGCCGCCCGGCGGCGGCGACCGTGATCTTGTAGTCGACGGCGCGGAGAGGCAGCGGGGTCCTGAACTCGCCGTCCGCGTTGAGGATCGGGTGGGCAACCACGCGCCAGTCCCCGCGAACGCGGCGCCAGACCTGCACGGGAGCGCTCGGTCGCGGCAGCACCTTGCCGCTTAGCACTTTCGCCGACAACGCCTGCACCCGTACTCGCGGCGCGACGGCGACCGAGACCGACGTCCCGTTCGTCCCGGCAAGTGCGACACGGAAGGTGGTGCTCGCGTGCAGGTCGAGGGAGAGCGCGGAGCCGCCGTTCTGCACGCGCCCGACGGTGCGCCAGGGGCCGCCGGCGGCGCGCTGCATGAGGGTCGCTCCGTCCACGTTCGCCGCGCGCGCCACGACCCGGACCGGATTGCCGTAGAGCACGTGCGAACTGGTCGCCTTCAGGCTCAGCGAGCCGATCGAGAACCAGTTCGAGCGCAGGCCCAGCGCCTGCTCCACGCGTTCGCCGCTGCGCGTCGCGACGGAGCCCGAGGCGAGCCGGAAGTCGACCGAGTCGGCGCGCCAGCCGTCGTCCCGGTGGATCCGGGCCGACTCGATCGCACTCCCGAGGCCAAGCCGCCCGGCGAGCGTTCCCGCGGACATCTCGAACGGCCCCCAGTCGTGGTGCGGCGAGTAGGTGTCGTACGGATCCGGGACCGAGACCAGGTACGGCACCGGCGCCGTGCCCGGCCACGCGTCCTGCACCGACTCGGTGCGTCCGCCCGAGCTCGAGGAGTAGTACGTCCGCGCGACCTGGCCGCCCCAGGTCACGACCTGGCCGAGCGTCTTGTACACCGCTTCGTCGGAGCGCGGCCGCTCCGCCGTCACGCCCCCGTAGACCTGGTCGCTCGTGGTCGGCACCACGTCGTAGAAAGCGTTCGGCCGCAGTTGCGAGACCGCGTACGAGCGGGCGGCGACCGCCTGCGCCTCGAGCGCCGCGAGCGGCCAGTGCGACGGCGATTCCGACGGGACGACTCCGCGCAGATAGGTGTCGAGCGAGAGCGAGTTGACGACGGAGACGTGGCCACCCTGGTTGCGCACCACGAGCGTGCCGTGGTACGGGCGGCCGTCGAAGGTGAGCGGGGCGCGCGGGCAGTCGAAGACCGCGAGGTGGCCGAACGAGAGCCCGGTCCCGTTGCGCTTCACCGGCAGGGAGAGCTTCGGACCGACGCCGTAGTTCCCGGGGGCGAGCTTGCGCGTCAGGCGACGTCCGTCGGTGACGCGCATCGGCGTGGCGCACCCGATGGTGACGACACCGGCGCCCTGGGTCAGCAGGACGCGGACCTGCGGCTCGCCTTCCTGGCCGATCTTCGTGCCCGGGTAATAGTGCGAAAGGATGCGCTTGTAGTTCCAGCCGTGGAGCGCGTACCCGTATGCGCCCCACTGGCTCATGCCGACTCCGTGCCCCCAGCCGTGACCGGTGACGATGAGCGCCGTGCCGGCGCGTGCGGTGCCGGTGACGGCCGCGCAGGCGGCGGCAGCCAGGGCAACCGCAGCCCCGAGCCTCACGAGCACGCCGATTCCCGTTCCACGTCCAAGGCGGGTCAGACGGGAGAGTAAAGGGGAACGCGTCAAATCGGACCAGACGTCAGTCCGGGGCGGCCTAGACTCACCCGATGCGCAGGCTGCTCGTCGCGAACCGGGGTGAGATCGCGCTGCGCATCTTCCGCGCCTGCAGAGCCGAGGGCGTCGAGACGGTGGCCGTCGTTGCGCCCGATGACCGCGGAGCGCTCCATGCCGAGTCCGCCGACGCGGCCGTCGAGATCGCGTCCTACCTCGATCCCGCCGACCACGTCCGCGCCGCACGGGAGATGCACGCAGACGCCGTCCACCCGGGTTACGGCTTCCTCTCCGAGAGCGCGGAGCTCGCCGAGGCGGTGCTCGAGGCCGGGCTCACGTGGGTCGGCCCGCCCCCGGCGGCGCTGCGGGCGGGCGGCGACAAGCTCGCCGCCAAGGAGACCGCGCGCGCCGCCGGAGTCCCGGTCCTGCCGAGCGGGACTCCGGAGGAGATCGGCTTTCCGCTCCTCGTCAAGGCGGCGGCCGGCGGCGGCGGGCGCGGCATGCGCGTCGTGCGGGGCGAGGGCGAGCTCGACGAGGCGCTTGCCGCAGCACGGCGCGAGGCAGCCGCGGCGTTCGGCGACGACACCGTCTTCTGCGAGCGATACCTCGAGCGGCCGCGCCACGTCGAGATCCAGTTGCTCGCCGACCGGCACGGCACCGTGGCGGCGCTCGGCGAGCGCGACTGCTCCATCCAGCGCCGCCACCAGAAGGTGCTGGAGGAGTCGCCGTCCCCCGCGCTCGATCCGGAGCTGCGCACGCGAATGAGCGACGCGGCCGTCGCGTTCGCGCGCGCGATCGGCTACGAGAGCGCCGGCACGGCCGAGTTCGTGCTCGACGGCCGCGACTTCTGGTTCCTCGAGCTCAACGCCCGGATCCAGGTCGAGCATCCCGTGACCGAGCTCGTGACCGGGGTCGACATCGTGCGCGAGCAGCTCCGCATCGCGTCCGGCGAGGCCCTGTCCAACCTGGTAACAGACTGTTACTTGCGCGGGCACGCGGTGGAGGTGCGGCTATACGCCGAGGATCCGCGCTCGTTCCTGCCCCAGGCCGGCACGCTCGAGCGGCTGCGGCTGCCGGGAGGGATCCGCGTCGACTCCGGCGTGCGGGAGGGGGACGAGATCGGCACCGCGTACGACCCGATGATCGCCAAGCTGATCGCGGCGGGCGACACGCGCACGGAAGCGTTCGACCGGCTGGCCGAGGCGCTGCGCGAGACGGAGATCCGCGGCGTCACAACGAACCTCCCCTTCCTCCGGTGGCTCGTCGCGCATCCGCTCGTCCGCGCGGGCCGCGTCACGACCGCGTTCCTGACCGAGAACCCGCCCCTGTCGGAACCGCCGCCGCGCACGCCGACTGCGGTCTGGAGCGAGCCGTGGCGACTGAACCTCCCGGCCCCCCCGCCGCAGCCGGCGCCCGACGTCGACACTGCGGCTGCCGGTCAAGCGGCCGGCGGACAGGAGCAGTCGAACGTCGTCGCGCCGATGCCCGGGACGGTGATCCGCGTGCTCGTCGAGCCGGGCGCGGCCGTCGCCGCCCGCCAGCCGCTCGTCGTGCTCGAGGCGATGAAGATGGAAACGCCGCTCGTCTCCCCGTACGAGGCGACCGTCCGCGCCGTCCACGTCGGCGAGGGCGACCGGGTCGCGGGTGGTGCGGTGCTCGTGGAGCTGGAGGAGTGATGCACGCCGAGCGGCTGGAAGATGCAGCGGAGTTTCTCACCGAGGCCGGCCCGTTGCTGCTTGCCGACGAGGCGCGCCACAACCTCATTCTCGGGATAGCCGGGACGATCCGCGACTCGCCCGACGTCTATCCGCTGCGGAGCCTCTGGGTCGTCCGCAAGGAGGGCCGGCCTGTCGCAGCTGCGATCCGGACGCCGCCGTACAACCTCATCCTCGCCCGGCCCGAATCGCCCGTGGCGCTCGAGGCGCTCGCCGACGGGATCGCCGAGGAGCTTCCGGGAGTCAACGGCTGCGTGCCGGAGGCGGAGGAGTTCGCCGAGCTCTGGGCCGAGCGGAGCGGCGCGCGGCCGCGCACGAACATGCGCCAGGGCATCTACGCGCTCCAGCAGGTGCGGCCGCTGCCTGCCGTGCCGGGCTCGGCGCGCGTCGCGACGCTCGACGACCGCGACCTCGTCCTACGCTGGTGGATCGCCTTCGGCGACGAGGTGCTCCACGAGGGAGGGCCCGGCCGCGAGAATGCCGAGGCGATGGTCGGACACCGGCTCGCAGCGCGGGGGCGCGGATTCCTCCTCTGGGAGGACGCCGGAGACGTCGTCTCGATCGCCGGCTGGGGCGGAGCGACGCCGAACGGGATCCGCATCGGCCCCGTCTACACGCCCCCCGAGCTGCGCCGCCACGGCTACGCGACGGCACTGACGGCCGACCTCTCGCAGAGCCTGCTCGACGGCCGCCTCTTCGACGGCGGCCGTCGCTTCTGCTTTCTCTACACCGACCTGGCGAACCCGACCTCCAACGCGATCTACGAGCGAATCGGCTATGTCCGCGCAGCGGAATCCGCCGAGATCCTCTTCGAGCGCGGCTAGAACAACTTCTGCAGCTTCATCGCGGCACCCATGTCCCCCTTGAGCTTGAGCTTGCCGGTCATGTAGGCGCTCGTCGGGTTCTGCTCGCCGGAGATGATCTTCTCGAACACCTCCTGGGAGGCGCTGATGGTGACGTCCGCTGCGTCCCCCATGCCTTCCGTGACGCTGACGGCGCCGTCCGTGACCTTCACCGTCCACTGCCCCGCGCCCTCGATGTCGAAGCCGTATGAGTTGTTCATGCCGGCTGTCTTCGACGTGTCGGCGCGGGCGGGAAGACCCTCGAAGAACTCCTGCACGGTGCCTGCCATCTAACGCTCCTTGTCGGGGATCCGGGCGAGTTTATTCGCCGCCGCAACCCCCGCAGCGTTTACCATCGCGCTCCGATGACCAAGGTCGAGATTGCGCTGCCGGGGCAGGCTGGCGCCGACGCGCTTGCAATCCCCGTCGCGCAACCTCTCGGGGGAGACGGCGCCAGGATCGTGGACGAGAAGCTCGGCGGCCGGCTCGCGCGACTCGGCGAGAGCGGCGAGCTGCGCGGCGAGCGTGGCGAGGCCGTCGTCCTCTTCCTCGACGGCGAACTCGAAGCGCCGCGCCTCGTCGCGGCCGGGGTCGGCAAGCGCGACGAGGTCGACTCCGATGCGCTGCGCACGGCGGGCGCTGCAACCGCGCAGGCGCTGTCCCGGGTCGGTGGCACCCTCGTCTGGCTGCTTGACGCGTCGCTGCCCGTGCCGCTGCCGGAGCAGGCCGCCGCGCTCGTCGAGGGCACGATCCTCGGCTCCTACTCGCCCGGGCACTGGAAGTCGAAGGACGATATACGGGCGCCGGAGCGGATCGTCATCGGCCACTCCGACGACCCGGAGCTGAGGGCGGCCGTGGAGCGGGCGGCGATTCTGGCCGACCAGGCGAACCGGGCGCGCGACCTCTCGAACATGCCGCCGAACGAGCTCACGCCGCACACGCTCGGCGAGAAGGCGAAGCAGCTCGCGGCCGAACACGAGCACCTGACCGCGGAGGTCCTAGGAACCCGCGAGCTCGACGACCTCGGCATGGGCGCGCTGAGCGCCGTCGGCCGCGGCAGCCGCAACGAGCCGCGCCTGATCGTCCTCCGCTACAACCCGCCCGGTGCGCGCGACGACCTCCTGCTCGGGCTCGTCGGCAAATCGATCACGTTCGATGCCGGCGGCATCTCGATCAAGCCGTCCGGCGGAATGCAGGACATGAAGGGGGATATGTCAGGCGGCGCCGGAACGCTGCACGGGATCGGCGCCCTCGCCGCACTCGGCACTCCCGTGCGCGCGATCGCAGTTCTCGCCGCGGCCGAGAACCTTCCTGGCGGCGACGCGTTCCGGCCAGGCGACATCCTCCGCGCCGCGAACGGCAAGACGATCGAGGTGATCAACACCGACGCCGAGGGCCGCCTCGTTCTCGCCGACGCACTCTGGTACGTCCGCCGCGAAGGGGCGACGCACGTGCTCGACCTCGCCACGCTCACCGGAGCGATGGAGCTCGCGCTCGGCGACCTCTACGGCGGCGTCTTCGCCAACGACGAGGAGTGGCGCGACCGGATCGTCGAGGCCGGGCAGCGCAGCGGTGACCTCGTCTGGCCGTTCCCGCTCAATCCACGCTTCCGCCGCTACATCGACTCGGCGTTCGCGGACATGAAGAACGGCTCGACGCTGCGCCAGGCAGCCCCGGCGCTCGCCGCCGAGTTCCTGCACGAGTTCGCCGGCGACGGCCCCTGGGCCCACGTCGACATGGCCGGCCCGGCCTTCCTCGAGCGCAGCCGCGGCGACTACCTGCGCGTACCCGGCGGCACCGGCTACGGCGTCCGGCTCATCGCCGAGCTCGGCCAGACGCTCGCGTGAACTTCGACCTTTCGGACGAGCAGGAGCTCGTCCGCCGCACCGTCCGCGACTTCGCGGAGACGAAGGTGGCTCCTGTCGCGGAGGAGCTCGACCGCGAGGCTCGCTTCCCGTACGACCTCGTCAGGGAGCTCGGGGAGCTGGGGCTGATGGGCCTGCCGGTGCCGGAGGAGTACGGCGGCGCGGGCGGCGACACCGTCTCGTACGCGATTGCGATCGAGGAGCTGACGCGAATCGACTCCGCCGTCGCGATCACGGTCGCGGCGCACACCTCGCTCGGGACGATGCCGATCCTCCTCTTCGGCAACGAGGAGCAGAAGCGGGAGTGGCTGCCGCGTCTCGCGTCGGGCGAAGGGCTCGGCGCCTTCGGGCTGACAGAGCCGGACGCAGGCTCCGACGCAGGCGCGACGCGGACGAAGGCTGAGCTGAGCGACGGCGAGTGGGTGATCGACGGCTCGAAGATCTTTATCACGAACGCCGGCACGGACATCACCGCCTGCGTCACCATCACCGCCCGCACCGGCGAGGACGAGATCTCGAACCTCATCGTCCCGAACGGCACCGACGGATACGTGATCTCTGCCCCGATGCACAAGCTCGGCTGGCGGGCGTCGGACACGCGGGAACTCTCGTTCCGCTCGTGCGCCGTGCCGGAGGGGAATCTGCTCGGCCCGCGCGGCCAGGGCTTCCATCAGTTCCTCGAGATCCTCGACGGCGGCCGGATCTCGGTGGCGGCGATGGGCGTCGGCCTCGCGCAGGGCGCGTACGACCTGGCGCTCGCATACGCGAAGGAGCGGCACCAGTTCGGGAAGCCGATCGCGACCTTCCAGGCGATCCAGTTCCAGCTCGCGGACATGTCGACCGAGATCGAGGCGGGCCGGCAGCTCGTCTACCGCGCCGCGTGGCTCAAGGACGAGGGCAAGGAGTTCGCGCTCGCGGCCGCGCAGGCGAAGCTCTTCACGGGGATCCTCTCCAACCGGGTGGTGAACGCAGCGCTCCAAATTCACGGCGGCTACGGCTTCATGGACGAGTTCGCGATCTCACGGCTCTACCGCGACCAGAAGATCCTCGAGATCGGCGAGGGCACCAACGAGGTGCAGCGGATGGTGATCGCGAAGCAGCTCGGGCTCTGACGTGAGCCAGTAACCGGCACAATCGACTCGTGATTCCGGTTCTCGCCGCCGCGGTCGCAGCGATTCTCTTTGCGCAAGCGGTAGTGCGGCTGCGCCGCCGCGGTCGCGCGGACAAGGCCGGCTGGGATCGTATCGCGCTGTTCGCAGCCGGGCTCGGCGTGAGCCTGTTCGCGGTCGTCGGGCCGCTCGACCGGCTCGCCGACGACAAGCTGCTCGCGGCCCACATGGGCCAGCACGTACTGATAGGCGACCTCGGCCCGGCGCTCATGGTGACTGCGGTGCGCGGGCCGCTGCTCGTCTTCCTCCTCCCCGCCGCGATCCTCGCTCCGCTTGCCCGCAACGGCCGCGTCAGGGCCGTGGTCGGCACGCTGCTCCGCCCGCGTGTCGCCTTCTCGCTCTGGGCGGCGAACCTCGCCATCTGGCACGTGCCGTACCTCTACGACCTCGCGCTCAGGCACGAGAGGCTCCACAACTTCGAGCACGTCTGCTGGGTGTTCACCGGGATCCTCGTCTGGACGCTGCTCGTCGATCCCGGGTCGCACCGGCGGCTGACCGTCGCCGGACGCGTCGCGCTCGCCGCGTCGATGTTCGCCGCGGGGCAGATCCTCACGGACGTGCTCGTCTTCTCCTTCACGCCGCTCTACCCGGCGTACCACGGCGCCTACGGGATCTCGGCGGTCACCGACCAGCAGCTCGCGGGGATCGTGATGATGGTCGAGCAGCTCGCGACGCTCGGGACGTGCGTAGCGCTCCTCCTACGGCCGCGCTGGCGCCGCAGCGTGGCGGGCGCCCTCGCCGGATCGCCCACGTGAGCGCCACCTCCTTCAGCTGGGAACCGCTCTTCCTCGCGCTCGCCGCCGGCGCCGCCGCTCTCTACTGGCGAGCAGCCCGCACCGATTCGCCGCCGACCTGGCGCCTCGTCGCCTTCGTGTCCGGCCTGTTCCTGATCG
>Ga0164308_10001989_pt1 | contig 10885 bp, 9 predicted proteins | sample Whisoiple_246_MG_FD_109983 | JGI IMG/M metagenome (GOLD analysis project Ga0164308, IMG submission 109983) | Soil microbial communities amended with fresh organic matter from upstate New York, USA - Whitman soil sample_246_MG | ecosystem: Environmental > Terrestrial > Soil > Unclassified >... | reverse complement strand
GGCGGCAGCAGGTTGACCTGGGGCAGGCCCCGGCCGATCAGGGTGGCCTCGGCGGCCTGCTTGCCGCCGCGCTGCTGCTGCCGCTCCGCCACCGCCGTCATGCCGCCACCCCGTAGGCCAGGCCGGTCGACAGCGCGACCAGCGATCCCATGCCGTCGAGCGAGCCCGCTGCGACCGACTTGCCGACGCGGACGCCCGACAGCGCGTCGCCGAGGACCGCGGGCAGCCGGCTCGCGCTCGACAGGTACTGCCCCAGCCCGTCCAGGTGCGCGCCGCCGCCCGAGAGGACGACGACCTCGATGCCCTGGCCCGGGTGCGTCCCCGCGTAGTAGACGAACGTGTTGCGGATGGCCTCGACCAGCGCGCGCGTGACGTCGCCGACCGCGCCCTGCACCGCGGGGTCGGCACCGGGGTAGCCCAGGCCGGTCGCCCGCTTGGTCTGCTCGGCCTCGGGCTGGGCGGCGCCCATCGCCGAGGCGACGGCGTCCGTGATGTTCTGGCCGCCCATCGGCAGCACGCGCACCAGACGCGGCGTCGTGCCCTGCGCGACCACGACCGTGGTGATCCGCGCGCCGATCTCGACGTAGGCCGCGATCCGCCCGGCGAGATCGCCGCGCGCCAGCGCGCGGACGAGGGCGAACCCGTTGAGGTCCACCATGGTCGGCCGCAGGCCGGCCGCCTCCACCGCGAGCAGGTTGGCGGTCACGGTGTCCCGCGGCGCGGCGATGAGCTGCCCGCGGACCATCCGGCCCTGCGGGCCCTCGACCTCGTCCGTCGGCAGGAAGTCCAGCAGGGTGTCGTCGACCGAGACCGGCAGGATCTCCTGCACCTGGTACGGCAGCGACGCCCGCAGCTGCGGGAGCGGCATCCAGGGCAGCTCCATCTCGCGCACGACGACCCGCTGGTTGCCGACGCCGATGACGACGTCCTTGCTGCTGAACTTGGACTGGTGCCAGAGCCGCTTGAGCGCGTCGGCCACGACCGTCTGGTCCGTCACCTCGCCGTCGCGCACCGTGCCGACCGGCAGGGCGACCTGGCCGTAGCGCAGGAGCGTCGGCGGGTTCTTCCCGCCGGGCCCTCCGCTCCCGAACTCGAGCTCGGCGGCGCGGACGGCAGTACTGCCGATGTCCAGGCCGATCACGCGTGCAGAACCCACCTCAGGTCCTTCCGACGGGGGGATGACTCGTGGGACTCATCGGCCGCGACCTGCGCGGTCTTGAGACGTCCCACCTGACTGGCGCGCGAGGTCACCCGCACGCCCCGTTCACAGGCCCAGGAGGCCGAGGTACCACTGCCCGACCGCCGGGCCGGCGACGAGCCCGACCCACGCGCCCGCGATGAGGAACGGGCCGAACGGGATGGCGGTCTTGCGCCCCGCCCGCCGGCGCGCCAGCAGCACGACCGCGAACACGCCGCCGAGCAGGAAGCCGGCGAACCAGCCGACCAGGACCGCGGACCAGCCGACCCACCCCAGGTACAGGCCCAGCACGCCGGCGAGCTTGACGTCGCCGAGGCCCATGCCGGCCGGGTGGATCAGGAAGATCACCAGGTACGCCCCGCCGACGGCGAGGCACCCCAGCACCGCGCGGAGGAACGCCGCGCCCCCGGCGTCCGACCCCGGGCCCCACGACGCGAGCGCGAGCAGCGCGAGCGCGACCGGGTACGACGGCAGCACGATCGCGTCCGGCAGCCGGCGCACGTCGAGGTCGATGAGCGCGAGCGCGATGCTCACGGCCGCCAGGTACCAGAACGCCGGCAGCGACCAGCCGAGGCCCTGCCAGACGAGCACGCCCACGAAGGCCACCGCGGTCACCGCCTCGACCGCCGGGTACCGCGCGGAGATCGGCTCGCCGCAGTCCCGGCACCGCGCCCGGAGCAGCAGCCAGGACAGCACCGGCACGTTGTCCCGGGCCCGCACGGCGTGGCCGCACCGCGGGCACGCGCTGGGCGGGTGCACGACGGACTCGCCCCGGGGCACGCGCCAGACGACCACGTTGAGGAACGACCCCAGGACCAGGCCGAGCAGGCCGGCCGGCGCGGCGAGCAGGATCACGGCCGCACCCGCCCCGCGGTCACGAGTCCCCCGGGTCGAGGTTGTACCGCGCGGTCTGCTCGAACGCGTAGAGCGCGCTGGACGGGCCCTCCATGCCGGGCGGCGTCATGTCCGAGTGCACGATGGTGGTCGCCACCGACGCCTGGAGCTGGCAGGTGTACACCGACCCGTGCAGGTTGACGGTGTTCGTGAAGCTCGTCTTGCCGTTGGTGTACAGGAGCACGTCGACGTTGGCGTCGAACGTGACCGTGTTCTTGAGGTCGAGCGTGCCCTTGGCGGACGAGGGCAGCGTGCTCGAGCAGGTCGTGGCGCCCGCGGGGACCGGGACGATGATCCGGAGCTTCGCGCCGTTCTTCGTCGAGGAGACGCGGAACGAGTTGTTCACGGAGAAGCTCTTCACGACGATCGTCAGGTCGTCCTTGAGGTTCAGCACGATGTTCTGGAAGTTCACGTCGCAGGTCCGCGCGTCGATGACCGTCGGCACGGTGGGGGACGTCATCGGGCCGTTGATCCCGTAGTTCGCAGCGTCCGCGGAGCAGGTGCCGGCGGTGCGGCCCGAGGCCCAGGACGGCGCGTTGTTCGCCGCCGCGCTCTCGTTGATCCAGGTGCTGACGTTCTTGACCGGCCACCCGGCCTTCTGCACGTCCTCCCACGTGATCGCGGGCATGACCTCGGCGGGCGGGGCGTCCGGTGCGGCGCTCGGGCTGTTGGCCGTGTAGCCGCCCTGGAAGACCGTGCTCATCGTGGCCGCGCCCGTGATCGCGCCCCCGGCCCGCCCGTAGCCCGTGACGATCGGCCCGGTGTTGCTCGCCGAGATGCCGCCGGCCGCGGAGATCATGTTGCCGCCCACCCGCGGGGTGGCCGTGGTGAGCGAGATCGGGCCCTTGGTGCGGAACGTGCCGCCGATCGTGCACCCGTTCGTGAGGCTGGACGTACCCGAGCCCGCCGCCGTGACGTCGCCGGTGACAGCCCCGGACGACGTGCAGCTGTACGTCCCGCCGGCGGCGACGCTGTTCGCGATGCAGCCGTTCGTGATCGACACGTTGCCGGTCGCGCTCACCGGTCCGATGATCGCGCCGGAGCTGTTGCAGCCGTAGTCGCCGTTGGCGTGCAGGCCGCCGCCCTGGATGTTGAACGTGTTCGTCGCGGTGAACGACGAGCCGGAGAAGATGCCGTAGCCGAACAGCGAGCCGCCCGAGGGCACGTCGGTGACCGCCAGGCGCTGCTTGACGGTCCGGGTGGCCGTGCGCTCGCCGTCGGCGGTGTTGATGGACACGTCCGAGGTCGCGGTGACCTCCGCCTCCACCACCGGCATCGAGGTGGGGATCGGGCAGTTGAACGCCGTGCCGCCCTCGGTCCGGTACCGCAGCGTGACCTCGGTGGTCGACGAGCCCGCCGGCGTGACCTCGCTGTAGGGCAGCGAGCAGGGGAACGTCGTCTCCGCGCCCTTGGTGTAGAGCGACATCTGCGACAGCGTCCGGTCGACGGCGTCCTCGGCCGACGCCTGCGCCTGCACCTGCGCGCGGGCCCGTGCGCTGGTGCCGGTCGCGAACGACACCGTCGCCACCATGGTCACGCTGACGATGGCGACGACCGCCGCGATGGCGATCACGGTCACCAGGGCGCTGCCCCCGTCGCGGGGGGCGGAACGGAGACGTCGGATCAGAAGCATGTGGTCCCGCCTGTGCTCGTGCCCTGCGGCCGCGGGATGGCGGCCGACGTGATGGTGAGGCTCGACCCGTCCTGGCCGTCGGTGACCTCGAACCGGATGTGCGCGCCGGTGGTGCCCTCCGCCGTGAACACGGGCAGGGCCGCTCCCCCGCTGGTCGAGGCGTGCACGCCGTCGAGGGCCACGGCCCACGCGCTGAGGTCGGAGGACGCGGTGAGACCCGTCGTCGGGGCGCCGGCGCCCGGCGCACCCCGCGTCGTGCGCAGCTCGCCCGAGGCGGTGTCCAGGTACCAGCCGCGGCAGACGAACGAGGCGGGGTCCGCGTCGTCGTCGCCGACGCGCGTCTTCACCAGCAGCAGGCGGCCGCCGAAGCCGGACGGCGTGCGCACCGTGACCGCGTTCCGCAGCGCGCCCTGCATGTCGGTCAGCACGACCTGCGACGCGCTCGAAGCGGTCGCCTGCGCGCGCACGTCGCGCTGCGTGACGAGGGTCCGGACGATCAGCGTGCCCACGATCGCGAGCACGATCCCGGACAGGACCATGTACGCCAGCAGCTCGGCGAGGGACATGCCCGCGTCCGGCGTGGCGCGCGCGGCGCGGAGGGCGCGGGGGTCGACGGCGCGGCGGAATCGGTGCACGGCGCTCAGTCCTTCCCGACCCAGATCCGGGAGGTGACCGTCGCGGTCACCGGGCGCGCGCTCGCGTTGGTGTTCGCCCGGACCGTCACGGTGTACGGGACGAGGCCGTCCACGTCCGGGCAGGTGATCGAGGACGCGGCCGTCTCGGTCACCTCGAAGTCGATGCCGCGCGAGTCGTGCACGGCGCCCTCCGCGGTCGCCGCCGAGCTGGCGAGGTGCGCCTTCAGCTGCGTGCAGGAGGTGGCGGCGGACCGGGCGCGCTCGAGCTGCTGGTTCGCGATCTGGCTCGCGGTCGCCAGCTGGGCCGCCCGGGCGGCCTGCACGGTGGAGGCGAACAGCAGGGGCAGCGCGGCCGCCATCACGATCCCGAAGATCGCCATCGCGACGAGGATCTCGATGATGCCGACGCCCGCGTCGGCGTCGCGCCGACGCTCGCCGCCGGCCTCGCTGTGCTGCTGCGCCACGTGCTGCCCTCCTCGCGGGTGCTGGGGTCCGGCCGGCCCGGCCGCTGCCGGGTGGTGTCGCGCCGATGGGGCGGGGCCGCGTGCTCGCGTGCCCCGCCCCGTCGGGTGGTGCGGTGTGGCCCGAAGGTCACGGAGTGGTCGTGGTGGTCTTCTCCTTGATGCCGCCGGTCTCGTCGACGATGAAGACCTTCTCCGTGGCCGAGGTGGCCTCGATCGTGAACTTGCCGTTGGCGATCGTGACCGAGTCGGCACCGTCCACGCCCTCGGACCAGGCGAACTTGGTCGTGGCGGACTTGCCGTCGGACGAGACCGTGTCATCCGTGCCGAACGTGATCGTGGTGGCGTTCGGGGCGTCGACGAGCGCCGACGCGACGGCGATCTTCGCGTTGCCCAGGTCCGACTTCGCGGCCGAGTCCTTGGCCTTCGCCTGCTGGTTCAGGTACACCGGCACCGCGATGGCGGCGAGGATGCCGATGATGATGATGACCACGAGGAGCTCGACGAGCGTGAAGCCCTGCTCCTTGTTCTCCATGGCCTTGCGGTAACGAGCGATCACGCTGTGCTCCCGAGTTCGATGTGAAATGTCCAGATCCGCCGGCCCGTCAGGGCCGAGGAAGTCGTGCACCCATTGCATCGTCCGGGACCCGCCCCGACTTGAGTCGCGAGAACGGGTGACTTCTTGTTCACCCGTTCGGACGCCCGCCGGCGATCACTCGATCAAGTTGAAGACATTGAAGATCGGCAGGTAGAGCGCGACGATCATGCCGCCGACGACCACGCCGAGGAACGCGATCATGAGCGGCTCGATGAGGCTCGTGAGCTGCTCGGTGGTCGACTCGACCTCCTGGTCGTAGAACTCCGCGACCTTCTCGAGCATCGTCTCCATCGCGCCGGAGTCCTCGCCGACGGCGAGCATCTGCACGACCATCGGCGGGAACACGGGGTGCTGCCCCAGCGGGCCGGACAGCGTCTCACCTCGGCGGACGGCCTCCTGGACGTCCGCGACGGCGCGCTCGATCGCCCAGTTGCCGGAGGTCTGGCCGACGATCTCGAGGGCCTGGAGCAGCGGCACGCCGGCCCCCATCATCGTCCCGAAGTTCCGGGCGAACCGTGCGACCGCGATCTTGCGCATCAGCTGGCCGAACACCGGCATCTTGAGCTTGATCGGGTCGACCTTCTCCCGGATCGCGGGGTCGTTCTTGTGCTTGCGCCACCAGCCCAGCGCGACCACGACCGCGACGACCAGCGGGAGCGTCGCCCACTTCATGACATTCGAGATGTACACCAGGATCAATGTCGGGACGGGCAGCGTCCCGCCGAGGTCGGCATACATGTCGCGGAATACCGGGACGATGAAGATCAGCATGGCGGCGACCGCGACGATCGCCATGATGAACACCATGACGGGATAGGTCATGGCCGACTTGATCTTGGACCGGAGCTTGACCTCGGCCTCGTAGTTCTCGGCCACCGACACGAGCGACTTCTCCAGGAAGCCGCCGACCTCGCCCGCGCGGATGATGTTGATCATCAGCGGGGGGAAGGCGTCCTTGTGCTTGGACAGCGCGGAGGACAGCGACTGGCCCACCTCGACGTCCGACCGCACCGTGGCCAGCACCTTGGCGAGCGGCTTGCTCTCGGTCTGGTCTGCGAGGATCGACAGCGTCCGGATGAGCGACAGGCCGGCCGAGATCATCGTCGCCATCTGGCGCGACATGACGGCGAGGTCCTTGAGCGTGATCTTCTCGCCGAAGCCCGGGATCGTGATCTCGCGCTGCAGGCCGGTCGTCTGCACCTCGGTGATCGAGGTGGGCGCGAGCCCCATGGTGCGCAGCCGGTTCGCGACCGCGGCCTGGTTGGCCGCCTCGATCCGGCCCTTGACGACCTTGCCCTCGCGGTCGCGGACCGCGTACTCGAAGACCTTGGCGTCCGCCATCAGTGGGTGCTCCCGGGCTGCGCGTAGGGGGCCGGCGGCGCGACCGGCGGGTAGGACGACGACTCGTACAGCGCGTTCTGCGCGGGGGCGCCGCCCTGCGCCATCGGGGCCGCGGCGCCGAAGCGCCCGGTCAGGCGGTTGAAGTCCTCGGCGTGGTGGCACTTCTCGAGGCCGGTCTCGTAGGAGATCCGGCCGGCCTTGACCAGGTCCGCGAGGTGCTGGTCCATCGTGTGCATGCCCTGCTGCGAGCCCGCCTGCATCGCCGAGTAGATCTGGTGCGTCTTGCCCTCGCGGATGAGGTTCCGGACGGCGGGCGTCGCGACCAGCACCTCGGTGGCCACGGTCCGCCCGGTGCCGTCGGAGCGCTTGCACAGCGACTGGCAGACCACGCCCTGGATGGCGCCGGCGAGCTGGGTGCGGACCTGGGCCTGCTGGTGCGACGGGAACACGTCGATGATGCGGTCGATCGTCTGCGCCGCGTCCTGCGTGTGCAGGGTGGCGAAGACGAGGTGGCCGGTCTCGGCCGCGGTCAGCGCGACGGAGATCGTCTCGAGGTCGCGCATCTCGCCGACGAGGATGATGTCGGGGTCCTGGCGCAGCACGTGCTTCAGCGCGTTCGCGAACGAGTGGGTGTCCTCCCCCACCTCGCGCTGGTTGATCAGCGCCTTCTTGTGCCGGTGCAGGAACTCGATCGGGTCCTCGACGGTCATGATGTGGTCGGGCCGGGTGCGGTTGGCCAGGTCGATGATCGAGGCGAGGGTCGTCGACTTGCCGGAGCCGGTGGGTCCGGTGACCAGCACCAGGCCGCGCGGCAGGCCCGCGAAGTTCGCCACGACCGGCGGGACGCCGAGCTGCTCCAGCGGCTTGATCTCGTACGGGATCACGCGGAACGCGGCGCCGATCGACTCGCGCTGCTGGTAGAGGTTCAGGCGGAACCGGGCGAGCCCCCGCACCGAGTACGACAGGTCGAGCTCGAGGTTCGCCTCGAACTTCTCCCGCTGCTTCTGGGTGAGCACCGCGTAGAGCGCGCGGCGCAGGCCCTCGCCCTCGAGCGCGGGGAAGCCGTCGAGCGGGCGCAGCGCGCCCGAGACGCGGACCGTCGGGGGCGCGCCGATCGTCAGGTGCAGGTCGGACGCGCCGACCTGGACCATCGCGGCCAGCGCCTCGTCGAGGTCGAGGTCGCCCTCCTGGCGCTGCAGGCCCATGCCCGGGCGCGCGGTGCCGGCGCGCATCGACGCCCGGGTGCCGGCGGGCGCCGCCGCGCGCGCGGGACCGGCGGGCGGCGCGGCCGGCGCCGCCGGGGACGCGGCGGGCGGCTGCGGCGCGGCGCCGGGCTGCGGCGGCGCGGCTGCCGGCGGCGCGGCGGCGTACGACGGCGCCCCGCCGGCGTGCGCCGTCGCCGGGTAGCCCGGCACGGGGGGCGCCGGCGGCGCCAGGACGGGGGCCGGGGCCCCGGCCGCCGCCTGCGTCGGCACGGCCGCGCCGGCCTGCGTCGCGAGCGGCGGGACGTACGGGGGCAGGCCCGCCACGGGCGCCGGTCCATCACCGGGGTAGGGCTCGGTCACCGTGCCACCTCTCCGATCGTGTCGCGGCGCACGTCGGCGCCGCCCTGCCCGGTCCCATCGGCCGGGGCGAGCGGTTTCTTGAGCGGTCGACCCGCGGACCACCCGGTCACGCGACGACCCGGAGGATCTCCTCGACCGACGTCTGCCCCAGCGCGACCTTCTGCCAGCCGTCGTCGCGGAGCGTGATCATGCCCTGCTGCCGCGCGGTGGCACCGATCTCGGCGGCCGACGCCCGCGCCACGGCCAGGCGCTCGATGTCCTCGGTGACCCGCATGACCTCGTGCAGCGCCACGCGGCCGCGGTACCCGGTGCGCGAGCAGGCCACGCAGCCGACCGGTCGGAACAGCTCGGGCAGCGGCTCCCCCGGCACCCACGGGAACCGGGCGCCGATGAGCTCGGTCTCGGTCGGGACGTACGGCTCGCAGCACTTGCCGCACAGCCGGCGGGCGAGCCGCTGGGCCACGACCGCGTCGAGCGCGGAGCCGACGAGGAACGGCTCGATGCCCATCTCGGTGAGCCGGGTGATCGCGGAGGGGGCGTCGTTGGTGTGCAGGGTCGACAGCACGAGGTGGCCGGTGAGCGCCGCCTCGATGGCGATCTGCGCGGTCTCGTGGTCGCGGATCTCACCGAGCAGGACGACGTCGGGGTCGGACCGCAGGATGGACCGCAGCGCGCCGGCGAACGTGAGGCCCGCCTTCGGGTTCACCTGCACCTGGTTGATCCCGGCGAGGCGGTACTCGACCGGGTCCTCGACCGTGATGACGTTGATCTCCGGCTTCGAGACCGCGTTCAGGGTCGCGTAGAGCGTGGTCGACTTGCCGGAGCCCGTCGGCCCCGTGACCAGGATCATCCCGTAGGGCTTGGTGTACGCGTCCTTGTACGACTCGTAGTTGTGCTCGAGGAACGCGAGGTCCCTCAGGTCGAGCGACGCCGTGGAGTTGTCCAGGATCCGCATGACGATCTTCTCGCCCCACACGGTCGGCAGCGTGGCGACGCGGAGGTCGATCTTGCGGCCGTTGTGCGTGACGGACATCCGGCCGTCCTGGGGCTTGCGCCGCTCCGCGATGTCGATGTCCGACATGATCTTGACGCGGGAGATGACACCGCCCTGGATCTGCTTGGGCGAGCGCTGCATCTCGTGCAGCACGCCGTCGATCCGGTACCGGACGCGCAGGTCGTGCTCGGTGGGCTCGATGTGGATGTCGGAGGCCCGGTCGGAGATCGCCTGGGTCACCAGCAGGTTCACGTACCGGACGATCGGGGCGTCGTCCTCGACGGCGTTGCCGATGCTCGACAGGTCGACCTGCTGCTGCTGGGACTGCTGCTCCTCCTCGAACGCGGAGGACAGGTCCTCCATCTCGCCGTCGGCGCGGCAGAACCGCTCGATGGCGCGGTTGAGGTTCTCGAAGGTCGCGACGATCGGCAGCACGGCCATGCCGGACACGGTGCGCACGTCGTCGACGGCGACCACGTTGCCCGGGTCGGCGGTGGCGAGCACGAGCGCGCCGTCCTGGAACCCGACCGGCAGCACGGTGTACCGCCGGCACAGCGCCGCGGGCACCATCGACACCGCGGCCCGGTCCACCTGGTACTCGTCGAGGTCGACGAAGGCCATCCCCACCTGCCGCGCCAGCGCGGCCACGAGCTGCCCCTCGGTGAGGACCCCGATCTCGACCAGCGTGCGGCCGAGGGACTGCCCCCGGGCCATCTGCTCGTCCAGCGCCGCCATGAGCTGCGCCTCGCTGACCAGGCCCTCGTCCAGCAGGATCTCGCCGAGCTGCTTCACCCCGTTGCCCTTTCGTCCGGGGCAGGCAGGTGCACCGGCCCCGTAGGACCCATCGGCACGCAGGTGCGGGGAGATGAGGGCCCGGGCGGCCCCGGACGACGTGCGGCCGCGACGGGGCCGGGTGAATCAGCCGGTCAGGCGGGTGCGGGTGCGTCGAGCGCGGCGCCCAGGGCCGCGTCCATCGCGGCGAGCGGGCCGGGCCGGCCCGTCATGAGGCGCACCTGCTCGACCGCCTGGTGCAGCAGCATCCGCTCCCCCGGCACCGCGACCCCGCCGGCGCCGCGCCAGGCCGCGTGCAGGGCGGTGGGCCGCGGGTCGTAGGCGACGTCGAGCAGCACGGCACCGGGCCGGGGCGCGTGCCCGGGGCCCGCGGCGGCGAGCGCGGCGGCCAGGTCGTCCGCGGCGTGCGGCGGCAGGGTGGAGACCACGAGGTCGGCGCCCGCCAGCGCGGCGAGCGCGCCGTCCAGCGACCGGAACACCGGCTCGACGCCCATCCGGTGCGCCGCGCGCGCGAGCGCCCCGGTCCGGCCGAGCGACCGCGCGAGCACGACCGGCGTGGGGCAGCCGAGCTCGGCGAGGGCGGCGAGCGCCGACGCCGCGGTGGCGCCGGCGCCGAGGACGACGGCCGTCCGGGCCGAGGCGTGCTCGACGGCCGCCCCCGTGCCCGCTGACCCGTCGCCCGGCGACGCGGCGCCCGGCGCGCCCAGGCCCTCCGAGAGCGCCGCGACGATGCCGTGCACGTCGGTGTTCGCCCCGGTGAGCACCGGCCGCCCG
>Ga0164308_10001988_pt1 | contig 10894 bp, 4 predicted proteins | sample Whisoiple_246_MG_FD_109983 | JGI IMG/M metagenome (GOLD analysis project Ga0164308, IMG submission 109983) | Soil microbial communities amended with fresh organic matter from upstate New York, USA - Whitman soil sample_246_MG | ecosystem: Environmental > Terrestrial > Soil > Unclassified >... | reverse complement strand
CTTCAGCGCGCTTTCGGGGCCGAAGCCCTGAAAGTCCGGATCAAACTCGAAATAGTTACAGGTGATCTCCTCACCGACGGTGATGTCGACGAGCGCATAGCCGCGATCGAAAATGTGGAAATCGGTGTTCGGCTGCCCGTTATGGTTCATGAACTTGCCGTCGTCGCAGTCGACGATGCGCACGCCGGAAATTTCCAGATGCGGATAGCTATAACGCGCGACGTAGTCCTGCATATGCGCGGGCAGCGCCGCGATCTCCTCCCCGTAGACGAAGATGTCGAACTTCCGGTTGAGCACCCACACTTGGCTTCCGGCCGGAACGAACTCGCCGGCAAAGACGCCGAGGCCCTGAATTTCACTCTGTGCGACATAGGTGCGGACGAGCATCATGTCCGTTGTCTCCGCTTGGCTCCAATTTTCGGTTGGCGGTCGAATGAAAAAAGATGCGGGATCATGCGAGGTTGCCGTTCGCCCCATGCGCCAGCGCCAGGGCTGCCCGCTTGCGCAAGCGCCGGCGCGGAGATTGCTCAGCCTGCAAGGCGGCTATGCGGCGCTGCAGATAGGGTGAGAAATGCCCGGCATAGCGCTTCCACAACAAGGGATCACGCCAGTCGTTGCCGCTGACGCGGCCGCGGCATTGCGACGAGCCGCAGGCGCAGTCAAATTCGTCGTAAGGCGAACCGTCGCACATGGCGTAGTCGATGGTGACCTCATCGCCTGGATGGATCGCCTGCATGGCGATGATGGTGATCTGCCCGTCGAGGCCGGAGTTAGGCTCACAGCTGTGGTTGATATAGTCCGGCGCTTCGTCAGCCGTGAGCGAGGCGAGATAGAGAGCTTCCTCGACCTGCACGGTATGGCGGCGGATATCCTCCGACAGCTCATCCAGCTCGTCGGCGGAGACCAGGCGTCCGCTCCACACGGCAACGACCTCGCCGGGCTCGATAAGCTCCCGAGCGAATACGGCCTTGCCACCGGCCACGTCACGATTTCGGACTTCGCACTTTTCGGTGAGGTAAGCCGTCGTACTTTGGCTCACGAGACCTCCGCGAGGGCGCGCCGAGCGGTGCGCTTCGCAGTATATAGTTGGCGGTGCCGTCCGCTCCCGGTTCGTCATCCGCGCGCGAGAATCCCCCACGCGGCGGCGAGTGTATGAGAAGCGCATATGCCCATCTACAAAAAAATGCGAATCGACCGAATTTTAGTGGATAGAGGCTTGGCCGCGACTCGCTCGCGCGCTGCCGATCTCATCCGCTTCGGTAAGGTAAGCGTTGATGGCGTCACTGCGCTGAAGCCTGGAGCGCTGCTCGCGCCAGATGCGAGGCCTCTCGAAAAGCGCAGGCGTCTCTCCCTTCGTTTCGCGTGGCTGGATAAAGCTCGCCGCCGCGCTTGATGCCTTCGGCCTCGACCCTAAGGCCTCATCGCGCTCGATATCGGCGCCTCGACCGGTGGCTTTACCGAGGTTCTGCTCGAGCGCGGGGCGGCACAAGTCTTTGCCGTGGATGTCGGCAGCGACCAGCTACACGCCAAGCTCCGCGGCAATCCGCGCGTTGTGGCGCTTGGAAAGGACCGACGCGCAGGGCCTCGACGCCGGGGTCATCAAGGCCCCATCGGCGCCATCGTCGCCGATGTGAGCTTTATCAGCCTGACCAAGGCGCTGCCGGCGGCCCCCCGCCTCGCCGCGCCTGACGCCTGGCTCGTCGCCTTGGCGAAGCCGCAATTCTAGGCCGGCCGGGAGGTTGTGGGCAAAGGTATCGTCCGTGAGGTGCAAGCGCGCGCCAAGGCCGTGGCGGCGGTACGGGCCTTTATCGACGCGACACCGGGCTGGACGCTGTTCGCTGAGATGACCTCCCTATCTTGGGGACAGCGGCAATAAGGAAGTGCTGATCGGCGCCCGCCATGGAGCTTGAGGTTAGGATCGAGCGGCTGGAGGCCCAATGAGATGGCACGGCCCTTCACGCTCCCCGGCGCGCTGGTCAGCGTGGCGGCCGAGCCTGGCGGTCAAAGGCTCAGAACACCTTTGTTACGAAAGCCGGTATGCTCGACCGCGTGAAAGCCTTCTCCGGCTGTTCCCATCCGCCACCTAGTGCCTGAAACAGGCTCACCGCCGCCTGCAACTGTGTCAGTTGATCCTGCGTCAGCGTGGCTTCTGCAGTGAAAAGGTTTTGTTCCACCAGCAACACTGCGGTGAGGTTAATTGTTCCTCCATGCAATTGATCCTCGGCTACCTTGAAAGCGCTACGATTGCTGGATACTGCCTGTGCTTGTTCATGCACCTGCAAGGTCGTTTTTTGGAGCGCGATGAGAGCGTTCTCTACGTCCGAGAACGCAGATAACACTGCCTTACGATAGGTCTCCAAAGATTGCAGCTGTAATCCTCTCTCCAGCTTTAGCTGGTTTTTCAAGAGAAAGCCTTCGAAGATGGGCTGTGTCACACCTGCTGTGAGGGTGTAGAACCATGCATTGGGCACGAACAGCATTGCGAGGTCCTGGCTTTGAACGCCGGTCTGACCGGTCAGCGGTATCTGCGGAAAGAAGGCCGCACGCGCCGACTCAACGCTGAAGTTGGAAGAAGCAAGTTGCGCTTCAGCCTCACGAACATCAGGCCGTTGATAAAGCACTTCTGAGGGCAGACCGGGTGTTACGCGCGGGATAGTGATTTGCGCCATCCCGCCGCCGCGTACCTTAAAATTCTCCGGTGGGCGCCCGATCAGCACGGCGAGCGCGTTCATATTCTGTCGCAATGCCACTTCAAGAGGCGGGATCGTAGCGCGCTGGGTCCACACCAGCGCTTCTTGTTCCGATACCTCGAGCTGTGTTGCTGTTCCTCCGGAAAATTGGTGTTGGACGACAGTGAGAATTCGCTCGGAATCGGTGATGTTTTGATGCGCGATCCGCAGCTGATCTTGGGCCGCCAACACCTGGAAATAGGCGTTGGCTACGCTCACGATCGTCGTAAGGGCTACGACCTCCTCGTTGTATCGGCTGACGGCTGCACTTTCCTCGGCCGCATAAAGCGTCGCGCGGTTTTTGCCCCAAAGGTCGACCATGTAGCTTGCGGTCAGATTAAGGTTGTACAGGGAGAACGGCGCGGCGCCGGATGATTTGGCCGTACTGCCGCTGCCGCTGCCACTGCTACTGCTAGTGCCGCTGATACTGCTAGTGCGGCTAGATGTCGTAAATGTCGCTTGGCGAATACGCTCAGCTGTTCCATTCCCGATGATCGTCGGCAGCAAAGGGGAACCAACGATTCCCACTTGCGCATCAGCTTGAATGATTTGCGCAATGGCCACCGCGATATCGAGGTTGGAGACTTGCGCCTGTTCCATCAATGCGGTGAGCTCTTTGGAACGGAAACCGCGCCACCAATCTAAGGCCGGAACCGCAGCTTCTGGTTTGCGCGGCGCCTCATTATAGTTTTTCGGAACGACAAGACCGATTTCGGGATGTTCACTGCCCAGGATGCAACCAGAAAGTGCAGAAGCCAGCATCACCGTGCAAAGGCCTGGAATGAGGCGAGTCCAACGTTTGGGCGCAGAAACGAAGGCGTAGGACTTCGATGCTACACCAAGCATTTATCACCCAGCCAAGCCGCAGTTGTGATCGGATTGTCAGACCCCGCACACCCGCACGACAACCAGTCGTCCGATGCCGGCATCATTTTAGAGTAAAGCCCAATCGAGTGGGGGCAATACGGGCATAGTGAGCGTACTATCCCACAGTTTCTTCGCACCCCCCCTGCCCCCTCCGCTAGTTTGATATTGGTTTCGGTTCCGAGTGGAAAATGATTGGCCTTCGGAGCCGCTGACACCAAAGCCGGAATCGGTCGATGTACAAATAAATTACGGGGGTGGTGTACAGCGTCAGCATCTGGCTAAGGACAAGGCCGCCGACGATGGCAATGCCAAGGGGTCGCCGCAACTCGCTGCCCTCGCCTATACCGATTGCCAGAGGAAGCGCGCCCAGCATGGCTGCCATGGTGGTCATCATGATGGGCCTAAAACGGAGCAGGCAGGCTTCGTGAATCGCTTCCAACGCTGAGAGGCCACGCGTCCGTTGCGCGTCAAGCGCAAAATCAATCATCATGATCGCATTTTTCTTAACGATACCGATCAACAGAATCACGCCGATAAGCGACATGATGCTGAATTCCATTCCGAATACCATGAGCGCCAGCAACGCGCCCACACCCGCAGAAGGTAACGTGGAAAGAATTGTCAGGGGATGGAAATAACTTTCATAGAGAATGCCGAGGACAATGTAGATCGTCACTAGGGCTGCCAAAATTAAAAAGGGTTGATTGGCCAGAGAATCCTGAAAGGCTTTCGCAGTCCCCTGGAACGTGCCGTGGATCGTTGCCGGCACACCAAGCCGAGTCATAGTAGCCTCGATGAGGTCGACAGCAGTGCCGAGCGAAACGCCAGGCGCCAGATTGAATGATATGGTGTTCGCGACGAAGAGACCTTGGTGATTGACCGCAAGCGGTATGGCTCCCGGTCCGAAATGTGAGACAGCCGATAAGGGGATCATCGTCTCACGGCTCGTACTGACCGCGGAGCCAGTCGACGCGGCGCCTTGGCCGATCCTGCCGATGGAATTCGTTGCGAGATTTCGAGCTGCGTCCAACGCAATTGTGTTGAGAGCTATCGACTGTCCGTGTGCGATGACGGTACCAGCCACGGCGTTGGTCGCTTGCGAGCCTCCAACCGCGCCTCCCGAGGTGCTGACGTAAACATCGTTCAGCGTTTGTGGGTTTTGCCAATATTTTGGCGCCACTTCCATGATGACGTGGTACTCATTGCGAGCTACGAAGATGGTCGAGACCTGACGCTGACCGAAGGCATCATAGAGCGTGTTGTCGATCTGGCTGACGGTAAGCCCCAAGCGAGCTGCAGTGTCTCGATCAATGACCAGGTTTGATTCCAGGCCCTTGTTCTGTTGATCGCTGTTGACGTCAGCCAGTTGGGGTTCGTCCTGCAGCGCAGCTGTGATCTTCGGACCCCATTCATTGAGCTCGGCAAGCGTCGCACCTTGCAGCGTATACTGGTATTCCGCATTGCCTTGACGGCCCCCGACACGAATATCCTGGGCGGCCTGCAGAAAAAGCGCTGCTCCCGGCACGACAGCGAGTTGCGGGCGCAGGCGATCGATAACCTGATCAGCCGAGACCTTACGTTTACTCAGCGGCAGCAAAGAAATATACACATTGCCGGAATTAGTCTGGCCCCCACCGGTGAAACCCACGACAGTGTCCACAGCAGGGTCATTCCTGATGATGGAGATGAACTGAGTGAGCTTCTGCTGCATTAGCTGAAATGAAATGCTTTGATCCGCCTGGATTGAGCCCATCAGCCGTCCAGTATCCTGCTGTGGGAAGAATCCTTTCGGGATAGCGGCGTAAAGGTAGAAGTTGAGACCTACGGTCGAGAGTAGAATCAACATCATCAACTGCCGGTTCCGGAGCGCAAAAGCCAGCGACCGGCGGTAGCCGTTACGCATACCTTCGTAGAAGCGCTCGCTCGTCAAGTAGAGCCATCCATGCCGCTGTCCCTGATCCCTGCGCAGCAGTATCGAGCACATCATTGGCGTGGTCGACAACGACACCATTAGTGAAATTAAAATCGCCACCGAAATCGTCACCGCGAATTCGCGAAACAGGCGGCCCACGATGCCACCCATTAGAAGAATGGGAATGAACACGGCAATGAGGGATATGCTCATCGAGACCACGGTAAATCCGACTTCTTTCGCGCCGCGAATGGCCGCATCTATTCGCGGCATACCGGCCTCTATATGGCGTGAGATGTTTTCGAGTACGACGATGGCATCGTCGACAACAAATCCGGTAGCGACCGTTAGAGCCATCAGTGAAATATTGTCGAGACTGTACCCCAATAAGTACATGATCGTGAACGTTCCGATCAGCGACACCGGTACTGCGACAGTCGGTATTAGCGTGACGCGACCGTTGCGAAGAAATGCGAAGACCACGAGGATCACGAGCCCAATAGCAATCATCAGCGTCCACTCGACATCGTGCAGCGACGATCGAATGGTCCTCGATCGGTCCAACGCCACGCCAAGATCGATGGCCGGTGAGATCGAGGCTCGCAACTGAGGCATTAGAGCCATTACCCGATCAACGATGCCAATGACGTTCGCGTTGGGTTGACGAAACAGCACCAGCAAGACGGCTGGCTTACCGTTGGCGAGACCTGCATTGCGAATATTCTCGACTGCGTCGGATACCTCGCCGACATCCGAAAGGTGTACCGGCGCGCCATTGCGGTAGGCGACAATGAGCGATCTGTACGCCTCCGCGTCGTTGGCTTGGTCGTTGGCGTAGATTTGGTAACGCTGGTCTGCGACGTCGATTCCACCCTTCGGGCTGTGGGCGTTGGCCGCGCCAAGCGCCGCGCGCACGTCTTCCAGGCCGATGCCATAATTGTTGAGCGCCTGGGGAATAAGGTCGATCCGCACGGCTGGCAGCGAACTACCGCCGACGATCACTTCGCCAATTCCCCCAACCTGTGACAACTTTTGCGCCAGCACCGAAGACGCTGCCTCATACAGTTGACCACGTCTCAATGTGTCTGAAGTCAGGGCCAAAATCATAATCGGCGAATCAGCCGGGTTGACCTTACGGTAGGTGGGGTTCGTCCTAAGACTTGTCGGCAAATCGGCGCGTGCTGCGTTGATTGCAGCTTCCACATCGCGCGCGGCACCGTTGATGTCGCGATCGAGGCCAAACTGCAGATTGATCCGTGTTGATCCCACCGAACTCGACGAGGTCATCTCGGTGACGTCGGCGATTTGCCCAAGATGTCGCTCAAGAGGACTGGCGACAGTAACAGCGACATCCTCGGGACTCCCCCCTGGCAATGTCGCCTGAACCGAGATAGTCGGAAAGTCGACCTCAGGCAGTGGGGCGACAGGAAGTTGGAAAAAGGCGACAGCCCCCGCCGCTGCGAGTCCGACCGTCAGAAGGGTCGTCCCTATCGGTCGGTGAATAAAGACAGCCAAGAGGTTCATCACGCGTTTCCGATCTCGCTCGTCCGACCGACAATTGACTGTCCACTGAGGCGCGTCGCGAGTCGGTCAAACCACAGATAAATAACCGGTGTAGTAAACAAGGTGAGCAGCTGACTAACCAGAAGACCGCCAACAATGGTGATGCCAAGTGGATGCCTGAGCTCGGAGCCTGTACCTGTCCCCAACATCAGGGGCAACGCTGCCAGTATCGCGGCGAGCGTGGTCATCAGAATAGGCCGAAAGCGCAACAGGCACGCTTGGTAGATTGCTTCGCGCGGTGTTTTATCCTCATTGCGTTGTAAATCGAGCGCGAAGTCGATCATCATGATCGCGTTCTTCTTGACGATGCCGATCAGAAGGATAATGCCAATGATTGCAACGACCGTGAGATCCTCGCCGGCCAACATCAACGCGAGCAGAGCGCCAATGCCGGCTGATGGCAAAGTCGATAGAATCGTGATCGGATGGATGTAGCTCTCATAGAGTACGCCCAGCACGATATAGACGGTAACAATCGCCGCCAAAATGAGGAACAACTGGTTCGACAATGAAGACTGGAATGCCAGCGCTGCGCCTTGGAAACTGGTGACCAGGCTCGGCGGAAGATCAATGTCTGTCTCTGCTTGTTTGATCGCGGCAACCGCCTCTCCTAGCGACGCACCCTTTGCGAGATTGAAGGATATCGTGGTTGAGGGGAACTGTCCGAGATGCGTGATCAGTAGCGGTGCAGTTCCCACGTGGGTCTTTACTATCACATCAAGCGGCACCGGCGTGCTGCCGACGGATGACGGCAGGTAGATCGAAGACAGCGACTGTAGAGACGTTTGAAGAGTCGGATCGGCCTCCAGGATCACGCGGTGTTGATTGGAACTGGTGAATATGGTGGAGACGATGCGCTGCCCATACGAATCGTAGAGAGCATTGTCGATCGTTGCTGGTGTGATGCCAAAGCGGGCGGCTTGCTCTCGGTCGATGTCTACGAAGACAGAAAGCCCATGAGCCTCGAGATCGCTGGAGACGTCGGCAAGTTGTGGAAGTTTTCTTAGTTGGTCGATTAGCCGCGGCGTCCACTCGGCCAGCTCAGCCCCGTTCGCATCTTCCAGGATAAATTGATATTGGGCGCGGCTGACTGTTCCTTCAATCGTCAGATCTTGAACTGGCTGCATATGAAGGGTGATGCCTTGAAGAGATGCTGTGCTCTCCTTTAGCCGCCGCATAACTGCAGCAATGTCGGACGCGCGCTGATCCTGCGGTTTAAGATTGATTAAAATGCGGCCACTATTAAGTGTCGTGTTGGTTCCGTCCACGCCAATGAATGAAGACAGGCTCTGAACATCAGGATCTTCGAGAATGACTTTCGCCAGCGCTTGTTGACGCTCGGCCATGGCCGCGTAAGAGATCGACTGGGGTGCTTCTGAGATAGCCTGTATGACACCAGTATCTTGGAGAGGAAAAAAACCCTTCGGGATCATGACATAGAGCAGGACGGTCAGCGCGAGCGTAGCTAATGCTACGAACAGCGTGAGCGTCTGGCGATTGAGCACCCAGGTCAGCATACGGCCGTATGCATTGATCAGGCGATCGAACCATTCGCGGCTGTATCTTTGAAATGCATTCTCGCTAGAGTCAGCTGGAGGCCGCAGCAACTTGGCGCAGGCCATCGGCACCAATGTGAGTGCCACCACTCCCGAGATCAAAATTGTGACCGACAGCGTGATCGCAAATTCCTTAAATAGCCGCCCGACCACGTCGCCCATGAACAGGAGGGGGATCAACACAGCGATCAGCGATACGGTGAGAGAAATAATCGTGAAGCCAATCTGCTTCGAACCTATCAAAGCAGCCTGCAGTGGGCTCTCGCCCTCTTCAATGTAACGGGAGATGTTCTCGATCACCACGATGGCGTCGTCGACCACAAAGCCGGCCGCGATGGTCAAAGCCATCAAAGTGAGATTGTTGAGACTAAAGCCCCATAGGTACATGATGCCGAGCGTGCCGACCAATGACAGGGGCACCGAGAGGCTCGGAATCAAGGTTGCCCGCGTGCTACGCAGAAATACGAAGATCACCATTACGACGAGAAACACGGACAGCAGAAGTTCATATTCCACATCGCGCACCGACGCGCGGATGGTCAGGGTCCGGTCAGTTAGAACGGCCACATCGATTGCAGCAGGTAGCGAGGCCTGCAGCTGCGGTAGCTCAGCCTTGATTCTGTCTACCACTGCGATCACGTTGGCCCCTGGTTGCCGTTGGATGTTCAGAATGATGGCTGGCTCCGTGTTCATCCAGGCACCGAGTTTGTCATTCTCGGCCCCGTTGACCACATCGCCGACATCGCTGAGCAGCACTGGCGAGCCGTTCTTGTAGGCTACCACCAGGGACTTATAATCTTTCGCATTCCTAATCTGATCATTGGCGTTGATCGTATAGGCGCGCGACGGACCGTCGAAGCCTCCCTTCGGAGTGTTGACGTTAGCGTTGCTAAGAGTGGTGCGCAGATCATCGATGTTGAGGCCGTAGGCGGCCAGCTTCCGAATGTCGGCGCGGACACGCACTGCTGGTCGTTCACCGCCAGCGAGGCTGACAAGTCCAACACCGGGAAGTTGGGAGATCTTCTGCGCCAGACGCGTATAGGCGACTTCCTGAACCTCCGGTAAAGGCATGGTCTTAGACGTCAGGCCCAGCGTCAATATCGGTGCGTCGGCTGGGTTTACTTTGGCGTATATCGGCGGGGCTGGAAGATCCGCGGGCAGCAGGTTGCCTGCAGCATTGATGGCTGCCTGCACTTCTTGCTCTGCGACATCAAGCGAGATGTTGAGACTGAACTGAAGCGTAATGACCGAGGCGCCCGCACTACTCGTCGAGCTCATCTGATTGAGACTTGGCATTTGACCGAATTGGACTTCCAACGGCGCAGTTACGGACGACGTCATTACGTCCGGGCTCGCACCGGGATAAAAGGTCTGTACCTGGATAGTTGGATAATCGACTTCGGGCAAAGCGGCGATCGGCAGAAACTGGAAGGCAAGTATGCCGGAGAGCATGATCGCCGCCATCAGCAGCGTCGTCGCCACCGGCCGCTCGATGAAGGGCCTCGAGGGGTTCATTGCGTTGACCCGTGGTTGTGATGCCGCTGCTTGCCGTTTGACCGGTCCGGCTGTGTGGACTTCGTGGGCTCTGAGGACTTGCTGGCATCGGCTTCGGTCCCCGTGCTGATCTTGGCGCCATCACGCAGTTTGTCGGCCCCATCAACGACGACGAGATCGCCTGGAGCCAGTCCAGACCGGACCTCTACCCGGTCGCCAGCAGGAACTCCCAGCACGACCGCGCGGACTGAGACGGTGTTGTCTGAATTCACCAGATAGACGAAAGTGCCTGGCGCGCCGCGCTGAATGGCGGCCGTTGGCATCACCGTTACATCTTTGTGTGTATCAACGAGCAGTCGGACATTGACAAACTGATTTGGAAAAAGCGTCCTGGCGTCATTCGCGAACTGAGCGCGTAACTTGATCGTCCCAGTCGTCGGGTCAATCTGGCTATCGACTGCATGCAACTCGCCGTCGGCAAGCTTGTTCGTGTCGCTGCGATCATAGATAGCCACTGGCAGCGTAGCGCCGTCGCGTAGCCGGCTTAAGACCGATGGGAGATTGTCCTCCGGGATCGTGAAAATCACCGTGATCGGTTGTATCTGTGTGATCACCACGATGCCGTTGGTATCGCCGGGTGTCACATAATTGCCCTGGTCCACCAAACGTAGTCCAACACGTCCATCCAACGGAGAAAGTATGCGGCAGTAGGCTAGGTTGACGTCAGCAGCCTGCACGGCAGCGTGGTCCGCCACCAAGGTGCCTTCGTCCTG
>Ga0164308_10001987_pt1 | contig 10895 bp, 11 predicted proteins | sample Whisoiple_246_MG_FD_109983 | JGI IMG/M metagenome (GOLD analysis project Ga0164308, IMG submission 109983) | Soil microbial communities amended with fresh organic matter from upstate New York, USA - Whitman soil sample_246_MG | ecosystem: Environmental > Terrestrial > Soil > Unclassified >... | reverse complement strand
CGAACACCTGGTCCATCGTCATTCAAGCTTGGTTCGTCATCCTGGCCACTCTCTTCGGAATTGGCGTGCTGACCATGGACCGGTACGACGTGTGGCGCGTATTGCTCCCGATCGCGATCGGCTGGTATTTGCTGGGCGCGCTTCTGCTCGGTTACAGGGGAGAACACCGGCGACGCCGTAGCGTCTCGCCTCTTGGTTTCGCGGATTCCGCCGTCAGATTGCGGCGAGCGCACCGCATCCAAGTGGTCATCGGGGATTGGCATGAAACTCAAGCTACTGCTTGTGACGGCGACTTTGGCCGCGTGCACCACGATCTCGAACGCCGCGGACGAAAAGGCGCTGTTGGGGCGCATCATGTGGTCTGCGTTTGAGTGTTCAGCTTTTGCAGAACTATCGGAATATAAGACCGAACAGGAACGATTGTATCTCGTCGGCCTAAACGCGGGTCGCGCCTTCCTGGAAGCAATGAAAGCAGGACAGATATCGGAACAGGCCGTCAAAGACGACGTACCCATTAATGTGCTGCAGCGCCTTGCGGGTCCAAGCAACGAGTTCGTCATCAACAAAATTTACGCGGCCGCCACAGGCAACGCACATGATGACATCGTAAAGAAAAAGAGAAGCAATTGGGGACCCACCCAAAAACAAGACGCGCGGTTCGCTTACACCTATCACAACTGTGTTTTGATCAGGTGAGATCCAAATTCAGATACTTTCGACGATGACGACCTCCAGCTCGCTCACGCCGTCCTTCTTGCGGTGCGCCGCGGCCTCAAGGTACTCGGGCGATTCGTGGCAGGCGACCGCATTTTCGAAGCTCGGGAACTCGATCACGATGAAGCGGTGGAATTTCTCGGGACCCTCAAGGATCTTGAACTTGCCGCCGCGCGCCAGGAACTTACCGCCGAATTTCCCGATGATCGCCGGTGCCAGATCAGCGTACTTCTTGTATTGCTCGGGGTCGTTGACCTTCGAGCGCGCGACCCAATAAGCGACCATCTCATCCTCCATGTCACCGTGAGCGCACCTGCCAGGGCAGGGTTACAACGCATTCTTGCTGCGAGGGTTCGCAATTGTCTCGCGCGAACAGTTCGGCCCATACCGAACTGCTTTCGATTGATATGATTGCGGTATCGGCGATAGTGTTAAGGATGGTCGCGGCGGCAAATCTGGTGGAAGTGGCCGCTCTCGTGGGTGACACTGCGCGAGCCACGATGCTTAACGCCCTTATGGGCGGCCAGTCGCTGACGGCAACTGAACTCGCTTACTGCGCCAATGTCTCTCGCTCGACGGCGAGCGACCACCTGAGCAAGCTCGTTGCCGCGCGGCTTTTGACCGTCACGCGCAATCGCCGCTTCAGCTATTATCGGATCGCGTCCCCGCTGGTCGCGACGATGCTGGAGAGCATCAAGGTTGTCGCCGCCATAGAGGTGCCACCCCGCCTTCACCCGCGGTCAGCAAAGGACGATGCAGTCCGTTTTGCCCGAAGTTGCTACGATCACCTGGCTGGCCAGCTGGGAGTCGCTGTTACGGATGCACTTGTTGCCATGGGGCACATCGTGCTCACCGAGGAAGGCGGTGAGGTCACGTCTTCGGGCGCGCGTTTCCTTTCCACATTCGGCGTTGATCTGAGGCCGCGGACTCGGCGGATTTTTTGCCAGCCTTGTCTCGACTGGAGTGAGCGTCGTTATCACATCAAGGGACTCGTCGGAGCTCGGATTCTGGATCGGCTATTGGAGCTCGGATGGCTCAAATGTGTCTCGGGCAGCCGTGCACTCCAACTAACGCCGTCTGGAAGGGCGGGCTTATCCGAAACCTTCCAGATCGAGATTAGCAACGAGGGTGTGCCAACCGCTCGTTTATCCGACCCACGACGACTTACGGCCTAGGCCGAGCGTGTCTGCTTGCGGACACGACTTTTTGTGGCGCGAATGACCGCTAGTCACCCATAGTGGACATGGGCCTTCCAATATCATCGCTTCAGCCGCTACGATGCTCGGAGGGTTGGGTGAAACATGAGACGACGCGAGTTCATTACTCTCCTTGGCGGTGCGGCGGCTGCTTGGCCACTCAAGGCGCGGGCGCAACAGTCGGCCTTGCCGGTGGTCGGGTTTCTCGACAGGGGCTCGGCGAAAGGCATGGAAACCAATTTGGCGGGCTTCCATAAGGGTCTCAGCGAAACCGGTTACACCGAGGGCAAGAATATCTCGATCGAATACCGCTGGGCGGACAACCACTACGATCGATTGACCGCGCTAGCCTCCGAACTCGTGCGCCGTCCGGTCGCGGTAATCGCCGCCACCCGCAGCTCCGCCCCCGCCCTTGCCGCGAAGGCAGCAACTTCGACTATTCCCATCGTGTTTCAGACCGGCAGCGATCCAGTCACGGACGGACTCGTCGCCAGCTTCAATAGGCCGGGAGGCAATGTTACTGGCGTCGCCCGACTAACCACTGAGCTCGTCCCGAAGCGTTTCGAAATTATTTCCGACCTGGTGCCGAAGGCCACTGTGATCGGCTATCTTGGTAACCCGAAAGGTATCCAGACCGCAGCTCAGATCCGGGAGTTGCAGGAGGCGACCCGCGCGCACGGCATCAAGCTTCATGTCGCCTATGCGAGCGACAAAAATGAACTTGACGCCGCTTTCACTGCCCTTGCACAAGCCAAGGTGATCGGACTCATCGAGGGCAGCGACCCACTTTTTATTGATCTGCGCAAGAAGATCGTTGACCTGACGAATAGCCACAAACTTCCGACCATCTTCTTTGAGCGCGACTCCGTCGTTGAAGGCGGGCTGATCACATACTCAGCTAATTTTGCCGACTCTTTCCGACAGGTCGGAGTTTACGTTGGTCGCATTCTCAAAGGCGATAAGCCAGCCGACCTGCCGGTGCTCCAGGCAGCAAAGTTTGATCTGATTATCAACCTTAAGACCGCCAAGATGATTGGCCTTACAATTCCGCCGGGCCTTCTTGCCACTGCTGACGAGGTGATTGAATAATCAAGTCGCGGGCGCAACGCCGGCCTATAGGAAAAAGTCATGAAAGCGCTCACCGCCGGTCTTGCCGAATTCGTTGCCAACATTCGTCCGGACACGATCCCGGAACGCTGTCTGTTCGGGGCGCGCATCGGCATGCTCGACTGCGTTGGAACGATGATTGCCGGTGCGCGCGAAGAGGCGCCCAAGCTCGTCGCGGGGATCGCACCCACCTCAACGGCAAACGATGGCGCACCCGAAATTCCCTCGGGACGAAACCTCACGCCTGCCGATGCGGCATTGGTCAACGGCACGTCTGCTCACGTACTCGACTATGACGACGTCGGCATGGACGGCCATCCAAGTGCAGTCTTGACCTCGGCCATCCTGGCCGAAGGTTGGCCACTCGGGGCAAGCGGTCTTGATGCGCTCACCGCCTACGTTGTCGGGTATGAGGTCTGGGCTTTGATGCAGGACCTGGAACCTGGCCGCATGCATGAACGCGGTTTTCATCCGACCGCGATCTGGGGCACCCTCGCCTGCGCCGCCGCTTGCGCGCGGCTCAATCGGCTGGATGCCCAACAAACCACTCACGCAATCGCGATTGCCGCGTCACTGGCCGCCGGCGTCAGCGCCAATTTCGGCACCATGACCAAGTCATTGCACGTTGGACGTTCTGCTCAGGCAGGCGTACTGGCGGCCCGCCTTGCCAAAGCCGGGTTCACCGGTTCGCCCGACGCGCTCGAGCACAGCACGGGATTCATGCGTGCGCATTCACCCTCAGGCGAGCCGCGATTGTCACCTGCCGACTGGCAGCTTGGTAGAAAGTGGCGGATGGCCGAGCTCGGCATCAACATCAAGCGCTACCCAATGTGCTACGGCACTCATCGCTCTATCGACGCGATGCTTGACCTCGTCGAGGAGCATAACTTGCTCCCGGACTCGGTCGCCGAGATCAACGTGCGCATCGGTGACACGCAAGCAGTGATGTTGCGCAATCACGAGCCGAAGACCGCGCTTGAAGCAAAATTCAGCATGGAATTTGCGATGGCGGCGGCGCTGATCGCGCGACGCGTTAGCCTCAAGGAATTGGAAGACGCGTTCGTGCGGCGCGAAGACATCGTCGCCTCGATGAAAAAGGTGCGGACGACGACAACATCCGAGCGGTTGCCCGACGGGCCATTCGGTCCGGATGAACGCGTGAATGTGGTGCTGCGTAACGGGGAGACCTTGGTCCACGAGCCGGTAACGCACGCGAAAGGAAGCTGGCAGAAGCCGCTGACCGACGCTGAACTGCGCCAGAAGTTTCTCGATTGTGCGAGCGTCGGACTGTCTAAAAAGCAAGCTGTGTCACTTTTTGACTTGCTGTCTTCACTCGAACGGCTTTCCAGCCTGCGTGAGCTTCCGGTTATCTCGATGCACTGATTAAACGATCAGCGAGGCCTGGATACCTGCACGAGAGAAATTCGTCGATGAGGCAAAGCAGACCGCGCCGACGCTGTGATCGAATAGACGAAACGCAATGATCGACTGGGCCCTTGATACGATCTCACAAGAGCTGATGTGGGCGCTTGTGGTCTTTCTTGTGGTTTTGGCGATTGCCGTGGCGGGCCTCTTAAGAAAGTAACAAATATTGCGCGACTGAGACTCTCAATGTCCGCTCCTGACCCAAAGTGGACTTGGTGGCGTTGCGCACAATCCAGCACTAAGCTTGCCTAGCATTAGTCGGAAACCCACCATGCCACTTAGCCCGGAAACTTTGTCTGCAAAGATCGATCGGCCGCAATTTTGGTTGCGCAAGTGTATGTCCGTAGGAATGGCCGCGGCCTTGAGCCTATCGACAGCCGCGCCAGTCCATGCCGACACTTATCCGTCGAAAACCATCACCATCGTTGTCGGCTTCGCGCCGGGTGGCCTTATCGATGTGATCGCGCGCCTCGTTGGCCAGAACCTGCAAACCAAGCTCGGCCAGACTGTGGTCGTTGAAAATCGCGCCGGCGCGGCCGGTAATCTGGCTCACCGCCGCGTCGCCACGGCTGAGGCGGATGGCTATACCATTCTTGGCGCGACGACCTCGTTGCCGATCAATGAATCTCTTTATCCGAAGCGCGGCTATACGGCGGAAGATTTCAAGGCCGTATCGATTGCCGCGACCTCGCCGGAAATGATCTCTGCGCCGCCGACAGGAGCCAAAACCCTAAAAGAGTTTATCGACAATGCGCGTTCGTCGACCGCGCAATTCGGCACCGCTGGCGCTGGCAGCGCGTCTTACATCGTAACCCAGTATTTCTTTGAAAGGGTCGTCAAAATCCCCACGACGCATGTTCCTTTTCAAGGCGGTGCACCTGCCGTGACGGCGGCAATGGGCAACCAGATCCCGTTGGTTGCCACCCCACCGGCGGCAGGCGCGGCAGCTCCGGTCAAAGCTGGGGCTCTGCGAGGTCTCGCAATCGCCAGCGAGAAGCGCATGACCATCCTGCCCGATGTTCCGACTTACGGCGAGAACGGCTACCCAGGCTTTGTCGCATCGGCGTGGACCGGGTTTTTCGTGCCGGCGAAAACGCCTGACGAGATCGCCAAGAAGCTAAATGCGGCGATCAACGAGATTCTAAAAGATCCAGCTGTGGCCGCGCGTCTCGAGCAGCTTGGCTTTGAACCCCTCAGCCTTGATCAGAACGCGGCCGACAGCATGTTTCGCTCCGACATCGTCAAATGGCGGAGCATGGTCGAAGCCATTAACCTCAAGCCGGATTGAGCGACATCAATGTCCGCTTTTGATCCAAGCGGACATGGCCCTAGCGGACATCCACCATTGCACATGTCGGCTTTTGAACCAAAGCGGACATCCCGAAAAACGCAATCGACGTCGCTTTGGGGGGTAAAGCAGACATCACACAGACATCTGCTCAGCTTGTTGCTTCAGAGCTGTGTTCATGGCTTTAAAGCCTGTACTCGTCGTCGCTAGAGTGCCGCCCAAGAGACCGACCAGAAGGCCGGAGAATTTTTCGCTTTGCGTAAAACGAGTCCGGTCGTTTTCGATAGGTTCGAGCAGAAAGTAGTGCTCGCCATCAAAAATGCCTGGCACAAACAGATGGCCCAACCAACGCAACTCACGCTCGGGTCGAACTGTAAGAATGGTCGGCTTGAAATGCATCCCGGAGGAGCCAGGCGGCACGATGTGGACCGAGAGTCGAGCGCCTTGAGCCAGATTCCCTGAAATGGACTTGATAAATGGATTCCAGGACGGCATCCGAGCGAAATCAGTCAGAAGCGCCCAAACCTGTGAAACAGGGGCATTGATTTCAATATCTGTTTCGATTCGACGCTCAGCCATTTGGGTGTCTCACGATTGGAAGCGAAATGTCTGTTTGTGGCCCATAGCGGACATGCCTGACTGCGCTGCACACTTTCGCTTTTGGTCCCTAGCGGACGTGAGCGTTAGCAGTGCACATGTCGGCTTCTGATCCGAAGCGGACATCCCCAGCTGGATTAACGCAATACCTGCGGGCGACATAGGGCCAGGGTTATCAATTTGCGAGCAATTATTCTTGAGTTGCTCCAACAAGTAGAAAGTCGGATTTTAGTTTGGGTTGGCGGAGGAGGAGTGAGCCAAAGAAAAGGACCCAATCATGAGCAGGATATTTAAGAATATCGCAGCATTGGCATTGGTGGTTGGTGCGCTCATTGCAAGCGCAGGAACCAGCGATGCTCAAAACTACCGCTACAACAATAACGCTTACGGGTGGGGACCGGCATATAATGGCGCCTATCGTTCGCACCGCGCCATGGCGCCCGTGCCTTCTCAGCGTAGCTATTACAACGACTCGTTTAATAATCAGCCAAAATGCTGGGTATCACCCGCGTCCATCAACTACGTTCCGTGTTTCTAACTGAACAAAGAGGTTGTTAGGGCCCGCGCCAACGCTCGTCCACGGATAGGCGCCACATAACCGCTTTGGCGGAAGGCCCGCTATTGGCTCAAAGCGGATATCGGATTTGCAGCGACACTGACCCAAAGCGCTGTTGCCCTCTAGTCTCGATCTCGCGCAGAGCTTTTCGAGGCTTGATTGCGCAAAAGCGCGCATCTTTTGGACGCGTCCAAAGTCTCTGAAAGGTTTGCGTCAGCGCCGTTTGCCAAACGCTCGAAGAGCCGAACGAGCTCAGGGTGCAAATCGTCACCGTGACGCCCACACGGCACCAGCGTTCATGCCCCGTACGGACATGTGAAGCGGACGCCGCCGTCACCACCACGGGTTGCTACCATCAGGTGTCCGAGCCTCGGGAGTTGCAACGAGGCGACGCGATTTTAGGCAATTGCAGGCCCGCAACATCCTGGCCAAACCCAAGGCGGACCCCGTTACTCCCTGCGACCTTCCCTAAAGGGCAATATTTTCCCCGGCGCTTCTACGGCAAATTGCCGCGGGCGTGACCCTTCCGAAGGACGACACATCATGACTTCAAGCAGACAAATCTCGCTCGTCTTTGCGTCGCTGTTCCTTGCCACAACCATGACGATCTTGCCTGCCGCCGCGCAACAACAGCAGCAGCGCAGGCCGAATATCCTCGTGATCATGGGTGACGATGTCGGTTGGTTCAACATCGGCGCCTATCACCAGGGCATCATGTCGGGGAAAACGCCGAACCTCGACAGGCTCGCGTCCGAAGGTATGCGCTTCACGGACTACTATGCTGAAGCCAGCTGCACGGCAGGTCGTGCAAACTTCATCACGGGCGAATTGCCGATCCGGACTGGCCTGACGACGGTCGGCCAGGCTGGCGCCGACGTCGGTTTGCCGGCGCAGGCAGTGACGCTGGCCACCGCTCTGAAGGCGCAAGGCTATGCCACCGGGCAGTTCGGCAAGAACCACCTTGGAGACCTGAACAAATTCCTTCCGACCTTGCACGGCTTCGATGAATTTTTTGGATATCTGTACCACCTCGACGCTATGTCGGATCCGTATTGGTATTCGTTCCCCGTCGACGAGAAGTTCTACAACACCTACGGTCCGCGCAGCCTGGTCCACACCTACGCAACCGATAGGGATGACCCGACCGAAATGCCGCGGTGGGGCAAGATCGGCAAGCAACGGATCGTCGATGAAGGTCCGCTGCCTCCGTTCCCGAACATGTCGAACGTGCCGAACATGCACGACCTGCCTTTCCTGAAGGCAAAGTACGACATGACGACGTTCGATGAAGTGCTGGTGAAGGCGTCGGGCGACTTCATGGACAAGGCCAAGCGCGACGGCAAGCCATTCTTCGTGTGGCACAACACGACGCGCATGCACGTCTGGACGTTCCTGTCCGAAAAATACAAGTCGCTGCAGAACAATCAGACGAACTACGGCCTGGAAGAAGCCGGCATGGCGCAGCTGGATGACAGCGTTGGCGCACTGATGAAAAAACTTGAAGACATCGGTGAGGCCAACAACACCATCGTCATCTTCACGACAGACAACGGTGCCGAGGTCTTCACATGGCCGGATGGCGGCATGACGCCGTTCAAGAACACCAAGGGCACCGTCGGCGAAGGCGGCTTCCGTGTGCCCGCCATCATCCGCTGGCCAGGTCAGGTCAAACCGGGCTCGGTCGAGAACGGCCTGATCTCGGGTCTCGACTGGTTCCCCACGCTGATGGCGGCGGCGGGTAATCCGAATATTACCGACCAGCTTCTCAAGGGTGTGCAACTGGGCGACCGGACCTACAAGAACCATCTGGATGGCTACAATCAGATGGATCTGATAACCGGAAAGGGCCCGACCAAACGTCACGAAATCTTCTATTTCGGCGGCGCGGCGTTGGGCGCTCTTCGTCTCGATGACTTCAAGTTCACGTTCTTCCAGCAGCCGTATGGCTGGCCTGGCGAAAAGATCACCACTGACATGCCCATGATGGTCAACATCCGTCAGGATCCGTTCGAACGCACGCCGTCAGTTCGCGGCGAGAGTTTGAATCATTTGGGCGGTGGATACATGAACGACTTTTTCGCCAGAGAGTTCTGGCGGTTCGTGATGGTCCAGCAGTACGTCGGACAATTGGCGCAAACGGCGGTCGAGTTTCCGCCAATGCAGGCTCCGGCTTCGTTCAACCTTGAAGCTGTAAAGGCCAAGGTTGAGGAGATGATCAAGAACCGTCCGGGTCAGTAGAGTCGATATCGGCAGGTTTTCGAACGGTAGGCCCTCCACCAAGGGCCTGCCGCTTTGCTTTCTGAGCCATTCGTCCGCTTCCGGGCTCCAGCAGATTGCTCGCTACGTCGCACACGCCGGCTTGCGACTCAAAGCGGACGTTGGCTGCCAAAGTTGAAACGTGGCAAACGGATAACTGTTGCCCCATGGTCCAATTTAAACGGTAGCCAACCCTTTTATAGTTGCAGTGTGAAGCTCTTGGGGCGGGGGTAGCCTTTTCAGGAGCGAATCATGGCCAAACTTTCCGAACAACTCGCTGATTTATCAGTCCGCGCAAAGCATGCAGAGGATGCTGTCAGCGCCGCGCAGAAGGAAGCGCACGACAAAGTACTGGCACGCAGGGAGCAGGCGCGCGCTGCCGCAACGGCGGCCGCCGAAAAGGTAAATCGCGACATCAAGTCTGCGGGCGACAGCGTGAAATCAGCAGGAGATGCTGCCGCGAAGAAATGGAACGCGTTTCAGACGAAGGTTTCCAATGACCTGCAGTCGATAAAGGAAGGTATTGCTCAGAAGAAGCAAGACCTTGACGTAAAGTTTGCTGAAAAGCGCGCCGATCACCTCGAGTGGGAAGCCGGCCTCGCGGTCGACTACGCCATCGCCGCAGTCGAACAGGCAGAATTGGCCGTACTTGATGCCGTGGCCGGTCGGATGGAAGTTGCAAAGACTCGGTAGACATAACCGAGTCCAACGTTCGAAGTATTGAATCTTCTTTGTACAATTGAACACAGAGGGTGCGGAGCGAACACGCATCCGCATCCTCACGCCGAGCCTATGGCTGTTTAGTATCGCTCTAGTGGCGTGTTCAGGATGCTTTTCCCTGCACTTCACCGATAATCTGCAAGATACGGCGCGATTCATCCGGGCCGGATTCACTTGTAAGGAGAGCGGCGGCGATAGAGATCATGTGGATCGCTGCCTGCATCGCTACATCGACGCCATCACGGCAGTAAGCCACCTTAAGGATGGCCGCAGCGTTCTCGGCGTGCTGGTGCGAATCATCGACCATGCCACAAGAGCATGCGCCCCTGACAACTCGCAGACAACTTAGACAATACGGTTGTTGATAAGAGCCAACACCGCGTTTGGCATCGATGCCCCTTGGGGCAATTTACTCCCACAGGCCCGCTGTCAATATTCGCTTGGGCGGCTTTCACCGTGTCGCTAAACGGAGTTCGCTATGCACAAGCATGACAGACGCGCCGTATTGACAGCATTTCTTGGTTCAGTCGCCGGGGCTGTCGTCCTTCATAAATCCCCTGCCCTCGCGCAGGCGGGTGGTGGGCAACCAGCTGGCGCCGCAGGGTCAGCCTCAATCACCGCGATTGACACGCTGCTCGACCCCGACGCGACGATGATCCGGCACGCGGTGGCTGCCAACAAGCGCCTGCGCAAGAACTTCCCCGAAGGCTTTGCTTTGGGCAAGGAGCACCAACCGCACATCTCGTGTCTGCAGCGGTATGTCAAAACGCAGGACCTGAACAAAGTCTACGACGCGGTTGGCAAAGTTCTGGCCACGGAGAAGCCGACCACCTGGAAGCTAAAGGCGTACAAATACTATTATCTACCCTGGAAAAATATCGGCCTTGCCGGGATTGTTATCGAGCCGACCGACGACCTCATCCGGTATCAACAGAAACTGGTCGACGCCATCAGCCCATTCACGGTGGAGACGGGCACCGCATCGGCGTTCGTCACGACGAAGAAAGACCCCGAGATCAATCAACCGACCATAGAT
>Ga0164308_10001985_pt1 | contig 10900 bp, 8 predicted proteins | sample Whisoiple_246_MG_FD_109983 | JGI IMG/M metagenome (GOLD analysis project Ga0164308, IMG submission 109983) | Soil microbial communities amended with fresh organic matter from upstate New York, USA - Whitman soil sample_246_MG | ecosystem: Environmental > Terrestrial > Soil > Unclassified >... | reverse complement strand
CTGCTGGCGATCAACCCTCTGGTGATGAGCCGTCGAACACAGTTCGGCAGATACGCGACATGGCTGCTGCTGGGGGCCATCACACTCGACAACACCGCCAGCGCGGTACTGCTCGATGTACGGATCATCTCGGGCGAGGTGAGCAACAATGCCGCTGTGTTGCTGGGCAGCGGGGCCGCGATCTTCGTGACGAACATCATCGTGTTCGGGGTCTGGTACTGGGAGCTCGACCGGGGCGGCCCGTTCGCCAGGCACATCGGAGAGCGGCCCTACCCCGATTTCCTGTTCCCCCAGATGACGACACCCAACGTGGCCAAACCGGATTGGCGGCCGACGTTCGTCGACTATCTCTATGTCAGCGTCACCAACGTGATGGCGTTCTCTCCCACCGACACCATGCCGCTGGCACGCTGGGCCAAGGCGATGATGACGGTGCAGGCGTTGGTGGCGCTGTCCACTGCCGCGCTCGTAATCTCAAGGGCGGTGAACGTTTTGGGCTGATTGTTCAGCCAGGAAACAGGAGTACGTTCGCAGTCATGGGGATTGCGACCGCCGATTTGTCGCCGATCGAGCAGACAGCGTTTCTCACCGAATACGCGCGAGCGCTGGACAGCCGGTGGGCACGACCGATACTGGGCGACACGCTGGCACACGACGTCGTCGGCAACATCGACTACGACTTCGCCGGCCTCGGGGTGCAGACCAGCGTGGTGTGCCAGACAGCACTTCGGGCGAAGATGCTCGACGACCGGGTACGAGCGTTCGTCGCAGCGCACCCCGACGCTGTTGTGGTCGATCTCGGCGCCGGGCTGGACAGCGGTTACTACCGCGTCGCGCCACCTCCCTCGGTGCACTGGTACAGCGTCGACCTCCCGGGCATCACCGCGCTGCGCGATCAGGTGCTTCCCGCCGCACCACAATCGCATTCGGTACCGGTCTCTTTGACCGACGAGCGCTGGCCCGACGCGATACCCGCCGACCGTCCGACCATGCTGGTTGCCGATGGGCTGTTCGCCTTTCTGACGGAGGCGCAGATCATCGCGATCTTCTTGACCATCACCGACCACTTCGGCGCCGGCGAACTCGCGTTCAACGACTACGGCAGGATCGGCTGGGCCAGCCGCCTGGCGGTCAAGCTGTACCCGCAGAAGATGTTCAAAGACGTCGGCAGTCAGTTCGGCTATCCGGGCTTCAAGGACGCGCACCACCCCGAGACCTGGAATCCGCGAATGAGCCTGGTCGAAGAGGCCAGCCTGACCGATGCCCCGGAAGTCGACCTCTTTCCCGGCTGGATCCGGGTGGCGACCAAACTCTCCGGCAAGAGCAGGACGGCGCGCCGCAAGGCGCGAATCCTGCGCTACGCGTTCTAGCCCAGGCAGCCGGGCCCGAGCAACGCTTTCAGGTCACCCATCAGAGCCGACGACGGCGTGACCCGCAGCGCCTGGTCCAATTCCAGAGTGGTGATGCGGTCACCGCTGATCAGCCGCAGATGCACCTGCGAGGTTCCCGGGTGACGCGCAAGCACCTGCTTGAGGGAATTGACCTTGTCGATGGTGCATTGCCGGGTCGGCAGGCTCACCGCGACGGGACGGTCCACCGCGGCGTTCGAGAAGTCTGGCACCACAAGGTCGTTGGCGATCAGGCAGATCCGGTCGTCCTGGATTCTGACCTTCGCGCTGACGACGACCACGGCATCGTCGACCACCTCAGCGCCGTAGCTCGAGTACGTGTGCGGGAAGAACATCACCTCGACGCCGCCGGTAAGGTCTTCCAATTGAGCTGAGGCCCAAGGCATCCCGTTCTTGTTCACCCGACGATTCACCCCGGTCAGGATTCCGCCGACCCGCACCTGGGCGTCGTTGGGGACTTCGCCGTTCAGAATCGCCGGGATCTGCGTGTCCACCTGGGCTGTCAACAGATGGGCGACGCCGTTGAGCGGGTGGCCGGACACATACAGGCCGAGCATCTCCCGTTCCAACGCCAGCTTGTGCTTGTCGTCCCACTCCTCGTCGGGAACCTTGATGGTGAACACCGCGTCGGTGGCGGTGTCGGCCCCGCCGAACAGGTCGAACTGGCCCATCGCCTCGGCCTTCTTGGTGCCGAGCACCGAGTCGACGGCGTCGGTGTGCACCAGGAAGAGCCCCTTGCGCGGATGGCCGAGCGAATCGAACCCGCCCGCCTTGATCAGCGACTCGGTGACCTTCTTGTTGCACGGACCGATGTCGATCTTGTTGAGATAGTCGGAGAAGTCGATGAACTTCCCCTTCTCGGTACGAGAATTGATCAGCGAGGCAACGACGTTGGCACCGACATTGCGCACGGCACCGAGCCCGTAGCGGATGTCTTCGCCGACGGAGGCGAAGTTCAGACCAGACTCGTTGACATCGGGCGGCAGCACCGTGATGCCCAGCTTGCGGCAGTCGGCCAGATACACCGCCGCCTTGTCCTTGTCGTCGCCCACCGACGTCAGCAGGCCGGCCATGTATTCGGCGGGATAGTTGGCCTTCAGGTACGCCGTCCAGTACGACACCAGCCCGTAGCCGGCCGCGTGCGATTTGTTGAACGCGTAGTCGGCGAAGGGAAGCACGGTGTCCCACAGCGCCTTGATGGCGGCGGCCGAGAACCCGTTGGCCTTCATGCCTTCCGAGAAGCCCTCGTACTCCTTGTCGAGCACCTCGCGCTTCTTCTTGCCCATTGCCTTGCGCAGAATGTCTGCTCGGGCGAGCGAGTAACCCGCCACCTTCTGCGCGATGCGCATGATCTGCTCTTGGTAGACGATCAGGCCGTAGGTCTCGGACAGGATCTCCTGGAGCGGCTCGGCAAGCTCCGGGTGGATGGGCCGAATGGCCTGGCGGCCGTTCTTGCGGTCGGCGTAGTCGTTGTGGGCGTTCATGCCCATCGGGCCGGGTCGGTACAGCGCGATCACGGCGACGACATCCTGGAAGCCGGTGGGCTGCATGCGGCGTAGCAGGTCACGCATCGGGCCACCGTCGAGCTGGAAAACGCCGAGAGTATCTCCGCGGCCGAGCAATTCGTAGGTTGCACCGTCGTCGAGCGGCAGCGACTCCAGGTCGAGCTCGATGCCCCGGTTGGCGTTGATGTTCTCGAGCGCGTCACCGATGATCGTCAGGTTCCGCAGCCCGAGGAAGTCCATCTTCAACAGGCCGATGGCCTCGCACGACGGGTAGTCCCAGCCGGTGATGATGGCGCCGTCCTGAGCCCGCTTCCACAGCGGGATCGCCTCGGTCAGCGGCTCGGAGCTCATGATCACCGCGCAGGCGTGCACGCCCGCGTTGCGGATCAGGCCCTCGAGACCACGGGCGGTTTCGTAGATGGTGCGGACGTCGGGATCGGTGTCGATCAGGCCGCGGATCTCCGCGGCTTCCTTATAGCGGGGGTGGGCTGGATCGGTGATGCCCGACAGCGGGATGTCCTTGGCCATGATGGGCGGCGGCAGCGCCTTGGTGATGCGGTCCGCGATGGCGAATCCCGGTTGACCGTAGTGGATTCGGGCCGAATCCTTCAGTGCCGCCTTCGTCTTGATCGTGCCGAAGGTGATGGCCTGGGCAACCCGGTCGTGGCCCCACTTGTCGGCGGCGTAGCGCACCATCTCACCGCGCCTGCGGTCGTCGAAGTCGATGTCGATATCGGGCATCGATGCGCGTTCGGGGTTGAGGAAGCGCTCGAACAGCAGGCCGTGCTCGATCGGGTCGATGTCGGTGATCCGCAGCGCGTAGGCGACCAACGAGCCTGCGGCCGACCCGCGGCCCGGACCCACCCGGATGTCCACCGACCGCGCGTAGCCGACGAGGTCGGCGACGATCAGGAAGTACGACGGAAACCCCTTGCCGCAGATGACCTCGATCTCGAAGGCGGCGCGGTCGACGTACTCGGGCGGCACACCGGCCGGGAACCGCCGCCTCAGCCCCGCGTCCACCTCGTGCCGCAGCCACGAGGCCTGGTCGTGCCCATCGGGCACCGGGAAGATCGGCATCCGGTCGCGCGCCGCCCACACGTCCGCGTAGGACTGCACGCGTTCGGCGATGAGCAGCGTCGAGTCGCAGGCGCCCGGAATGTCGTCATCCCACAGCGACCGCATCTCGGCGGCAGATTTCAGGTAGTAGCCGTCGCCGTCGAACTTGAACCGGTTGGGGTCCGACAGCGTCTTTCCGGTCTGCACACACAGCAGCGCCTCGTGATTGTGCGCGGCGTCGCGGGTGACGTAGTGGCAGTCGTTGGTGGCCAGGGCCGGGATGTCGAGCTTGCGACCGACCTCCAGCAGCCCCTCGCGAACCCGTCGCTCGATCGACAGGCCGTGGTCCATCAGCTCGAGGAAGTAGTTGTCCGGCCCGAAGATCTCCCGCCATTTCGCCGCGGATTCCAGCGCCTCGCGGTCGTGGCCGAGCCTGAGCCGGGTCTGCACCTCGCCCGACGGGCAACCGGTGGTGGCGATGATGCCCTCGGCGTTCTCTGCGATGATCTCGGCGTCCATCCTCGACCACTTGCCGAGCTGGCCCTCGAACGACGCGAGCGACGACAGCTTGAACAGGTTGCGCACACCTGTCGCGTTCTCCGCGACCATTGTCAGGTGGGTGTAGGAGCCGCTGCCCGATACGTCGTCGCCCTTCTGACCAGGGTCGCCCCAGAGAACACGGCGGGTGTCGAAGCGGGACCCGGGCGCGATGTAGGCCTCAACGCCGATGATCGGCTTGATCCCGGCCTCGGTGGCCAAGTTGTAGAACTCGCTGGCGCCGAACATGTTTCCGTGGTCGGTCATGCCAATCGCCGGCATTTCCAGCCGCTGGGCCTCGGCCAGCATGGCTGCGATCTTCGCGGCGCCGTCCAGCATCGAGTACTCGGTGTGGTTATGCAGGTGCACGAAGGACGACTGACGTGGGGACACCTCCCGCTCGCGGGGGACGCCCGCCCGAGGAGTCGACGGATCAGCGTTCATAGGGACGCCAGTGTATGGCCGTGCACCGACGAGCACGGGCGTGTCGCGGTGCGTGTCTCAACGCGATAGCGAAGTTAGCTGTTCATGCAGGTGGTCGGCGACACCCCGGTCCGTCGTCAGCTCGATCGCGACCCGGTACGCGTGCGCTGCGGCTGCGGGCCGGCCCGCCTCGGCGAGCAGGTGGGCCCGTGTCGACCAGGCCGGCTGGAACCGGTCGACCGCCGGGTCCGCGACGGCGTCCAGCGCGCGCAAGCCCGCATCCGGGCCGTCGATCTGTCCCTCGACCGCTGCCAGTGCGACCGCGGCGCCCAGCGACGGCGCCACCCGCACAAGGGCGCGGTACAGCTTGCGCAGCGACTCCGGGTTCGTCGGCCTGCAGCAGTGCGCCGACTGGATCGCGGCCTCGTACTGGAACCGGCCTGTCCGACCGAAGCCGTGCGCGCGTCGCAGCAACCCTTCACCGCGGGCGATCAGCGTTGCGTCCCAACGCATCACGTCCTGCTTGTCGAGGGGGACGAATCGGCCGCGCGGGTCGCGGCGGGCGGGCTTGCGGGCCTCCGAAAGGCAGACCAGCGCGGCCAACCCCAGCACTTCCGGTTGATCGGGCAGCAGGTCGGTCAGCACCAGAGCCAGGTGCAGCGCCTCGGCCGACAGCGTCTCGATCGGCGCGGCCTGCGGTGTCAGCTGCCAGTCGATCGCATATGCGCCGTAGACCGCTTCGAGCACCGCAGGCAGCCGTGCGGCCAGGTCGTCGCGGTCGGGCAGCACGAACGGAATGCCCGCATCGCGAATGCGCTTCTTGGCTCGCACCAGGCGTTGGGCCATGGCGGCGGGTTCGACCGCGAAGGCCCCGGCGACGGCGGCCGCGTCGACGCCAAGCACCGTCTGCAGCATCAGCGGCGTGCGGATGTTGGTCGCGATGGCGGGATGTGCGCAGACCAGCATCAGCTCGAGCCGCCGGTCGGGTATCGCAGATACGTGGTCGAATTCGGTTGCCTCGGACTGGTTTTCGGCCAGCGCTTCGGTCATCCGGTAGGCGTGCGACTTCCACACGTCGCGCATTCGGTTGCGGGCGACGGTCAGCAGCCACGCCTCGGGATTGGCGGGAATGCCGTCGTTCGGCCACCGGTCAACCGCGCGTTCGAGGGCATCGGCCAACGCATCCTCTGCTGCGGCGATGTCGCGGGTGGGTGCCGCCAGCAGTGCGAGCAGCCGACCATAGGAATCACGAAACAGGTCGGCCACCCGCTGCTGGACCGCTACGGGTTGTACCACCCGCGGTCGGCGGCGTATGTCCGCGCCACCGGACGGATCTCGACCGAACCCCAGCCGTTGGCCGGATTGCGCTGGGCCCATTTGATTGCCTCGTCGAGGTTGTCGACCTCGATGACGAAGATGCCGCCGAGTTTCTCCTTGGTGTCGGCGAACGGCCCGTCCTGGATCTCCGGCGCGCCGTTGCGTGCGGTCACCGTCGTCGTGGTGTCCACGGAGTCGAGCACTTCGGTGGTGATCAGCACGCCTGCTGCCGTCAGATCGTCGGCGTACGCACCGAACGCGGCCATCGCGGGCGCCATGTCTTCCTCGCTGAGCCCGACATCGGGGCCCTCCTGGTAGTGCATCAACAGGCAATAGCGCATGTTGTCGTCCTCCTCGTCGTCGATTGTGACCTTGACACGGCTATGACGACTCGAGTCCTGCCGAATCGACATTCGACCGACCGGTCCGCGTAAAACATCGCGTGCCCCCATCTTCTGCTCCTTTCGGTGGCCACCGCCCGTTGTGAGGGGTGTTCACCTGCTAGGAGGAGTGAGGGCCCGGCAATCGCACACTTTCTTCGACAGTTGCCGGTGACCGTTGTGCGTTGCGGCGAGCGCGAAGCAGCGCGTCACCGGTGAACACCGCCAGCCCAACCCAGATCAGCGCGAAGCCGACCCACCGACCGACGGGCATCGGCTCGTGTCCGACCAGTACTCCCCAGGCCATCTGCAGGCCCGGGTTGAGATAGAACAGCAGGCCCAGAGTCACCATCGGAAGCCGTTGGGCCGCTGCGGCGAAGAGCAGCAGTGGAATCGCGGTGACCGGGCCCGCAAGCAACAGCAGCACCGTGTGGCCCACTCCGTAGTTGACGAAGTGCGCCTGCTCGGAGGCTTGAAGCCAGATCATGTAGCCCAGCGCGACGGGAAGCGCCCACAGCGTCTCGACCGCCACGCCGACCCGAGGATCGGCGTCGACCACCTTTTTGATCAGCCCGTACAGCCCGAACGAGAAGGCAAGGATCAACGCGACGTAGGGCACCTCGCCCACTTCGGCGGTCAGGATCGCGACCGCCGCGACCGCGAGGAGGAGGGCGATCAGCTGCCATCGGTTGAGTCGCTCGCGAAAGATGACCACGCCGAGGGCCACCGTGACGAGCGGGTTGATGAAGTAGCCGAGGGCGGCGTCGACGACGTGGCCGTGTGTGACGGCCCAGATGTAGGTGCCCCAGTTGATGGCGATGAGCGCCGACGCCGCCAGCAGCTGGAACCAGGTGCGTGCGCTGAGCCTGCGCAGGTCACCGAGCCGCCGCACGATGGCGAGCAGTCCGAGCAGGAAGACCGCGCTCCACACGAAGCGGTGAGCGAGTATCTCGGGGGCGGTGGCGGGCAGCAGCAGAAGGAAGAACCCCGGGCACAGCCCCCACCAGATGTAGGCGCCCGCACCGAACAGCAGCCCGGAACGCCGCCGCTCGTCGCTCACAGTTCGTGATTGCGCAGGACGTCGAGGGCGTGCTGCAGGTCGGAGGGGTACGGGCTGCTGATCTCGACACGGCGGCCGTCGGCGGGATGCGCGAAGGCCAGCGTTCGGGCATGAAGCCATTGCCGTTCCAGGCCAAGCTTTTTCGCAAGCACCGGGTCGGCGCCGTAGGTGATGTCACCTGCGCACGGATGGTGCAGCGCGGCGAAGTGCACCCGAATCTGGTGTGTGCGACCGGTTTCCAGCTCGATGTCGAGCAGGCTGGCCGCCTGGTGGGCTTCCAGCGTGTCGTAGTGGGTGACGCTGTTCCTGCCACCTTGGGTGACAGCGAATTTCCAGTCGTGTCCGCGGTGTCTTCCGATGGGCGCGTCGATGGTGCCGCTGGACGGATCCGGGTGTCCCTGCACAAGCGCGTGATAGCGCTTCTCGACGGTGCGCTGTTTGAAGGCCCGCTTGAGCAGGGTGTAGGCGCGCTCGGAGAGCGCCACGACCATCACACCCGAGGTGCCGACGTCGAGCCTGTGCACGATGCCCTGCCGCTCGTGGATGCCAGAGGTGGTGATCCGGAAGCCGGCGGCCGCAAGCCCGCCGAGCACGGTCAGCCCGTGCCAGCCGACGGTGGCATGGGCGGCCACCCCGGCCGGTTTGTCGACCGCGACGATGTCGTCGTCGGAGTACAGAATCGTCATGCCCTCGATGTCGACCGGCGTGTTCTCCGGCGCCGCGGACGCTTCGGGCAGCCGCACCTCCAGCCAGGCACCGGGCATCAGCCGGTCGGACTTGCCGACCGGGGTCCCGTCGAGGTCGACACCGCCCTCCTCGGCCAGCGTCGCCGCGGCGGTGCGGGACAGGCCGAGCAGCCTGGCCAGGCCGGCGTCCACGCGCATGCCCGCCAGTCCTTCGGGCACAGGCATCGAGCGGGTGTCCATCAGGAGGGTTCGGCCTCACGCCGTGCGACGGACTCCGCTTCCCCCGGTGTCTCGTGTGCTTCCTCGCCGGCCTTGTGTCGACCGACGGTGTCGAAGTCGAATCCGAACAGCGACAGCACAACCAGCAGGATCGCCCCGCCCACCACCGATGGATCGGCCACGTTGAACACCGGCCACCAGCCGATGGAGAGGAAGTCGACGACGTGGCCCCGCAATGGTCCCGGGGAGCGGAAGAACCTGTCGACCAGGTTGCCCATCGCTCCGCCGAGGATCATGCCGAGGCCGATCGCCCACCACGGCGAAACAAGCCGCCTGCCCATCCAGATGATGCCGACCACCACACCGCTGGCGACCAGGGTCAGCACCCAGGTGTAGCCGGTGGCCATCGAGAACGCGGCGCCGGAGTTGCGCACCAGCGTCCACGTCACGGTGTCGCCGATGATCGAGACCGGCTGGCCCGGCGTGAGCAGCTTGACCGCGAGCACTTTGGTGACGACGTCGAGCAGCAGGACGACGGCCGCCACGCTCACCAGCAGGCGGATCCGGCGTCGCGGCTTCGGCTCGGCCTCCCGGGCCGATTCATCAGTCACTCCCCCATCATTCCCCAAGGGTGATTTTGCAATGATGTGGGTGTGAGCCGTCTCGTCGTGATCACCACCGGCGGGACGATCGCCAGCCGCGCCGATGATGACGGCGTCAAGCGGCCATCGACCAGCGGCGCCGACCTGGTCGACGGGCTCGACGCCGAGGTCGTGGACCTGATGTCGGTGGACAGCTCGCAGCTGACGCCCGCCCACTGGGACTCGATGCGCACGGCGGTCGCCGCGATCGCGAAACGAGCCGAGGTCGACGGCGTGGTCATCACGCATGGCACCGACACGATGGAGGAATCGGCGTTATGGCTCGAACTGACCTACGACGGCGCCACGCCGGTGGTCATCACCGGCGCACTGCGCAGCGCCGATGCGCCCAACGCGGACGGTCCGCAGAATCTGCGTGACGCGCTGACGGTGGCCGCCAGCCCGCTGGCCGAGAGCCTCGGCGTGCTGGTGAGTCTCGCGGGGACGGTCTGGCAGCCGCTCGGCCTGCACAAGGTCGCGACATCTGATCTCTCCGGTTTCGCCGGCGTTGCGGTCGGCGCTGTTGCTGGCGGCCGTTTCGAGCCGCGGGCCGCCAAGGAGCGGCCGTTCATCGGCGAGCTGCCGAGCGCCGACGCGCCGCGGGTGGACATCGTCGCGGTCTATCCCGGCGCCGACGGGGCGGCGATGGACGCATGCGTCGCCGCGGGCGCGGCGGGGCTTGTGCTGGAGGCAGTCGGTTCGGGCAACGCGGGCGCCGAGGTGATCGACGCGGTGCGGCGGCACTGCAGCGACGGCGTGGCGGTTGCGGTGTCGACGAGAGTGCCCGGCGGAACGGTCGGCGCCGGCTACGGGCCTGGGCGTGAGCTGGCGGACGCGGGGGCGGTGATGGTGCCGCGGCTGCGGCCCTCACAGGCCCGGGTGCTACTGATCGCTGCCCTGGCGAGCAGCTCGCCCGTCGACGACGTCGTCGCCCGTTGGGGCTGAGTCCGCGGCAAGGGCGTTGACGTAGTCGGGCCAGTCGAGGCTGTCGACCGGGTTGGCCCGCTGGATGTCCGGGGTGTCGTCGCTGAAGGTGCGGACGGGCCCGGGGCCGGTGGCGCGGGTTTCGAAACGCACGGTCATCACCCCGTGCCCGGCACCCTGCAGCCAGCCGTGCCCGTAACCGGTATGCACGACGTCGTCGCCGATCCGCCATGCCGGCGCCCGCTCGACGGCCTGGCTGAGCGTCTGCGGCAATCCGGTGTCCGACACTTCCTCGGCCATCAACTCGAGGTCTGGGAACAACGACTCCTGCCGCACGTCCGATAGGCCCGAAAACCCCACGCCGACAAGCCGAATGGGGCCAACCTCGATCGGATCGAGCAGGAGACGACGCGCGATTGCGATCAGCGTCGCGGCGTCGGTGGTCGCGTACGGCAGCGTCGCGGAGCGGGTCAGGATGCCCATGTCGGACTTCTTCAGCTTCACTGTCACGGTGCGTGCTCCGCGACCGTCTTTCACCAGGCGGGTGTGCGCATGGTCCCCGATCGAACCCACCGCCTCGCGCAGCTGGTCGAGCGTGGTCAGGTCTTCGGGGAACGTCGATTCGGCGCTGATCTGTTTGGCGGGCCCGTTCTCGGCGACGGGCCGGTCGTCGATCCCCCTGGCGAGCTGGTGCAGCGCGGGCCCGATGGTGCCGCCGAGGATGTTGGCGGCTTCGGCGT
>Ga0164308_10001984_pt1 | contig 10905 bp, 7 predicted proteins | sample Whisoiple_246_MG_FD_109983 | JGI IMG/M metagenome (GOLD analysis project Ga0164308, IMG submission 109983) | Soil microbial communities amended with fresh organic matter from upstate New York, USA - Whitman soil sample_246_MG | ecosystem: Environmental > Terrestrial > Soil > Unclassified >... | reverse complement strand
GCCGCCCACGACCTGCTGATGGCCCTGATCGCGGAGCACCGCCCCGACGACGCCGTGCTGTCGGAGGAGCGGCCCGACGAGGGAGCCGACAAGGTCGATCGACTTTCGGCCAGCCGGGTCTGGATCGTCGACCCGCTCGACGTCACCCGCGAGTTCTCCGAGCCGCCGCGCGACGACTGGGCCGTGCACGTGGCGCTGTGGCAGGACGGCGAGCTGGTCGCCGGCGCCGTCGCGCAGCCGGCGCTGGGGGAGACGTTCAACACCGGCCACCCGCCCGTGGTGCCGCCGAGCACCTCGAGCCGTCCCCGGATCGCGGTCTCCCGCAGCCGCCCGCCGGCCTTCGTCAACGCGCTGGCCGAGGAGCTCGACGCCGAGCTCGTCCCGATGGGCTCGGCCGGCGTCAAGGTCCTCTCGGTCGCCCGCGACATCACCGACGCCTACGTCCACGCCGGCGGCCAGTACGAGTGGGACTCGGCCGCACCGGTCGCGGTCGCCGCGGCCGCGGGCCTGTTCACGTCCCGCGTCGACGGCACGCCCCTGCTCTACAACCAGGACGACGTCTACCTGCCCGACCTGATCGTGTGCCGGCCCGAGCTCGCCGAGCGGATCGTCGCGTTCGTCAAGCAGCACGGCACCGACTGAGGGCCGCCGATGATCCGGCACGTGCTGCTCGACGCCGACGGGGTCGTGCAGCACATGCCCGGCGGCTGGGTCGCGGCCGTCGAGCGGCAGCTCGACGTCGACGCCGAGGAGTTCTGGGACCTCGCCACCCGCGACGAGGTGGCCTGCCTGCGGGGTGACGGCGACTTCCTCGAGGTGCTCTCCGGGCACCTGCGGGCGCTCGGTGCGTCGGTGACCGCCGAGGACCTGCACCGCGCCGTGTGGCGCTCGGTCCAGGTCGAGCCGTCCTCGGTCGCGCTGGTCCACGCGCTGCGGGACGCCGGCCTCGCCGTCCACCTGGGCACCAACCAGGAGACCCACCGCGCGGCGTACATGCGCACCGAGCTCGGGTACGACGAGCTCTTCGACGAGTCCTTCTACTCCTGCGAGCTCGGGGCTGCCAAGCCCGACGCCGAGTTCTTCGCGGCCGTACTCGACCGGCTCGGTTCGGCGGCCCCGGAGGTGCTCTTCGTCGACGACTCGGAGCGCAACGTGGTGGCCGCCCGGGAGTGCGGTCTGGCCGCCGAGCACTGGCAGATCGAGGACGGGATCGCAGTGCTGCACGAGCGTCTGGCCGGTCACGGACTGGCGTTCTCCTGACCCGCGGGCCAGGCAAGGGTCTGATGTCCCTGGCCGCCGCCGACGTTCGACCCTGCCGCCGGTCGACCTCCTCCGCGGAGGCTGGTTGGCACACGCGCCGGGAAGGCGTACCCGGCACGAACGGGGAGGAACGATGCGCAGCCGCGAGAAGTGGGAGACCCTCGAGATCGAGCTCGAGGAGGCGGGGGACTGTTCCTGGTGGTCGAGCCTGTTGGCCCCGGTCGACCCGAAGGCGGGCAACGCCTACCTGAGGTTCGTCGGCCGGGTCTGGGGGCCGGACGGGCGCGAGACGGAGGTGATCCGCGGGGAGGCCTTTCCGAGGTTCCTCGATCCCGACGAGCTCGCCCCCGACGACGCCTGGACCCCGGGCTGGGAGCTGAGCCTGGTGCACCTCAAGCACTGGATCGAGGAGGAGGGCTGGCAACGAGCGGGCTGCGGCCTGGAGCCGTGGTCGCACCGGTACGTCCGGTTCGCCGGCCTCCGGGGTGGTCACCGGGCCGGCCGGTCGATCCGGCGGGTGGCCATGGTCGGGGCCCTGCTGCGGCGTACGGCCATGCCGGCCGGCGACCACGCGCAGCCGCTGGGACACTGAGCCCGGGACACCGAGCCGGGGCGCTGGACCCGGGCACTGAACCTGGTGCAGTTGGGGCTGATGGGACGCACCGGGGATACTGCTCCCCGTGCTCCCGTCCCCCGTGCGCCTGATCGGTTCGCTGGCGGTCGCCCTGGGGCTGCTCACTGCGGGAGCCTTCGCGCTGCAGGCGCACGACCGCGACGACCAGGTCCCCGGCGCCGACCTGACCGCCCAGCGGTACGTCCTCGCCCGGCTCGACGCGCCCTCGCTCGCCCGGGTCGACGGACCGAGGATCCGGCACCTCGCCGCGGTGCTCGACATCCCCGCGCCGGCCGTTCGTGCCTACGCCCGCGCAGCCCGGTCGGCCCCGAAGGCCTGCCACGTCGGGTGGCCCACGCTCGCGGGGATCGGGTACGTCGAGTCGCGGCACGGCACCCTGGGCAACCGGACCCTCGGGGTCGACGGGCGCAGCTCCTCGCCGATCATCGGGCCGGCTCTCGACGGCAGTGGTGACTTCGCGGCGATCCGTTCGACGCCGGCCTCTCGCGGCCTGCACGGGGACGCGACCTGGGAGCACGCGGTCGGCCCCATGCAGTTCCTGCCGGAGACCTGGAGCCGCTACGCCATGGACGGCGACGGTGACGGGCAGGACGACCCGCTCGACCTCGACGACGCCGCGGCCGGCACCGCCCGCTACCTCTGCGCGGGCGGTGGGGACCTGCGAACCGCGGTCGGCTGGGAGAAGGCGGTGCTCAGCTACAACCACTCCACCGAGTACGTCGACGACGTCTACGCCGCGGCGTCGTCGTACGCCGCGCGGGCACGCTGAGGCCGGACGAGCAGGGCAAGAACGGCCGCCAGTCGGCACATCCCCAGACTGGGGGAGACGACCGTCGCAGACCGGTGACGTGACGCTCCGGACCGTTCCTAATTTAGGTGAATGAGGCGGCCAAGGCCCCCAGCGCCTCCCCGCCCGAGGGAACTTCGACTCCGTACCCGCAGTCTGCGGTTACCGGGCGACCTCGGGACGAGCCCGATCGGACTCCGAGGTTGCATTGGGGGATCACATGAAGGTCGCCGTCCTAGGGCTGGGCTACGTCGGAACCGTCACGGCTGCAGGCCTGGCGTCGCGTGGGCACGAGGTCGTCGGCGTCGACGTCGACGAGGCGAAGGTCGACGCGATCAGTCACGGCCGGAGCCCGGTGGTCGAGCCCGGGATCGACGAGCTGGTGGCCGACGGCGTGGCGTCGGGCAGGTTGCGCGCCACCACCGACATGAACGTCGCCGTGGCGTGCGCCGATGTCTCGCTGGTCTGCGTCGGCACCCCGTCGGGCCCCCACGGGGAGACCGACCTCTCCTACATCGTTCGCGCCCTGGCCGACCTGCGCGAGGCCATGTCGGTGGTCTCGCCGCCGTCGTCGGGGTTCCACTCCGTCGTGATCAGGAGCACCGTGCCCCCGGGCACGGGCGAGATGGTCGTGGCACCCGTCTTCGCCGACTCCGAGCTCCCGCCCGGTTGGTCCGTGGGCACGGCCATGTGCCCGGAGTTCCTGCGCGAGGGCTGTGGCGTCGAGGACTTCTTCGCCCCTCCGTTCGTGGTGGTCGGGACTGCGCACGAGAGCACCCGGCAGGGCATGGCCGAGCTCTTCGCGTTCCTCGACCTGGAGATCCACGACGTCGGCGTCGGAACCGCGGAGGCGCTCAAGTACGCGTGCAACGCCTTCCACGCGACGAAGGTGTCCTTCGCGAACGAGATGGCCCGGATCTTCCGGTTCCACGGCGTCGACTCCCGCGACGTGATGCGCATCTTCTGCGAGGACCACAAGCTCAACGTCGCCCCCACCTACCTCCGGCCGGGATTCGCCTTCGGGGGGTCGTGCCTGCCGAAGGACCTGCGCGCCCTGCAGCACATGGCCCGGATGAGCGGTGTCGATGCACCCCTGCTGGCCGGGACCACGCTGACCAACGAGCTCGTGGTCCGCGACGCCGTCGAGCGGATCATCGCCTCGAACAGCAGGAAGGTCTGCCTGCTCGGGCTCAGCTTCAAGATGGACACCGACGACCTGCGGGAGAGCCCCAACGTCGAGCTCGCCGAGCGCCTCGTGGGCAAGGGCTTCGACGTCCGCATCTACGACCCGATCATCAACCCCGACCGCCTCGTGGGGGCCAACCGCCGGCACGTCGAGGCGAAGCTGCCGCACCTGAACCGGCTGCTCGCCTGCTCCCCCGAGGAGGCGTTGGCCGGCGCGGCGGTCGCGGTCGTCTCGTCGTCCGAACCCGCCGTACGCTCCGCCCTGGTCGCTGCGTCGCCGGCCCTGGTCCTCGACCTCCACGGCCGTCTCGGCGGCGACGTCGAGCAGCTCGCCGGGTACGAGGGGCTCGGCTGGTGAACACGTGGCGCCGCCGCGACCCGGTGTCTGCGGCACCCCGAGTGCTCATCATCGTGCAGAACCTGCACGTCCCCTTCGACCGGCGCGTGTGGCTCGAGTGCCAGTCCCTCGTCGGCGCCGGCTACGACGTCACGGTGATCTGCCCGCGCGGCAAGACCTCGAAGAAGTACGAGGTCATCGACCGGGTCGCGATCCACACCTATCCGCCGTACGCCCCGGGAGGCAGCGCCGTCGGGTTCGTCGTGGAGTACGCCTGGTCGTTCCTGGCGACCGCCCGCCTGGCACTGAGGGCCCGTCGTCGCCGTGGACCCTTCGACGTCGTCCAGGCCTGCAACCCGCCCGACATCTTCTGGCCGCTCGCTCGCTGGTTGCGGATGCGTGACGGGAGCCGGTTCGTGTTCGACCACCACGACCTCTGTCCGGAGCTGTACGAGTCGCGCTTCCCGGGCGGAGCCCGGCTGCCGCTGCGCGGCCTCCTCGCCCTCGAGCGGGCCACCTTCCGCACCGCGGACCGGGTGACGTCGACGAACGAGTCCTACGCGAGGGTCGCCGTCGAGCGTGGCGACAAGCCGCCCGAGCACGTCACGGTCGTGCGGACCGGCCCCGATCCCGAGCGGCTGAAGCGAGGCCCCGCCGATCCGGCGCGGCGCCGCGGGCGGCGGCACCTCGTCGCCTACCTCGGCGTGATGGGGCCCCAGGACGGCGTCGACCTGGCCCTGGCCGCCGCCGACCGGGTCGTGCACGGCCTGGGCCGAACGGACATCTCGTTCACCCTGATGGGTGCCGGGGACTCCTACGACGACCTGGTCGCCAAGCGCGACGAGCTCGATCTCCAGGACTACGTCGAGATGCCCGGCCGGGTGCCGGACGAGACCGTGGCAGCGGTCCTCTCGACCGCGGACGTCGGGCTGTGCCCGGATCCCAGGAACCCGCTCAACGACGTCTCCACGATGAACAAGACCATGGAGTACATGGCCTTCGGCCTGCCCGTGGTCGCCTACGACCTGCGCGAGACCCGGGTGTCCGCGCAGGACGCCGCGGTCTACGTGAAGCCCAACCGGGTCGACGACTACGCCGACGCGATCGTCGACCTGGTCGACAACCCCGAGCGGCGGGCCGAGATGGGGCGTCGTGGACGCGATCGGGTGGAGCAGGTCCTGGCGTGGAGCCACCAGTGCGGGGGCTACGTGGCGGTGTTCGACGAGCTCACCCACCGAGCCCTCACGCCCACCGACGCCGCCGAGCCGACCCCTGCGCAGGCACGGCAGGACGTCGAGTCGGGGACGGGAGCCTGACCATGTGCGGAGTGGCGGGCAGCTACCAGCAGTCGGACGGCAAGGTCATCGTGAACACGATGATCGACCGCCTGGGCCACCGTGGCCCGGACGCGTGCGGCGTCCTCGAGCTGGTGGACCCCGAGACTGCGGTCGTCCTGGCGCACCGGCGCCTCTCCATCATCGACCTGTCCACGGCGGCGGACCAGCCGCTGGTCAAGGGCGGGCTGACGCTCTCCTACAACGGCGAGCTCTACAACTACCGCGAGATCAGGCGTGAGCTCGAGGGCAGGGGTGTGGTCTTCAGGACCAGCTCCGACACGGAGGTCGTGCTCGAGGCGTGGCGCGCGTGGGGGACGGCCGCGCTCCCGCGCTTCCGGGGCATGTTCGCGTTCGCGGTCCACGACGCCGGCACGGGCAGCCTGACCGTGGCGCGCGACCCGCTCGGCATCAAGCCGCTGTACACGATGCGACGGGGCAAGGGGGTCGTGTTCGCCTCGGAGCTGAAGGCGATCGTCTCGGCGCTGGGCACCGAGCTCAGCGTCGACCCGGCGGCCATGGTCGCCTCGGCGCTCTACTACTGGGTGCCGCCGCAGTACGACGCGGTCCGCGGCGTTCAGAAGCTTCCTGCGGGGTCGTGGACCGAGTACCGCCGGGACGGCTCGTGCGTCTCGGGTGAGTACTGGAACCCGTCCGAGGTGGCCACGCGAGCCGCGAACGGACCGCCGGTGGACTTGCGCGAGACCATCGAGTCGTCGGTGGCGGCCCACCTGGTCGCCGACGTACCCGTCGCCGCGTTCCTCAGCGGCGGCCTCGACTCCAGCATCATCACCGCGCTGGCGCACCGGCACGACCCCTCGATCGAGGCCTACTCGATCGCCTTCCGGGCCGAGGACCAGCGCATGGAGGCGATGCCCGACGACGCGCACTACGCCCGCAGGATGGCTGCGCACCTGGGCATCCGCCTGCACGAGATCGAGATCCAGCCGGACGTCGTGGACCTGCTGCCGCGGATGGTCGACATCCTGGACGAGCCCATCGGCGATCCGGCGGCCATCAACACGCTGCTCATGTGCGACGCCGCGCGCGACGCCGGGGTCAAGGTCCTGCTGTCCGGGATGGGCGCCGACGAGCTCTTCGGTGGCTACCGCAAGCACCTGGCCTGCCTGCTGGGCGAGCGCTACCGGCGCATCCCGCGGCCGCTGCGAACCGGGCTGATCGAGCCGCTCGTCGGGCGTCTCCCTGTCGTGGCCGGGGGACGCGGCATCCGGTCGGTGCGGTGGGCCCAGCGCTTCCTGACCTTCGCCGAGCTCGGTGAGGAGGAGGCGTTCCGCCGCAGCTACACCCTCTACGGGCGCGACGAGCTGACAGACCTGCTCGACCCCGACCTGGCGGTGCACGTCGACGCCGTGATGGAGGACCACCGTGTCCTCTACGACGACAACGACCTCCACGACCAGACCAGCCGCATGTGCCTGGCGGACTCGAGGCTGTTCATGCCGGGCCTCAACCTCACCTACACCGACCGCGCGAGCATGGCGGCGTCGACGGAGGTCCGGGTGCCGTTCGTCGACCCGGTCGTGTTCGGCGCGGCGTTCTCGTTGCCCGGGACGGCGAAGATCCACGGTCGGGTCCAGAAGGCCGCGCTCAAGGAGGCCGCGCGAGCGTGGATCCCCGACGAGATCATCGACCGCCCGAAGGCGTCCTTCGGCGCGCCGTTGCGCGCCTGGGTGACCAACGACCTGCGTGAGCTCGTCGACGACGCGCTCGTGGGTGGCGAGCTGGTGTCCACCGGCTTCCTGCGGCGCGAACCGCTGCTGCGGCTCATCGCCGAGCAGCGCAGCGGCCGTCGCGACCAGTCCAAGCAGATCTGGCAGCTCCTCAGCCTCGAGCTGTGGTACCGCAACGCGCGCACGGCCGGCGTCGGCGCGGCCTGAGCCGCGGACGACCCAGAACATTCGAAGAGACAGAAGGTGACATGAAGCAGGTGGCCCAGAACTATCGCTCGGGTGAGCTCCTGGTGCTCGACGCACCCGCACCGGCCTGCCGGCCGGGCGGCGTGCTCGTGCGCACGTCGTACTCGCTCATCTCCACCGGCACCGAGCTGATGAAGGTGAGCGAGGCCCGGATGTCCCTCCTCGGCAAGGCGCGGGCGCGGCCCGACCAGGTGCGCAAGCTGATGGAGTCCGTCGCACAGCAGGGTCCGGCCGCGGCGTACAAGAAGGCCCTGAACCGCCTGGACAGCTACACCCCGCTCGGTTACTCGCTGTGCGGCGTCGTGGTCGAGGTCGGTGCCGGCGCCGAGGAGTTCTCGGTCGGGGACGTGGTCGCGGCTGCCGGGAACGAGTTCGCGCTGCACGCCGAGGTGAACTGGGTGCCGACCAACCTGTGCGTCCGGGTCCCCGACGGCGTCGACCCGCAGCACGCGGCGTTCGCCACGGTCGGGGCCATCGCCATGCAGGGTGTGCGGCGCGCCGAGGTGCAGCTGGGAGAGACCGCGTGCGTCGTGGGTCTCGGGCTGGTCGGCCAGCTGGTCGTCCGGCTGCTGGTCGCGGCCGGGGTGCGGGTCGTCGGTGTGGACACCGTGGACGATCGCTGCCAGATGGCCGTGAAGGCCGGAGCCATCGCCGCTGCCGGACCCGATGCCGAGGGCGAGGCCCACATCGAGCAGGTCCTCGACTCCACGACCGGCGGTCGGGGGGCCGACCACGTCTTCCTCGCTGCCGGTGGCAGCTCGAACGGGCCGGTCGAGCTGGCGGCGCGGGTCGCCAGGGACCGGGCTCGGGTCGTGGACATCGGCAAGACGCGCCTCGACCTGCCGTGGAACGACTACTACGAGAAGGAGCTCGACGTCCGCTTCTCCCGGTCCTACGGGCCGGGGCGGTACGACGACCGCTACGAGCTCGAGGGGATCGACTACCCGGCGGGGTACGTGCGATGGACCGAGCGACGCAACCTCGAGTGCTTCCTCGACCTGATCGCCGGCGAGTCGCTCGACGTCTCGGCCCTCGTGTCGGGGGTCAACCCGGTCACCGAGGCGACCGAGGTCTACGAGCAGCTGCGGACAGGCGCCCTGCGCGGGGTCGGCTTCCTGCTCGAGTACCCCGTGCCCACTCAGGCCGGAGCGGACGACGCACCCGTCACCCGGACGCTCTCCCGCACCCCGGGCACCGGGGCACGACCCCGCCCGGTGAGCGGTCCCACCGTTCGCGTGGGCGTCATCGGGGCCGGCAACTACGCCTCGTCCATGTTGCTGCCCCACCTGGCGAAGGACACCGGAGTCACGCTGGCCAGCGTGGCGACGACCCGGGCGCTGTCCGCGGTCAACGCCCAGCGGAAGTTCGGCTTCGACACGGTGACGACCGACGTCGCGGTGGTCCTCGACGACCCGACGATCGACGCGGTGGTCGTGGCGACCCGCCACCACTCCCACGCCGACTTCGTCTGCCGGGTGCTCGAGCGCGGCAAGGCGGTCTTCGTGGAGAAGCCGCTCGCCCTGTCGGACGCCGAGCTCGACCGGGTCGTCGAGACGGTCGAGCGCACGGGGAACGACCGGCTGATGGTGGGGTTCAACCGTCGCTTCGCTCCCCTCTTCACCCAGATGCAGCGCCGCTTCGGCCCGGTCGACGGGCCGGTGAGCGCGCGATACCTCGTCAACGCGGGGCGTCTCGACGCCGGCAGCTGGTACCTCGACCAGGGGCTCGAGGGATCGAGGTTCCTCGGCGAGGGCGGCCACTTCATCGACAGCCTCAGCGCCTGGATCGGCCACCCGCCGGTCGAGGTGGAGGCCCGACAGACGCCCGGGGGAGCCGACCTCCAGGTGAACCTACGCTTCGCGGACGGTTCCCTCGGGACCATCTCCTACGTCACGGGCGGCGATCGTCGCTTCCCCAAGGAGACGTTCGACGTCACCGGGAGCGGCCGCAACGCCCGCCTGGACAACTTCACCCGGGCCACCGTGTGGAGCCGCGACGGCAAGGACGCCAAGCGTGCCCTCGGTGGGCAGGACAAGGGCCAGCGCGCCCAGCTGGCTGCGTTCGTCGAGGCGGTCCGCACCGGGTCGCCGATGCCGATCGACGCCGGGTCCCTGGTGGCCACCACCCGGGCGACCATCGCCGTGGAGCAGAGCCTCCTGTCCGGTGAGCGGGTGATGCTGTGAGCCGGCAGCTGGGTTGGTACGCGCAGCGACTTCGTCAGATGTCCGTCGCCGAGGTCGTGGGCCGCTGGGCGGACCAGGCGCGTCACATCGCCGGGGCCCGCCGCCAGGTGCTTCCGGGGGCAGCCACCGGGTTGCCGAGCGGCCTGCGCGACTGCCGCCGGTTCCCGACGCCGCTGCCCGTCGGCACCCGCGAGCAGGTGCCCGCCGAGGCGCGCCGGGCCGTCGTCGCCGCTGCTGACCGGCTCGTGGCCGGCAGCTGGTCCCTGCTCGGGACGCCTCGCGAGGACATCGTCCGTCCGGACTGGTTCCTGGACCCGGTGACCGGGCGGCGAGCCCCGCAGGACCGGCTCGCCTTCCGCATCGACCACCGGAACGAGCACGAGACCGGCAACGTCAAGTCGGTGTGGGAGCTCTCGCGCCACCACCACCTGACCGTCCTGGCGACCGCGTGGTGGCTGACCTCCGACGACACCTACGCCCAGGTGGTCGACGACCAGCTGCGGTCCTGGTGGTCGGAGAACCCGTTCCTGTCCGGTGTGCACTGGACCAGTGGCATCGAGCTCGGGGTGCGGCTCACGAGCTGGGTCTGGGTGCGCCGGCTCCTCGACGACTGGGCCAAGGTCGAGGACCTCTTCGACACCAACGAGGACGCGCTGCGCCAGATCTGGTGGCACCAGCACTACCTCGCGGCCTTCCGGAGCCGCGGCTCGTCGGCGAACAACCACGTCGTGGCCGAGGCAGCCGGGCGCCTCGCGGCCGCCTCCGCCTTCCCCTGGTACGCCGAGAGCGACGCCTGGCGCGAGGACGCGTCCCGGCAGCTCCAGCGAGAGCTCCGCGCCAACACCTTCGACAGCGGGGTGAACCGCGAGCTCGCGACCGACTACCACCGGTTCGTCACAGAGCTCGGCCTGGTCGCGTTCGTCGAGAGCGACGCCGCCGGCCATCCCCTCCCCGCGGGCGCGTGGGGCCTGCTCGCGGCGTCCCTCGACGCCGCCGCTGCGATGGTCGACGAGACCGGACGCCCGCCGCGGCAGGGCGACGGGGACGAGGGACGCGCGCTGGTCCTGGACGACCCCGACCTGGATCCCTGGTCCTCGCTGCTGGGCCTGGGCGGGGCCGTGGTCGGTGCCCTGCCGTGGTGGCCTGCGAGCCCGGCCGGTGCCGCCGCGATCGCGGCGTCGTCCCTGCTGCCGGGCCGGCCGCAGGTCGACAGGCGGCCCCCGACGGCTCCGCGGCTCTTCCCCGACG
>Ga0164308_10001983_pt1 | contig 10909 bp, 9 predicted proteins | sample Whisoiple_246_MG_FD_109983 | JGI IMG/M metagenome (GOLD analysis project Ga0164308, IMG submission 109983) | Soil microbial communities amended with fresh organic matter from upstate New York, USA - Whitman soil sample_246_MG | ecosystem: Environmental > Terrestrial > Soil > Unclassified >... | reverse complement strand
TGCGGCTGGGTGTGCCGGCCGAGGGTGTGGCGGCCGCCGCGGGTGGGGTCGGCGGTGACGACGATGTTCACCGGGGTGTCGAGGATGGCCTCGATCTTCAGTTCCTTGAACTGCTTGGCCCGGGCCTTGGGCAGCGACTTGGCGTACGCCTCCCGCTGCCGCTGTGCCAGTTCGTGCATGGAGCGTCGCGTCTCCGCGGAGCGGATGACGACGAAGTCCCAGGGCTGCGAGTGTCCGACGCTCGGCGCGGTGTGGGCCGCCTCCAGGACACGGAGGAGTACCTCGTGCGGGATGGGGTCGCTGCGGAAGCCGTTGCGGATGTCCCGCCGTTCCCGCATCACCCGCAGGACGGCTTCACGCTCGGCGTCGTCGTAACCGGGGGCGGGAGGGGATGCGGGAGCCGCTTCGGCTTCGGGCTCGGGCCGGGCTTCGGACGGTGCGTCGGCGGCCTGGGGCTCGTCCACGGCCTGGGGCTCGTCCGCGGCCTGGGGCTCGTCCGCGGCCGTCGCGAGCGGTGGCTCCTCGGGAGTTTCCTCGGCGGGGGCCTGGGCCGCCTCGGCCGGAACGACCTCCGGGACCGTGGGCTCCACGGCCGGGACCTCGGTGGGCGGTACCTCGGCCGCCGGGGCCTCCGCCTCGACGGCGCGGGCCTCCGGAACCACGGCCTCCGGCGCCTCTGCCGCGAAGGGCTCGGCCTCCGGGGTCTCGATGATCTCGGGTCCGCTGTCGGGCTCCGGCTCGCCGAGGGTCTGAGGTCCGGCCGGCGGCACGGCGACGGGCTGGGGGGCCTGCGCGGCCTCGGCGACGGGCTGAGGCGCCTGCGCGGCCTCGGCGACGGGATCGGGGGCCTGCACGGCCTCGGGGGCGGCCTCGGGCTGGATGTCGGGCTGGGTCTCCGGCTGCCGGCCACCGGCCGGTTCCACGGCTTCGGGGGCCGGTTCCGCGGCCTGGGGGACCTCGGGTGCGGCCGCTGCGGGCTCCGCCACGGCGGGTACGGACTCCTGCGCGAGGCCGGCCACCTGCTCGGGCTCGGTCACGGGGGCGGCGACCGCCTCGGCCACGGGAGCGGGCTCGACGGGAGCGGCCTCGGCCTCGGCCACGGGGGGCTCTGCGGGCAGGGCCTGTTCCGGGCTCCCGGCGGGCGCCTCGGCCGGGGCCTCGACGGGAACGTCCACCGCGGCCTCGGCGGGAACATCGACCGGCGCGTCGGCCGGGACCTCGGTCACGGCTTCCGACGCGGGCTCGGCGGGGGTCTCCGGAGCCACGGCGGCCTCCGGCTGCGGGGCGACCGTTTCTGCGGACGCGACCGGCTCGGCAGGTGCGACAGGCTCGGCGGGCGCGACGGGTTCGACAGGTACGACGAGCTCGACCGGCGCGGCGGGCGCGGCCTGCTCCTCCGGTGCGACGGGCACCTCGGCGGCCTCCACCGGGGAGGGCTCCACCGCGGGCTCGGCAACCGCCACGGGCTCCGCCACGACGGCGGGCTCGGCGACCGCGGCCGGCTCGGGAACGCCTGCCGGTTCGGGGGCCGCCGCCTCCGGGGCCGACGGCTCGGGCACGGTGGCCGGCTCCGGGGCCGCCACGGGCTCGGGCGGGCCCCAGGCCGGTACGCCCTGGGGCGGGATCTCCCCCAGCTGCGGGCCCGGCAGCGCGGGTCCGTCGGCCGGGGCGTCGAAGTGCTCGGGGCCGGTCGTCGGCGGCCCGGCGTGCCGTGCCGGCACGGGGTTCTGCGGGCCGGCCGGTCCACGGTCCGCGAGCGAGCGGACCACCCCACCGGTCTGCGGCCCCGCGTAGGAGGGCGCCCCGGTGGACGCGGGCCCCCGGTGGAGCGGACGGCGGGCGGCGGGCGCCGCGGCGACCGGGACCTGTACGGGCGGGTGCGCGGGGATCCGCACGCCGTTGACGTCGGTCACGCCGGCACCGTGCGTGCCGTTGACGGCATGGCCCTGCGCGGGGACCTGCTCCGGCGCGCCCGCCGGAGCGGCCGGGGCGTCGCTCCAGGCGCCCTGGGAGGCGGGCATCAGCAGGAGGTCGTCGTCCTCGGCTGTGTGCTCGGAGGGTTCGAGGTAGGTGTAGGCGTCCGGGGCGGGGACGCCCGGCTGCTCCACCATGCCTGCGTTCTCCGGCAGTCCCTCGCCCGGGATCTGGCCGGTGTCAGTCATGCGTACCCCTCGCCCATCGTCAGTGCTCCTTCGCCCTTCGCCCGGGATGCCCGAACCACGGCACGCCGGTGCTCGTCAACGAGAACGAGCGGGCTCCCCGCGCGGCACGAAACGCGCGCGGAGGTGTACATTCTCGCGGCCGTTCGCCGCCGCGACAGACAGTTCTGCCTCGGCTCGCTGTGGACTACGCCACGTTGCGCGTCCCCCCGGTTGCGCTGTACCACACCGCGGACCAATACAGTCCACTTTTCCGGACATTGACGAACGAACCATCGAACAGCCGGGCGCGGTACAACAATCGGTCAGCTTACCCCGCACTCCCCCGCGAACACTTCAGGGGGCGAGGTCGGAACGCACCGCGGAGAGCAGGAAGACGACGGAGCGTTCGCGCTCCGCCCAGTCGGAGGTGTCCAGCTCCATGGACTGGAGCAGCGCGCACTCGACGGTGTATCCGTTCGACGCGAGGGCCGCTCCCAGCGCCTCGGCCTCGTCACGGTTCGAGGCATGGGTGACGATACGTTCCGGCCGCCGGTCGGCGACCGCCGTGACCACGCGGGCCCCGCCCCCGCCGATCCGTACGACGTCGGGCTCCGGCAGGCGTTCCAGGACGTGTGGCGCCGTGCCCTCGACGACCTGGACGGCCACCTGGAAGGTGCGGGCGGCGGCCGCCGTGCGCGCGCAGGCGTCGGGGTCGCTGTCCACGGCGAGCACGGCCGCGCCGAAGCGGGCCGCCTCCACGGCCAGGGCGCCGCCGCCGCATCCGATGTCCCAGACCAGGTCACCGGTGCGGGGGCCGAGGCGGGCCAACTGGGCCGCGCGCAGGCCGGGCGACTCCCCCTCGCCGGACTCCCGGGTGTCGCCGTAGGCCGAGGCGGGCAGGGCCCAGCCACGGACGCCCTCGGGGTTCACCGGGCGGCGGCCGGCGATCCAGGCGCCGGTGGCGGCCGTCTCGGGGCCCCCTCCGATCACGATGACGACATTGGGGTCGCGCCAGGTGTGGTCGGCTGTCTTGTCCGAGGTCAGGACGGTGACCCGCTCGCGTACGGTGCCGAGTTCCTCGCAGATCACGAAGGTGCGGTGGACTCCGTCGAGCAGCAGGGCGAGCTCGACGGGGCCCGCGCCGGGTGACGTCAGTACGGCCACCTTGTGGTGGGCGCGGATGACGTTGACCGCGCGGCGCAGGGTGCGCGGGTGCGCGACGACGATCTGCGCGTCGTCCCAGGGCATGCCGGCACGGGCGAAGGCGGTGGCGACGGAGGAGACGGCGGGGACGACCTCGACCTCGAGTCCGTGCTCCGGTTTGCGCAGGGTGCGTACGACACCGAAGAAGCCGGGGTCGCCGTCGGCCAGGACCACGGCGCTGCCGCGGTGGCCGGCGATCCTCCGGGCGGCCAGGTCGACGCTGCCGAGGCGGATGCGTTCCGCGCGCTCGGGAACGTCGGCGAGCGCCAGGTGGTGGCCGGCGCCGGCGACGAGCGTGGCGGCCGAGAGCGCCGCCGTGGCGGCTCTGGTCAGTGGCGAGCCGTCCCAGCCGATCACCGTGACCCGGTCGGCCATCGTCGTCAGTCTCCAGGGGTGTGGGCGGGCGGGCGCTCCGCGCGGGACGGGCGGAGCAAGGGTGAGCGTATCCGGTCCGTACCAACGGCCCGCCAGGGGCTCCCGGAGTGCGGGAGCGAGGTCAGTTCCAGTCGTTGTACCGGCCGTAGCCGCCCGCTTCGGCCAGTTGCTCGGCGACGCCCTCCAAGTCCTCGGGGAGCAGCCCCCACACGATGAGGTCGGTCCTGATGTCGGTCCATCCGCCGTCCTCGGTGGCGGTCCGGGCTATCCGGGCGTTGCGCAGGACGCCCTCACTGATGCAGCCCAGTTTCTGGGCGACCTGCTGGGAGGCCGTGTTCCCCGCGGGGGTGCGCAGCTCGATCCGCTCGAAGCCCTGGTCGCGGAAGAGCCACTCGGCGAGGGCCAGCACGGACTCGGTGGCGTATCCCTCGCCGCGGGCCCAGGGCGCGGTGATGTAGCGGACCTCGGTGGCCAGGGTGCGCCGGTCGGTGTTGAGCAGCCGCACCGAGCCGACGAGGCGCTGGGTGAGGAACTCCGTGACGGCGAAGACGATGCCGTTGCCCTGGGTCCGTTCGGCGGGGGCGATCCTGCGGACCCACCGTTCCGCGTCGACCTGGGTGTAGGGGTGCGGTGCGTCGGTCCAGGCGGTGACCAGTTCGTCGTTCATCATCTCGATGTACGCGGGGACGTCCGCCATGTCGAAGGGGCGCAGCACCAACCTGTCCGTGCTGATGGAGATGGACGGGAAGGTGGTAGTCATGCGCAGCTCCATGCCGAAGACCGTGTAAAGCCACCAGCATGCAGCATCGGACGGTGGACGCGCATGACCGGGTCCAAAGGGCGGAGCCCCGCACACCCTGGTGCGGGTGGGCGGGGCTCCGGGGGCAAGTGGTGCCTCTGCGTCAGGACTTGGCGGGCTGGCCGAAGGCGGGGACGATCGAGCCCTTGTAGGTGTCCTCGATGTACTTCTTGACCTCGTCGGAGTTCAGGAGCTTCGCGAGCTTCTGGACGCGCGGGTCCTCCTCGTTGCCCTCCTTGACGGCCAGGAAGTTGGCGTACGGGTTGCCTTCGGCCTTCTCCAGCGCCAGGGAGTCCTGGCCGGGCTCCAGGTCGGCCTCGATGGCGTAGTTGCCGTTGATGACGGCGGCGTCGACGTCGCCCAGGGCGCGGGGCACGGTCGCGGCCTCGATCTCCTTGAACTCCAGGCCCTTCTTGTCCGTGATGTCGCTCAGCTTGGCGTTGGTGCCGACGCCGTCCTTGACGGTGATCAGCCCGTTCTCGGCGAGCAGCTGGAGCGCACGGCCCTCGTTGGTGGTGTCGTTCGGGACGGCGATCGTCTGGCCGGCCTTGATGTCCTTGATGTCCTTGACCTTCTTGGAGTAGAGGCCGAGGGGCTCGAGGTGGACGTCGACCACCGGGACGATGTGGGTCTTGTTCTTCTTGTTGAAGTCGTCCAGGTAGGGCTTGTGCTGGAAGAAGTTGGCGTCGACCTGGCCGTTCTCGGTGGCGGTGTTCGGCAGGACGTAGTCCGTGAACTCCTTGACCTCCAGCTTGAGGCCGGCCTCGTCCGCCAGGTTCTTCTTGACGAAGTTGAGGATGTCGGCGTGCGGCGTCGGGGACGCGGCGACGACGAGCGCCTTGGAGGTGTCCGCCTTGGCGCCGGTCTCGCCCTTGGCGGCCGGGTCGGAGTCCGTACCGCAGGCGCTGAGCCCGAGGGCGAGTGCGGCCGTGGCCGCGGCGGCAGCGGTGATCTTGATGTTCTTACGCACGAAGAGTGCCTCTTTCCGGTGGTGACGGTGGTGCGCCCGGACAAGGAGATCGGGCTTCGGGGAGGAGAAGGTCAGGAGGTGGTGCGGCCCCGGCGGGCCAGCAGGCGTACGGCTACGTCACCGATCAGCTGGACCACGGTCACGATGACGACGAGCAGCACGACGGTGATGAGCATGAACTGGTTGTCGAAGCGCTGGAATCCGTAGGTGACGGCCTTGGACCCGAGCCCTTCGCCGCCGACCGCGCCGGCCATGGCGGAGTAGCCGATGAGCACGATGACGGTGGTGGTGACGCCGGAGACGAGCGAGGGAAGGGCCTGCGGCAGCAGGACCTTGCGCACGATCGTGGGGACGGAGCCGCCCATCGACTGGACGGCTTCGACGAGTCCGTGGTCGACCTCGCGCACCGCGGTCTCCACGAGCCGCGCGAAGAACGGGATGGCGCCGATGGCGAGCGGCACGATCATGGCGGAGGGGCCGATGAAGGTGCCGACGACCCAGGTCGTGAAGGGGATCAACGCGATCAGCAGGATGATGAAGGGCAGGGAGCGGCCGATGTTCACGACGACGCCGACGACCTTGTTCACCACGGTGTTCTGCAGCAGTCCGCCCTTGTCGGTGAGGACGAGCAGGATGCCGAGCGGGAGACCGCCGACGACGGTGACGAGCGTGGACCAGAGCACCATGTAGAGGGTGTCGACGGTGCCCTGCGAGAGCAGCGGCTGCATTTCGGACCAGGTCACTTCGCGACCTCCTCGGTGATCGCGGCGGGGGTCTGGGCGGGGATCTCGGCGGTGGCGGGTCCGCCGTCCACGATCTCGGCCTGGAGGCCCTGCTCGCGCAGGAAGCCGATCGGCACGACGTTCTCCTCGAAGCGGCCGGGCAGTTCGATGCGCATGCGTCCGATCTGCTTGCCCCCGACGGTGTCCATCGCGGCACCGAGGATCGAGATGTCGATGTTGTACGTGCGGGAGAGCTGCGAGATCACCGGGCGTGCGGCGGTCTCGCCGTGGAAGGTGACGTCGACGACGGTGGCCCCGGGGCCGGAGGCGGTGCCGCCGACCGGGAAGAGCTCGTGGGCCAGTTCGGAACCGGGGGTGGCCAGCAGTGCGCCGACGGTGCCGGATTCGACGACCCGGCCCTTCTTCATCAGCGCGGCGGAGTCGCAGACGGTCTTCACGACGTCCATCTCGTGCGTGATGAGCAGGACGGTGAGGCCGAGCTCCTGGTTGAGGTCGCGCAGCAGCTGGAGGATGGAGCGGGTGGTCTCGGGGTCGAGTGCGGAGGTCGCCTCGTCGGAGAGGAGCACCTTCGGATCACCCGCGAGGGCGCGGGCGATGCCGACGCGCTGCTTCTGGCCTCCGGACAGCTGGCCGGGGTAGGACTTCGCCTTGTCGGCGAGGCCGACGAGGTCGAGGAGTTCGAGCGCCTTGCGGGTACGTGCCTGTCCGGAGATGCCGAGGATCTCCAGGGGGAGCTCGACGTTGTCGCGGACGGTGCGCGAGTCCAGCAGGTTGAAGTGCTGGAAGACCATGCCGATGCGGCTGCGTGCCCGGCGGAGCTCCTTGCCGGCGCGACGACCGCGTCCCGCGAGGGCCGTGAGGTCCTGGCCGTCGACCGTCACGGTTCCCGAGGTGGGTCGTTCGAGGAGGTTGACGCAGCGGATGAGGGAGGACTTGCCGGCGCCGCTCTGTCCGATGACGCCGTAGACCTCGCCCTCACGGACGTGCAGGTCCACGCCGTCGAGGGCGGTGACCTCTCGGCCGCGTGACTGGTAGACCTTCGTGAGGCCCGAAGTGGTGATCACAGGGTTTCCGTCACTGTCGAGTGCGCGGCGCGGTGTCCGCCGGGCACGGGGCATTCGTCTGGTGAGACTGTTCTCAGTGTTCGACCGGTGGGAGTCTCGGCACGGCCCGGCTCCGGCGGGTACGCAGGGCGCGGGGCATGCCCGGGCCGGCTCGATCCGCTGGGTGCGGACGGCACGGGCTCGGTCTCGCTTCGGGGCGCGAGGCTCAGGCGGGGGCCCTCAGAAGGCGCGCATTCGACACATACAACGAGCACCGGGCGTCAGGATCGCCTCGGTCGCAGGGCTGCGGTAGCTCGTCGTGGTCATGGCCCAAGTAAAACAGACGTAACGTTCCGGCGAGCCGTGCTGTCCGCATAGCGGACAGCACGGCCTTGTGTGCACCCGGTGCCGCAGCCCTCCGCCTGACCACTCTGACCTGCGGAAACGCGCCCCGGTCCGGCGGCCGTGCCGACGGGGGCGCGAGCATGCTGTGCGCGCCCTGTGGCCAAGGCCACGATTCGTGGGACGCCCGCACGCGCCCGCCTCACGTCCCGGGCCCGCACGCGGCCGCTCCCCCCGTCCGTAATACCCTCGGTCCATGCTCGACGCCCTGACGGTCGCGGTCGCCGTGACCGCGCTCGCCCTCGCCGCCTGGTGCGGATTCGCCGCCTACCGGGACCAGCCCACGAAGGACTGGCACTTCATCGGCATGGCCGTGGTGTCCGTACTGGCTCTGGCGCAGCTGGTCGTGGGGATCGTGCAGCTGGCCCGGGGCGAGCGGCCCGACCAGGGCATGACGATCTTCATCGCCTATCTCATCGGCGCCGCCGCGGCCGTGCCCGCGGCGGGATTCCTGTCGCTGACGGAACGGACCCGCTGGGGTTCGGTGACGGTGGCGGCCGGCGCGGTCGTCCTCGCCGTCCTCGAAGTGCGGCTCTACGACATCTGGGGAAACTGACCATGAGCGACACCGACCGCACCGGGGCCCCCGCCCCGCAGCACGAGACCCCGGACCGGCAGCAGCGGTTCGAGCTCGGGTCCGGCCCCGGCCGGGTACTGGTCTGGTTCTACGGCGTGTTCACCGTGGCCGCCGCGTCCCGCTCGATCGTCGAGATGATCCTGGACTTCGGCAAGGCGCCGCTCGCGTACGTCCTCTCCGCCGTCGCCGCCGTCGTGTACGGCTTCATCACGTACTCGCTGGTGCGGGGCGGGGAGAAGGCGCGGAAGGCGGCGCTGATGTGCTGCGCCGCCGAGCTCGCGGGTGTGCTGGTCGTCGGCACCTGGACGCGGTTGGAGCCGTCCGCCTTCCCCGACAGCACGGTCTGGTCGGAGTTCGGCATGGGCTACCTGTTCATCCCGGTGATCCTGCCGGTCACCGGGATGATCTGGCTGCGCCGCGCGCGTAACGCCTGACTGCGGGCGTCAGCGGGGTGGTTCAGGCGCTGGTGACGTACGCGGGCGCGTCGGCGTCCTTCTCCAGCAGGACGAGGCGGACGCCGTCGCCTCCGGTGGCGTTGCCCACCCGGGCGTAGCCCGCCTTGCGGTAGAGACGCAGGTTCCCCTCGCTGCGCTCCCCCGTGTGAAGGCGGAAGCGGGTGGCCGAACGGCGGGCCGTCAGACCGGACTCGGCGGCACGCAGCAGGCGGGTGCCCAGGCCGTGGTTGCGGAGCCGGGGGTGGACGCAGAGCTTGCCGATCCGGCCGGTGCCGTCCGTGTCGGTGAAGCCGCGCACGGAGCCGACGACCTCGTCGCCGAGGCGCGCCACGAACACCAGGTCCGCGCCCACTTCCTCCCGTACGGAGTCGAGGGACTGGACGAGCGGATCGATCCGGTAGTTGCCGTAGAGCTCCGCCTCGCTCTGGAAGCAGAGGTACTGGAGTCTGAAGATCTGCTCGACGTCCTGTGCTGTCGCCGCCGAGATGGTCACGCTCATGCCCATGTGTGCATGCCTCCCGCTCACCTGCTCCGCCGGTTGTCTACCGCTCCATTCCCCGCGGTTCAGGAGCTACAACCTCCGCCGCGAGCATTCTGCGCAGACATCCAAGGCATCGGGAACGCATCGGACCCAAACTGCCCTGTGACATACCCAACTCCCCTGCGATTTCGCGGTAGGTGGGGTCGTGGGCGGCCAGCATCGCGGCGAGCAGGCGCGGGCATCGTCCGGGGAGCCGTCCCACCGCGGTGCGCAGCGTGCGGCGTTCGTCGGCTCCCACGGCGATCCGTTCGGGACAGCCGGCCCAGTCGCCCGGGGCCTCACCCGCGGTGAAGGCGCGCTCGCGACGCACCCGGCGGCGGGCGACGCGCGCCTCCGCGCGGACGGCGGTGCGGACCCAGCGGACGGGGTCCTCGGGCACCTCGGGGCCGGGCCGGCGCTCCAGCAGCCTGACCCAGACCGCCTGTTCGAGGTCCGCGGCCTCGGTCCCGGCGGCCTGGGCCTCGGCCGCCGCTTCCGCCCGTACCAGGGCGTTCAGGGCCAGGACGACCTCCCCCGCCGCCGCCCCCACGTCCGGGACGGCGGCGGGGGCGGTGGCGGGGGAGGCGCAGGTGGCGGGAGGAGCATGATCGAGAGGAGTCATGCCCCGTCAACGCACGTCGGGCGGGGCCGGTTGCCGCGCTCGGCGAGCTCCACCCGACCGGGGCATGCGGGCCGGGCGGCTGACGCCCCCGGCCCGGACCCGGGCCCCTCAGTCCTTGGCGAAGTCGGCGGCCGCGAGCAGCGCGGTGTCGGGGTTGTCGGAGAAGATCCCGTCGATACCCGCCTCGAAGTACACCCGCAGGGCTCCGAACACGTCGCCGTAGGCGTTCGGGTCCGTGCCGCGCCGGAAGTCCGCGGGCAGGAAGGTGTTCTCGTTGCGCATCGTGTACGGGTGCAGGACGAGGCCCCGCGCGTGCGCGTCCGCGACCAGGGTGGTGGGGGTGGTGAGCCGCCCGGCGCCGTCCCGGGGGATGACCAGGTCCAGCGTGGGGCCGATGCCCTGCGCGAAGCCGGCGATCCACTTGAGCCCGGCGGGCCGGACCAGATCGGCGACCGTGCGGGGGTCGCCGGACTCGACGAAGTCCCAGGGGCGCTCCTTCGGGCCCGACAGCAGGACGACACGGGGCGTGGCCACCAGCTTCGCCAGCCGCTGCATGGAGCTCGGCTCGAAGGACTGGAGGATCAGGGCGGAGTTCGCCCGGTGACGGCCGTAGCGGCGCAGCAGCTTGGCGAGCGGCTCCTCCAGGCCGAGCCCGAGGCCCCTGAAGTAGGTGGGGTGCTTGGTCTCGGCGTAGAGCCAGACGGTCCTGCCACGCCTGCGGCCCTCCTCGTCCGCCCAGCGCAGGACCTCTTCGAACGTCGGGATCGTCCAGCGCCCGTCGTAAACGGTGTTCTCCTGGCGGTTGCCGGGGATCCGTTCCTTGGCGCGGAGCGTCTTCAGCTCGGCGAGGGTGAAGTCCTCGGTGAACCAGCCGGTGAGCGACACCCCGTCGACCCGCTTGGTGGTCTTCCGGCTCGCGAACTCCGGGTGCTCGGCGACGTCCGTGGTGCCGGTGATGTCGTTCTCGTGCCGGCAGACGAGGTGGCCGTCCTTGGTCGGCACCAGGTCCTGCTCGACGATGTGCGCGCCCATGTCCAGGGCCAGCCGGTAGGAGCCGAG
>Ga0164308_10001982_pt1 | contig 10911 bp, 12 predicted proteins | sample Whisoiple_246_MG_FD_109983 | JGI IMG/M metagenome (GOLD analysis project Ga0164308, IMG submission 109983) | Soil microbial communities amended with fresh organic matter from upstate New York, USA - Whitman soil sample_246_MG | ecosystem: Environmental > Terrestrial > Soil > Unclassified >... | reverse complement strand
GCCCTGATCGGCTTTGGGGCATGCGCGGTGCGCCGGCGCCGGTCGGGCGGTCCGCCCGGGCACGTGACGGTTCGGCGGCACGGCGGCTGTGGGAGGTGTCGGAGGACCTGACCGACACACGCTTCCCCTTGGGCACGTCCGCAACCCTCGTCTCGTGAAAGGACCCACCTTCGTGATCCGTCCACCCAAGGACTCGCGTAAAGACCAGCGGAAAAACCCTCGGAAGGCCGATGGACTCGTCGTCGTCTCCGGCGCCTCGTCGGGCATCGGAGCCGCGACAGCCCGTGCTCTCGCCGCGAAGGGATACCACGTCCTCGCCGGGGTACGCACCGACAGCGAGGCGGATGCCGTCCGGGCCGACGGCATCGAACCGGTCACCCTGGACATCACCGTCCCACACCATGTGGAGGCCCTGGCCCGGCGGATCGCCGACGACCCTGAGCGGCGAGCCCTGCGCGTCCTGGTCAACAACGCGGGGATCGAGATCAACGCCCCCGTCGAGGTGCTCCCCCTTGCTCTGTGGCGCGAGCAGTTCGAGGTGAATCTCTTCGGGCACGTCGCCGTCATCCAGAAGCTCCTGCCCTTCCTGCGGCGGAGCCGGGGCAGAATCGTCAATATCAGCTCCGTGGGGGGAGTGGCCGCGTTGCCCGTCTTCGGGGCCTACGCGGGAACCAAGTTCGCCCTTGAAGCGGCCAGCGACTCCCTCCGCCGCGAGGTCTCGGCGCACGGTGTACAGGTGGTCGTTGTCCAGCCCGGCGGCGTCCGTACCGAGATGGCCGCCCGCAGCGGCGACCTCTCTCTCGAACTCGCTGCCGCGATGAGCGCCGAACACCAGCATCTCTACGGTCACCTCATCAACGCGACGGTGGCATCCAACGCAGCCTTCCTCGAACGAGCCCTACCAGCGGCGAAGGCGGGCGCCAAGATCGCCAGGATGGCGACCACGCCCCGTCCGCGCGCCCGGTACACCCTCGGTGCGGACGCCGCCTTCATCATCCCTCTCACACGATTCCTGCCGGCCCGGCTGATGGACGCCATCCTCGCCATGAGCCATCGGCCCCGGAAACCGAAAACCGCACCCGCGCCCGCAGGGAGTCCTTCATGACCTTCTTGGCAACCGCATCGAACTGATCGAGCTGATGGGCCGACCACCTGCGGCGGGCGATATCGCCTGGGCCGTTTCGTTTGGATCATCAGGCTGACCACAGGAAGATGCCTGCGATGTGGAGCCCGGCCGGATAGATCGTGGCGGTCTTCTCGTAGCGGGTGGCAATACCGCGCCATTACTTGAGGCGGTTGATGCGGCGCTCGACAGTGGTCGTTCGCGCGGACGGATCAGCGTCGGTGGGGCGGGGTCTATCTGCGGGGTCTGTTACTGGATGGCGGGCGCAAGTCGGTGGAGTCGATGGCCGCCCGCCTGGGCGAGGACGGGAACCGGCAGACGCTGGCCCAATTCGTGACCTCCAGCCCGTGGGATGCGGCGCATATGCACTAGGAACACCTGCTGTTTCGAAGGTGGGCATTGCCTTGACCAGGTGGGCCTGATCTCCCGCGAGGACGTCGTGACGGTGCTTGCGCTGCCGGACCACGAGCTGTGCGAGGTCCGCCGACCGACCGTAGACGGCACTCCTTGGCTGACGTCGCCTCCGCGGTGACACGCCCATGGGATCGCTGACTCCTTGCGAGCCTGGTGAGAACCAATCTGTTTGAACGGAGCGATAGCGGTCACGCGGTGAATGACCATGATGTCGAGAACAGCAAGGTGTGAGTGAAATGGCTGCTGACGAGAAGACTCAGGCCAAGACCGAGCAGGCCAAGGGCAAGGTCAAGGAAGCTGCCGGTCGCACCGTGGGCAATGAGCGGCTCACTGCCGAGGGGCGTGCCGATCAGGCCAAGGGCGACGCTCGGCAGGCCAAGGAGAAGGTCAAGGACGCCCTGACCGACTGACGTCGCTCAGAACCCGCCCTCGGCCCCGCGACGTCCTCTTCACGCGGGGCCGAGGTGTGTTCCAAAAAGGTACGGAGCCGCCGCACGAGCTTTGCTGTCCCGCAGGGAGAGCGAGCGCGTAGGCCCCGACGGGGTCGAGGTGCAGTTCGACGAGACTTCGAGTTCCTCGCGGAGCGCGGGGACGAGGAGGAAGCCGGGGTGGTCTTCCCTCTGCGGGTGCGGCAGGCGGAGCCGACGGGGACGTCACAGTTCGGGCCGGCGTGAAGTTTGACCGTCAATGCACACAGATGGCCAATTGCGCGATGAGCTTCGCGCGACTTACGTGCTGCGGATTCCCAGCGCCAGCAGGCCGGCGTCGAGATCGCGTGTTCTGGGGAGGTCGTTGAGTTCGACGCCGAGCTGCACCAAGGTCTGTGCGACGCCGGGGCGGATGCCGACGAGGACGGGGTGGGCGCCGAGGAGGCGTGCGACGGAGGCGATTACGGAGAGTCCGCCACCGACGAATGTGTCGACTACCTGCACGCCGGTGATGTCGTCGAGGACACCATGAGCGCCCTTCTCCACGATCTGGGCGGACAGCTCCTCCTGGAGGGAGGCCACCGCTGTCTCGTTCAGGTCCGACGGAAGGGCTACCAGGAGAACACCCCCGATGTTCAGGACTCCGATGTGCTCGCTCATCGAATCTTCCTCTTGCACGTCAGTGCCTACCGCGGCTGCCCGGCCGAACTCGCAGTCAGACCAGGAGAAGCACTGTCATCTCGAAGGCGCTATGCCCCGCGTCGGGCCTGATACTCCCACGTTGGCCCCCCTTCGACTGTCCGCCGCCGGGTCCGGTGTGCTCGCTCGGACGGCCAGGTACAGGAACGGATGGACGACGTCTCCCACACCCTCTGCGTCCACCGGTGCAAGCAACATCTACGTCGCGCTGATCGCCGCCTGACACCAACTGCCCGGCGCACATTCTCAGGACGACGTGCCTGTACGCAGTTGAACCCAACGTCGTCGGGTGTGCCTGGCTCTGCGCCTCGTGGGACCGCGGGCGGAGGAGCTGAGGCAGCGGTTGGGGATCGGGTTGCTCGTCGTCGATGTCGACAAGAGGCAGACTGCGGACGCGCGAGTGTGGACGCCTGCCGGGATCGCCTTGTCTCAGTGCGGAGAAGCGGCTCCCTGGGTCGAAATGACCGGTTCTTGGCCGCGATGACTTACTGGCAGTCACCCCGCGGTGTGCGCTGTCAACCGTGCGCTCGCGGAGGCGATCTGCGCGACGCCCGCAACAGGGACGAGCGGAGCGACATCCTCGCCACGGCCGACGTCAAGAGCGACAGGTTGCCTTCATCTGCGCGGCCGCGTGGTGGGCCTTAGCCCAGCCGCTGGACCAGTCGTCACCCCGGTCCAGGAGCTTCACGCCGATGGTGGGGCCCTTGACCGGAAACGTACCGACGCCGATCCACTGACCTCGCAGACCTGCCTGGTTGACGGTGAAACTGCTGTACTTCGTCGTCCGGTCATTGGCGTCGACCAGCACGTGGTACGTGGAGGGGTGCCCTCCCACGTACAGGGTTGTGTTGCTGTGCGGGATGAACACGGAGATCTGGCAGGTACGCGCTTCGGTGCCCGGCCTCCACCACCACATCACCCTGCTCTCCCCATCCGTGGACGTGGAACCGGACATGGGGACCGCAGCGTAACTGCCGCTGCACCCGTCACCCGTCCAGGCTCCGGTCGTGCGGGTGTACCAGCCCGCTGTGCCGTCGCTGTAGTAATTGACCTGCTTGTAGCCGCCGCCGACCGGGGTGGGGCAACCGTGTCCAACGACCCCCGTGTAGACGACGGCAGAGGCTGCCAGCGCCTTGGGCGCCTGGGGCGGGGTGCCGGAACTCTGAGTTGAAGCCGACTTGTCTGCAGCCGGGGTGGGAGCGGCAGTCGTCCCCGGCTCGCCGGCCACGCCCTTGGCCTTCTTCTCCGCATTATCCTCTCCTGCGAGGAAGCCGGCCTCCTCCCGGCCCCGTCCGGACGCCTCCGCACCGCTGCCCGGTACCGTGGCTCCACCGGCCTTGGGCCCCCCACCGTGCCGAGCGTCAGGTGAGGCCGCCGAGAAGGTCCCGGGCGCCTCTGTGCCGCCACCGCCGAGCACCGTGCCGGGTGACTCGCTCGCACCGGGCCGGCCGCCGTCGCCGACGGCGATCAGGAAGGGCACACTGATGAGCAGGACTCCGGCGATCGCCGCAGCGGCCAGCAGTGCCTTGCCGGGGCGCCCCACCTCCTTGGAGCCAACTGGGCCGTTGAGCTCGGCTGTTGCCGCGGGGCCGTATGCCGCACCCTTTCCCTCGGTGCCGACGGGCACCGTGGCCTGACGCTCCGCTTCGGCAGAGATCAGTGACGTTCCGCTCGACGCGGTCACGGCAGAAACGCCAGTACCTCCGGCGTCCCCGGCTCCTTCGGACCGCGCTGATTCCCCTGGACCCACAGGCTGCCCGGCTTTCGCAGCACTCCGGGCAGCCGTCGCATCCACCCCGAGCCCTTTCGACTGTCCCGGCTCTCCAGGCCTGCCGGCTCCTGCAGCCGCGGTCTCGGCTCCGGTCTCAGCCCTCGGCTCCGTATCGGAGGCGAGTGCAGATCCGGCCGCAGGATCGCGCTTGCCTGGCTCCAGGGAAGGATCGTGGTCCGTTCTGGCGGCGCCATGCCTCTGCGCGGACGGGCTATTCCGTTCGTCCGCAGCCTCTTTGTGCTGGGGCATGATGATGGACTCCTCTGCATGAGAACTCACGGGGGCGGCATCGTGCGCTTACCAGAGGCACGCAGCACGGTCCGCGACAGTATCCGCCCACTGGGATTCCACGGCAGGCGCGGCCGAAACAGCGAGCCGACGCTCTCCCGTCGTCCGGACCCATAGCCGCCCCTCCCCGGCACTGTGGATGATGCCTTCGAGGCCCGCAGACGCCGGACATGACGCAAACCGTATCGTGGGCTTGTCCGGTGATCATGCACTCCGGCCAGGGAAGCACTTGGCAAGTATGAAGGCTTTCCGGGGACTGTACGGCGATGTTCGGCGCGATGAGAAGCCGCCCCACGTCTCGGCGGTACGGCAGCCCTCTCTCTGCGACGCGGGTCAGCGCAGCGATCCGGATTCCGCCGCGGACGATCTCTCCGGTGCTGTGCCCTCAGTGAAGCCGAGTTCCTGGGCCCCAATGACAGACAGCAGTTCCAGTTGCTCGGCTCCTCGGCTTCCGGGCGGCGCGGTGAACCACAGCAGACGCTGGCGTCCGTCCTCGCTGAGCAGGTTGTAGCAGTCGAGTTCGATGACGCCGAGCGCGGGATGGACGATCTTCTTGTGGTCCATGCGGCGCACCGCGACGTCGTGGGTGTCCCAAAGGGCTGCGAACTCCTGGCTGCGTCGGCGTAGCGCGGCAACCATTTTCGTGACCTCCGCGTCCCGGCCGCGCCGGGCGGCCGCTGCCTGGAGGTCGGCCACGAACACCCGGGAGTGGTGCGGGTGGTCCTCGGCCGGGTACCTCTCGCGGGTCTGCGGGTCGGTGAACCAGCAGTACACGAAGCTCGCCGCCGGGCCGCGGTGTGCCGGGGACTTGCCGAGCAGGTGCTGGGCCAGGTCGTTTTCCGCCAGGGTTTCGTGCAAGTCGGTGATGACGCGCGCGGGGGTGTTGGACAACCGGTCCAGCAGTCCGAGAAGCGCAGGCTGCACGTGTGCCGACGGCCCGTGGGCTGACAGGGGGATCGGCCGCTCGGCCAGGCGGAACAGGTGGTCGCGCTCGTCGTCGTTCAGACGTAGGGCTCGGGCGAGGGCGGCCAGGGCCTGGGCCGAGGGCTGCACGCCGTTCTTCGCGCTGCTTCGTTCCAACTCGGTGTAGTAGTCGGCCGACAGCCCTGCCAACTGGGCGACCTCCTCACGGCGTAGCCCGGGGACGCGCCGGCGCGGGCCTTGGGGGAGACCGACCTCGGCGGGTCGGACGCGGTCGCGGCGTGTCCTGAGGAAGGCGCCGAGTTCTGGAAGGTTCACCCGTTCATGGTCTCTCGCGCGCCAGGCCGTAGCCAGGGGGTGGCATCCCCTGGGTAGACGCAGCCCTGGCTAGGGGGGAGGACCCGGCCCATTGTCAAGGACGCAGCAGGGCGACGGCGAGACCGCGGCCCGATCCGCATTCACCACAGGAGTCAGTAATGCCCCTTCCCGCCACCCTCGACGGGATCACCGCCCCGGCTCAGCTCTCCGCCTCACCTCGTGTCGCGATCGTCACCGGCGGCTCACGAGGCATCGGTCGCCAGGCCGTCAGGGGGCTGGCTGCCGACGGGTACGCCGTCGTGGTCGGCTATGCCGGCAACCAGGACGAGGCCGAAGCCGCAGTAAAGGAAGCCGTCAACAGCGGTGCCCGGGCGATCGCGGTACGCGCCGACGTAGCCGACGAACACGCTGTCGCAGCTCTGTTCGAGGCGGCCGAAGCAGAGTTCGGCGGTATCGACGTCGTCGTGCACGCGGCCGGGCGGGCACACATGGCGCCGATCGCCGAGATGGACCTGGCCGTTCTGGACGACCTCCACCGCACCAACATCCGCGGCACCTTTGTCGTTGTCCAGCAGGCCGCCCGTCGGGTGCGCCCCGGCGGTGCGATCGTGACGTTCTCCACGTCTGTGGTGGCGCTGGCCTTCCCGAACTACGGCGCGTACTCCGCAAGCAAAGGTGCGGTCGAGGCGCTGACACTGATCCTGGCCCGGGAACTGCGGGGCCGGGACGTCACCGCCAACGCCGTCGCGCCCGGCCCCACGGCCACCGACCTCTTCCTGGACGGCAAGGACGAGGAGACCATCGCCCGCTTGGCCGCCCAGCCCCCGCTCGGGCGACTGGGTACCCCGTCCGACATCGCCGAGGTCGTCGCGTTCCTGGCCTCCCCGGCCGGTCACTGGATCAACGGACAGGTTGTCCGTGCCAACGGCGGAATCATCTGACCCCCCGCAGCCACTCCATCGATCAACGAAAGAACCTGTCATGAGGAACGACGACGCCGAAAGGCCATTCCGGTCATCGGAGCCTCCAGCGGTACCAGGGGGTCCGAACCTGCTCTGGCCGCCTCCGATCACACCGTGCACGCGAGGATCGCCAGACCACGACCCGTCACGCGGCCGCTGTGGCCGCCTTGACCCACTACGGACCGACCACCACGTCGACGTGCACGCCGTCGAGCTGGACATCACCTCTGAGGACCCCGCCGACGCCGCGCCTCCGATGGGCAATCCGGGCAAACGTCTGGCCGCGCTCATTCCTTCGGACGCCGAAGTGACCGGGATCGCCAAAGCCGTGGCGAGCCTGGTTTCGATGGCGGATGACACTCGGTCTCAGCGCACCCACACAAACCCAAGCCGAGACGGTAGCGAAACCGTCTCCGCGGTCGTCGAGCGCCTTCTTGTCGACTGCTTCCGCCGCATCGGACCGAACAGCCTGCTCGCCGCAGGCAGCTCCCTGTAACGCCTCCTGAGAAAAGGAACAACCCGCCATGCCTTTCGCGAACTTCAAGGTCCCCGAGAAGACCCTCACCCCCAAGCAGAAGGAGCAGATCGTCACCCGCACCACCGAGCTGTACGTCGAGATCTACGGCGAACGCGCCCGTGACAACACCATGATTCTGGTCGAAGAGGTCACCGACGGCGGCTGGGGCATCTCCGGCAACGTGCTGACCCTTGCCATGCTCGGCGAGGCGACACCGACCCACACCAGCGACGCCTGACCGCACCCACGACCGTCAGTCGGCCAAGACAGCACCGTGAAACCGAGGGCCGCCGGTCGCACTCGGCGACCCTCGGCTGTGCACACCTGCGCTGACCGACCTGTCTTCGCGGCTGGTGCCTGCGCAGGGGCACCAGGGGGAGCGTCCGCTGCGCCGGATTTCGTGTCGTTCTTCCAACGGCAACGGCGTCAGGAAGCAGTCTCCTCGCGGCAGCCGGTGAGCGGGCCGTGGGCGCGTTCTCGATCGATGGCAGGGCGCCGAGGCGACCGGTGTTGACGGCCGGTAGGCAGCAGGACGTGATGAATGCGCGCGCTTCCCCCTTCCCCGATATCGGTAACGCAGCCTGCCGTGTGCGTGGGCGAACTCGTTGATCGTGCCCTCGACTCCGGAGCGGACCGAGTGGCGGGTCCTCCGCTTGGGTGTCGGTTGCTCGGCGCGTGGTCACCAGCCAGTGTCAGATACCTCAGGTGATCAGGCCGGCACTGATCAACCAGATGTGCTCGCATGTCTCCGATGCCTTCTGAAGGTTCTCGCGGGATTCCTGTGAGGCGTGGTAAAAGGTCCGCTCGATCATCCAGCACAGGGCACGTGCCATTGCCGAGGCTTGGTCTGGTCGGGTGCCGGCCTGAATCCCGGCCCGTTCCAGGACGCTGGTGATGGCCTCGACGAACAGATCAGCGGTGTGCTTCCACAGCTCGCCGATCTCCGGCACCGTGAGCGACAGGTCGATCGCCGTGCGCATGACCAGGCCGTGCTCGTTCCACAGCTCGACCGTGCGCTGCATGGCCGCCGCGATGGCCTGGCGTGGCTCATCCGTCTGCGCGGTGGCCCGGGACCGCTCCCACAGATGCTCCACGGTCCGGGCTACGAGTGCCGTGACCACTTCCTGCTTGGAGCCGAAGTAGAAGTACAGGGCACCACGTGTGATGCCGGCGCCCTGGGCCACGTCACCGACGGTCATGGCGTCGTAGCCCTTTTGCGCCAGCAAGGCCTCGCAGGTGTCGAGGATGGCCCGCTCCCGGACGTCCCCCTTGCGCTCGGTGGTACGACGACCGCGCGCGGAGGGCTGGCCAGGCATCACAACTGAGCGCCCTCGGCGAAGTCGGTCGTACGCGAGAGCGCCTCCCACGCCCGGATGTCCTCGTCCACGGCCGTGCGCGCGGCGGTGACCAGTCGCAGGGCGTCGGAGCCCAGGACGAGATGGGCCGGCGGGCGCTCGAGCGAAGCAATGTGCACGAGAGCGTCTCCGGCCTTGGCCGGATTGCCCAGCTGGTTGCCGCTGGCCTTCTGCCGCGCTTCGCGGATGGGGGAGAACAGATCGTCGTAGTCGTCGACGGTCCGCGCGGCGCGTGTCATGGACCGCCCGGCCCAGTCGGTGCGGAAGGAGCCGGGCTCGACCGCTGTCACGTGGATGCCGAACTGCGCGACTTCCTTGCCCAGCGCCTCGAGGATGCCTTCCAGGGCGAACTTGCTGCCACAGTAGGCGGACATGCCGGGCACAGCCATGAGCCCGCCCATGGAAGTGACGGCCATCAGATGTCCGCGGCGGCGTGCGCGCATATGGGGGAGCGCTGCTTGCAGGGTGGCCACGGCCCCGAACACGTTGACCTCGAACTGCCGCCGCACCTCGGCCAGAGGTGTTTCCTCGAAGGTTCCTTCCAGGCCGTAGCCGGCGTTGGCGACGACTACATCCAGGCAACCGACGCTGCGCTCGACCTCCGCGACCACGCCTGAGACGGCATCGCCGTCCGTCACGTCCAAGATGCGGCCGTGAGCATGCCCGGGCCTGAGTTCCTCGAAGGCCCGCAAATCTTTCTCGGAGCGGACGGTGCCGACCACGGTGTGCCCGGCAGCCAGGGCGGCTTGCGCGAAAGCGCGCCCCAGGCCCGTGCTCACGCCGGTGATGAGCCAGTTCTGCTTCTGCACTGTTCCTCCAGCAAGTCTTGTGGAGCCTGACCGCCCCATCCTGCGAAAAGTCTACACAGTGTCGATTTTTATCGTTACTGCGTCGATTGAGGAGAGGTTCGCAGGAGGGGATGTCCCCAAGCTCAGTCATGTGCCGCGCACCGCCTGGATCGGCGTCGTCAAGGTCAGCACTCAGGCTGTCAACCGGGTCTGCGACGGATAAGGTCTGATCCTCCGCACAGGGGGTGACTTGAAGTGGCTCTTTGGAGTGACGAAGGTCGGTACGGGGATTCATGACCGACTCGCCGTTGGGACGGTCAGGTTGCGGGAGCGAGTGCGGTGATGGCGTCGACAAGGGTCGGCCGGGGCTTCCAGCGGGATCAGGTGACCGGTTGCCGGTCGGTCCGCGATGGTGTGGAGCCTGCTGCGACAGCGAATCTCCGACTCAGGTCAGTAGCTGTAGTGTCCCCACCGGCTGTTCAGGGCGTCGTACGTGTATCGCGGCAGGCCCTTGATGGCGCTGGTGCGGAACGGGCGGCCGCAGTCGTCGATGCGGACGGTGCCGATGCGGCCCTGGGAGGACCAGTGGTACCAGAGGCAGTCGCACGTGCAGGTGCCAGCGGTGACCAGCAGCACTTCGGGGTCCCTCGCGGAGACTCGGTAGGGCATGGGCACGGCCGGGATCGGTGTGGGGCGGCCTTCGGCGGTCCTCGGTCAGACTCCGGAGAGCCGGTTTGAGAGGTCGAGGGCGCCGGTCGGCGCGCCGGGCCTCTGTGTGGCGACGACGTTTTGGTCGGTCAGGTCGGCCGACCAGGTGGCCACGACCATCCCGGCCTCCGCGATCAGGGCCTCGGTGCGGCGCCGGTAGCTGCACGCTTCACACCGCACGGCCGTCTGCTTCAGCCCGCAGTCCTCGCAGGACAGCGTCTGACGAGCCGTGTCAGCGGCGGCTGCGGCCGTACGCTCGCGCTTCGCCTGCTCCTGGTCAGCCGCACGGGCCTCATCGCGCCGGGGCTGCTGCGGGCGAGTCTCCTCTTGGCGCGCCGCGGACACTTCGGCTTCGCGAGCAGTCTGCTCACGCAGTTGCTCCTCGATGAGGGGACGGCGCTTCGCGTCGCTCAGGCCGGGCAGATCCAGGTCGATCTGCGCAGCGGTCTTCGCCCGTCGGGCTCGTCGGATGTACACCACGGTGCTGCAGTTCTCGCACTCGCCGCCAGTGTCCAGCCGGGTGCCGTCGATCGCGGTTCACCTCCGCTCGAGCGGTGAACCGTGGGAGTACCGGGCAGCCCTCGACGTGGATCGGCAACGCCATGTCAGGGGCCCGGCT
>Ga0164308_10001980_pt1 | contig 10913 bp, 10 predicted proteins | sample Whisoiple_246_MG_FD_109983 | JGI IMG/M metagenome (GOLD analysis project Ga0164308, IMG submission 109983) | Soil microbial communities amended with fresh organic matter from upstate New York, USA - Whitman soil sample_246_MG | ecosystem: Environmental > Terrestrial > Soil > Unclassified >... | reverse complement strand
TCGTCCTCATTCCGCGCCACCCACTGGCAGCCGGGCACCACATCGCCACACCTGAACTGCTTCACGAGACCCTCCTGGCGGTCTTAGTCGCTGCGGAGTCTAGCCGCGGGCAACTCCCACCCAGCAGCGGCGGCACCCACGGCCGGATCCGTGCGGACGCGCCTAGAATGGCGTATGTGCCGGATCCTGGCCTACCTCGGTGAGCCGCTTCCCGCGCAGCACCTGCTGTTCGACAGCGACAACAGCCTCGTCCGGCAGTCGTACAGCCCGCGGATGATGAACACGTTCCTCAACCTCGCGGGGTTCGGCATGAAGGCATGGGACCCGACGTCGCTCAGGCCCGAGGACCCGTTCAGCTATCGCGCGACCACCCTGCCGTCGTTCGACCGCAACCTCGGCTTCCTCTCGTCCAAGCTGGCGCCGACCTGCCTGGTCGCCCACGTACGCGGCGTCACCTACTCCGATGAGGCCGTCGTTGCCGACACGAACCTGCATCCGTTCCAGTTCGCCGGCGCACGCGTTGCACTCACGCACAACGGGCACCTGCGCCAGTTCCCGCGCATGCGCTACGCGCTGGTCGAGCACGTGCGCCCCGAACTCGCGCAGCGCATCGAGGGTACCACCGACTCCGAGTGGATCTACGCGCTGGTCATGTCGCAGCTCGACGATCCCTACGGGGTCCCGGAGACGCGCGAGCTCGCGGACGCCACCGCACAAGCGCTCCGGATTCTGCGGAGCGTCCGCGCGGCCAACGGCATCGACACGTCGTCGCCTGTCAACCTGTGCCTCAGCACCGGCCGCGCCCTTGTCGCCACCCGCTTCTCGTTCGATTACGGCTGGTACCCGCCGGAGGACGAGATGCTCGAGACCGACCTCCCATTCGTAAGCCTCTGGTATGCGATCGGCGGCGAATACGCGCAGCACAACGGCGGCTGGCAGATGACGGCCGGCGATCCGCCGCGCTCGGTGATCATCGCATCCGAGCCGCTCACCATCGATCATTCGAGCTGGCTGGAGGTTCCGGAGTACTCAATGCTGACCGCCGAACTCACCCCCTCCGGCCTCGCGTTCGAGACACGCGACCTGGATGTCTGACGGCACGACCGCCGGCTTCCTCTCCACCGTTCCACTGCTCGAGGGCCGGAACGAGTCGGACATCGCTGATCTGGCGCGTGTGCTGCGCCGTCGCACCGTTCCGGCCGGTGAGACCCTCTGGCACCAGGGCGAGGAGGCACGGGAGCTGCTGCTCATCGTCGAAGGAGCCGTCGCGGCGTCGCTGCACGCGCCCGGAGGCCGGGTCATGGAGATCGGCCGGGCGGGTCCTGGGGAGATGGTCGGCGAGATCGCGCTGCTCGACGGTGGAGGGCACACGATGAGCGTGCAGGCGACCGAGCCGGCAACGGTGCTCGCGCTCGGTAAGGCAGATTTCGCGGCGTTGCTGGCCCGCCAGGATCCGGCGACCTTCAGCCTGAAACGTCGCCTCGCCGCGCTGTTCACCGCACGTCACCGCGAGCAGCTCCGGCACCTTGCCGGCTCGCTTGGCGGCGACGAGGCAGACCTTCCAGGCGAGGATGCGGCCCGGACGTTTGCCGAGCTCGAGTACTGCGGTCCGCCCGACAGCAGATACCTGCGTCGTATGGCGACTTTCCACGACTTCGACCCCGCTGCGCTCTGGGGCTTCCTGACCTCGGGGCGCTACGCGCGGTGCCCGCCGGGACGCACGCTCCTGGCCGAAGGGGCGCCGTCGACAGCCTGCTACCTCACGATCAACGGCGCGGTTGAGAAGGTGCTGATTCGCCGGGACGGGCGCATCCGCGTCGGGTTGGCCGGACCCGGCAAGGCGTTCGGCTACGAGCCCCTGATCGATGGCCTACCTTCGCCGGTCACGGCGATCACGCGGGAGCGGTCGCTGCTGCTGGTCCTGCCACGCGGACCGTTCGAACAGCTGTTCCACCGGGAGGATGCCATCTCCCGCGTCTTTCTGGATGTGATCCAGCGCGACCTGGTGGCCACGCTGCGCCAGAGCCTGCGCCCGCACGCCCGTTTGGCGGCAAGCGTCTAACGGCCGCCTGGATCCGCCGCCCACTAGGAGATGCGGTGTGCGAGCTGGGTGCGTGACTTCACGTCGAGCTTGCGAAATGCCTTGCGCAGGTGGTACTCGACGGTGCTCTGGGTGATGAACAGCCGGGCGGCGATCTCGCGGTTCGTGGTCCCGCTCGCAGCGAGGCGGGCGATCTGCTCCTCCTGCGGGGTCAGCTGATCGAGCGTATCCACCGTGCGCTTGCGGGCACGTTCGCCGGTGGCCAGCAGCTCCCGTTCGGCCCGGCCCGCGAATGCTTCGGTGCCCATGCCGCTGAACATCTCAAGGGCGGTGCGCAGATGCTCTCGGGCGTCGAGGCGTCGGCGTTCGCGTCGCAGCCACTCCCCGAACAGCAGGTGGGTGCGGGCGAGCTCGAACCGCACACGGGTACGGGCGAGGTGCGTGATCGATTCGCTGTACCAGCTCTCGGCGGTCTCGTCCTCACTCAGCAACGCGCGCACGCGCGCCTCGATTCCGGATGCCCACTCTGACGTGAGCACGCCGGTGCGCTCGGAGAGCCAATCCAGCACGGACTCGAGCAGCGCTCGGTCAGCGGTGCGCGATGCGGCCTCGGCCAGCTCGGGCAGCAGCAGCGAGCCGTATCCGACCGGGTCCGGCCGAAACGCTTCCCAGGCGGCATCGCGCGCTGCGTCGTGACGGCCGAGTCCGTTGGAGAGCACGGATCTCGCGTAGTTGTGGGATGTCCATCGCCGGGCGGCCGCCTCCTCCGAGGTGGCCTCGATCAGCCGGGACGCTTCCGGCTCGCGGCCGCGCCAGGCGGCGAGGATCATGGGGGCGTTCACCAGCGCCGGGTTTCCGGTGGCCTCGGCGATCGAGCGGCTCTCGTCGATCGTGAGGGTGGCCGCCGTCAGGTCGCCGGCGAGCATGTGGCTCCTGGCCAGGAAGCTGAGCGCGAACTGCAGGTGCACCAGCGCTCCGGCGTCGCGGGCGTCCTGCACCTGGCGTTCGGCGAGGCGATGCAGGGCCTCGTCATCCCACAGCTCGAGGGCGACGATGTTGCCGTTGCGGCTGGTGGAGACCGAAAGTCCCCGGCTGACATCCTCGTCGGAGTCATCCATCGCCAGCAGGAGCTCGAGCGACCGAACGAGGGTCGGTGCCGCGGCCGTGTACCCCTCGGTCAGGCGGATCGCGAACGCGTCGAGCAGCACGTCCATCGTCCGGGGTCGGGCGGTGCCGGTTGGCGCCGCCCGCGCGGCCTCGGCGACCGCCTGCGCGCCGCCGACGACCTCAACGTCGCTTGACATGGCGCCGGCGAGCGCCTCGAGGTACGTCTCGCGGGCTCGTTCGGGGTCGAGTGGCTCGAGGCGTCTCGCCGCACTCAGAAACAGGCGACCGGCGTCGCCGCCGCGACGCTGCTCAAGGGCGATCCGGCCCCGCAGGAGGTCGGCACGGGCCCGCCCCAGCTCATCGAGCAGCCCGTCCTCGACGCCCGCCAAAAGCCCGAGCGCAGCCTCCAGAGCGCCGGCATCGCGCTTGGCGCCGGCGGCCGCGAGCAGGCGCTGCGCACGCGGCGCGGGGTCGGGTGTGAGCGCGGCCGCCCGCTCGAGGAACGCGGCGACGGCTGCCAACCCGCCCCGTGCCTGCGCCCGCCCGGCCGAACGCTCGAGCTCTTCGGCGAGCTCCTCGTCGGGCATCGATGCCGCCTGCGCCCGGTGCCAGGCACGTCGATCCGGATCGATCTTCGGATCGGTCGCGTCAGCCAGAGCGCGGTGGGCGGCGCGGCGCTCCCCCGGTTCGGCTGCCCGATAGATGGCCGAGCGGACCAGTGGATGGCGGAAGACCACCCGGACGCCGAGCTCCAGCAGGTCTTCCGCTTCGACGGTCTCCGCGATCGACTCGGGGATCTCGAGCTCGCGGGCGGCTCGCCATACCGCCGCCGGGTCGCCGGTCGGGTCGGCCGCCGCTATCAGCAACAGGCGGCGTGCATCATCCGGAAGCCTGGCCAGACGCCGCGTGAAGCTCTCCTCGATGCTCGCGGACAACGGCGCCGCCGCGGGCAGCCCGAACCCACCCGCCAGCTCGATCGGCGTCAGCCCACGAGGCAGCTCCAACAGGGCCAGCGGGTTGCCGTGCGTCTCGAGAACGACCCGATCGAGCACGTCCTCATCCAGGCGAGCGGGCAGGACGGACTCCAGCAGCGTCCGCGCATCGCGATGGCCGAGGGGCTCAACGCGAAGCTCCGGCAGTCCCGCGAGCGCGTCCCCCACCTCACGAGCCGTGAACACGAACGCGATGTTCTCCGCCAGCAGGCGGCGGGCCACGAACGCGAGCGCGCGCGCCGACGCGCGATCGAGCCACTGGGAGTCATCGACGACGCATAGCAGCGGCCGCTGCTCCGATGCCTCGGACAGCAGGCCGAGGGCGGCCAGCCCGACCAGGAACGGATTCGGAGCCTGCCCGGCGCTCAGCCCGAAGGCGACGTTGAGCGCATCGCGCTGGGGAGCTGGTAGACGCTCCGATCGGTCGAGGATCGGCGCGCACAGCTGTTGCAGCGCCGCGAAAGGGAGCTCCATCTCCCCCTCGACCCCGACGGCCCGCAGCACCCGCAGCTGCCGCCCCTCCTCGACCATCCAGTCGAGCAGCGCGGTCTTGCCGACGCCCGGCTCTCCGTGCACCACCAGCACTCCGCCCTCGCCGCGGCGCGCACCGTCGAGCAGGCCGGCCAGCACCGCACGTTCACGCTGCCGGCCGAGCAGTTGGGCTCCCGGGGGCTGCGTGCGCGTCGGAATGTGTGACGGCGAACCCATCTACGGCGACCGGCGTGACTCTAGATGATTGATCGATATCTCTCGCGAGCCTGGCCGCTGCATTCGGTCTGGATTATCGGTGGTTGGGGTGGCTACGGCTGCGAACCGTCGCCTCGCTGCGTCCTCGGTCGCGCCAATACGACCCGGTATTGACGCTCCCTGCGTCCTTGCGACACTCGGTTCTCGCCGTCCAGGACATCACGGAGATACCGATCAACCATCTAGACGATGCCCCCGGCAGCGAGACACTCAGGTCGCGGACCAGGGAATTCAAGGATTCGACCGCCGGTTCGACGCGGCACGATCGTGTCCGTCAGCAACGCGGCCCGGCGCCGCACAAAGGAGGAGACGATGAACAGGGATCTCGGAGTCTGGACGTACGAGGACTGCGCACTGGTGCTGATCGACTACCAGAACGAGATGTTCGAGGTGATCCGCTCGGAGACACCGGCGGACCTGGTCGAGCTGAATGTGCGGCTGCTGGCAAAGACCGCCAAGGCGCTCGACATGCCGATCGTGCTGTCGACCGTGGGAGTCGGATACGGGTTCAACGGCCCGACGCTTCCGTCGATCCTCTCCGAGCTGGACGGCATCGAGCCGATCGACCGCACCTCCATGAACGCGTTCGAGGACGACGCCTTCCGCGAGGCGGTGAAGGCGACGGGACGCAAGCGCCTGATCATCGGCGGCCTCCACACCGAGATCTGCCTCACGTTCGCGACCACCCAGGCGCTGAAGGACGGGTACGAACCGATGATCGTCACGGACGCCGTCGGTGGCAGGTCCCAGGTCGCGCACCGCACCGGCATCGAGCGGCTGTCGCACGCCGGCGCCACGCCGACCACGGCACTCGCCGTCAACACCGAGCTGTTCCGCGACTGGGCGACGCCGGCAGCCGGCCCCGCCCGCGACGTGATCTACTGGTACTTCCGCGAGGCCCCGAAGGTGACGACCGCCGTCGGCGTCGCCGACGCCGAGAAGCAGGCCGCGTCGGCGGCACTCCAGGGGGCGACGTGATGCCAGGTCGCCTGGCCGACAAGGTCTGCATCATCACCGGCACCGGCGGCAGCATGGGACGTGCCACCGCCCTCCTGTTCGCTCGGGAGGGCGGGCTGGTGGTCGGCTGCGACGTTGCGACCGAGTCTGCTGAGGAGACGCTCGAGATGGTACGGGCTGCAGGCGGCGAGATGGTGTCCCTGCAGCCGTGCCGCCTCAGCGATCCTGCCGATTGCGCGAAGCTCGTCGAGCTGGCGGTGAACGAGTTCGGCAGGATCGACGTGCTGTTCAACCTGGCCGCTCGCTCGCATTTCCACCGGCTCGACGACTTCACCGACGAGGAGTGGGAGGCCGCGCAAAAGGACGAGGTCGACCTGGTGTTCTACCTCACGCGGGCCGCCTGGCCGCGTCTCAAGGCCAGCCACGGGGTTGTCGTGAACATGGCCTCACTGAACGGATCGCTCAGCTTCAAGCTGCTGCCGTCGCTCGCCCACACGACGAACAAGGCGGCGATCATCGGGATGACGCGGCAGCTTGCGATGGAGGGAAGCGAGCACGGGATTCGCGTCAACTCGATCTCGCCGGGCTTCATCGAAAGCAACGCCACCCGCGCGGAGCTGGAGGACGAGGGCTTCGGTCACGAGATGCGTGCCAGGACGCTGCTGGGCCGATTCGGCCAGCCCGAGGACGTGGCGAACGTCGCGCTGTTTCTCGCCTGCGACGAGAGCGCATACGTCACGGGCATCGACCTGATCGTCGACGGCGGCATGAAGGTCTGGTGACCGCCAGGTGAGCACGCAGCGATCACCGCAACCGACCGGCAACGTCCGGGTGCTGCCGGCTGCTCACACCTCGCCGCACCGATCCGGCTTCTGGGCCGCCGCGTTCGCCTTCCTGATCGTCATGGCGTTCGCCACGCTGCCAAGTCCCCTCTACGGGCTCTACCGGGTGCGGGACAACCTGTCGGTGATCACGGTGACGGTGATCTACGCGATCTTCGCGGCCGGCACGATCGCCACGCTGCTGTCCGTGCGATTCATCGCCGCCCGCCTCGGACAGCGAGGCATCATGCTCGGCGCGGTGGCAACGATGATCGCCGGCGCGGTGGTGCTCGCGGCGTGGAAGGCACTGCCGGGGCTGCTGATCGGACGCCTGATCACCGGCGTGGCCGTGGGGCTGGCAGCCGGGACCGCGATCACCTACTTGATCGAGCTGCGTGTCCGGGAGGACCCGAACGCCTCGGTCATCCGCGCCCGGAACATCGGCACCGCCGTGAACGTCGGCGCATTGGGCATCGGCCCGCTGATCGCCGGCTGTCTGGCGGAATGGGCCAGGCTGCCGCTGACCCTGCCCTACCTGCTCTGGGTGGCGCTGGGAGCGATCGCGCTGGTCGGCCTGGCCGCCGCCCCCGAGACCGCCAGCCCGGTCAGGCAGGTGCCGGCCGGGAACCAGGCACGCAGCTCGTCAAGGTCGGTCGGGCTGCTGGTTCCCGCAGCGCTGGCGACGCTCACAGCCTTCTCGGCGAACGGGCTGTTCGCCGGGCTTTCCGGTCTGTTTCTGGCCACCACCTTCGGGCGGCCGTCCCACGCACTCGCCGGCGCGACGCTGTTCCTGGTGTTCACGGCGGGTGTGGCGTCTCAGCTGGCGACAGACCGGCTGCCGGCGGCTCGCGTATTCGTGGTCGGCTCGGTCTCGATGCTGACCGGTCTCGCCCTGCTCGTGACGTCCGTGCGGCTCGCGACGCCGAGCCTCGCGCTGTTTCTGCTGAGCGGCGTGCTGATCGGCGGCGGCGCGGGCGCCGTCTTCAAGGGGACGACCGGTCTCGTGCTGGGAGCAACGGCTCCCGAGAACCGCCTGGCGATGACGTCGAACCTGCTGATCGCGCTCTTCGTCGGGCTCTCGATTCCGGTGATCGGTGCCGGCGTGGCACTCGACCGCGGCGCCAGCCCACCGAACACGGTGCTCGGCTTCGCCATCATCGTCGGGCTGGGCGTCACAGGCGCCGGGGCGCTGCTGGCACGCGCGTTGAGAAGCGCCCAATCCACCGTACGCATCGATTCTGAAGGAGCGACCTAGATGGCCAGTGCCCCCGTCCGCGATCAGCTCGGTGACCACCTGATCACGCCGCAGAACGCGGCGCTCGTGGTGATCGACTACCAGCCTTCGCAGTTCGCGACGGTCCGCTCGATGGACGCGGACCTGCTCCGCAAGAACGTCGTCTCGACCGTCAGGGCGGCCAAGGCATTCGGGCTGCCGATCGTCCACTCGACCGTCAACGTGGCATCCGGCCAGCAGCAGCCAACCGTTCCCGAGCTGGCCGAGCTGCTCGAGGACAACCCCCCGATCGACCGCACGGGCGTCAACTCGTGGGAGGACGTCGACTTCGTGGCCGCCGTGCACGCCACCGGCCGCCGCAAGCTGATCTTCTGTGCGCTCTGGACGGAGGTCTGCATGGCCTTCGCGGCCCTGGACGCGCTGCGCGAGGGCTACGAGGTCTATCCGGTCGTCGACGCGATCGGCGGCACATCGCTGGAGGCCCACCGCACGGGTGTCGAGCGCGTCGTTCAGGCAGGCGGTGTGCCGATCGGATGGGTCTCTCTCGCATGCGAGCTGCAGCGTGACTGGAACCGCCTGGAGACGGTGCCGCAGATCGTCGAGATCGTGTTGACCGACAGGTTGCTGAAGGAATGACCGTCAATCCCGAAGCAGACAGGAGCGTCGGGATCATCGGCGCAGGCCGGATCGGCCAGGCGATGGCACGGATCGCGCGCCGGGCCGGGCGGCAGGTCGTGATCGCCAACAGCCGCGGGCCGGAGTCGCTGACCTCGGTCGTCGACGCGCTGGGCGAGGGCGTGTCGGCCGGAACGGTCAGCGACGCCTCGGCTGCGGACATCGTCGTACTCGCCGTGCCGTGGCCGCGGGTCCCCCAGGCCGTCGAGGGCCTTCGATGGGACGGGCGGATCGTGATCGATCCCACCAACGACTTCGACCCCAGCGACCTTGACGGGCGCACATCGAGCGAGGTGGTTGCCGACCTGGTAGCCCCGGCGCGGGTGGTAAAGGGCGCGAACACGCTCGGGGCCGGCGTACTCGGCTCCGAACCGCACGAGGCCGGTGGCCAGCGCGTGATCTTCGTTTCGGGCGACGACGGCGATGCCAAGTCCGAGGTCGCTGCGCTGTTCGAGGAATCCGGGTTCTTCGTCGTTGACCTCGGCGGGCTGCGCGAGGGCGCCCGCATGCAGCAGGTTCGCGCCCCGCTGGCCGGCCACAACCTGATCCGTCTCCCATGAATCCCACACCCTCAAAGGAGCAGCAACGATGAGCACCACCGACACCCATGTCCTCCCCGCCGGCACATGGCGGGTCGACCGGATCCACTCCAGCGTCGGGTTCGCGGTCGACTATATGGCCGGCGCATTCCACGGAACCTTCAGCGAGTTTGACGCCGCCCTCAGCGACGGCGTCCTGAGCGGCTCGGCGAAGGTCGCCTCCGTCCATGTCCAGGACGAGAACCTCGCCGGGCACCTGCAGAGCCCCGACTTCTTCGACGCCGAGCGGCACCCGGACCTGACCTTCACGTCCAGCTCGATCAACCGCGCCGGCGATCGCGTCACGATCGACGGCGACCTCACGATCAAGGGCCACACCGAGACGGTCGAGCTCACCGGCGAGATCTCGAATCCGATCGCCGACCCCTACGGCGGCGAGCGCTTCGGGCTGACGCTCGAGACCGTGATCGACCGCGGCACATTCGGCGTCAGCTGGAACAACCCGCTGCCCAGCGGCGAGCCGGCCCTCTCAAACACAGTGACGCTCAAGGTCGAGCTGCAGCTCTCAAAGCAGCAATAGAGAGAACCGTTCCGGTGGGCTACCGCGCGCTCAGCTTGCGCATCGCCGCCTCGGGCAGCACGGTGTGCAATGCCGCGACGTTCTCCTCCAGGTGCCTCACGGTCGAGGTGCCTGGGATCGGCACGATGTTGGGAGCACGCTGGAGCAACCACGCAAGCGCGACCTGCGCGGGTGACGCGTTCACCACATTGCCCCATGTGATCAGGCGCCGTGTCTGCTCGGCGCTACCCGTTCGCAGCGGGAGCCACGGCAGGTAGGCGATGCCGTGTCGGGTCGTGTAGTCGACGGTCTCGCTGTCGGCCTGGTCGGCCACGCTGTAGGAGTTCGACACCGATGCGATCTCGGTCGTGGTGAGGGCGTATTCGAGCTGTGCCAGCCCGACGTTCGACAGGCCGATGTGATGCAGCTTGCCCTCCTCTCGCATCTCGATCATGGCGGCCACGGCGCGCCGAAACGGCTCGCTCACCGACCGATCGCTGCTCCACCGCAGATGGACGATCGAGATCGCGTCGGCCCCGAGCAGACGCAGGTCGCGCTCCATCCCAGCGCGCAGCCGCTCGGGTGTGTGGGCGGACACCAGGCGACCGCGGTCGTCGTACTCCCAGCCGAGCTTGGTCGCGATCACGAGGTCGTCCGGGTAGGAGCGGGTCGCCTCCGCGAGCAGCTGGCTGGGGATGTCAGGCCCGTAGTACCAGGCCGTATCGAATACCCGCACTCCGAGCTCGAGCGCCTGCCGCAGCACACGGCGAGCCTCGGCCGGGTCTGCTGGAGGCCCGAACACGCCCGGCCCCGTCAAGCGCATCGTCCCGTAGCCAATCCGCGGCACGCGTGTGCCGACCAGTTCGAGAAGACCGCTGAGAGGAACGACCACGCCGGAATCCATACCAATGTATTCAATCATATGCTTGAAAAGATTGCAAAAGCCACGCGCCGAGTAAGCTGAGGTGGTGGCCGTTCCCGCCAGTCCGAGGTTGTCCGAGTCGCAGTTGGCGACGCTTGGCCAGATCGGAGAGGAGCGAACTGCGGACGTTGGCGACGTGCTGTTCCGCGTCGGCGACCATAGCTACCCCTTCATCGCGATCGTCGAGGGCGAGGTGGCGATCCTGGATGCGTCCGGCACCGAGGTCATCCGCCATGGCGCGTCGGGATTCGCCGGGGAGATGAACCTGCTGTCCGGGCAGACGGTCTTCCTGACGGCGGTGGTCACGCGTGAGTTGCGG
>Ga0164308_10001979_pt1 | contig 10915 bp, 12 predicted proteins | sample Whisoiple_246_MG_FD_109983 | JGI IMG/M metagenome (GOLD analysis project Ga0164308, IMG submission 109983) | Soil microbial communities amended with fresh organic matter from upstate New York, USA - Whitman soil sample_246_MG | ecosystem: Environmental > Terrestrial > Soil > Unclassified >... | reverse complement strand
GTTCTGGGCCTTCCACTGTCGGTGGTCGGTGCTTGAGTGGAGGCATGACAGCGATCGCCACCCCGAGACACCGAGTGTCGGTGGCGACCGCGCACGTCCACGACGAGCTCGACGCCGTCAGCGACGCGTCGGTGTGGTCGATGGACGAAGCCGAGACCGCCACCACGCTCGTGGAGCTCAGCCGTGCGAAGGCGAAGCTGTGCGAGCTCGAGGCCCGCGTCGCGGCGCACGCGGATGAGATCCACGTCGGCAACGATGTCGCGGCCTCGTCGGCTGCGAACTGGTTGGCCCACCGGACGAAGCAGACCCGCGCCGAGGCCAACCGCACCGTGAGGTTGGGCCACGCGTTGGAGGAGCACCCGCTCACCCGTGACGCGCTCGCCGGCGGTGGCGTGTGTGTCGAGCAGGCTCGGGTGATCGTGGACGCGGTCGACCGGCTCCCCGACCACGTCGAGGCCGAGCTGCGGGTCCAGGCTGAGCAGCACCTGCTCGCCGAGGCCGCCCATCACGACGCCAAGACGTTGCGGATGCTGGGGAAGCGGCTCTTCGAGGTCATCGACCCCGACGCCGCCGACGCCCACGAAGCCGCCCTGCTCGAGCGCGAGGAGGCCGCCGCCGCCCGGGACACCTACCTGCGGCTCTGGGACGACGGCCACGGGACGACCCACGGCCGGTTCGAGATCCCCACCCTCGCCGGCGCAGCCTTGAAGAAGATGCTGGTCGCGATCACCTCCCTCAAGCACCAGAGAGCGGTCAACGGCGCAGGTGTGCAGCGGCTGCCCGCACCGGAGGCGATGGGGCAGGCGTTCTGCGCGCTCATCACCCGCTACCCGGCCAAGACCCTGCCGAAGCTGGGCGGCCTCAACGCCACCCTCCTCGTCCTCATCAGTGAGGGCTCCCTCATGGGACGCCTCGAGCAGGCCGGCACCCTCGACACTGGCGAGAAGATCTCCCCCGCCCTGGCCCGCAAGCTGGCGTGTGAGGCGGGGATCATCCCGGCCGTCCTGGGTGGGGACTCGATGCCACTGGATGTGGGCCGCAAGAAGCGGCTCCACCCCGAGCACCAGCGCTACGCGATCCTCATCCGCGACAAGGGCTGTCGCGCCGAGGGCTGCGACCGCAGGACCGGACTCCATACCCACCACGACACCCGCTGGGTCGACGGTGGAGAGACGAACGTCGAGGACGGCATCTCCCTGTGCCCCTGGCACCACCACCGCGCCCACGACACCACCTACACGACGACGAAGACCCCGACCGGGCGGATCGCGTTCCACCGCCGCCAATAGCCCGGAGCTCTTGATCCACCCCATAGATCAGAACCTCCGCCCAAACCCGCCGGCGCCCGGCAACCCACCCGCGCGCCCCGACCACAGGTCGGCGTCCTCCCGATAGGCGCCAACCCGTCCGGAGGCAGCGGGGTCAAGGGCGCGCAGCGGCGAAGCGAACCCTTGACGCCGCTGCCGGAGGACGCACACTTGGCGCCCGGGAGGACGGCGGCACCAACCACCGCCAACCCACCAGCGCGCCCCTGCCACAGGTCGCCGTCCTCCCGATAGGCGCCAACCCGTCCGGAGGCAGCGGGGTCAAGGGCGCGCAGCGGCGAAGCGAACCCTTGACGCCGCTGGCGGAGGACGAACAATGGCGCCCGGGGAGGACGACGACACCGACCCACCCGCGCCCCGGCGTATCAACCGAACAACCTCCCGGCTCCTCGACCGCAACATCCTTTCCGCTCGAGGAGGAGCCATGCCCCTGACGACCCGTGCCCGCCGCGCCGCGGCCGGCGCACTCGCCCTCACCACGGTCGGCGTCCTGCCGATCCTCACTGCGCCGGGTGCGCACGCCCAGGAGCGCGAGGTCGTCTGCGTCTCGTGGCGGTCGACCGGCTACTCGACGACCGACGAGAAGGGCGAGGAGCTGTACGTCGTCGAGGCGCGCTGCACCGGCTGGATGGACTTCGGGACCGGCGTCTCCACGACCGTCCCGAAGGGTGACACCACGGTCGTCGGCGGCGGGCGCAACGGCAACGCCGGCTCAGGCAACAAGGAGTACTGCGAGTGGCTCGACGGCGAGGCCGCCCGGCTCCGCCAGCAGATCGCGTTCGCTCAGCAGCGCATCGGGCAGGCCCGGGCCGACCTGGCGAGCTACGCCGCCAAGGCCGGCCAGGACTACGCCGAGGTGCTGCGCACCCGCGGTGAGCTGGAGCAGGCGCAGCGGGAGTACGACGACGCGAAGCGCTACTACGAGGCCAACAACGACACCGAGGTCGAGCGCGAGATCCGACCCGGGGTCGTCGTGACGGTCCGCCTGCGGATCAACCCGCGCGGCGTCGGCGCCCGTCAGCTGACGGACGCCTCGGACGGCCTCGGCCGTGCCCAGCAGAGCTACGACAAGGCCTGGGTCCAGTGGAGCCAGCACAGCGGCAAGGACTTCCAGGAGGCGCAGCGCCGCGTCGACTACTACCAGGACCTGATCGACAACGGTCCGATGCGGCTCGAGGACCTCTACCGCGAGCGGTACGAGAACTGCCCCTAACGTGGAGCCGTGCCCGCGCGCCGCGTCGTCTCCCTCGTCCCCTCGATCACCGAGGGCCTGGCGGCGGCGCGGCCGGAGGCGCTGGTCGGCGCGACGGACTGGTGCACGCACCCGGCGGACCTCGACGTACGCCGGGTGCGCGGCACCAAGAACCCCGACCTCCGCGCGATCCGCGACCTCGCCCCCGACGTGGTGGTCGCCAACAAGGAGGAGAATCGCGAGCTCGACGTGCGCCGGCTGCGGGACGCGGGCGTGGAGGTCTGGGTCTCCGAGATCGAGACGGTGCCGCAGGCGTTCTCGGCGTACGACGAGCTCTTCGACGACGTGCTCGGCTGGGAGCGGCCGCGCTGGCTCGAGGAGGCCCGCGGGCTGTGGTCCGGCGAGGTCCCGCCGGCGGTCGCACGCGTCGTCGTACCCATCTGGCGAGACCCGTGGATGGTGGTCGGCGGCCGAACCTTCACCGGCGACCTGCTCCGCCGGCTCGGGCTCGAGAACGTCTACCGCGACCACGACGACCGCTACCCGCACGTCGATCTCGCCGAGGCCGACGACGGCCGTGCCGACCTGGTGCTGTTGCCCGACGAGCCGTACGTGTTCACGGCCGACGACGGCCCGGAGGCCTTCGCCCGTACGCCGACGCGGCTCGTGAGCGGCCGGCTGATCACCTGGTACGGCCCGTCGCTGGTCGATGCCTGGCACGAGGGTCGGCGCCTCTTGCCATGATCTGCTCGTGCCCTGCCGTATCCCCGACTTCCTCGAGCTCGTCGCCCAGCTGCCCGAGGTGAGCCAGCACGACCGGGAGAAGTGGAGCCGGTTCGAGGCCTCCGGCCGGGTGTTCGGCTACCTGTGGCCGGCGACCAGCACCGTCGGGCTGAAGCAGACGATCGCGGAGCAGCTCGGTCTGGTCGCCGAGCGTCCGGAGGTGTTCGAGGTGCAGTTCACCGCGTACGGCTTCGGCTGGGTCGTGGTGCACCTCGAGGGTGTCGAGCGCGACGAGCTCGCGGAGCTGACGTTCGAGGCCTGGCGCCTGAGCGCACCGGCGGACCTGGTGGACGAGCGCGCCGACGAGCTGCCGCGCTAGCCCCGGCCGGAGGAGGCAGATCGGTAGCTGCCCCGTCGGGCTTCCCCTTCCGAGGAGGCAGCTACCGCGTCTGTGCGCCCGCGGGGTGTGACCCGACAACGACGTTGCGGCTCCGCAGGGCAGCATGTCCGAATCCGGACACGCGACGTCGAGATCTTAGGCATCAGCCGGGCCGGAAGGCGAGCACGACGCGCCGGAGATCTCGACGTCGTCAGGCCACGGCCGCCGACAGCCGACCGATCCCCTCGACGTCGATCGTGACGACGTCGCCGGGCTCGAGCGGCGGCGGGATCTGCTCGCCGCGGCGGCCCCACAGCTCGGCGAGGCAGCCACCCCCGCCGGTGGTGCCCGACGCGAGGAGGTCACCCGCGAGCACGACGGAGTCGCGGGAGGCGTAGGCGATCATCTGCGGGAACGTCCAGTTCATGTGCGACAGCCGGTCGCGACCGACCTGCTCCCCGTTGACGGAGACCCGGCAGTCGAGGTCGAGCGACGGCAGCTCGTCGGCCGTGACGATCCAAGGGCCGATCGACGTGGCGAAGTCCTTGCCCTTCGCCGGCCCGAGCCCGACCTGCATCTCACGGGACTGGATGTCGCGGGCCGACCAGTCGTTGACGATCGTGTAGCCGAAGATCGCCGCCTCGGCCTCCGCCTCGGAGAGGTCGGTTCCGCCATCGCCGAGCACCACGCCGACCTCGAGCTCGAAGTCCAGCGCCCGGCAGGTCGCCGGCCGCGGGATCGGCGCACCTGGGCCGTAGAGCGCGTGCGGGTTGGTGAAGTAGAACGTCGGGGCGTCGTACCACGCGTCCGGTACGCCGGAGGCGTTGTCGACGCTGCGGCGCACTCCCTCGACGTGGCTCTCGAAGGTCACGAAGTCGCGCACCGACGGCGGCTTGTAGGGCAGCAGCAGGTCCGCCTCGGCCCAGGCCACGGGCGGCTGTGCGACCGCCGCGGCGCCCAGCTCGAGGGCGCGCTCGAGACCCAGAGTCACCAGCTCTCCGACCGGCACCGGCAGCAGGTGAGCGCCCTCGTCCGACAGGACGGCCGGGCCCTGGCGCAGGTTCGCGATGCGCATCAGCCGAGCACCGACCCGCCACCGTCGACGACGATGTTGGTCCCGCTGATCCACGACGACTCGTCGGAGGCCAGGAAGACCGCGGCGTTGACGATGTCGTCCGCCTGGCCGTGCCGGCCGAGCGGGATCCGGTCCAGCACCACCCGACGCATCCGCTCGGGTGGGTCGGCGAGCATCGGGGCGGTGTTGGGGGTCTCGACGAGACCGGGGCTGATCACGTTGGCGCGGATGCCGTGCGGGCCACCCTCGACGACCAGCTGCAGGGTGAGCGCGACGACGCCGCCCTTCGCGGTGCTGTGGGCGTTCTGCGCCATGAACTCCACACCCCGGATCGCGGCGATCGAGCCGACGTTGATGATCGAGCCGCCGCCGTACGCCTTGAGGTGCGGCCAGGCCGCCTTGACCGTGTAGAAGACCAGGTCGAGCTCGTTGCGCATCGTGAAGTCCCAGTCCTCGACGGCGAGCTCCTCGATCGGCGCGAACCGCTGGGTGGAGGCGTTGTTGTAGAGCACGTCGATCCCGCCGTACGTCGCGACCGCGGTGTCGACCCAGCCTCGGGCGGCGTCGGCGTCACCGAGGTCGACGCCGCCGAGCACCGTGATCTCGCCTCCCTCGGCGCGCACCAGCTCCTCGGTCCGCGCCGCGCCGTCGACGTCGAGGTCGCACCCCACGACCCGCGCGCCCTCGGCCGCGAACCGTCGCGCCGCCGCGACCCCCATGCCGCCGCCCACGCCCGTGATCAACGCGATCTTGCCGTCCAGCCGCCCGCTCAACCCGCGCTCCGTCCGCTCGTGACTCCGTCACGGCGAGTGTGGCGGTCCGCCGCCGGTCGCAGAACCGGGCGGTGACGTATGCCAGGCATCACCGATCGACGTCGGCGCCCACACCGTGCTGCACCGCCCACACGACTGCCTGGGCACGGGTCTGCACGCCGATCTTCCGATACGCCGTGCGGATGTAGGTCTTGACGGTGTTGACCGTGATGTACTCGCGGGCGGCGATCTGGTCGTTGCTGAGCCCCTGCGCGATCAGCGAGATCACGAGGTGCTCCCGGTCGCTGAGCCCGGCATCCGCGCCCATCCGGTGCGACCGCTGCTCGGAGGTGCTCGACCCCACGACCGGGTCCGGCCCGGGGTCGCCGGCCTGCCAGCCGGTCATCGCGGAGTCCACCGCGGCGAGCAGCTCCTCCTCCTCGGCATGGATCGGGAAGAACCCGTCGACGCCGCGGGACAGGGCACGGCCGAGCAGGTCCGGGCGCAGGTCCCGGGCGAGGGCCAGGACGACGGTGGCCGTCGTCTTCACGAGCTCGTCGAGGTCGACTCCGTCGCCGTCGGCGAGGGCCGCGACGTCGTAGAGGACGACGTCGGGCTCGAGATCATCGAAAGAGGTAGGCAGGTCGATCACCTCGACCCGGTCGTGGTGGCGACTCAGCATCGCCGTGAATCCCTCGACCACGACCGGGTGCGGGCTCAGCACCGCCACCTTGGCGATACCAGCAGGCATGACCGAGTTTTTGCCAGCCGTCGCGCGGCTTAAACACGCGAAATCAGGACGTTCCGTCACCCGGTTCGTCGACCACCCGCTCCGACAGCAAGGCGTGCTCGAACCACACCTCGCCCCGCCGCACCACATCGCCGTCCTTGAGGCGCTCGTCCGCGCCGGCGGTGCCCCGAAGCCCCGTCACTCGGTAGCTGTCGGGGTCGAGCAGCAGCTCCCACCGGTCACCCGGCCGGCCGAGCGAGGACTGGCCGTCGTACGTGATCGACAGGACGTCCCGGCCGGCGAGGTCCGTGGGCGCGTCCTGGTCGACCCCCACGCCGGGGATCGTCGCGAGGGCGCGGTAGAGCGAGGCCACGCTCGCAGCGGGCAGGGCGGCTGCGGAGGTCAGGGCCGTCGTGACCTCGTCGAAGTCCCGGTCTGCGCGGGTGCGGCCGTGCGAGGTGTAGAGCGGGTCCAGCTCGAGGGCGTCGAGCACCGCCTCGGGCGCGGTCGGCAGCGCGGCGGCGAGCCGGTACCAGTCGAGCGGCGTGCCGAGCGGGTTGCTCTCGACCTGCATCACGTTGATGCGTCCCCCGGGCCGGCGCTGCGCGAACTCGCGGCCGTCGACGCGCTGCCAGTAGTCCACGGGCTGGCCCGCCCGGCCGGTCACCGGGTCGCGGTCGATCGCCCGGCCGTGGATCCACTGGTCGGGCTCCGGGGCGGCCGGCGTCGGCGCGGCGAGCACGTGGTCGGCCGCCTCGTCCAGCACGGCGGCGGCCGATGGCGGGGCGCCCGGCCCGAGGCTGGAGGCGACGAAGGCGGTCGCGGTCGCGGCGGCGACCAGGCCGCCGCCGGCCAGCGCCGTACGCCGGGAGCGGGTCGGTGCCGCTCCGCCCGGTGCGGCCAGCACGCGGTGCCGGATGCGGGCTGGCGCGGACGCCGGGGCGGAGTCTCGGAACTCCCGCAGGAGGGTCATCTCGTTCATGTCGCTTCCTTCGTCGTGAGGTGGAGCGGGACGTCGGGCTCGTGCGCGAGGCTCTGGCGCACCCGCTGCCGGGCGCGGTTGAGCCGGGAGCGGACGGTCCCGACCGGGATGTCGAGCGCCTCGGCGACCTCGGCATAGCTGAGGTCGGCCCAGGCGGTCAGCAGGAGGACGTGCCGGTCGGCGGCCGAGAGCTTCGCGAGGGCCGCCGCGAGCGCCGGCCCCGCCGACGACGCGACCACCCGGTCGTCCGCCGGCCCCTCCCAGGACTCCGCCACCGGGTCGGCGTGCAGGCGGACGACGGCGCGCAGCCCGCGCACCTCGGTCCGTCGGTGCTTGCCGATCAGGTTGGCCGCGATGCCGAAGAGCCACGGCCGGGCGTTGGCACGGCCGGTGTCGAAGCGCTCCCGCAGGCGGAAGGCCTGCGTGAAGGTCTCGGCCGTCACGTCGTCGGCCAGGTCGCGACCGAGTCGGCGCAGCACGAAGCGGTGCACGTCGTCGGCGTACCTGTCGTAGATGACGGCGAACGCCGTCGCGTCCTCCCGAGAGCGAGCGAGCAACACCCCGTCGCCCAGCAGATCCATGTCGTCCACGTCGTCCCCGGACGTCGGTCCGGCCTCCTGCCCGTACTTACCCGGAGCGGCTCCAGGGGTTCACGAGTATCGACCGCGCAGGACGCGTGGACCCATCGGTCAGTCTGCGGGGAGGACGAGGAACGGACTCGCAGCGAGGGCCAGTAGGTCCTCGACCGAGGGGAGAGAGGTGGCGACCGGTGATCCCGGGGCGACGTTGTTGCCCCAGACGCCGGCGGCGTCGACGCCGACCTCGAGTCCGTCGGTCCGGGTCGCGACGACGGCGTGGCCGCCCCCGCCCTCGACGTAGTCGGTGACCCGTGCGCGGACGACCCCGGCGGGCAACCGGCCCGGGTAGTCGGTCCAACCGGTGTGGTTGACGTACGCCCTCCCCGGGTCGTCCTTGTCGGGCGAGACGACCGAGAGCTCCACGACGCCGAGGGCGCCGCCGCTCGTCCAGCCGATCTTCGTCCCCAGCGCCGTCAGGTGCTGGCCGGTCCTCGGGTCGCAGGCAGTGCTGAGCTGGATGTTGTCGCTCCGCTCGCTGTCGAGCGGGTCGATGTGCCGTCCCGCCGGGTCGAGGATCGCGGCCGCCGCCTGGCGGTAGGACCGCAGGGCCGCCTTGGTCCCGGGATCGTCGGCCTGCAGCATGCCCAGGCTCGGGCCTAGGCCTCCCCCGTCCTGCGTCGTCTTGTCGGAGGTCGGGTACGCCGGCAACGCGAGGCACTTGTTGCGAGCGGCTGAGGTCGGGGCCGGGGTCGGCGTGGGGGTCGGGGTCGGTGTCGCGTCGTCGGACGCACCGACCGCCGGTCCGGAGCCGCTCTCCTCGGAGCCGCCCGGCCACGCCGGGGTCGGGACGATCGCGGCGGCCGCCCCCACCGCAACGAGCGCGGTCGTGACCCCGCCGATGCGACGGGCGTGGCGACGGCGCAGGGCCGTGCGTCCGCGGCGGATGTCTGCGAGCGGGTCCCCTCCGGGGACGGGGGCGCGGGCTCCGAGCTCGCGCAGGCGCTCGGTCAGGGCGTCGAACTCATCCACGGCGCTCTCCTGAGGTGTGGTGGGTGGCCGACGCCGGTGTCGCGACCGACTCGGGGGTGAGGACGCGGCGCAGCGATGCGATGGCTGCCGAGGTCTGGCTCTTGACGGTGCCGGTGCTGACGTTGAGGTCGGCCGCGGTCTCCTCGATCGAGAGACCCCAGTAGTGGCGCAGCACCACGACCCGGCGCTGGCCGGCCGGCAGGGCGCGCAGGGCATCCCAGAGGTCGTCGGCCTCCTCGGCCCGCGAGGGCGAGCCGGTCAGGTCCGGTGCATCCCCGGTGGGCCGCTCCCGACGCCACGGTCGCCGACCCTCGTCGATGTGCCCGTTGGCGAGCATCCGCCGGACGTAGGCGTCGGTGCTGTCGAGGCGTGAGACCCGCGGCCAGGCGACGTAGAGCTTGACGAGCGTGTCCTGGACGAGGTCCTCCGCGCGGTGCGGGTCGCCGCACAGCAGCCAGGCGCTCTGGAACAGCTGCGATCGGCGCGCGGCGACGTACGCCCCGAACTCCTCGTCACGTGACACGCGGTGCCTTCCTGGTCGGATCTCTCACCACCATGACGGAAGTCGCCCCCCGAAAGGTTGGGACGGTGCGCCCGCTACCTCCCGGCAGATCGGGACCGGACCGGACCCGGCGCAGCGCGAGGCGGTGCCCGTCGGCGGCGTACCACGTCCGCACCGCAGGTGTGCAGCAACGCGGGCCTGGCCGGCGACGCTCGACGTGCCCATGACACGGTCGCCAATAAGGAAGCCGAACGTCCCTATTGCTCCGTACGGTCGACCCCATGACCACTCTCGCCAATCGTCCCCAGACCGCCCTCCTCGTCATCGACGTGCAGAACCAGGTCGTCGCCGGCGCACACGACCGGGACCGGGTCGTCGCCACGATCGCCACCCTGGTCGACCGGGCCAGGAACCAGAGCGTGCCCGTCGTCTGGGTCCAGCACTCCCACCCCGAGCGCCTCCCCCAGGGCAGTGACGGCTGGCAGTACGTCCCCGAGCTGGCGATCGGACCCGGTGAACCGGTCGTCCACAAGGTCTACGGCGACTCGTTCGAGGCGACCGACCTCGAACAGGTCCTCGCCGAACTCGGAGTCGGGCGACTGCTGGTGGCTGGAGCGCAGTCCGACATGTGCATCCGCTCGACGTTGCACGGCGCGTTCACCCGCGGCTACGACGCCACGCTGGTCTCCGATGCCCACACGGCCAAGGACCTGAGCGTGCACGGTGCACCGACCCCGGATCGAGTCATCGCCCACACCAACATCTACTGGGCCGAACAGAGCGCTCCGGGGCGCGAGGCCGGCACGCTCCACTCAACCGAGCTCTTCGCCCCTGCCGAAGGTTCCTGAACCGCGCACGCTGGCACACCAGTTGTTCAGGTTCTGATCGAGCAGGGACTCCGGTTCTGCGGCGAGCCGGTAGCTCACCGGACGACAGGGAGACCCTCGCCCAGGTCGCATCCCTAGCCCAGGTCGGGTATCCGCCGGGATACCTCCGTCGATGCAGGGACCACCCGCTCGGCCTGCCGCTAGCCTCCTGTCCGCAACCGCGGGAGACCCGAGACGTCAGCGGGTCGCGCCAAAGCCGCCGCGCATCGCCCTCTCCCCCGTGGGTCGGTGCGGGGCGGTTTCGTCATGCGGTCTGGGCAGCCGGAACCGCGACGCCACACGGAGCATTCGGTAGACCGACCCGCGGCGATCCACGCATCAACGGCCGACCGATGCTCGACATCCTGCGCCCGCCGGCACGCGGATCGGGTCACGATCACGAGGACGCGCCGGCGACGAACCCCCGTTTCCCGTTGTCAGCCCAGCCGGACGCGCGGATCGATGACCGCGTACAGGATGTCGACGATGATGTTGGCGACGATGACGAACGTACCGATCAGGATCGTGAGTCCGACCATCGTGGGCAGGTCGTCGGCGGCGAACGCCTGGAGCGCGACGACGCCGAGGCCGTTGTAGGCGAAGACGTTCTCGGTGATCAGCGCACCGCCGAGCAGCGTCGCGAAGTCCAGGCCGATCAACGTGACCAGCGGGGTCAGCGCCGCCCGCAGGGCGTGCTTGGTGACCAGCACCTGGCCGGTGACGCCCTTGGCCTTGGCCGTGCGGATGTAGTCCTCGCTCAGCGACTCCAGCACGTAGGAGCG
>Ga0164308_10001978_pt1 | contig 10919 bp, 11 predicted proteins | sample Whisoiple_246_MG_FD_109983 | JGI IMG/M metagenome (GOLD analysis project Ga0164308, IMG submission 109983) | Soil microbial communities amended with fresh organic matter from upstate New York, USA - Whitman soil sample_246_MG | ecosystem: Environmental > Terrestrial > Soil > Unclassified >... | reverse complement strand
CGGAGCGGGCCGCACCGAGGTCGCCCGGGCAGTCTTCGGCGCCGACCCCTACGACACCGGCACCGTCGACGTGAACGGCGAACGGCTGGGCAAGCACGACGTGACCGCCGCCATGGGCGCCGGGATCGGGCTCGTCCCCGAGGACCGCAAGGGGCAGGGCCTCGTGCTCGACGCCTCCGTGCAGGAGAACCTCGGCCTCGTCACCCTCCGCTCGGCGACCCGCTCCGGACTCGTCGACGTGAAGGGACAGCGCACCGCCGCCGCACGCATCGCCGAACAGCTCGGCGTACGGATGGCCGGGCTCGGCCAGCACGTCCGCACGCTGTCCGGCGGCAACCAGCAGAAGGTCGTCATCGGGAAGTGGCTCCTGGCCGACACCCGGATCCTGATCCTCGACGAACCGACCCGCGGCATCGACGTCGGGGCCAAGGTCGAGATCTACCAGCTGATCAACGAGCTCACGGCCTCCGGCCACGCCGTCCTGATGATCTCCAGCGATCTGCCCGAGGTCCTCGGCATGAGCGACCGGGTCCTGGTCATGGCCCAGGGCCGGATCGCCGGGGAACTCCCCGCCGACGAAGCCACCCAGGACGCCGTGATGGCACTCGCCGTCAGCGCCGCGCCCGTCATCACACCCACCGAGAAGGCAGAGGAGGGCCCCCGTGGCCACTGACACGCATCCGAGCAAGGCGCACGCGGGCGGCGCCGGACACACCCTCCGCCGCCTCCTGCTCGACAACGGCGCCCTGAGCGCACTGGTCGTCCTCCTGGTGGCGATGTCGCTGCTCTCCGGCGACTTCCTCACCACCCAGAACCTGCTGAACGTCGGCGTCCAGGCCGCGGTCACCGCGATCCTCGCGTTCGGCGTCACCTTCGTCATCGTCTCCGCGGGCATCGACCTGTCCGTCGGTTCGGTCGCCGCGCTCTCCGCGACCGTCCTCGCCTGGTCCGCGACGTCCGCCGGCGTCCCCGTCTGGCTCGCGGTCATCATCGCCGTCGCCACCGGCCTCGCCTGCGGCTTCGTCAGCGGCGCCCTCGTCGCCTACGGCAAACTGCCCTCGTTCATCGCGACGCTGGCCATGCTCTCGGTGGCCAGGGGGCTGTCCCTGGTCATCTCCCAGGGCCGCCCGATCCCCTTCCCCGACTCCGTCTCCGTGCTCGGTGACACCCTCGGCGGCTGGCTGCCCGTCCCGGTCCTCGTGATGATCGCCATGGGCCTGATAGCGGCACTCATCCTGGCCCGCACCTACATCGGCCGCTCCATGTACGCCATCGGCGGCAACGAGGAAGCCGCCCGTCTCTCCGGACTGCGGGTCAAGAAGCAGAAGCTCGCGATCTACGCCCTGTCCGGCCTCTTCGCCGCCGTCGCGGGCATCGTCCTCGCCTCCCGACTGGTCTCCGCGCAGCCGCAGGCCGCCCAGGGATACGAACTCGACGCGATCGCCGCGGTCGTCATCGGCGGCGCCAGCCTCGCGGGCGGCGTCGGCAAGGCGTCCGGCACCCTGATCGGCGCGCTGATCCTCGCGGTCCTCCGCAACGGCCTCAACCTCCTCTCCGTGTCCGCCTTCTGGCAGCAGGTCGTCATCGGCGTCGTCATCGCCCTCGCGGTGCTGCTCGACACGCTGCGCCGCAAGGCCGGATCCGGCGCCGCGACCGCGGGCGGTTCGTCCGCCGCGCCCGGCGGACCCGGCAAGGGCCGTAAGGGGGCGATGCAGGTCGGGATCGCGGTGGTCTGCGTGGCCGCCGTCGTCGCCGCCGTGACCTTCTTCAAGTCCGGTTCCTCCGGCACCACCACCAAGGTGGGCATGTCGCTCTCCACCCTGAACAACCCGTTCTTCGTGCAGATGAAGGAGGGCGCCCAGGCGGAGGCCGAGGCGGCCGGGGTCGACCTGACCGTCACCGACGCCCAGAACGACGCCTCGCAGCAGGCCAACCAGCTGGAGAACTTCACCAGCTCCGGAGTGGACTCCGTCATCGTCAACCCGGTGGACTCCGACGCGGTCGGCCCCGGCGTCCGCGGTGCCAACAAGGCCGACATCCCCGTGGTCGCCGCCGACCGCGGAGTCAACAAGGCCAAGACCGCGACCCTCGTCGCCTCCGACAACGTGGCAGGCGGCAAGCTCGCCGCGAAGTCGCTCGCCGACCGGCTCGGCGGCAAGGGCAGCATCATCGTCCTCCAGGGCACCGCCGGCACCTCCGCCAGCCGTGAACGCGGCGCGGGCTTCGCCGAAGGCATCAAGGCGTACCCGGGCATCAAGATCGTGGCGACCCAGCCGGCCGACTTCGACCGCACCAAGGGCCTGGACGTCATGACCAACCTGCTCCAGTCCCACCCCGGCATCACCGGCGTCTTCGCCGAGAACGACGAGATGGCACTCGGCGCGGTCAAGGCACTGGGCAGCAAGGCAGGGAAGTCCGTCTCGGTGGTCGGCTTCGACGGGACCCCCGACGGCCTGACGGCGGTCGAGGCCGGCACGCTGTACGCGTCCGTGGCCCAGCAGCCCAAGGAACTGGGGAAGATCGCCGTGCAGAACGCGGTCCGCGCGGCCGACGGCAAGAAGGTCGACAGCATGGTGAAGGTACCGGTCAAGGTCGTCACCCGGCAGAACGTCGCCGACTTCTCCTGATCACGGAAGGCACCATCCAGATGTACGGAAACGAAGACTCCTCGCCCTCCGCTCCCTCCGCGCCTTCCCGGTACGACCTCCTGGTCGTCGGGTCGGCCAACGCGGACCTGGTCGTGGGTGTCGAACGGCGCCCCGGACCGGGCGAGACGGTGCTCGGCACCGACCTCGTCGTCCACCCCGGCGGCAAGGGCGCCAACCAGGCGGTCGCCGCCGCCCGCCTCGGAGCCCGCACGGCTCTGCTGGCACGGGTCGGCGACGACGCCCACGGCCGACTCCTGCGCGCTTCGCAGCAGGAGGCCGGTGTCGACACGGGCGGAGTCCTCGTCGGCGGTGCGCCCACCGGTGTCGCCCTCATCACCGTCGACCCCTCGGGGGACAACAGCATCGTGGTGTCCCCGGGCGCCAACGCGCGGCTGACCCCCGACGACGTCAGGGCCGCGGGCCCGCTGTTCGCCTCGGCCCGCGTCGTCTCCGTACAGCTGGAGATCCCCCTCGACACCGTCGCGGAGACGGCCCGCGCGCTCGGTCCGGGCGCGCGGCTGGTCCTCAACCCGTCCCCGCCCGCCCCGCTCCCCGGCGAGGTCCTGGCCGCGTGCGACCCCCTCGTGCTCAACGAGCACGAGGCGCGCTCCATCCTGGGGGACGGCGCGGGGGACACCCCGGAGGCCTGGGCGCGCGGACTCACCGCCCTCGGACCGCGTTCGGTGGTGATCACCCTCGGCGCGGAGGGCGCACTCGTGTCCGACAGCCGTACCGGGGAAGCCGTACGGGTACCGAGCCCCCGGGTCGCCGCCCTGGACACCACGGGAGCGGGCGACGCGTTCACCGCCGCGCTCGCCTGGCGCCTCGGCCTGGGCGAGGAACTTGCCGAGGCCGCGGCGTTCGCCGTGCGGGTCGGCGCGGCGGCCGTCACCAAGGAGGGCGCGCAGGCGTCCTTCCCGACCGCGGAAGAGGTCTCGGCACTGTGAAGAAGTCAGGCATCCTGAACCGCCACCTCGCGGGCGCCCTGGCCGAACTCGGTCACGGGGACGGCGTCCTGATCTGCGACGTGGGAATGCCCATACCTCCGGGCCCCCGCGTGGTCGACCTGGCCTTCCGGGCGGGCGTACCGTCGTTCGCCGAGGTCCTGGACGGACTGCTGGACGAGCTCGTCGTCGAGGGCGCGACGGCGGCCGAGGAGACCGCCGGGGCCAACCCGGAGGCCGCCCGCCTGCTCACCGCGCGGATCCCCGGCCTGGAGCTCGTGCCCCACGAACGGCTGAAGGCACTCACCTCGTCCGCCCGCCTGGTGGTGCGCACGGGGGAGGCCCGGCCGTACGCGAACGTGCTGCTGAGGTGCGGGGTCTTCTTCTGACGCGACCCCGCGGCATGTCCGCGGGACCGGCGTCCGGTGCGTGCGCCGCCACTCCTTCCCCGGAGCGGCGGCGCACGCTCAGTTCTTCCGGGCGGTCACCAGCGCGAAGGACAGGAACTCCCCTCCGTCCTCGGTGAGCATGTCGATCACGGGCTGATGGGACTTCCGGCCGTCCGGCAGGTGCTCGGCACACGCCCGGGACCAGAGCAGCCAGTCCCGCCAGGCGTCGCGCTGCAGACGCGCGGACGTGACACGCACCAGTTCGGTGACCTCCCACTGGAAGCGCCACCGGTCGGGGGTGTGCCAGGCGATGGCCTCCCGGCCGACCACCCGCCGGATGTGCGGCGGAACGGCCCCGAGATCACGTAGCTCCCGTGTCATGGCGGCCGTGGCGATGCCCAGTTGCCCTCCCGGCCGGAGGAGGCGTGTCAGACAGGGCAGGCACGTGTCCGACGTCCCGAAGTACTCGAACGCGTCGATGCTCACGATCGCGTCGAAGCTCTCGTCCTCGAAGGGCAGCGCGTGCGCCTCCGCCCGCACGGCCTCCACCCGGTCACCGACCCCGGCCTCCGCGAAGACGGCGGCGGCTTCCTCGGGGGCGATCCACCAGTCGGCCGCGACGACGCGGGCGCCGTACTCGCGCGCGAGGAACACCGACGTCGCCCCCTTGCCGGTCCCCAGGTCGAGGATTCTCATCCCCGGGCGAAGATCGAGGTCCTGTGCCAGGTCCTCCAGGAGCCACAGCGGATGCGGACCCATGTCGAGGCCGAGCAGCCATGCCGGGTCGTAGCGGGAGGAGCGCGGAAGGCGTTCCGGACGGACAAGGTCGGTCACGGCGGTCACGGCGGTCACGGCGCTCACGGCGCTCACGGCAAGGATCCAACCGGAACACCCCTTCGCGCACCAACGGTTGCCGGGGTCGGACACGAGCCCGTCACATGCGTCGCGCACGCCGGCCGCACCCGTGCGGAGCCGGTGCGGCGGGAAGGCCGAGCCGCTAGGATCGGCCCTGTGACTGCCGGGTCGGCCATGGGCCACGTACGTGAGATGTGCCCGGCCCCTGCGTGAGCGCGCGGCGGGCCAGAGGCCCGCCATCCCGTCGTGTTGTCCCGTCCGGCGCCCCAGACGGCGCCCCTCCCAGCGGAATTCACACGACATGGAGACTCATCGGGCATGCCCCACACACAACAGCGGGACCCGCACACGGACCAGCAGGGCGTCGACTTCGTCCAGTTGGACCACCACGTCGTCCACGCCACCGACCGCGGCCTGTCGGCGGAGTTCATCGCCGCGGTTCTGGGCCTGGAGGTCGGCACCCCCTTCGGACCGTTCCTGCCCGTCGACCTGGGGAACGGCGTGACGCTCGACTACTACGAACTCCGCGACGAGCCGGTGCAGTCGCAGCACTACGCCTTCCTCGTCCCCGACGCGCAGTTCGACACGATGACCGCCCGGCTGCGGGCGCTCGGGGTCACCTACTACGCCGATCCCCACCACAGCGAACCCGGCCGCACCAACAGTCTCTTCGGTGGCCAGGGCGCCTATTTCAAGGACCCGGACGGCCACAACATGGAGATCATGACCCGGCCCTACGCCCGCCCCAGGTAGCGGCCCCGGTCACAGGGCGTGCAGCCCGTCCACCAGCCCGGCCAGTGCGGAGGCGAGCGCGTCGAGCCCCGGGCCGGCCGGGCCGCCGGGCTCGGTCATGTACAGATCGCGCCTGATCTCGATCATCAGGGCGCCGACCCGGGGGTCCGTCCCGTAGTGCTTCAACGGCACGTAGGTACCGGAGAAGGGGCTGTCCCGGCCCGTGCCGCCGAAGCCGGAGAACGCGGCCTCCGCCAGGGCCAGGACTTCCGGCGGAGTGTGGAAGCCGTCGGTGCCCAGACAGACCGGAGGGCGCGGCCCGGTGCCGTGCAGTTCGTAGGGGAGCGCGGCCGACGGATAGGAGTGGACGTCGATCACGACGGCGCGTCCCGTGGCGGCGTGCCGGTCGTCGACCGCCTCGGTGATCGCGCGGGCGTAGGGGTGGAACCAGCGGCCGAGCAGGGGCTCGGGATCCTCCCCCGGCAGGCGGAGCGGTTCCCCGTGCGTGGTGCGGGTGTAGACCGCGCCCATACCGGCGGCCAGCATCTCCTCCCGGTCGTCGGGGAACCGCTCGGGGTCGACGACCAGCCGGGACAGACCGTTGACGAAGCGCCAGGGGGCCGTGGAACAGAGACCGGCCGCCCTTGCCGCCAGCTCGGCCGTATGGGAGTCCGTGATGTGGTCGAGTTCGGCCTCCAGCGCGGCGTCGTCGAGCACGATGCCGCCGCGCACCCGCTGCGGCACGGCCCGCGAGGAGTGCGGCACGTGCAGCAGCACCGGCGAGCCGGGGGCGCCGGACAGCAACTGGAAGGGGGAAGACTCCGGGGTCGTCATGCGGTCCTCGTGTGTGGGATGGAGTGCCGACGAGCGGGGGCTCGGCATCCGCCCCTGCCCGTACGGTGCCCACCGGATCGCGCGGGCCGGCCGGGCTGCCGGCGTATCGGCCCGCGCGGGCGGGGATCAGCCCGCCCAGACCTCGGCGTCGTCGGCGGGCACGGTGGTGGCGAGCTTCAACTCCTTGCGGGCGGCGACCGTCTTGGTCGGGTCGATGCCGGTGAAGCCCAGGTCGTAGGCGATGTAGAAGTCGTCGACGTTCCCGGCCGAGGCGGCGTCCTCCCATGCCTCCGCGGTCTCCGTCAGCTGGGAGCGGAGCTTGACGGTCTGCGGCTGCTCCACGCCCTTCAGCGCGGTCAGGTGGGTGTTCAGGGCCTCGGAGACGGCCTTGGCCTGCTTCTTGTAGCCCGCCAGGTCGTCCTCGGGCTGCTCGGCCTCGGGCTGGTTGTTCCAGAGCGCCTCGTAGACGGCGTTCGAGCCCTTGAGGTACGCGGCCTGGTCCGCGGTCAGGGACTTGTTCGCGAGCGAGCCCGAGAAGGTGCCCGACTCCTTGGCGTACGCGCAGCTCACGGCGCGGTCCCCGGTCTTCCAGCTCTCGCTGGTGGGGTAGTAGTAGAAGAGGTCGACGCCCTCGGGGATCGCCCAGGTGTCGGAGACGAACTTCTGCGACACCGCTGGGCACTGCTTGTCGGCGATCGCCGTCGCGCCGTCGTCGCCGGGGTATTCCTTCTCGCCCTCGATGTCGAACTCGCCGACTACCTGGCCCTCGTGTGCTTCTTCGCACGGCACGATCTCGACGCTGAACTCCTCGCTCTCGGTCGCCCCGCTGTTCGGGTTGTAGCAGTCGCCAGGGGCGAGCGAGAAGACGGACCGGGTGCGAACGGCCTTCTTGGCGCCGGCCTTGGCGCTGTCGATCGCGTCGGCGCAGCCCACCGCGCCGATCGCGAGAAGGGCGACAGCGGCGGATATGCCGCGAGCTGAACGGGACGTGACACCGAAGAACATGACGTGGGCATCCTCAGAAACGGAAGAACTGTGAACAGGTGTGCGCATCGTATGGCATAACCATGACAGCGCTGTGCGCGGGAGATTTCCCTTGGTGCGCAGCATCGCGGTCGGCCAACGTTGAGCGGGTGAGGTGAAGCATATATCGCTTGTGAACCCTGTCAACAGCTAGATGCTGGTGAGGGGAAGGTGCACGCCGTCATGCGCAGCCAGGACCTCGCCGGCACGCAGGCACCGGCAGCCGTGGACCACGTCCCGGTCCGGAAGTGCACAGGAGAACTCTGTGGCGGAGCTGTTCGCCTCGGCAGGGGAAACCCCGCTGACGGCAGGGCTGTTCAGCGTCTTCGCATACGCCGTGCACGCCGCGTACCCCGTCATGCCGGACGGAGTCCCCGGTCGGACAGCCGCGCGGTCCCGACCGTCATCGTGGGGGAGTTCGCCGGGGACGCGGTCCCTAACCGACCAGGCGGCGGCGCCAGTCCAGGGGGGTGACGGTGACGGCCTGGCCGGGGTCGCGGTCCCACTCGGTGCGGAGGCCGACCGCTTCGAGGGCGGCCACGACCTCGTGGCCGACGGCCGCGGTGGTGTCGGACGAGCCGTCGAAGCCGCCGTAGAGGAGCATCAGGCCCTGGCCGGCCGCGGCGGAGTCCGTGCACTGGGTGTGGAAGTAGACGAAGCCACGGGCGTCGGGCCCGCCCTCATCGCCGATCTCGGACTGGCCGCAGTTACGGCAACAGGTGAAGTTCTCGCGCGCGGTGATACCGGCCTCCCGCAGGGCGGCGAACGCGCGGGTGAGCCGCTCGGGATCGGTCTCGCCCTGCCACTCGGCCTGCTCCCCGACCCGCTCCAGCCACAACCGGTCCGCCAGCGCCTCCGCCTGCCGGCGCGACACGGGCCGACGGTCCTCGGTGACCAGATACTCCTCGGCGAGCTCGGCCAGTTCGGCGCGGGAGGCATAGCCGCCGACCAGCACCTCGCGGACGCGCTTCTCCAACTCCGCGCGCTCGTCCTCGCCCAGGTCGAGCGGCGGCACCTCGCGGGTCGGGCCCATGTCCAGCAGCGACCACGTCACACCGCTGTGCCACCCCGCCTCCTGGCGCGCCCAGCCGGTCATCGCGGCGATCACGACCTCCGGACTGCCGGCCGTCGCCTGGAAGTGCCGGTCAGCGGCACCGTCGCGGTACTCCAACGTGTAGTCACCACCGGCCTTGTGCCAGACCTGGGCGAAGACATCGGGCAGGTCGGGTATCCGCTGGATCACCAGGAACCGGTCACCGTCACCACCGATGCGCCGGACCAGTCCGGCCAGCTCCCCTTCGGACACACGGACGTGCCGCTCCCAGTTCTCCGTCTTCACCACGATCTCGAGCATGCGCAGACTCTGACACACCCCTCTGACAGAGCACTCCGGAGCCGCGGCGAAGCCGCTGCCGGGACGGCTCGACGCCCAGCGCGAGCTCCGCGACGGAGCGGCCGGCGAAACTGGCCGGCGGGGATCAGCGACGGAGCCGGGGCGCCGTCGTGAAGGCGTCAACTCCGGTGAGTCCGGCGGACAGGTCCCACAGCCGCGCGGCCTGTCCGGCGTCGGTCGCGTGGGGGTGCACCCCGCCGTCCGTGCCGTCCGAGGCGGGCTCGGCGATGTCGCAGTCCTCGCAGTACACCCCGCCCAGGCCGGTCAGTCGAGGGGAGGTCGCCGCCCAGACCTGCGTCGCCGCGCCCTGCTGCGGTGTCTTGAAGGTGGGATTGCTCGGGCCGCCGTTCGCGTCGATCCAGCCCGCCTCGACCATCTCCGACGTCGCGAGGTGGCGCTGCAGCGGGGTGAGGACGCTGCCCGGATGCAGGGCGAACGCCCTGACGCCGGCGTCGCGGCCGAGTGTGTCGAGCCGCACGGCGAACAGCACGTTCGCCGTCTTCGCCTGCCCGTACGCCTGCCATCGGTCGTATCCGCGCTCGAACTGCACGTCGTCCCAGCGCATGCCGGTGAGGTCGTGGGCGCTGGACGACACGGCGATCACTCGGACGCCGCTGTCGGCGAACGCGGGCCGGAGGTGATTGACCAGCGCGTAGTGACCGAGGTGGTTGGTGGCGAACTGCGCCTCCCAGCCCGGACCAACGCGTGTCTCGGGACAGGCCATGATCCCCGCGCTGTTGATCACGATGTCCACCGTGCGGCCCGAGGCCACGAACCGCTCGGCGAAGTCGCGGACACTGCCGAGGTCCGACAGGTCCAGGTCGTCCGTCGTCACACCGTCCAGGGCTCCGACCGCCTCGTCGGCGGCCGCCCGCCGGCGGGCGGGAACGACGACGTGGGCGCCGGCAGCGGCCAGGGCGCGGGTCGTCTCCAGACCGAGCCCGGAAGAGCCGCCGGTGACGATCGCGGTCCTGCCGGACAGGTCGATCCCGCGCAGGACGTCATACGCGGTGCTGCGGGCGCCGAAGCCGGAGCCGATGCTGTGCTGAGGTGTCGTCATGGAGCGGACGCTAGGTGCTGGAGCGAACTCCAGGTCAAGTGCCGGTGGCGGCCGGCGATCCGGCCCTGTGCGTCAGTGCGTCAGTGGGTCAGGCCGCGACGACGACCGGCTTCGCGGGCGCCGGAGCGATCGGGCCCGCCGTCGCCGGAACGGCCGGCCGTGCCGTGGCCGGGGCGAAGACCACCAGCCGCAGCAACGCGAAACGCCCGGCGCCGGCCACCGCGGATGCCGACAGGTACACGGTCTGCTCGACGAGCGCGGAGGGCGCGGACTGCACGGCGTGCAGGACGAGAAGAGCAGCGGTGGTGAACGCGTAGCTCACCACGACCGTGAGCCCGGACCGGAGATGGATCCGCCAGCCCCCGCGTTCGCTGCGGAACGTGATCCGGCTGTGCAGCTCCGTCGCGATCACCGTGGAGACGACCGTGACCACGGCGTTGGAGAGAACCAGGGGTACCCGGTCGCCGAGCAGCACCAGTGCACCGCCGGCCGCCAGACCGACACCGCCCCCGCACACGACGAAGCGCACGAACGCCATCACGAGGGGAGAGGTGGTGCGCTTCGTCGGCAGGGGCGCTCGGGCGGTCACGGGGAAGCCTCCAGAAGGGGTGTCGGATCCGGCGCACTGATTCCACCCCACAACGCGTGCGGGGCACGTCCCCCGAGCGGCCCGGTCCGGCCCCTACATATCTGGGGGGTGTCCCCCACGGGGCACTGGGGGACACCGGCCGCGCGCGCCCCGGTCGGGCGGATGCCCGGCTGCGGCCTCCGTCCCCGGCTTCCCGGTTCCGCGTGACCCATGCCGTTCCTCTTCGTTGACCAAGGCCGCGCCGCTGTCGTGCGCGGCGCAGGTGAGGACTGGAGCGGTCATGTACGGAACCCGGCCGACGCGTCCGGTGCAGCAGGTCCCCGTCTCCACCCGCCCGGTCCGGTGGGCAGCCGGCCCACTGCCGTGGCTGACCGCGGTCGCCCTGCTCTTCGCGGCGGTGCAACTGGCCTTCGTCGTCCCGGGATCGGGGTTGTCCTGGGACGAGACCGTCT
>Ga0164308_10001977_pt1 | contig 10925 bp, 6 predicted proteins | sample Whisoiple_246_MG_FD_109983 | JGI IMG/M metagenome (GOLD analysis project Ga0164308, IMG submission 109983) | Soil microbial communities amended with fresh organic matter from upstate New York, USA - Whitman soil sample_246_MG | ecosystem: Environmental > Terrestrial > Soil > Unclassified >... | reverse complement strand
GGTCCGCATGATGGCGGTGATGGCGGCCATCGGGGCGGCGACGTCGGCCCAGCCGTGCCGCTCCCAGTTCCGCTGGGCGTCGGAGATCGGGTCACGCGGCAGCGGGGTGCCCATGCCTAGCCCTCGCCCTTTAGCCCGGGGAAGTCGGCCTCGGAGTACTCCGTGCCCAGCCCCTCCGGCACCCGGCCGGCCCCGTGCCGCAGTTCCTCGTTGTGCCGCAGTTCCACCCGCCGGATCTTGCCGGAAATGGTCTTGGGCAGCTCGGCAAACTCCAGCCGGCGGATGCGTTTGAAGGGGGCCAGGTGCTCGCGGCAGTAGCGCAGGATGTCTTCGGCCAGTTCGGGTCCGGGCTCGTGGCCGGCGGCCAGGACCACAAAGGCCTTGGGCACGGACAGTTTGAGCGCGTCGGGGGAGGGGACGACGGCGGCCTCCGCCACCGCCGGGTGCTCGATCAGCACGCTCTCCAGTTCGAACGGGGAGAGGCGGTAGTCGGAGGACTTGAAGACGTCGTCGCCGCGGCCCACGTAGGTGATGATGCCGCGTTCGTCCCGGCTCGCCATGTCCCCGGTGTGGTAGTAGCCGCCCCGGAAGGCCTCAGCGGTCTTCTCCGGGTCCCCGTAGTAGGCCTTCATCAGCCCGACGGGGCGCGGGTCCAGGCGCAGGCACAGCTCGCCGTCGTCGGACTCTTCGCCGGTGGCCGGGTCCACGAGGACGACGTCGTAGCCGGGCAGCGGCCTGCCCATGGCGCCGATCTTGATCGGCTGCCCGGGGGTGTTGGCGATCTGCACGGTGGACTCGGTCTGGCCGAAGCCGTCCCGGATGGTCTGGCCCCAGGCCCGCTGGACCTGGTCGATGACCTCGGCGTTGAGCGGCTCACCGGCGGACACCACCTTGGTGGGCGGGTTCTTGAGCAGGGTCAGGTCGGCCTGGATCAGCATCCGCCAGACCGTCGGCGGGGCGCAGAAACTCGTGACCCGCTCGCGGTCCATCTGCCCCATCAGCGCTTTCGCGTCGAAGCGTTCGTAGTTGTAGATGAAGACGCAGGCTTCGGCGATCCAGGGCGTGAAGACATTGGACCAGGCGTGCTTGGCCCAGCCGGGGGACGCCACGTTCAGGTGCACGTCGCCCGGTTCCATCCCGATCCAGAACATGGTGGACAGGTGCCCCACCGGATAGGAGGTGTGCGTGTGCTCTACCAGTTTGGCCTTGGACGTGGTGCCGGAGGTGAAGTAGAGCAGCAGGGTCTCGTCGGCCAGGGTCGGCGCGTCCGGGGTGAAATTCTCCGCCGCCCCCGCCGCGTCCGCGTACTGCAGGGCCGCTGTGTTGATTTCGGCGTTGCCGGCGCCGCCGCCGATTTCGATCAGCCTGTAGTCGCCCGGGACGCCCGCGAACTTGGCGATGTTGGCGCTCCCGACGGCGGCCCAGCCGGCCCCGCCGCGCTCCACCCGGTCCTGCAGGTCCGCCGGTCCCATCAGGGTGGTGGTGGGGATCATCACGATGCCGAGTTTGATGCCGGCGAGCATCAGTTCCCAGAGCTCCACCTGGTTGCCGAGCATGATGATCATCCGGTCACCGCGCCGCACGCCCTGGGCCCGGAGCCAGTTGGCCACCTGCGCGGAGCGCCGGGACAGGTCCGAGAAGCTGCGCCGCGTGGCCGTGCCGTCCTGCTCCACGATCACCAGGGCCGGGCGGTCCGCCTTGGCGGGATCCGCCGCGATCTGGTCGAACCAGTCGAGGGCGAAATTGAACTCCGCGAAGCGCGGCCATTCGAATTCCTGGCGCGCGGCGGTGTAGTCCCCGCGGAGGGCCAGCAGCCTGTCCCTCGCGGCACGGAAATCCTCGGTGACGGTCATGGTGCACCTTTCGCAGCCGGTCGCAGCCAGGCGGTCCGGTGGCGGCCGCCGCTGGCCTAGTGATCCACATCACTGTGCAATATACTAGGACATCCAAGGGTTTGGAAGAGCCGATGTTGCTGCCGATGCGCGGCACATTACGAAGGGATACGTGCCCGTGCAGTCACAAGGAAGTGCCAGCGGACAGACCGCCGTCGAGGCAATGGCCGTCGAGGCAATGGCAGGCGAGGCAATGGCAGGCGAGGCAATGGCAGGCCAGGCCGCGCCCGCCCGCGGGGGCGCCGCGGAAAGTCCGGCCCAGGCGCCGGTCGTGCCCCCGTTCCCGGACGCGGACCTGATGTACATCGTGGACCTGCTGCCGGCGGACGAACGGGCGCGCTACCAGGAGATCCGGGAGTTCCTCCAGACCCGGATCCGCGCCGCGTCGATCGATTACTGGAACCGCGAGGAGTTCCCGTTCGGCCTGCTCGCCGAGCTGGGCAAACACGGCCTGGGCGGACTGCAGACGGACGGTACCTCCAAGCTTTTCAAGGGCCTGATGTACGTCGAGGTTGCCCGTGCAGACGTCTCGCTCTCGGCCCTCGTGGGGATCCACAACGAACTGATCGTCGGCATGATCGACGAGCTTGGCTCCGAGGAACAGAAGGCGCGGTGGCTTCCGGGGCTCACGGCCTTCACCCAGCTCGGGGCCTTCGCCCTGACCGAACCGGACCACGGCTCGGACATCGCCGGGGGACTGTCCACCACGGCGCGGCTGGAAGACGGTGAGTGGGTCATCACCGGGGCCAAGCGCTGGATCGGCGCCGGCACGATCGCCGACTTTGCCCTGGTCTGGGCGCGCGACGTCGCGGACCAGCAGATCAAGGGCTTCATCGTTGAGACGGACCGGCCCGGCTACACCGCCACCAAGATCGCGAACAAGATCGGGCTGCGGATCATGCAGAATGCGGACATCGTGCTCGACGAGGTCCGCATCCCGGAATCCAACCTGCTGCCGGGCGCCACCGACTTCTCCCGGGCCAACGAACTGCTGCGGGACTCGCGGGCGTGGGTGGGCTGGCAGGGTGCCGGCATCCAGCTGGCCGCGTTCGACGTCGCCCGGGCCTATTCGCTGGAACGCAAGCAGTTCGGCAAGGAACTGGCCCGCTTCCAACTGGTCCAGCAGCAGCTGGCGGAGATCCTGGGCAACGCCAGCGTCTCCCTGGCGCTGATGGCCCAGCTGGCGCGGATCCAGCAGGAGGGCAAGCTGGAGATGGTGCAGGCGGCCATGGCCAAGTCCACCACCACCCGGCTGGCGCGGGCCTCCGTCGCGATGGGGCGTTCGCTGATGGGCGGCAACGGGATCAGCAGCGACTTCGAGATGGGCAAGCTCTTCGGCGACGCCGAGATCCTCTACACCTATGAGGGCAGCTACGAGATCAACTCGTTGATCGTGGCCCGGGCTGTGACTGGAAAGTCCGCCTTCGTCTAGGCGGCGTCAGCCGGTGCGCCGTAGCGCTCGCTGCGGTTTCGTCCGGCGTGTTTGGCCGCGTACAGCGCCCGGTCCGCGCAGGCCAGCAGGCTGTGGCTGCCGGCGTCCCGGAGTTCGCAGACCCCGGCGGAGACCGTAATCGTGCCGACGTCGCCAAAAGGCTCCGCCTCGATGGCGGCGCGGGCCCGTTCCGCCGCGAGCAGCGCCTCCGCGCCGTCGGTGCCGGGCAGCAGCCAGACGAATTCCTCCCCGCCGAAGCGGGCAATGATCTCGTCCTGGCGGGCGACGCCGCGGAGCCGGGCCGCGACGTCCGCCAGCACCACGTCGCCCATCAGGTGGCCGAAGGTGTCGTTGACCTTCTTGAAGTGGTCGATGTCCAGGACGACGGCGCTGAGGCTGGTGCCGCGGGATGCGGCCAGCCCGATCTCGTGGGCGAGGTGCTGCTCGAGCGCGCGCCGGTTGGGCAGCCCGCTGAGCTGGTCGGTGGTGGCCTGCAGTTCCAGGCTGGTGCGTGCCTCGGCGTTGCCGATGGCGATCTCCACCAGTTCGGCGAACTGGGCCAGGCGATCCAGCATTGCCTCGGTGACGCCCGTGCTGGACTTCGAGGTCAGGGTGACCACGCCCCACAGGCTGCCGTGGACCCTGATGGGGGCGCCGGCCGCGGACTGGAAGCCGCCGGCGCGCATCTGCTCGGCGGCGGGGCCGCCCTCCGGGCCGTAGACCACGAGGGCGGGCTTGCCGGTGGCGGCGACGCGGACGGTGGCCGAGGTGTCCGTGAGCGAGAAAACGTGCGTGCGGTTCAGGGTGGGCGGCAGCGCCGGTGCCATCGCCACGATCTCCGCTGACAGCGGCCCGGTTAAGCGGACGACGGCGGCCGAATCCACGGTGAAGAGGTCCCGCAGAATGAAGGCGACCCGCTCCGAGATGTCCGCCGGGGCGGCGTTGCGGGCGACGGCGGTGGCGATCTGGTGCAGCGCGGCCCATGTCTGTTCCTGCTGGAGGCGGTCGGTGACATCCACGGCCACCACCATGCCGGCGGTGGCGTCGTCGTCGGAGTAGACGGGCCCTGCCTTCAGCCGGTAGGTCCGGTGCCCGATCCTCCGGTTCCAGGAGACCTCCTGGCCGGACAGGGCCGCGCGGTAGCGGGGTTCCAGCTCGTTGGCCAGGGCGCCGTCGAGCACCTCGTGGATGCTCTTGCCTTCCAGCTCGGTTGACCGGTAGCCGAAGGACTCCAGCTCCTGGCCTTCGGCGATCAGGTAGCGCAGGTCCGCATCGAAGAGCAGGACAAAGACCCCGGGGACGCTGCGCGCCAGTGCCCGGTACCGGTCGGTGTCGCGCTGCTGGCGGCGTTCGGCGAGCACCCGCCCGGTGATATCTGTGACCATCACGAAGAACCCGGATATCCCGCCCTCGCGCAGGTCCGGCATGTAGGAGACCTCGGTGAATCGCGTCGCGCCGGCAGCGTCCGTGAGCGTTCGTTTGAAGAATTGCGGTTCGCCGCTGAGCACTTTGGCGATGTAGGACTGGTTGGCTGCCAGCACGGCGTCGCTGAGCAGGTCCTGGATGTGCATCCCGTGCAGCTCGTCGGATGTGACGCCGAACCAGTCGAGGTAGGCGTCGTTGGCCAGCCGGTTGCGTAACCCGGCGTCCCAATAGGCCACCATGGCCGGGATGCCGTTGAGCACGGCCCGCATCTGGGCGGGGACCTCCGGCAGGGGCGGCCGTTGTGCGTTCTCCTGGGCGAGAACGCTGTGAATATTCATTGCCCCAGTATCTATTGCGGCGGCGTCCGACGGGAAACCGGGTCTGCCGCCCGCGCAGCCGCCTCGACGCGTGCGCGGTGCGCGGCCCATTCCGCGGCGCTGCGCGGTGTCAGGTTCGGGTCGCCGGGGCCCTTCCCGGCCGTCCCGTCGATAAGTTCGCGCAGGATGTCGGCGTGGCCCAGGTGCTGCGCCGTTTCGACGCACATGTGGACGAGGATCTGCTGAAGGGTGACGTCCCGGCGTTCCTCCGGCCACCACGGAACCTGGCCCGCGGCGTCCAGGGGCAGGGCTTCAATGGTGGCGTCGCTGTGGGCGGCCGCCGCGTGGTGCAGTGCGACGATCTGGTCCCGGGTTTCGTCCGGTGACGCCCACAGGTCGGCATCCGGTTCGGCGTCGTCCGCCAGCCAGGGCAGCGGCTGGCCGTGCGGGCGGCCGAAGACTTCACCGAAATAGCCGACCTCGACGCTGGCTACGTGTTTGACGAGGCCCAGAAGGTTGGTTCCGGTCGGGGTCAGCGGCCGGCGGACGTCGTAGTCGTCCAGCCCGTCCAGCTTGGCCAGCAGTTCGGCGCGGCGCAGGCGCAGATAGCGGTGCAGGATCTCCTTGTCGTCCATGACCGGAATCCTACCGGGCCGCCGGCCGGGCTCAGGGCTGGAACCGGTAGCCGATCCCCGCCTCGGTGAGCAGGTGCCGCGGCGCGGCGGCATCCGGTTCCAGCTTGCGGCGGAGCTGGGCCATATAGACGCGGAGGTAGTTGGTCTCCTTGGCGTAGGCCGGGCCCCAGACCTCGGACAGCAGCTGCTGCTGCGTGATGAGTTTCTCGGGGTTCCTCACCAGCACCTCAAGCATTTTCCATTCCGTCGGGGTGAGCCGGACGTCCTCGCCGTCGCGGGTGACCCGGTGCTTGCCGAGGTCCACGGTGAAGGCATCGGTGGCGACGACCGGTTCGTGATCCGGATCGGCTCTGCGGCGCAGCAGTGCGCGCAGCCGGGCCAGCAGTTCGTCCAGCCCGAACGGCTTCGTGATGTAGTCGTCCGCGCCGGCGTCAAGGGCCTGGACCTTGTCCTCGGAGCCGTGGCGGGCCGACAGTACCAGCACGGGAACCTGGCTCCAGCTGCGGAGTTTCGCCAGGACGGCGGTGCCATCCATGTCCGGCAGGCCAAGGTCCAGGATGACCAGCGCCGGAGGGGTGCGGGCCGCGGCGAGGAGTGCGGACTGCCCGTCCTCCGCCGCGATGACCTGGTAGCCGTGGGCCCGCAGCGTGATGCGCAGGGCGCGCAGCAGGTAGGGGTCGTCGTCCACCACCAGGACCGCGGTCATGGTACGTCCGTCGGGGACGAAAGGATCGGCGGTGCATGGTGCCGGCCGACCATGGCCGACTGGGGTTCCAGCGGCGCCTGGCCGGGCTGCTTCGGGACGGGCGTCCCCTCGGACAGCGGCAGGCTGACCACCATGGTCAGTCCGCCGCCCGGGGTGGCTTCCGCGCTCAACCGGCCACCCATCGCCTCGGTGAATCCCTTGGCTACGGCCAGGCCGAGGCCGACGCCGGCGGCCCGGCTCGCGTCGTCCAGACGCTGGAAGGGACGGAACATCTCCACCACCTCTTCCGCCGGGACCCCTGTTCCGTGGTCGATGATCCGCAGCTCCCCTGCGGGCCGGCCGCCCGCGGTGGTTGCGCCGAGGCCGCCGGCGCCGCCGGTCAGCACGATGTCCGAATCCGGGGCATATTTGACCGCGTTTTCGACGATGTTCGCGATCACGCGCTCGAGCATGCCGGGATCGGCATCGACCTCCGGCATGTTCGCCGGCAGCTCCACCCGGACCCGGTCCGCCGAAATTCCATGCAGGCCGCCGCTGACCACCTCGTACCAGCGCACGGGCCGGAGCAGGGGGTGGACGGAATCGGACGTGATCCGGGACATGTCCAACAGGTTCCCCACCAGGGCCTCGAGCCGGTCGGAGCACTCTTCGATGGTCTCCAGCAGCTCCTGCTCCTCTTCCCGGGTGTAGCGGACGCCCTCTTGGCGCAGTCCGCCGACCGCGAGCTTGATCCCTGCCAGGGGCGTGCGGAGGTCATGCGAGACGGCGCGCAGCAGCGAGGTACGCATGGTGTTGCTCTCGGCCAGGCGCCGTAGCTGGCTCCGGCTCGCCAGCAGCTGCTGGTTCTCCAGCTGGGCCAGCAGGTGCACGCCGAAGGCGCCGAGCAGGCGCCGGTCGCTGGCCGGCAGCACCCGGCCGGACAAGACCAGCCGGGTGCCGGCGTTGATCTGTTCGACGTTGTCGCCGGTGGGGCCGGCGGCAGCGGCGTCCCCACCGTCCTGGGCCGTCGCCGAGGCGAAGTCGCCGACGCCGGCCAGCAGCCGCCACTGCCTGCGTCCGTCAGACGGCCCGCCTTCGGACGGCGTTCCGTCGGGCATCGCCGTTGCCGGACCGGCGTCGGCGTCCCCGCCGGCGAGGCCGAACAGCGCCGCGCCGCGGACCTGGAAGACGTCCAGTGCCTGTTCCAGCAGGCCCGTCACGGTGTCCTCGGACCCGGCGGCGCCGCGCGAGAGCTCGGCCAGGGTAGTCGCTTCGGCCCGGGCCCGCGCGGCCTCCTTGGAGCGCCGGGCGGAGCGGTCGACGACGGCGGCGACGGCGGCGGACACGCCGACAAACACCAGCAGGGCTAGGACGTTCTGGGCGTCGCTGATGGCCAGGTTGCCCACCGGCGGGGTGGAGAAGTAGTTCACCAGCAGGCTGCTCCACAGGGCCGCGAGGACCGCCGGCCAGAGCCCGCCCACCAGGGCCACGGCGACGGAGCCCGTGAGCTGGATCAGCATGGAGGTGGCCAGGTTCTTGTCCGGATTCATTTCCAGCAGCAGCTGGAGCACGGCAGGAACAAGCACTGCCAGACCAAAGCCGAGGGTGACCCGGAACCGGCCCAGGTCCCCCCGCCGGCTCCGGCGGACGCCGCTGGGCCCGCCCTGCTGGGGCACCAGGTGGACGTCGAGGCCGGACGAGCCGCGGAGCACCCTGGCGGCGGTGCCTCCGCCCCGCAGCCCGGTCATCAGCCGCGCCGCCGTGCCCCGGCGGGAGACGCCGAGCACCAGCTGGGATGCGTTGACGCTGCGGGCGAAGTCCAGGAGGGCCTCGGACGTTTCGTCGCCGGTGACCACGTGGTAGCTGCCGCCGAGGCTCTGGACCAGCTGCCGTTGCGCCTCGAGGGCCTGCAGCGACTCAGCTCCGGCGCCGTCCGACGCCAGGACATGGACTGCCAGCAGATCGTTGCCGCTGACGCGGTTGAGCAGCCGTGCGCCGCGGCGGATCAGCGTCTCGCCCTCGGACCCGCCTGCCAGCCCGACCACGACGCGCTCGCGGGCCGGCCAGCTGGCGTCGATCCGGCTCCCCTCCCGGTAGCTAGCCAGGCCCTCGTCGACCCTGTCGGCCAGCCACAAGAGTGCGAGCTCACGCAGGGCCGCGAGGTTTCCTGGGCGGAAATAGTTGGACAGCGCCGCGTCAATGCGGTCGGCCGGCACGATCTTCCCGGCGGCGAGGCGCTCCCTGAGCAGCTCGGGAGAGAGGTCCACGAGCTGCAACTCTTCGGCCCGCCGGACGATGCCGTCGGGAACGGTCTCCGCGGGGCGTACGTGTGTGATGGCGCTGACGACGTCCGCCAGGGAGTCCAGCTGCTGGATGTCCAGGGTGGACAGCACGTTGATCCCCGCCGCCAGCAGGTCGTCAATGTCCTGCCAGCGGTGCCGGTTCCGGCTGCCGACAACGTTGGTGTGTGCATACTCGTCCACGATCGCGGTGGAGGGAGCCCGGCGCAGGGACGCCTCGAGGTCCAGTTCCTCGACGTCGACCTGGCCAAGGGGCACGCGCCTGGGCTTGATCGATTCAAGGCCGGCCAGCAGTTCCCGGGTGTCCCTCCGGCCGCGGTCGCGCGCGAAGGCGACCACCACGTCCTCGCCGGCACTCCGAAGCCGGTGCCCTTCCCGGAGCATGGCGTAGGTCTTACCGACCCCCGGCGCGGATCCCAGGAAGATGCGCAGCGTTCCACGTGCCATGGTGTCATTCTTCCATTCCGGCCCGCGTCCGGCGGGGGAGGGCGGCGTCAAGGATTCATCAAGATCTGCGCCCCGGTGGTGTCCGGTCTCCCCGGCGCTGCTAGTTTCGCAACTGAGGGGCAGAACGCGGCGCCCGCCCGTCAGAGAGGCGCCGGGAGAAAGGCACACCATGACCACCCTGAGCAGGCCTCCGGCCGACCCATCGGCGCCGAGGCCCGGCCGCAAGACCGCGCTCCGGAAGTGGCTGCTGGTGGGGCTGCAGGACAGCAAAGGCCACCACCAAGGTCCGCACGGGGTTCGCACCGAGGACGAAAAGAAGCACTCCTGGTGGCAGGTGATGTGCCTGACCGGCGTCGACTACTTCTCCACCCTGGGCTACCAGCCCGCCATCGCCGCGCTCGCCGCCGGCGTGATCTCGCCGCTGGCCACGCTGGTCCTGGTGGCCATCACCCTGCTGGGTGCGCTGCCGGTCTACCGGAGGGTCGCCGGTGAGAGCCACCGCGGCGAAGGCTCCATCGCCATGCTGGAGCGGCTGATGCCCCGCTGGGGCGGGAAGCTCTTCGTGCTGGTGCTGTTGGGCTTCGCCGCGACGGACTTCATGATCACCATGACGCTCTCCGCAGCTGACGCGACAGCCCACTTGGTCGAGAACCCGATCAGCCCGGACTGGCTGCACGGCCAGAACGTGGCCATCACGCTGGTTCTGCTGGCCCTGCTCGCCGCGGTGTTCCTTCGCGGCTTCAAGGAGGCGATCGGCGTCGCGGTAGGGATTGTGGGCGTGTACCTGGTTCTGAACGTCGTGGTGGTTGCGGTATCGCTGTGGGAGGTACTGACCCATCCGCTGGCGGTCGGCAACTGGTGGGCGGCAATTGCAACCTCCCACGGGAATCCGTTGCTGGCCGTGGGGTTCGCGTTGCTGGTCTTCCCCAAACTGGCCCTGGGCCTGTCCGGGTTCGAGACCGGCGTCGCGGTGATGCCGCAGATCAAGGGCCACCCGGAGGACACTGAGGAGAACCCGGAGGGCCGGATCCACGGCGCCCGCAGGCTGCTGACGACGGCCGCGCTGATCATGAGCACATTCCTGATCATCAGCAGCTTCACTACCGTGGTGCTGATTCCGGAGAATGAATTCCAGCCAGGCGGCCAGGCCAACGGCCGTGCGCTGGCGTTCCTGGCCCACGAACAGCTCGGCGTTGGCTTCGGCACCGTCTACGACGTTTCCACCATCGCCATCCTCTGGTTCGCCGGAGCGTCCGCCATGGCGGGGCTGCTGAACCTCGTCCCGCGATACCTGCCGCGCTACGGCATGGCACCTGGCTGGGCCCGGGCTGTCCGGCCGCTGGTGCTGGTCTTCACCCTGATCGGCTTCCTCATCACATGGATTTTCGACGCCGACGTCGACGCCCAGGGCGGCGCGTACGCCACCGGTGTCCTGGTGCTGATGACCTCCGCGGCCATCGCGGTGACCCTTTCGGCCCGCCGGAAGCGGCAGCGCAAACGCACCGTCGGCTTCGGTGTGATCGCCGTCGTCTTCGTGTACACCACCGTGGCGAACGTCGTCGAACGCCCCGAAGGCATTCGCATCGCCTCGATCTTCATCCTGGGTATCATCGTCATTTCCCTGCTGTCGCGGGCGCGCCGCTCCTTCGAACTGCACGCCACCCACGTCCACTTGGACCGGCAGGCGCTGGAGTTCATGTCCGATGAACTCGACGGGCCGCTGCGCATCGTGGCCCACGAGCCGCTGCGGCTGAGCGCAGAGGCTTACCGGCAGAAGCTCGAGTCGGCGATC
>Ga0164308_10001976_pt1 | contig 10928 bp, 9 predicted proteins | sample Whisoiple_246_MG_FD_109983 | JGI IMG/M metagenome (GOLD analysis project Ga0164308, IMG submission 109983) | Soil microbial communities amended with fresh organic matter from upstate New York, USA - Whitman soil sample_246_MG | ecosystem: Environmental > Terrestrial > Soil > Unclassified >... | reverse complement strand
TTGGATCGTTCCCGGTGGAAGAGGCTGATCAGGTGATGCTGGTCACCGATGGCGGCAAGCTCATCCGCACGCCGGTCGCAGGTATCCGCATCGCCGGACGTTCGACGCAGGGCGTGATCGTGCTCAACACCGCTGAAGATGAGAAGGTCGTGTCGCTTGAACGCCTGAGCGAGGAAGAGGGCGACAACGGCGACGAGTAGCGGCTGTCATGGCCGGGCTTGACCCGGCCATCTCGATTCAAAGAGCAATGCCGTGCGAACCTAAGCGGGATCGCCGGGACAAGCCCGGCGATGACAGATCAGGCCCTTTGCCATGAACTACCAGCTCTTCTCTGCGTTCCTGCTCATCACGTTCATTCTCGTCATTGTCCCGGGCCCAATCGTCACGCTCGTCATCACGACCGGGGCCACACGCGGCATCCGCGCCGCCTTGATGACGGTACTGGGCTCCACGCTCGGCAATGCGGTGCTGATTACCTGCATTGCATTCGGCCTGAACTGGATTCTGCGAACTTCGGCGGAAGTTTTTGAAATCCTTCGTTGGACGGGTGCGGCCTATCTGGTCTGGCTCGGTATCCAGGCATGGCGGCATGCCGGCGAACAGGGGGAGGTCGCGCCGCCTCGTCATCGCGTCTACGTTTCTCGAGGCTTCCTGGTGGCGATGACCAATCCAAAGACCATTGCGTTCTTTACGGCTTTCCTGCCGCAATTCGTCGATCCGCAGTTGCCCGCCGGCCACCAGTTGGCGGTGATGTGCGCTGTTTCAGTCGCGATGGCGACCGTCACCGACGCAGGCTGGGCCATCGCCGCAGGCGCCGGCCGTGCCCTGTTTCTCAAGCAGGCACCTGCACGATGGCTCGGCAGGCTATCGGGCGCCGTTTTGATCGGCGGTGGCGTGTGGCTGTCGCTCGCGCGCCGCTCGAACTAGGGATGCATCAGGACTTCGGCACCGGAACGGCCGCGCGTGGGGAACGCGGGCGGCCGGCGAGGTATTTCTGCAGCACGCCCATGAAATCCCAGATATCCCTGTTCAACTGGGTCATGTTGCGGATCGCGTTCTGCAGTTCACGGATCCGGGCATCATCCATGGGACGCACGATGCCGAGCTGAAGGCGGCCCTTCACCTCCTGCACCCGCATATGGTTTGTGTGGGTGATCTCGCCCCGCTCGTCGAGCACATACATGCAGTGGTTGCATTCGTTACGCATGCGCGTGCTGTCGTTGAATCGCTCGACGATGTCGTCGAGCTTCTTTTCCATCTGCTTGTCGCCCACCTTGATCTTGGCAAGACGCTCGATCAGGTCGATACGCGCACGCGTTGTATTGAGGGTGGCAAACACGATCGCCGCCGTGGCCTCGTCGGTCTCCATCAGAAGCATCAATATGTAGATGAACAGGCTTTCGTTGTTCGACCAGCAGTGGACGAGGTTCCCGATCAGGGTCAAAGTTACCATGCGCCGCCCGCCACCCTTGGGGGCGGCGGCCTCGATTGCCGCAAAATCCGGCTTTGGAGGCAGAGACGACATGGACTTTCCCGCTTCGGAACAACGATCATAGCGGGAGCGGGGATCGAATGCGAGCAGGGCAGTTCCTGCTAGGATATGGCCATGTTCAGAGTCCTGAAGTCACGGCAGGCGCGTCGATCGGCAGTCGCAACCATCCTGCCCTTCGTCGAGCGAAGCCGTGCCGCGCGCGAGATTCCGGATTCGCTGTGGTTTGAGCCTTACTTCGTCGGCTTTCTCGGCATGCTGATCACGCTTACAGCGTCCTGGCATACGCGGTCACTGGGCAATGACGATTTGGCCGATGTGCAGAGCAAATCCTGGGCAGCAATAACAGGGCTGAACAGAGAACTCATCGGTGAAGAAATCTGCTCACTGAGCGCCGCGCATGACGAGCGCTTCGAGTTGGGGTGCCGCAATGCGCTGGCCTTCTTCCAGGCGCTGCAATCGGAAGCCGGCGCGGACTTATATCCGGGTCGGCCAGAGGATCCCGAACAGCAGGCGAGAGCCGCGATTTGGGCGAGGCATTTCGATACGTACGTGACCGATTATCTGAACGTGCATGAAATGATCCGGATCTAGTGCTCGCGGAATGCGCGGTTCATGCTGTCGGTGACCGGCTTCATCAGATACTGGAAAAACGTCCGCGCGCCTGTCTGAATATAGACTTCCGCCGGCATTCCCGGTTTGGGCTTGAAATTAGTTTCCGGGTTGGCGCCGATCTGATCGATGCGCACCCGCGTAATGTAGGAGTCCGGCGACTGACCCGGCTTGGCATCGTCCTGAACAGCGTCCGCCGACACATAGATAACGTGACCGTGTGCCATCGGCGTGGTGCGCTGGTCGAGCGCGGTCAGACGGATTTCGGCTCGCTGGCCGATCTCGACGTGATCGATGTCGCGTGACCGCACGCGGGCTTCGACAACGAGATCATCCCTGAGGGGCACAATTTCCATGACCGGCTTGCCCGGCTCGATGACGCCGCCGGCCGTGTGGTAACGGAGTTTGACGACCGCTCCACGCACAGGAGCCTTGATTTCAATCCGTCCGAGAACGCCTTCGGCTGCGTGCATGCGTTCGCGCACGTCGACAAGATCGGCAGCGACCTGGTGCAGTTGCTCGACCGCATCTTTGATGGCCGTGGCGCGCACACCAGCAATTTCCTCTTTTGTCCGAGCGATCCGCGCCTTTGCGTCGCCGATGTCGCCTCCCAGCCGGCCCATCTCTCCCATCAGACTGGCTTCGGTTCGCTGCAATGCAAGCAGCTCGGATTTTTTGATCAGCCCCCCGGGAAGAAGCGTGCTCTTGCTCGCATATTCTTCACGGATCAGATCGACTTGCTGCTGCGTGGAAACCTCCTGCAGGCCTCCTGCGTCCACCCGCTTCTGCAAGGCGGTGATGGAATCGTTCAATGCTGCAATCTGCGTCTGAACGTTTTTCCGGCGTGCCTCGAAGGCGAGCTTCTGCGTGTCGATGATCTCGTCGAGGTCTCGGATGTCGATGCCGGCGGATTTCGGTACAATGTCGGTAGGGACGTCGATCTCGGCGTCGCCCTGAATCTCTGCCGTGTAGCGCGCCACTTTGGCCGTGTTGAGAGCGTTGCGAAGCGCCAGCCGGCGCAGCTCCGCGCGCGGTGTCGTATCGTCGAGCCGGACGAGGATCTGCCCGGGTTCGACGATGTCGCCTTCGCGAACGAGAATATCCTTGATCACGCCGCCTTCGAGATGCTGGACTGTTTTGTTCTGGCCCGTGGTTACAAAGAGACCCGTTGCGACAATCGCTCCCGAAATCAGCGCCGTATTTGCCCAAAGCCCAAATCCCAGCACTGTGAGCGCTACGGTAAAATAGCCGCCAATCTTATGAATGGTCGTCTTGTGGGGGATGTCCTCATGCCAGGCTCGCGGTGTCACGCTCGCCGGTACTGCCGCGGGTGTCGCTTTGACGGGAAGAAATCTCATTGGAACGTCCCTGAACCGGGCGCCGCTGGCGCGCCTTTCGCGGCGCCATTAGCAGCCAGCAGTGGAATGATGTCATCGCGCTTGCCGATCGCCTGAGCGGTGCCTTCCTTGATGACCATGATTTTGTCCGCACTCTGCAGCAATGCCGGACGCTGGGTGATCGCGATTACAGTGATATTTCGCCTCTTCGCACGACTGAGCGCGTTGGCGAGCGCGAGCTCGCCCGGCGCGTCGAGGTTGGAATTTGGCTCGTCAAGCACCACGAGGCGGGGATCGCCGAAAAATGCGCGCGCGAGCCCAATCCTCTGTTTCTGGCCGCCCGACAGCGGACTGCCGTCGATCAGCACTTGTGTCTCGTAGCCATGCGCAAAATGCGAGATCATCTCGTGCACGTCGGCGAGCTCGGCCGCATCGAAAATCATGTCGTCGGTAACGTCTTCCCGCATGCGGGCAATGTTCGCCTTGATCGATGCAGGGAACAGTTGCACGTCTTGCGGCAAATAGCCGACGCTCTGGCCGAATTGACGTGGGTCCCAGTTGCGCAGGTCCATGCGGTCGAGGCGCACATTGCCGGCCGTCGGAATGATCGATCCGACGAGCATGCGCGCAAGCGTGGATTTTCCCGATCCGGACGCGCCGACGATCGCCAGCGATTCCCCAGGCTCGAGCTCGAAGGAAATGCCGTTGAGGATCACTTTCTTTGTCGGTGGCGGCACATACAGAATGCGCTCGACCGTGACGCGACCCTGTGGCCTTGGGAGCCGCAGCCTTTCCCAGTTCAATGGCGAATTTTCCAGCAGTGTCTTGATCCTGGCGTAGGCGGCCCGGGCCTGTATGAAGCTGCGCCAACCTTCGATCGTGCCTTCGATCGGCGACAGGGCGCGGCTGCCGATGATCGAGGCGGCGATGACCATGCCGCCGGTGATTTGATCACTCAGCGCGAGGCGCGCGCCCCAGCCGAGGATTGCAACTTGCGTAAAGAGACGGACGAGCTTCGACAGGCCCGTCATGTAGATGTTGCGATCCTGCGCGGCGAGATGGGCTTTGAGAGACGAAGCCGTTTCGCGGCCCCAGATCTGCACGCCCTCGGGAATCATACCCATGGCGTTGATGACTTGCGAATTGCGTGCCATCGCATCGGCAGCGAGATTGGCGCGCATCGCAAACGTGTTTGCCTGCGTGTATGGCACCGCAGTAAGCTTTTGGTTGGCGACTGCGATGATGAACAAAATTAGGCCAGTGCCCCCGACGATCCAGCCGAGGTCCGGATGGATAAGGAATGTCGCCGCGAGATAAACCGGGGCAACAGGCACGTCCATCATCAGCAAGATGACAGGTCCGGTGATGAAGTGCCGCAGATGCTGAAGATCACCCAGCAGCTGAAATTCACGGTTTGAGCCGTTCTGCGACGCCTTGGCGGCCGCGCTGAGAACCGGGGCACCCAGTTTCGCTTCCGTCTCGACGGCAACGCGCATCAAAATGAAACGCCGGATCATGTCGAGGAACACGTGCGCGACGATCGCGCCGCCGACGACCAGCGAGAGCATGATCAGCGTGTCAGTGCTGCGACTTGTGTAGACGCGATCCGACAGCTGGAACAGGTAGATCGGCATCGCGAGAAGAAGGACGTTGACGAAGAACGAGAAAATGCCTGCGGTCAGGATGTTGCGCCGGCAAACAGAGAGACCCTTTCCAAGGACGTTGCGGAAGTCGCTGTCTACGCGCTGTTGAATGACCGACGATGATCCGTGACCATTGGGGGGGCTGCCGTTTGCGCCGTTCGCGCCATTTGCCTTGCCGTTGGCCGAGCCGTTAGACTCGTTGGTCCCATTCGCGCCATTGGCCCCGTTCGCGCCATTTGCACCGTTCGCGTGGCCGTTGGCGGAATTAGCAGAGCCAGCTGCTTCCTGGCCGTCAGTCAGGGAAGACGCTGCTTCGGTTTGTGAAAGGGGATCCACCGAACCTCTCAATGGAGCGTGCCCGACAGGACATCACTGCTGTTGTGCGTGACGTCCTGGGGAGGAGGAGCGTAGACCTGCGGCGCATCCGAAGAGTGGTCGGTGGCGTCCGTGCCGGTGAAAGCGACAACTTCAGGTGCGAGTTTCGACGGGTCGTTCGTCACAACTTTCGAATCGGTCGCAATGATGTTGGTCTGGATCAAGATGGTGTCGCTGTAGGCTGTTCCTTGCACGTATGGGGTTGTGACACTGCCGGCATCGACGATTGTCGCGGCGTTAATCGACGTGTTGGCCCCGGTGGTCAGCGACTGCTGACCGGTTCCAGTGCTAGTGAGCAACTGTGCGGCGACGTCAGCATTTGAGATGACATTCGTCTGCGCGAGGTAGTTGACGTCGTAATAATCGCCGGTGACGTAAAGAACGTGAACGGTGCCCATCAGTTCCGGGAAGGCTTTTGAAATCAACGACGGATCAGGCGCGTCATTGTTGGCCAGGACACTGGCCAGTTCGGCCATCTCACTGGTTACGCCTTGGCTGCCCGTCGCGCCGAAATAGATGATGCTCGCATCGTTGAGGATCGTGTTGTTGCCCGCGGTGATGCTTTGGCTGCCGGAGCCGTCGCCCGAACCCGCCCAATCCTGCGACGCATGGTTCATATCAAGAACCACGTTGGTCTGGTTGATCATGTCGAGGCGGTGATAGCTGCCCTCAATCACGATCAGATCCCATTGGCCTGTCGGGCTTTGGAAATCGACTGAGTTTACCTGCTCGTTTGAACCGGCAAGGATCAGGCTGTAACCCATCGACTGGGTTTGAGAAACGATGTCGTTGTCGCTGATGTAGTTCGTCTGCGACATGGCCTTGACGTCGTAAAGCGAGCCGTCAAGCACCTGTACTTGCCAGTTCAGTGGACCGGCGGCAGTCCACGGTCCGGTGATGGAACCTGTCGTGGAAATATCTGCAATGTTCTGCACGATATTCGGGACGTAGTTGATCCCGGCGTCGCCGCTTGAAACCTGGAAATGATCGCTCTGGGAAAGCACGTTCGTCTGGAATATCGCTTCGGTCTGGTAGCTGTTGCCGAGAATGAGCATTGAGCCGGAAAGTCCGGAGTCACTGATGATGGTGGCGTCGTTGACGGCGACGTTGCCTCCGAGGGATAGGTTCTGGATCGCCGTGTCCGAGTAGTCACCTGCAGGAATAGCCTGGATCATTCCGGTATTGAGCGCGTCCCCTGCGGCGGTGATCTTGTCGTTGGCCAACTGGTGAACATCGGTTGTCGGGTCCTGCAGTACGTTGTTCACGTACTTGCCGTCGCTGACGATGTATGGCGTTTCTTCGGCCTGAGTGTCTGTCGGGTTTGCATCACGAGCGTTGACGAACTCGAGCACCGACATTGAGTTGCCTTCATCCGGCAGCAAATCAAGCGGTACGGCCTTTTGCGCGTCGATTTCCATCGTCATGAGCACAGGCGCGCTGTCGAACGGCTGCAGCGGCAACGCGGTCGGACCGATGCTCGCGTTGTCGTTGTTCTCCATGACGTTGAACTGGCGGAGATCCACGATCTCCTGATTGATGAACGGCTGAACCTCTCCGAAGCTGCTCCCGCCGCCACCGCCACCATCACCGTCGCCCGCCGGTGGAAGAATTGTCGGCTTGAAGGGCAAATGCGTCGGTTTCAGCTCGTGCGCATTCGGGAGCGCATCATGCGCGCGTTGCGCTACGTGGATGACCCACTTGTACTCGTCCGGACCGACCAGGGTTGGTTGTTGCGACGCGTCAGTGTCGAGGTCGTTCGGGGTCGGTTTGAAAGGAGTTACCGTTGTGTCGGGTGTGGGTTCGTCCTGCTGACCCCGGGCATAGGCTCCGTAATAGTCGGGTGAAATTCTTGCGACGCCATCGGGATCAAGCCGGAGATGACCGGTGAAGTGCCAGAGTAGCTCAACGACTTCGGCAACGCCGCTCGGAACCATAGGCACCCCCAACTGGACAAAAAGCGCGGTTGATCGAGGGAAGGCTTATCAACCGCGCAATTTCAAACTCGTGGTCTTTCAGAGCAGACCCGCACGGTTTCCCGCGCGGGTCTGTAACGTCGTCAAATTAGCCTGAAGACCCGTCATGATGTGCAGTGCTGCCGTGGTCGGCAACAACGCTGTCATGACCGGTGAAGGTCAGGTTGTTCAGCTGGACGTTCGCACCAAGCACGATGCTCTGGCTGATCGCGTCAACCGCACCGGCGTGATCGAGTGACTGGGTGAACGATGCGCCATCGCCATTGTGGCTGCCGACGCTTCCGTCCCAATCGCCGTTGTGATTGCCGATACCGACCGTGTTGCCGCCGCTCAGATTATCAACGGTGGCACCCAGACCATTGCTGACGCAGGACACCTGGCCGTTGCTGACGAGGTTGTTCACCTGGTCGAGGTTGAACACCACGTTGTTCGCACCATCACCAGTACCATTGATGGTCTGGTAAATGTTCTCGGGCATCAGGTTGATGATGCCCTGGTTGCCCGGCGCGCAAATGTCGAGGTGGCTCATGTCGATGGCCGCCTGTTGTGGCGACTCACAAACCTGATCACTGACCTTTACATCCACGCAGACGGTCGTGGAGGACGTGTTGTAGTTTGCGTTGACGTTGCAGTTGGCATTGTCATTAGCATTGGTATCGCAATTCAGGTTGCCGTTGACGTTGCAGTTGTCCGAGCTCTGGGTCTGGCATTGGCTCTGACCCTCGCCCTGACCCTGGCCTTGTGCCTGAGCCTGCAGTTCGCCTTGCGCCTGAGCCTGCGCTTCAAGCTGCTTCAGGAGGTTACTCTTATCCTGGTCCTCGTGTTCCGGAGGTTTAGGAGGTTGTTGTGGCATGGTGTTTCTCATGTTCGAGGAGAACACACCGCAATTGTTTCGGCACCCGCTGATCTTCTACGTCGGCAAGTGAACCGTTGCTTTCGCGGTTGGACTCCACATTGGTTGACTTCGGTTTCGGGCCCGCGCGGTTTCCCGCGCGGGGTCTCAAGGCAAAAACTTAGCTATCGTGATGCGCGGAGCTGCCGTGGTCGGCAACAACGCTGTCATGACCGGTGAAGGTCAGGTTGTTCAGCTGGACGTTGGAGCCGAGCACGATGCTCTGGCTGATCGCGTCAACCGAACCGGCGTGGTCGAGTGACTGGGTGAAAGCTGCGCCGTCACCGTTGGCACTCCCGACTTTTCCATCCCAGTCGCCGCCGAAATATGAGGAGTTGCCGATGCCAACCGTGTTGCCGCCGCTCAGGCAGCTGACTTCCGCGCAGTCGCCATTGCTGACGCCGGACACGTAGCCATTGCTGACCATGTTGTTCACTTGGTCGAGGTTGAACGTCACGTTGTTGGCGCCATCACCAGTACCATTGATGGTCTGGTAGATGTTCTCCGGCATCAAATTGACGATGCCGTCGTTGCACGGCATGTCGATCTTCAGGCAGCTCATATCGATAGCGGCCTGCTGCGGCGATTCGCAGATCTGATCGGAGACCTTCACGTCCACGCAAACTGACGTAGAGCTGTAGTTGACGTTTGCGTTGTAGTTGCAGTTCGAATTGTCATTCGAATTGCTGTCGCAGTTGACGTTGCCGTTCAGGTTGCAGTTCGAAGACTCCTGGCTCTGAGATTGGCCCTGGCCCTGGCCTTGGCCTTGGCCTTGCAACTGGGCCTGCAATTCGCCCTGTGCCTGCGCCTGCGCCTGAAGCTGCTTCAGGAGATCGTCGTCGTTGTGATGATCGTCCTTCGGGGGTTCTTTTGGCGGCTTGTGTTCAGACATGATGCTCTCCTATTCGTGGATGACGCACCGCAATTCATCGAACACTCGCCAATCTTCTACGTCAGCGAATAGACCGATGGTTTTTGCGGCTTGCTCCACATGGGTTGACTTCACTTCCGGCAGGCAGCGCAAGCGTGCAAACTTGGCACGCCAGTGAGACCACCGGACCCTCGACGCTAGGCGTCCAATGTTGCGGAAGTTCACGTCCGCCAGTGACAAGATTTGACAAATTGTGACCGGCGGGGCTTCAAGGCGCCGCCGGTCAAAGAAGTCGGCGTACCCGGAATTGGCGGTAACCAATTCCCCCTTAGATACATCTTCACATTATGAAATCGAGCTGTGCCCCGTCCGAGGGAGACACGGAGCGCTAGGGCGCGAGCGACGGAGAGGTTTTGCTTTTTACTGCGGCCGCGCTTTCATCAAGCGGGATCCACAATTCGGCACACGTGCCTTGCCCAAGCTTGCTCTGAATGCGGGCAATTCCACCAACATTCGCAGCAAACTCCTGGACGGCGAGCAGACCCAACCCGGTCCCGGCCGGCTTGGTCGTGTAGAACAGCTCGAACGCTCGACCAAGAGATTCGCACGCCATGCCGCGACCGCTATCGCTGACGGAAACCGTGACGTAGCGTCCGGGCTTCACTCGCATCTCGTGCGCCTGTTCTGCGTCAACGAGAGCGTCTGCGACGTGCACTGCGACACAACCACCTTCAGGCATCGCGTCGCGCGCATTGAGCGCGAGATTAATGAGAGCGGTCTGGAATTGCGCGGCGTTGATATGAGCGAGGAGGCCCGGTTCAGCCTTTATTTGCAGGCAGATACCGTTTCCAAGGATGCGTGTCAGAAGGCGGCCGGTGGTATTGGCGAGTTCGCCAATGTCAGTGAGCGCGCCATCAATTTTCTCCTGACGTGCGAACGCCAACAAGTTGCCGGCAAGTTCGGCCATCAGATCCGTCACACGGACTGCTTCTGCGACAAGAGTCCGCTGGTCATGCGGAGAACGGGTCTTCGCGCGATCGTGCGCCAGCATTTCCAGATTTCCGCTGATGATCGTCAGCAAATTTTTGAAATCATGCACAATGCCGGAGGTAAGTTGCCCGACAACTTCCATTTTCTGATGCTGGAGACGCCCGGCGTCCAGTTCGTTTGGGCGCTCGGGGAAAGGAGGCGAGTTCAAAAGCGATTTCTCTAGTTCACCTGTGCGCAGCTTCTTCGATCTTTGCAGCAAATCATCCGGCGATTTCTTCCGTAACTTCGTTTCCGAAGTTGTGGTATCTGAGTTGTCCGTCCTCTTAAGCATGTCGTCCTCGCCGGAAATAACTATCCGTTCGGCAGCATAGAGAGACTGGATTGCAACCCTTTATATCAGACCGCACACCTAGTCCGTGTTTGTAAACGTATTGCGACCAATACCCGCAGTCTGTGATGCTAGTCACATCCGCGCACAAAAAATCACGCTTCCTGCGTAAAGAAAAAATAACTTCAGACTATGCTTAAAAAGCGCGATGGTACCGAAGGAATCTGATGGTTGGCGGTATCGGAAAAACGCATCAGTAGTTGAATACCGCCGGCTGTTTCCCGTATTTAAATACCAAAGTTCCACTTTTGCGCGGCTAATTGGGCGCCTGCGTTAGGACCATTTTCGTAACCTTGTTGCCGGTGTGTTATCTTTCTGTGCCAAGTTTTGTACCGGGTAAGGGCAAACAGTATGGTAA
>Ga0164308_10001975_pt1 | contig 10930 bp, 7 predicted proteins | sample Whisoiple_246_MG_FD_109983 | JGI IMG/M metagenome (GOLD analysis project Ga0164308, IMG submission 109983) | Soil microbial communities amended with fresh organic matter from upstate New York, USA - Whitman soil sample_246_MG | ecosystem: Environmental > Terrestrial > Soil > Unclassified >... | reverse complement strand
GCCCCGCACCGAACGGCACCGGCGACTACACCGCGCGCCACCTCCAGGTTCTCGAGGGTCTCGAGGCGGTGCGCAAGCGCCCGGGCATGTACATCGGCTCGACGGACCAGCGCGGCCTCATGCACTGCCTGTGGGAGATCATCGACAACGCCGTCGACGAGGCGCTGGCCGGGGTGTGCTCCGCCATCCAGGTCATCCTGGGCAGCGACGGCTCGATCGAGGTGCGGGACGACGGGCGCGGCATCCCCGTCGACACGGAGCCCCGCACCGGGCTCTCCGGCGTCGAGGTCGTCTTCACGAAGCTGCACGCGGGGGGCAAGTTCGGCGGCGCCTCGTATGCCGCGACGGGTGGCCTGCACGGGGTGGGCGCCTCGGTCGTCAACGCCCTCTCCGCCCGCCTCGACGTCGAGGTCGACCGCGCCGGCAAGACCTACGGCATGAGCTTCCGTCGTGGCGAGCCCGGCACCTTCACCGACCGCACGCCGGTGCACTCGCCAGACTCGGAGTTCACTCCGTACGAGAGGAAGAGCGCCCTGCCCGTGATCGGCAGGGCGGGGCGCGGCGTCACGGGGTCGCGCGTGCGTTTCTGGCCGGACCGGCAGATCTTCCTCAAGGAAGCCGAGCTGGACTACGACGCCATCGCCGGCCGCGCGCGGCAGACCTCCTTCCTCGTCCCGGGCCTTCGGCTCGTCATCCGCGACGAGCGCCGCATCCCGGGCACCCCGGGCGCCGACGGGCCCGTGGAGGAGGTCTTCCAGCACGACGGCGGCATCACGGACTTCGTCGAGTTCCTCGCCCCCGACACGGCAGTGACGGACGTGTGGCGCCTCGAGGGCTCCGGCACCTTCCGCGAGACGGTGCCGGTGCTCGACGTCAACGGCCACATGACCCCGACCGAGCTCGAGCGCGAGTGCGGCGTGGACATCGCCCTGCGGTGGGGCCAGGGCTACGACACGCGCATGCAGTCCTTCGTCAACATCATCACCACTCCCAAGGGCGGCACCCACGTCGCTGGTTTCGAGCAGGCGATCGTCAAGGTCTTCCGCCGCCAGCTGGAGCTCAACGCGCGGCGGCTCAAGGTCGGGGGTGACAAGCCCGAGAAGGACGACATCCTCGCCGGCATGACGGCGGTCGTCACGGTGCGCCTCGCCGAGCCTCAGTTCGAGGGGCAGACCAAGGAGGTGCTCGGCACCAACGCGGTGCGCGCCATCGTCGCCAAGGTGGTCGAGCAGGAGCTGACCGAGCGCCTCACCTCACCCAGGCGCGGCGACAAGGCCCAGGCCTCCCTCCTGCTCGAGAAGGTCGTCTCCGAGATGAAGTCGCGCATCAGTGCGCGGCTGCACAAGGAGACGCAGCGCCGCAAGAACGCCCTCGAGAGCTCGACCCTGCCGAGCAAGCTGCGCGACTGCCGCACGACCGACGTCGAGCGCTCCGAGCTGTTCATCGTGGAGGGCGACTCCGCCATGGGCACGGCCAAGGAGGCGCGGTCATCGGAGTTCCAGGCCCTGCTGCCGATCCGCGGCAAGATCCTCAACGTCCAGAAGGCGTCGGTCAGCGACATGCTGAAGAATGCCGAGTGCGCCTCGATCATCCAGGTCATCGGTGCGGGCTCCGGCCGCAGCTTCGACCTCGCCGCCGCTCGTTACGGCAAGGTCATCATCATGACCGACGCCGACGTCGACGGCGCGCACATCCGCACGCTGCTGCTCACGCTCTTCTTCCGCTACATGCGCCCGCTCGTCGAGGCCGGCCGGGTCTTCGCCGCGATGCCCCCGCTGCACCGCATCGAAGTCATCAACGCCGGGTCGAGGAAGAACGAGCTCATCTACACCTTCAACGACCTGGAGATGAGGCGCACCCTGACGCGACTCGAGCGGTCCGGCAAGAAGGTCAAGCAGCCGATGCAGCGTTACAAGGGTCTCGGTGAGATGGACGCCGACCAGCTCGCGGACACGACGATGGACCCGCGCCACCGGACCCTGCGCCAGGTGACGATGCGCGACCTCGAGACCGCGGAGCGCACCTTCGAGCTGCTCATGGGCAACGAGGTCGCCCCGCGCAAGGACTTCATCATCGAGTCCGCCACCGAGGTCGACCGCGAGCGCATCGACGCCTAGAGCCACGCCGGCCCTGCCCGGCCGCCACCTGCCCAAGACCGCCTGCAGACCGCCGTGACGTGCGGTGACCTGCCACGACCTGCCACGACGTTCCGCGCCGCCGCACGGGATGCACGGCGCAGCACAGCAACGCGTGCTTACCATGAGCGTCCGGTGTGACTCACGACACCGGACGTCGCCGGAAGGGGAGCCGAACGTGGGAGACGCCAACACCGGGGAGTCGACGCCCGACGACCACCACTCACCCCCGGACCGGGATGCCGCCACCGTCGACACCGTCGACACCGTCGGCAGCTACACGGTCGACGTCCCGACCGGCCCGAGCCCCGACGCGCAGGCGTCCCCTGCCCCGGACGCTCCTGGTGACCGCACCAACGGAGCCGTCCACGAGGACGTCCCCGTCGCCTCGATCGACCTCCCGGCCGACCGGACGGCCCCCGCCCCCCGCCCTTACCTCACCACCGACGACCTCCGGTGGGCCCAGGACACCATCAGCTCCGTCTCCGGTGCCTTCACGGCCAAGGTCGTCGGGCAGTCGAGGTTGCACGAGACCCTCCTCATCGCCCTGCTGACGGGCGGGCACGTGCTGCTCGAGAGCGTGCCCGGCCTCGCGAAGACCACGGCTGCGCAGACGCTGGCCCAGGCCGTCGGCGGGACCTTCCACCGCATCCAGTGCACACCCGACCTGTTGCCCAGCGACATCGTCGGCACACAGGTCTACAACCAGGCGAGCGGGACCTTCGAGACCCAGCTCGGCCCCGTGCACGCCAACGTCGTGCTCCTCGACGAGATCAACCGCAGCAGCGCAAAGACCCAGTCGGCGATGCTCGAGGCGATGCAGGAGCGGCAGACCTCGATCGGCGACCGCAGCTACGCGCTGCCCGACCCGTTCCTCGTCCTCGCGACGCAGAACCCCATCGAGCAGGAGGGTACCTACCCGCTGCCCGAGGCGCAGATGGACCGCTTCACCCTCAAGGACGTGCTCGACTACCCCTCGCCCGCCGAGGAGGCCGAGGTGCTGCGCCGGATCGACTCCGGCGTCTTCTCGGGCAGCTCCGGACCAGTCGTGTCCATCCCCGACGTCAAACGCCTCCAGGGTCTGGTCTCACGGGTCTACGTCGACCCCGCGATCGTCAACTACATCGTCGGCATCGGCTACGTCACCCGCCACCCGGGCGACTACATCGACGCCCGTCTCGCCGCCTACGTCGACTACGGCGCGAGCCCGCGCGCGAGCATCGCCTTCATGGCGGCGGCGCGGGCGCGGGCGCTCGTCGACGGGCGCAACCACGTCGTTCCCGACGACGTCAAGGCGCTGACGCACCGCGTCCTGCGCCACCGGGTGTCGCTCGGCTTCGAGGCCGCTGCCGACGACGTCCCCGTCGAGCACGTCATCGACGCCATGGTGAGCGGGATCCGCACGCCCTGACGGGCTGGCGCAAGGGAGAGAGGCCGTGACGACGACGCTGCTGACGCGGGTGAAGAGCAAGCTCTTCGTCCACGCTCGTCGACGCTCGCGCAGCATGCTCGAGGGCGAGTACGCCTCGGCGTTCCACGGACGCAGCCTCGACTACGACGACCTGCGCGCCTACGTGCCAGGTGACGAGGTGCGCGACATCGACTGGAAGGCCACGGCGCGTCACACGTCACCGCTCGTCAAGCGCTACGTCGCGACCCGCAAGCAGAGTCTCGTGCTCGTCGTCGACACCGGCCGGGGCATGGCGGCCACGACCCGCAGCGGGGAGCCCAAGTCGTCCGTGGCCATCTGCGCCGCCGGCCTCGTCGGCTACCTCGCACAGCGCCACGGTGACCTGATCGGCCTCGTCCGCGGCACGGCCACCTCGACCGTCGCCCACGACCTGCGCGGCACCGAGGCGCACCTCGAGCTGTTGCTGCGCGCCATCGACGCGGCCACGACCCTCGACTCCGACCAGAGCAACCTCGCCACCCAGCTGAGCTGGATCGTCAGCAACATCCGTCGCCGGCTCTTCCTCGTCGTCGTGGCCGACGACCGTGACCTCGACCCGGCGCTCGACGAGCTGCTGCGACGCCTCCACGTGCAGCACGAGATCCTCTGGATCACCGTCGAGGACGCCGACCCGACGGCGATCGGAGGCGACCGGACGGCATACGACGTCTCGGACCGCGAGCCGCTGCCGACGCTCGTGCGCCTCGACCCCAGAGTGCGGGAGGCGTATGCCGCCTCCGTGGAGCGGCGCGTGCGCCGCACGGCGGAGCTGCTCGACCGGCGTGCGATCAACCATGCCCGCATCGGGTCGTCGGACGAGGTCGTGGCGGCCGTGTTCGGCCTGCTCGAGAGGCAGCGCCGTGCACGCCGCTGACCCGCCTCCGGGCTTCTACGCCCCCGACCTGTATGCCGGCCGGTGGCTGTGGATCGGTGTCGCCCTGCTTGCGCTCGTCGTGCTCTGGTACGTCTTCGTGTGGAGCTCGACCAGGCCCTCCCGCGTGCGCATCCCGGCCCGCGTCACGCCCGACCGCCTGTCACGGCTGCGCGACGACTACACGCGCCAGATCGATCTCGTGCTGGACCGCGCGGCGCGGGGGGAGATCACGCAGCGGGCCGGTCACCAGCAGCTGAGCGTGCTCGTGCGGCACTTCGTGGAGGAGGTGTCGGGGATCCACGCGCCGACGATGACCCTCAGCGAGCTGACGGCGACGGGGGAACGACTGACGCCCGTGTCGCAGGTCGTCGGCCAGCTCTACCCCGGCGAGTTCGGGCCCCACGAGGCGCAGACCCTCGCCGGTGCCGGCGCCGTTGCCAAGCAGGTGGTGGCCCGATGGACCTGACCGGCCTCGACCTCCGGTTCCCGGCAGTGCTCACCGTCGGTCTGCTGGTGGCCGTCGTGGCGACCGCACTGGTGGTGCGGCATCTCTCGCGCCGGTCGACGCGCGCCGGCTCACCCGTCGCGAACACGTCGGCCCTGACCGCCCTGCCGGAGTACCGCAAGGCGCTGCGCACGCACCGCCTCAGGATGGCCGTCCTCGCAGCAAGCGCCGTGCTGCTCGGGGGGGCGGCCCTCGTGGGCGCCGCACGCCCCTTCGACACGACGGTCGAGCGGCCCGAGGCGCGCAACCGCGACATCATGCTCTGCCTGGACATCTCCGGCTCGATGGCCGCCTACGACGCCGAGCTGGTCTCGACCTTCAAGCGTCTCGTCACACGCTTCGAGGGCGAGCGCATCGGTCTGGTCATCTTCAACTCGTCCGCAGCGACCGTCTTCCCCCTCACCGACGACTACGACTTCATCAGCGAGGAGCTCGACGTGGCGGGGCGTGCGCTCGCGGGCGACCCGGAGCTCGAGTCGTTCTTCGCCGGCACCTTCAACGGCCGGGGCACCTCGCTCATCGGCGACGGGCTCGCCACGTGCGTCTCGAGCTTCGACCGGGTCGACACGCAGCGCCCCCGCTCGCTGGTCTTCGCCACGGACAACCATCTCGCGGGCCGACCCATCATCAACGTCGCCGAAGCGGGCGAGCTGGCCAAGGCGAAGGGCGTGCGTGTCTACGGGCTCAACCCCGAGGAGGACGGCGTCGACCGTGAGGCCGCCGAGATGCGCCGGGTCGTCGAGGGCACGGCCGGCCGGTACTTCCCGATGAGCGACCCGAGCGCCATCGGCAGCATCGTCGAAGCAGTCCAGGCCCAGGAGGCCACGGTCATCGACGCCTCGGCCCGGACGCTTCACACGGACGACCCCGGTGTGCCCATTGCGCTCGCCGGCCTGGGCCTCGTCGGCGTCATCGGAGCGAGCCGGAGGTGGCGGTCGTGACCTTCCTGCCAGTGGGGCCGTGGCCGGTTCTGCTCGTGCTCGTCGTGGTGGCGCTCGTGGCCGTCTGGTGGAACCCCGCGTCGCGCTCGGTGCCCGGTGAGTCCCGGGCCACCCACTGGCGACTGACCCTCCTCGTCGTGCTGGTCGGCATCGCCGCGCTGCGACCGGCCGTGCCGGGTGACGAGGTCAACACCTCGGCGGCGAACCTCAACGTCTACTTCGTCGTCGACACGACGAGCAGCATCATCGCCGAGGACTACGGCAACGAGCGGCCCCGGATGGCCGGGGTGCGGGCCGACATCGCAGCGATCACCGAGGTGCTGCCGGGGGCGCGCTACTCCGTCATCACCTTCGACCAGGCCACCCGGGTGAGGCTGCCACTGACCACCGACTCCAACGCGCTCCAGGCGGCGCTCGAGACCCTGCTGCCCGAGCCGTCGGAGTACTCCCGCGGCTCGTCGGTCACGGCGGCCGACGAGCGGCTCGGGCGCATGCTCCAGCAGGCGCAGGAACGTACCCCGGAACGCGGGAGGGTCGTGTTCTACCTCGGTGACGGCGAGCAGACCGCTCCCGAGGCGCCCCCACCGTTCACCGTCGACAGGCGGCTCGTCGACGGGGGCGCCGTGCTGGGCTACGGCACGACGGAAGGCGGCCGGATGAAGGCCACCCGCTCGCGTTTCGACACGACCACGACCTACATCATCGACCCGACGACAGGGGAGGACGCGCGCTCAGTCATCGACGAGGGCAACCTTCGCAGCATCGGCGATCAGCTGGGGCTTCCCTACGTCCATCGCCAGTCCGGTGACTCGATCGCCCCCGCGGTCGCGGGCATCGACCTCGACCGCTTCGGCGCGAGCGACGAGATCGAGCAGCAACGCGTCCGAGCCCGTCAGGAGCTCTACTGGCCGCTGCTCATCGCAGTGGCCGGGCTCGCCGTGTGGGAGCTGGGGGCGAGCCTCGCCGCCCTCGCACAAGCCCGTCGTCGCAAGGAGGCGCCGCAGTGAACCCCGAGCCGTCCCGCCGCCTCCCGGAGCCGAGCCGAGCCCCGTCAACGTCACAGCCACCGCGTCCCGGCGACGACGGAGCAGACCTGCTGACCGCCGACCCAACCGGCCCGGAGGGCACGGTCGCCGGAAACGGCCCCCCGGGGCATATGCCCAAGGGACCTGCCGCGTGGCGAGGGGGCAGGGGCGGCTCGGAGAAGGGTCCACGCCCTCCGTTGAGCCCCCAGCAGCGCCGGCGCCGCCGCAGGCTCTTGCTCGCCAGCCTGCCCGTCGTCGTGCTCCTCGTCCTGGCCGCGGTGCGCCTGCTGAGCCTCAACCTCGTCGCTGGGCAGACGCTCGCGGCCTACGAGGCCGCTGACCGCGCCACCACGCAGGAGTGGGGGGAACGGCAGGGGTGGGTCAACATCGTCGAGCAGTTCCGCTCACCCTTCGCGATCGGTGACGCGCACGTGCTTGCCGGCAGCTTCGAGCGAGCGCGCCCGTGGTTCGAGCAAGCGCTCGAGCAGGTGCCCAAGGGTGGCATCGACGAGTGCAAGGTTCGAGTCAACCTCGGCCTCACCTACGAGGCGCTCGGTGATGCGGCCAAGGCCAAGGAGCGCACGACGGAGTGGAAACAGTTCTACGAGAAGGGGATCCAGACGACGAGCCAGCGGCCGCCGCTCTGCGACGCCCCCGAGGGTGGGCAGACCGGCGAGCAGCTACAACAGGCGCAACAGCGCATGGAGGACAAGAGCGCCGACGCGCCGCCGCAGCCGCAGACGCCCCCCGAGCAACCGGGCGAGACCCCGGGCCAGCAACCGACCCCCGCACCGGAGCCGACGCCGGACCCCGACAACACCCCCAGCCAGGAGCAGCAGGACTTCCTGCAGGAGCAACAGCGCCAGAACACCATCGAGCGCAACCAGCAGCTGGGCCAGGACCAGCGCGATGCCACGGGAGGTGACGGGCCCACCTACCCCAAGCCGTGGTGAGCCCGACCCCAGAGCGTGCAGGGCGCGTGGGGCGTGTCCCGCTCGAGAGCTCTTGGGGTGGCGTCGGGGATCGGGCCGGTGGTGCCGACGGGCTGTGCCCGCGGCGCTCGACCCGGTCAGGGGGAGGTGAGGATGGTGGCCCGGTGCTCGAGCACGTCGATGGACGCCTTGCCGCACGACTCCGGCCGGGTGCGGGCCGTCGGCACGCGCACGACATGGACGAGCCAGCGTCGGCCGTCGGCGTGGTTCACGACGACGTCGGACCCGCCCGACGACGGGGTCGGTGACGATGCGCGGAGCGAAGGCAGCAGTGTCTCGCCGAGCAGCGCTCGCACGTGCGACTCGGCGCACTGGGCGGCGGCGGCCAGCGGCGATCGCCCGCGGTCGTGGAGCGGACCGAGCAGCTCGGCCGGCGTGTGCCCGGTGCGGCTTGCCTCCAGCACCCAGGCCGCACCCCGCTCGTCGAGGCGCGCGTAGGTCTGGCCCCAGGGGAGCAGCACCGCGGTCGGCGCGAAGCGGTGGCCGCCGGTGTGCGAGACCTCCCACACGCGGCCCGGAGCCGCCCGCGCAGCCGCGGCAGCGAGCGGCCGGCCGCGCACCGCGCAGCAGACGTCTCGGCGCCCGTTGGTGCACACCAGCAGCGTCGGCTCCACGTCGTGCGCACCGGGCAACGAGGCCGCGACGAGCGCCCGGCTGCCCCGGGCGAGGGCGCCCCAGTCGAGGCCGAGCAGCTCGCCGGGGTCGCTGACCTCGGCCTCGAGCAGCCACGGCTCCACCGCGGACGCCCCGCCAGTCGGCCCCGCCTCACCAGCCGCACCAGCGCCGTCAGCGGTATCGGGCGAGCTGTCGCCCGCGGTGATGCCGGCATGGGCGAGCAGCACGCGACGGGGGCCGTCCTTTGCCGGGTGGCCACCCGGTCGCCGCACGAGCATGAAGCGGCCGCCGGCCCGGCTCGTCCGGGTATCGAGCTCGGCGCCGAGCAGTGGGTCGAGGTGAGACTCCCGGGCGGCGTCCCGACCCCACGGGCCCGACTGCTCGACGATGACGAAGAAGGCGGCCCCGGCTGCCGTGCCGTAGGCGCTCGTGCCGTCGTGGTCCCACTGCACCGAGCAGGCGTCCTCGGCAGGCGCACCGTGCCCCGTCGTCGACGGGTGCTCGTCGAAGGCAGGCGCCATGGCGAGCTCGACCTCAGCGTCCGAGCCCTCAACGGCCGGGACCTCAGCCCCTTCGACGAGGTCGCGCTGGCTCACTCGGACGCTCCCGGACTCGTGTCGCGAGCGGTGTCGCGGCCTCCCGAGGGCGCCGATGCGACGTGGGCGATGACGGCCGTGGCAGGCACCCCTGATCCGTCACGTCGCCCGTCGGCGGCCGGCAGCTCGAGGGCGACGCCGTTCGCGGCGGCGGCCCTGGCCGGCGTGTTGCCGGCGTAGGCGAGCACGAGGGTGTCCTCGCCCTTGAGGAAGCGGTGGCAGCGCACGCCTCCGGTGGCGCGCCCCTTCGGCGGGTACTCGGCGTACGGCGTCACCTTGAGGGAGCCGCCCTGGGTTCCGGGCAGGGCGTCGGAGCTGCCCGACGACGTGACGACGACACCGTCGCGGCTGGGGTCGGCCACGCCGAAGAAGGCCACCGTCGCGCGGGGTGCGAGGTGGATGCCGGCCATGCCCCCCGCGGTCCGGCCCTGCGGTCGAACGGAGCGCGCTGGGAAGCGCAACAGCTGTGCGTCGGTGGTGAGGAAGACGAGGTCGAGGTCGTCGCGGTCGGCGATGCCCGCGCCCACGACGCGGTCGCCCGGCCTCAGGCCGATGAGGCTCCACTCATCGCCCTTCGGTGCCTCGGACGTGACCCGTTTGACGACGCCGCTCGCCGTGCCGAGGGCCAGCACGGGGGCGTCGGCGCCGATGGGCAGGATCGTGACCGGCTCCTCGCCCTTCGGCAGGTCGACGTATGCCGCCAGGGGAGCGCCGCCGGACAGGCTGGGTGCGCCGTTGGTCGGCGGGAGCGTCGGCAGGTCCAGCGCAGAGAGGCGGAGCATCCGGCCGGCAGTCGTCGCGAGACCGAACTGTCCCCGGACCGAGGTGCGCACCGCGCCGATGATGACGTCGTGCTTGGAGCGGGAGCCCTCGGTGGGGATGGGCTCCCCGCTGCCGGTGCGGGCGAGCAGGCCCGTCGAGCTGAGCAGCACCCAGCAGGGATCGTCGCTCACCTCGAGGGGGCTGCTCGCGGTGGCTGCCGCGCTCTGGCCGGAGCTCTCGAGCAGGACCGTGCGCCGCGGGGTGCCGTGCGCCTTGGCCACGGCGGCGAGCTCGTCGGACACGAGCTTGAGCAGCAGCTTCTCGTCCGCGAGCAGGGCGCGTAGCTCCTCGATGGCCCGCTCGAGCTCGGCCCTCTCGGTCTCGAGCTCGATGAGCGAGAACTTCGTCAGGCGCCGCAGGCGCAGCTCCAGGATGTAGCTCGCCTGGATCTCGTCGAGGTCGAAGACGTCCATGAGCCGGGTGCGGGCGATGTCCGCGTCGTCGGAGGTGCGGATGACCTGGATGACCTCGTCGATGTCGACGATGGCGATGAGCAGGCCCGCGACGAGGTGCAGGCGTTCCTCGCGCTTGCGCAGCCGGTGCTGGCTGCGCCGACGCACCACGTCGGTGCGGAAGTCGACGTAGACCCGGAGCAGCTCCTTGAGCCCCATCGTGCGGGGCTGGCCCTCGACGAGGGCGACGTTGTTGATGCCGAAGTTCTCCTCCATCGGCGTCAGCCGGTAGAGCTGCTCGAGGACCGCTTCAGGCACGAAGCCGTTCTTGATCTCGATGACGAGCCGCAGGCCGTGCTGGCGGTCGGAGAGGTCCTTGAGGTCGGCGATGCCCTGCAGCCGTTTGGACTGCACGAGGTCCTTGACCTTGTCGATGACCTTCTCGGGGCCGACGAGGTAGGGCAGCTCGGTGACGACGATCCCCTTGCGGCGGGGGGTGAGCGCCTCGACCCGGGCGGTGGCCCGGGTACGGAAGCTCCCGCGGCCGGTGAGGTAGGCGTCACGGATGCCCTCCAGGCCGACG
>Ga0164308_10001974_pt1 | contig 10932 bp, 9 predicted proteins | sample Whisoiple_246_MG_FD_109983 | JGI IMG/M metagenome (GOLD analysis project Ga0164308, IMG submission 109983) | Soil microbial communities amended with fresh organic matter from upstate New York, USA - Whitman soil sample_246_MG | ecosystem: Environmental > Terrestrial > Soil > Unclassified >... | reverse complement strand
GCGGGCCCCGACCTCACCGGTCGGGGCCCGCGCTCGTTTCGGGCATATACGCCCCCGGTATCCTGCGGGTGTCCACCACCCGAAGCCGAAGGGCACATCCGTGAGCGCCACAAGCCCGGCAGCCGTCGTCGTCCTCGCAGCGGGTGAGGGCACCCGCATGAAATCGAAGACACCCAAGGTCCTGCACGAGATCTCCGGGCGCTCGCTCGTCGGACATGTCGTCGCCGCTTCCCGCGAGCTCGACCCGCAGCACCTCGTCGTGGTCGTCGGCCACGCCTCCGAGCAGGTCACCGCGCACCTGTCCGCCGGCGACACCCCCGTGCGCACCGCCTTCCAGGCCGAGCAGAACGGCACCGGCCACGCGGTCCGGATGGGCCTGGAGGAGCTCGGCGGCACCGTCGAGGGCACCGTCATCGTCGTGTGCGGCGACACCCCGCTGCTCTCCGGCGAGACCCTCTCCGCGCTCGCCACGACCCACGCGGCGGACGCCAACGCCGTCACCGTGCTGACCGCCGAGGTCCCGGACTCGACCGGCTACGGCCGGATCGTCCGCGACGCGGCCACCGGTGCGGTCACCGAGATCGTCGAGCACAAGGACGCCACCGACGCACAGCGCGCGATCCGGGAGATCAACTCCGGTGTCTTCGCCTTCGACGGCCGCCTGCTGAGCGACGCGCTCGGCAAGGTGCGTACGGACAACAGCCAGGGCGAGGAGTACCTCACCGACGTGCTGTCGATCCTGCGTGAGGCCGGGCACCGCGTGGGGGCGTCGGTGACCGGTGACCACCGCGAGATCCTCGGCATCAACAACCGCCTGCAGCTGGCCGAGGCCAGGCGGCTGCTCAACGAGCGCCTCCTGGAGCGCGCGATGCTGGCGGGCGTGACGGTGGTGGACCCGGCGTCCACGCTGATCGACGCGACGGTGACGTTCGAGCGCGACGCGATCGTGCACCCGGGTACGCAGCTGCTGGGGTCGACGCACCTGGCGGAGGACGCCGAGGTGGGCCCGAACTCCCGGCTGAAGGACACCGTGGTGCACGCGGGCGCGCGGGTGGACAACACGGTCTCGGACGGCGCCGAGGTGGGCCCGGGGGCGACGGTCGGCCCGTTCGCCTACCTGCGGCCCGGTACGCGTCTGGGCGCGAAGTCCAAGGCGGGCACGTACGTCGAGATGAAGAACGCGACGATCGGCGAGGGCTCGAAGGTGCCCCACCTGAGTTACGTCGGGGACGCGACGATCGGCGACCACACGAACATCGGTGCGGCGAGCGTGTTCGTGAACTACGACGGCGTGGCCAAGCACCACACGACGATCGGGTCCCACTGCCGGACCGGGTCGGACAATATGTTTGTGGCGCCTGTCACGGTCGGGGACGGCGTTTACACCGCCGCGGGTTCGGTCATCACCAAGGACGTACCGTCCGGTTCGCTGGCCGTGGCCCGCGGCCAGCAGCGGAATATCGAGGGTTGGGTCGCTCGGAAGCGTCCCGGGAGCGCGGCGGCTCAGGCCGCCCTGGCGGCCACGTCGGAGCCCGACGGCGAAAGCTGACCGGAAACAGGTGCGCCGAAGGCGGCGTACCGTGATAGATGCTCACCCATTTCGGCTGGCTCGTCGCACTTTCGGGACACATGCGTGCGGTGCCAGATACACGTCTGAGGAGACTGTGCTGTGACCGGGATCAAGACGACCGGCGAGAAGAAACTGATGCTCTTCTCCGGCCGCGCCCACCCCGAGCTGGCCGAGGAGGTCGCACACCAGCTGGGTGTCGGTCTCGTGCCGACGAAGGCCTTCGATTTCGCCAACGGTGAGATCTACGTCCGCTTCCAGGAGTCGGCCCGTGGCGCCGACTGCTTCCTGATCCAGAGCCACACGGCTCCGATCAACAAGTGGATCATGGAGCAGCTGATCATGCTGGACGCGCTGAAGCGCGCGTCGGCACGGTCGGTGACGGTGATCGTGCCGTTCTACGGCTACGCCCGGCAGGACAAGAAGCACCGCGGCCGTGAGCCGATCTCGGCCCGTCTGGTGGCGGACCTGATGAAGACGGCGGGTGCGGACCGTGTCCTCACCGTCGATCTGCACACCGACCAGATCCAGGGTTTCTTCGACGGCCCGGTGGACCACCTGTTCGCGCTGCCGATCCTCGCCGACTACGTCGGTGCGAAGGTGGACCGGTCGAAGCTGACGATCGTGTCCCCGGACGCCGGCCGTGTGCGGGTCGCCGACCGCTGGTGCGACCGTCTGGACGCACCGCTGGCGATCGTCCACAAGCGCCGCGACAAGGACGTGCCGAACCAGGTGAGCGTCCACGAGGTCGTCGGCAACGTCGAGGGCCGGGTGTGCGTGCTGGTCGACGACATGATCGACACGGGTGGCACGATCTGCGCCGCCGCGGACGCCCTGTTCGCGCACGGTGCCGAGGACGTCATAGTGACGGCGACGCACGGGGTGCTCTCCGGCCCCGCCGCGGACAGGCTGAAGAACTCCAAGGTCAGCGAGTTCGTGTTCACGGACACGCTGCCGACGCCGGGTGAGCTGGAGATCGACAAGATCACGGTGCTCTCGATCGCTCCGACGATCGCGCGTGCGGTGCGTGAGGTGTTCGAGGACGGTTCGGTGACGAGCCTCTTCGAGGAGCAGGGCTGATCACCTCCGGGTGATCGACTTTGGGTGCGGCCTCCCCGCCGGGTAGACTCAGTGAGTTGCTCGGCGAGGGAGGCCGTTCTCATGCGTGGTCATGGGAATCGGTGGTCCGTTATCGACGCGCTCTTCGTAGCAGGCCTGTCGTGGGCCGGGTGACCATCGGTTTTTCGTCACCTTACGAGGAGTGCAGCATGGCTGAGATCAAGCTCGACGCAACGGTCCGCACGGAGTTCGGCAAGGGCGCTGCCCGTCGCACCCGTCGCGCCAACCTGGTTCCCGGAGTCGTCTACGGCCACGGTGCCGAGCCGGTCCACATCAACCTGCCGGGCCACGAGCTGCTGCTCGCCCTGCGTACCGCCAACGTCCTGATCGGTCTCGAGATCGACGGCAAGGACGCCCTGGTGATCCCGAAGGCCGTGCAGCGCAACGCCCTCAAGGGCAACATCGAGCACGTCGACCTGCTGACCGTGAAGCGCGGCGAGAAGGTCAACGTCGAGATCGCGGTGCACGCCGAGGGCGACCTGGCGCCGGGTGCCAACCTGCTGGAGTACGTGCAGAACACCCTGCTCGTCGAGGCCGAGGCCACCCACATCCCCGAGTCGGTCACGGTCTCCGTCGCCGGTCTGGACGCGGGTGACTCGATCGCCGCGAAGGACATCACGCTGCCCAAGGGTGCCGTGCTCGCCGGTGACGAGGACGCCATCGTGCTGCAGGTCGTCGCCGCGCAGGCCGAGGAGGCGCCCGCCGAGGGCACCGAGACCGAAGGTGCCGAGGCCTGAGCCTCGCCCCACCTGCTTGACTGACGGGGTGGCGGTTCCCTTCCGGGGGTTCCGCCGCCCCGTTTCCCTGTATCGACCGGTATGTACGCACTGCGAGGAGACCGAGCTCTGATGTCCGACGCCACCGACCCCTGGCTGATCGTGGGCCTCGGCAATCCCGGTCCCGAATACGCTGCGAACCGTCACAACGTGGGCTTCATGGTGGCCGATCTGCTGGCGGAGCGGATGGGCGGGAAGTTCAAGCGGGCGCAGAAGGCGCAGGCGCAGGTGCTGGAGGGGCGGATCGGTCCGCCCGGGCCCGCGAGTCGCCGGGTGGTGCTGGCGAAGCCGATGTCGTACATGAATCTGTCGGGGGGACCGGTGACGGCCCTGCGGGACTTCTACAAGGTGCCGACGGATCATGTGGTGGCGGTGCACGACGAGTTGGACATCGATTTCGGGATGCTGCGGCTGAAGCTGGGCGGGGGTGACAACGGGCACAACGGGCTGAAGTCGATGACGAAGGCGATGGGTCCGGACTATCACCGGGTGCGGTTCGGGATCGGCCGGCCGCCGGGGCGGATGCAGGTCGCGGACTTCGTGCTGAAGGATTTCTCGTCGGCGGAGCGCAAGGAGCTCGCGTATCTGGTGGACCGGTCGGCGGATGCGGTGGAGTCGTTGCTGGCGGAGGGGCTGGAGCGGGCTCAGTCCGCGTACAACTCCTGACATTCCTGCTGCTTCTCGGGTGTTTTCCGGCCACAGGTTGACCGACGGCAGGGCTCTGCCCAAGGATCTGCCCCCATGAAGCGGAGTTCCTCGCACCGATTGCTGGCCCATGGGCGTTCGTTCGCCGCGGGCTGTGTCGTGCTGCTGTTGCTGGCCGCGGGTGTGTGGACGTCGTGGGACACCGCGCACCACATCGTTCTGGCGAAGGGCCGTGAGCACGGGACGATGGTGGTGACGGCGTGCGGTGAGGACACCTGCACGGGGCCTTTCACGCCGGACGCGACGTCCGCCGACCGTACGTCGGTGACGGTGGAGCGGTCCGTCGCGGCGAGGACGGGGGATCGTTTCCCCGTCGTGGTGAAGCCCGGGTCCGGTGACGTGGTGCGTACCGGGGCGCCGGGCTTTCTGCATTCCTGGGCGCCCCTGGGCGGTGCGCTGATGCTGGCCGCGCTGGTGATCGGCGGCGGTATGCGGCTGACGCGGACGGCGTGGGGGGCGGGGATCGCGGGTGCGGCCCTGCTGACGGCGACGTTCGTCGCCCTCTGACAGGACCGCGCCCGCGCGGTCGTCCCGTGCGGGTCAGCCGGTGTTACGGAGTCCCGCGGCGACACCGTTGACGGTGAGCAGCAGGGCGCGGGCGAGGAGCGGGTCCGGCTCCTCGCCGCGTTCGGCGGCCTGGCGCTGGCGGGCGAGCAGGGACACCTGGAGGTAGGAGATCGGGTCCAGGTAGGCGTCGCGGATGGCGAAGGTCTGCTGGAGCACCGGGTTGGTGCCGAGGAGTTCCTTGCCGCCGGTGACCTTGAGGACTTCCTGCACGGTGAGTTCGTGTTCGGCCTGGATGACGTCGAAGACGTGCTTGAGCTCGTCGGGCACGAGGGTGTCGACGTAGTGCCGGGCGATGCGCAGGTCGGTCTTGGCGAGGGTCATCTCGACGTTGGAGAGGAAGTTCTGGAAGAAGTGCCACTGTTCGTGCATCTCGTCCAGAACGGTGTCGAGGCCGGCTTCGCGCAGTGCCTTGAGGCCGGAGCCGACGCCGAACCAGCCGGGGACGATCTGGCGTGACTGGGTCCAGCCGAAGACCCACGGGATGGCGCGGAGGCCGTCGAGTGAGACGCCCGAGCCGGGGCGGCGGGAGGGCCGCGAGCCCAGGTGCAGGTCGGCGAGCTGGTCCACCGGGGTGGAGGCGAGGAAGTAGGCCGGCAGGTCCGGGTCCTCGACGAGCTTGCGGTAGGCCTGGTGGGCGGCGTCGGAGACGGTGTCCATGGCCGCGTCCCAGCGGGCGAGGGCCTCGTCGGACTGCCGGGGTGCGGTGTGGAGGGCGGAGGCCTGGAGGGTGGCCGCGACGGTCAGTTCCAGGTTCTCCCGGGCGAGGGCGGGGATGAGGTACTTGTCGGAGATGACCTCGCCCTGTTCGGTCACCTTGATCTCGCCTTCGAGGGTGCCCCAGGGCTGCGCGAGGATCGCGTCGTGCGAGGGGCCGCCGCCGCGGCCGACGGTGCCGCCGCGGCCGTGGAAGAGGCGCAGGCGTACGCCGTAGCGGTGGGCGACGTCGCGGAGCCGGCGCTGGGCGCGGTGGATCTCCCACTGGGAGGTGGTGATGCCGCCGAACTTGGAGGAGTCGGAGTAGCCGAGCATGACCTCCTGGACGTCGCCGCGGAGTGAGACGAGCCGGCGGTAGGAGGGGTCGGCGAGCATCTCGTCGAGGATGACGTCGGCGGCCTTGAGCTCGTCGGTGGTCTCCAGGAGCGGCACGATGCCGATCTTGGCCCAGCCGCCGTGGAGGTCGAGGAGGCCGGCCTCGCGGGCGAGGACGGCGGCGGCGAAGACGTCGTCGGCGCCCTGGCACATCGAGATGATGTAGGACTCGATGACCTCGGGGCCGAAGCGTTCGAAGGCCTGGCTGATGGTGTGGAAGACCCCGAGGGTCTTCTCGCCGGCGGCGTCCAGGGGGGCCGGGGTGGGGGCGAGGGGGCGACGGGAGCGGAGTTCCTTCGCGAGGAGCTTCTGCCGGTAGTCGCGGGGCATGTCGGTGTAGCGCCAGGACTCCTCGCCGAGCCGGTCGAAGAGCTGGCCGAGCGTGTGGTGGTGGGCGTCGGCGTGTTCGCGGACGTCCATGGTGGCGAGCTGGAGGCCGAACGCGGTGAGCGTGCGGATGGTGCGGTCCATGCGGCCGTCGGCGAAGAGTCCGCCGCGGTGTTCGCGCAGGGAGGTCTGGATGAGTGCGAGGTCGGCGATGAGTTCGGCGGTGCCGAGGTAGTCGCAGCCGGGGCGGTGGGGGGTGCCGGAGGCGAGGCGTTCGCGGGTGTTGACGAGCTTCTGGCGGACGCAGGTGGCCTTGAGCCGGTAGGGCTCCTCGGCGTTCAGCCGCTTGTAGCGGGGGCTGATCTCGGGGAGGCGTTCCAGGTCGGTCTGGAGCGAGGTGAGGAGCTCGTCGGTGGCTCCGGTGTAGCGGATGGAGTTGGAGAGCAGTCCGCGCAGCTGGTCGACGAGTTCGAGGGCGTCGGTGATGCCGTGCTCGTGCTGGAGGATGAGCACGTCCCAGGTGACGGTGGGCGTGACGTTGGGGTTGCCGTCGCGGTCGCCTCCGATCCAGGTGCCGAAGGTGAGCGGGCGGGTGCCGGCGGGCAGTTCGACGCCGACGCGCTCCAGCTCCGCGGCGAGGTCCTCCAGGACGTCGCCGACCGCGTTGGCGTGGAGTTCGTCGAGGTAGTAGATGGCGTTGCGGGCCTCGTCGGCGGGCTCCGGGCGGACGACGCGGAGTTCGTCGGTCTGCCAGATGAGGTCGATGTTCTCGGCGAGCCGGATGTCCTGGCGTCGGCGGTCGGCCTCGATGACCGGGGTCTCGAGGAGTTCGGCGATGCGGCGGAGCTTGTTGAGGACGGAGCGCCGTGCGGCTTCGGTGGGGTGTGCGGTGAAGACGGGCCGGACGTTGAGGTTCTTGACCGTCTCGCGCAGGTGATCGGGGTCGGCGTCCTTGAGGCGGTCGGCGGTGCGGGCGAGGAGCCCGCCCTCGGCGGACCGGCGGTCGCGCATCTCGTGGGCGCGGTGGACCTGCTCGGTGACGTTGGCGAGGTGGAAGTAGGTGGAGAAGGCGCGCACGAGCTGCGCGGCGGTCTCCAGGTCCGTGTCGCCGAGGAGCTCGGCCGCTGCCTCGCCGTCCTCGCGGGTCAGGGCGCGGACTCGTTCGACGAGGTCGAGGAGGTCCTGGCCCTCCTGTCGTACGAGGGTCTCGCCCAGCAGGTCTCCGAGGCGGCGGATGTCTGCCCGCAGTTCGGTGTTGGCGGCAGGGGTCTGGTCGGCACTGCTCACAGTGTGCGGCTCCTTGCAGTGGTTGAGCACGTCTGTCAGGGGAGGCCGGGGCGCTCGCGGTGCTGACGGGGCACCCCGGGTGTGCAGAGTGCGGACCGCGCTGTCCGACGCACCCAGGATAGGTGTCCGGCCGTCCGGCGTGCTCGCTGCCCTGCGGGGGTGGGCCGGATCGGGAGTGCCGGAGGGGTGGGGGTCTCGCCGCACAGGGGTTGTCGGGGCGGTGGTCTCGTGTCGTGAGCCTCTTCGCTGCCATACTTACGTTGCCGTAGGTTACGGAAGCGTAGCCCACTCATACCGTCATATTTTTCCTCACCTCACAGGGGACTCCCCAATGCCCACCAGCCCCGAAGTGATCGACGACGGCCTGCCCATGCCGGCCGGCGGCCCAGCGGCCCCCTCGGCCACGCTGGGCGGCGACAAGAAGCGCTCGGTCGAGCAGATCGCGCTGCTGCTGTTCATCGTGGTGCCGTTCGCGGCCCTGGTCGCGGCGGTGCCGCTGGCCTGGGGCCGCGGTGTCAGCTGGCTCGACCTGGGTCTCCTGGTGGTCATGTACTACTGGGGCTGCCACGGCGTGACGATCGGCTTCCACCGCTACTTCACGCACGGCTCCTTCAAGGCGAACCGTGCCCTGCGCCTCACCCTGGCCGTCGCCGGCTCGATGGCGGTGGAGGGCCCGCTGGTGCGCTGGGTGGCCGACCACCGCAAGCACCACCGGTTCTCCGACGCCGAGGGCGACCCGCACTCGCCCTGGCGGTTCGGCGAGAACCTCCCCGCGCTGATGAAGGGCCTGTGGTGGGCCCACATCGGCTGGATGTTCAACGAGGAGCAGACACCGCAGCAGAAGTACGCCCCCGACCTGGTCAGGGACCCGGCCATCCGCGCGATCTCGCGTCACTTCCTCGGCCTCACGATCCTCTCGCTGGCGATCCCCCCGCTGGTCGGCGGCCTGGTCACCATGTCGTGGTGGGGTGCGTTCACCGCCTTCTTCTGGGGTTCGCTGGTCCGTGTCGCGCTGCTGCACCACGTGACCTGGTCGATCAACTCGATCTGCCACGCGGTCGGGAAGCGGCCCTTCAAGTCCCGTGACAGGTCCGGGAACGTGTGGTGGCTGGCGGTGCTCTCGTGCGGCGAGTCCTGGCACAACCTGCACCACGCCGACCCCACGAGTGCGCGCCACGGGGTGATGAGGGGACAGATCGACTCCAGCGCCCGGCTGATCCGCTGGTTCGAGAAGCTGGGCTGGGCCCACGACGTCCGGTGGCCCGACGCCTCGCGTATCGCCTCCCGGCGCAAGCCCGCGGCCGTCGACCCGGCATGATTGACGACGTGGCGACCGACGGAAGCACCAGCGGCGAGAAGAGCATGTCTGCCCCCACCCGACGGGCCCGGCGGGTCCGGATGACGGGTAAGGAGCGCCGCGAGCAGCTCCTGGACATCGGGCGCACCCTGTTCGCCGACAAGGGCTTCGAGGGCACCTCGGTGGAGGAGATCGCGGCGCGCGCCGGGGTCTCCAAGCCGGTGGTGTACGAGCACTTCGGCGGCAAGGAGGGCCTGTACGCCGTCGTGGTCGACCGCGAGATGCGCCAGCTGCTCGACCTGGTGACGGGGGCGCTCACCGCGGGTCATCCGCGTGAGCTGCTGGAGCAGGCGGCGTTCGCGCTGCTCGACTACATCGAGACGTACACGGACGGTTTCCGGATCCTGGTCCGTGACTCCCCGGTCGCTCAGTCCACGGGTACCTTCGCGTCCCTGATCAGCGACATCGCCACGCAGGTCGAGGACATCCTGGGCCTGGAGTTCAAGGCCCGGGGCTTCGACCCGAAGCTGGCCCCGCTGTACGCGCAGGCCCTGGTCGGGATGGTGGCGCTGACCGGCCAGTGGTGGCTGGACGTGCGGAAGCCGAAGAAGGCCGAGGTCGCCGCCCATCTGGTGAATCTGGCCTGGCACGGGCTGGAGAACCTGGAGTCGAAGCCCCGGCTGATAGGGCACCGGAAGAACTGAGCCCGGCCTCGGTGCGCGCGTGATCACTCGTTGTGATGACGGAGCGGCGGACCGGACCCTACTGTGGTGGAGCAGGACCAGAATCCCGGCCATGGGAGGAATCATGACCGCCGAGCCGATCACCGGGCACAGCAGCCGCTGGCCGGTGCCCCCGCAGGACGGATACACCGTGGACGACCTGTTCACGCTGCCCGATCTCCCGCCGCACACGGAATTGCTCGACGGGAGCCTGGTTTTTGTGAGTCCGCAGCGAGATTTCCACAGCACCGTGATCGACCTCCTGGTGACCGGACTCCGCCATGGCGCGCCGCCGGAGCTGAAGGCTCGTCGCGAGATGACCGTCGTCCTCGACCGGCGCAACGCGCCCGAGCCGGATGTCTGCGTCGTGCGGGCCGAGGCTGTCACCGGGCGGGAGCTGACCCGTTTCGAGGCGGCGGACGTGCTCCTCGCCGTCGAGGTGGTCTCACCCGACTCCGAGGCCCGCGACCGTGACGCCAAGCCGCAGAAGTACGCCGCGGCGGGCATCCCGAACTTCTGGCTGGTCGAGATGGCCGGGAGCGACCGGCATCCGGTGGTGCGGGTCTACGAACTGGACCCCGTGAACAAGGCGTACGCCCTGACAGGCATCCATCACGACCGGCTGAAGACCGGGGTCCCGTTCCCCGTCGATCTCGACATCTCGCCGGAGGCCCTGGACGCGTTGTGACGTCCGGCCGCGACGGTCACCCGGCGGTGCGGGTGACGGCGAAGATCCGCCGGAACGGGAAGACCGTGCCGTGCGGGCCCGCCGGGTAGGCGGTGCGCAAGAGGTCGCGGTACTCGGCGAGGAAGGCGTCGCGGGCCTCGGGGTCGTCGGCGAGGGCGTCGAGGAGGGGGCGCAGGCCGGTGCCCTTGACCCAGTCGAGGACGGGGTCCTCGCCCTGCAGGAGGTGCAGGTAGGTGGTCTCCCAGACGTCGGCGGTGCGTCCGGACGCGGTGAGCTGCTCCAGGTAGTGCGCCGGGGCGTGCACGGCGTCCGCGTGGCGCAGGAGGCCGGCGAGGCGGTCGCGCCAGCGGGGGGAGCCGGCGAGTTCCCGCATGAGGGTGTGGCTGGGGGCGTCGAAGTTGCCGGGGACCTGGAAGGCGAGGGTTCCGCCCGGGGTGAGGGCGTCCAGCCAGTGGGGGAAGCGGGCGGTGTGGCCGGGGACCCACTGGAGGAGGGCGTTGGAGACGATGAGGTCGTACGTCTCGGTGGGTGTCCAGGTTCCGGCGTCGGCCTCGGCGAAGTCGAGGAGGGGGCCGGCGTGGGTGCGGGCCCGTTCGAGCATCCGGGGTGAGCTGTCGTAGCCGGTGATGCGGGCGGCGGGCCAGCGGTCGCCGAGGAGCGCGGTGACGTTGCCGGCGCCGCAGCCGAGGTCGGCGATGCGGGGGGCCGGTTCGTGGGGCAGGGGCCCGATGCGGACCAGGAGGTCGTGGAAGGGCCGGGTGCGGTGGTCGGCGTGGCGGAGGTACTGC
>Ga0164308_10001973_pt1 | contig 10935 bp, 9 predicted proteins | sample Whisoiple_246_MG_FD_109983 | JGI IMG/M metagenome (GOLD analysis project Ga0164308, IMG submission 109983) | Soil microbial communities amended with fresh organic matter from upstate New York, USA - Whitman soil sample_246_MG | ecosystem: Environmental > Terrestrial > Soil > Unclassified >... | reverse complement strand
GGCGGGACTGACTCCATGGGCTCTGCTATGGTGGCGGAATTCACGTCTCACTTCGACCCTCACGGGCCGGTCTTACTCCATGAACATCAAACTTTTCTCCTATTCGCGCCTCGTAGCCTCCCTCCTTCCCCTCGCGTTCGTGGTCAGCGCATGCGGCGGCGGCACGGGTGACCTGGTGACCGCCGGCGGCGGCACGGGTGCGGCCGTCGGCGCGGGTGGAACCGGAAGCGGCGGCGCCGCCACGGGCGGAACTGGAAGCGGTGGAGTCCCGACGACCGGCGGAACCGGCTCCGGCGGTGTGACCCCCAGCACCGGCGGCGTCATCATCGTGCCCACGGTCGAGTGTGAGGGCCCGTTCCCCACTGAGGACGTGAGCGCGGCCCAGCACAAGGTGACCGCCGGTGGAACGCTCGGCACCTTGCCGCGCTTCTGGACGACGTTCGGCTTGGGCCGGCTTGGCCTGTATTTGCCGAGCACCTCCCTAGAGGCGGAGTTCCAAGCGCAGGACAAGACGAACTTCGACGGCGAAAAGTGGTCCGACGTCTTCCGCGCCCAGACGACCGAAGCCGTGGAGACACTCGGCCTGACCGGCGTGCGCGCCCATGGCCTATTCCACGATGACATCGGCATCTACAGCGAAGACGGCAGCGGCAACCCCGTCTACGACTTCACCCGCTCCGACGAGATCTTCGACTTCCTGGTTCTGGAGCTCGGCATCTCCCCCATCGTCGAGCTAGCGTCGATGCCATCAGCGCTTGCAGCCGATCCGTCGCAGCAAGTGTTCGACTGGAACATGATCGTTTCGGTCCCCAAGGACTTCGCCAAGTGGCAGGGGCTCGTTCAGGCGTTCGTGCAACACAGCGTCGACACCTACGGCGAGGAAGCCGTCTCGAAGTGGTATTGGGAGGTCTGGAACGAGCCCGAGTGCTGCAGTGGCAAGTTCTGGAAGGACTCCGGAGGTACGGCAGGCACTGCGGCGCAGTACTTCCAGCTCTACGACGCCTCCGTCGCGGGCGTGCACGCCGTTCTGCCGAACGCCAAGTTGGGCGGTCCAGTCACGAGCCAGCCGGTCGAGCTCGACGGTGGATCCCAGTGGGGTGGCGGCGCGGGCAATCAGTTCCTCGACCACATCACGAGCACGAGCCAGCACCTCGGCTTCTTCGCCTACCACACTTGGAGCTTCCTCGACTCGGTCGAGGGCTATTTCAAGGGCCTGGGCATGCTCGATCAGAGGGGTCTCACCGATGTTCAGATCGCCGTGACCGAGTTTGGTCCCACCTGGGAGTTTGGCCTACGCGAAGTCGGCGAGGACGGCGTGTGGGAGCCGCAGGAGCGCGATCAAGGCGCCGCGTTCGTCGCTCAAACCTACGCTGACATTTCCAATCGCGTCGCGAACGAGGGCAAGCGCTTCCCGATCACCTACGCGTGGTGGACGCTCAGCGACGTGTTCGACGAAGGCTACGAGGACTCTGGAGACTACGTGCTCGAGGACAACCCGTTCATGGGCGCGATGGGCCTCTACAGCCGCGAAGGCATCAAGAAGCCGGCCTACAACACCTACAAGTTCCTGGCCCAGATGGGCGAGGAGCACCAGGCCGTCACGGTCGAAGGTTTGGGCGATGTGGGGGGCCTGGCTGCCCGCGACACGACGGACGGCGGCATTCAGCTCCTCATCTACAACGGCCAGGATCCAGGCGCTGGCTTCTCCACCGACACCTACTACGCGGTTGCCGCCGAGCAGAGCATCGGCGTGACCATCAGCGGCATGGCGCCGGAATCGGCCTATGACGTCACCGCGTACCGGGTCGACCCGACGCACGGCAACGCGTGGGCCCTCTGGGACGCGCAGGGTCGGCCGACCATGGCCAACATGAGCGAGGCCCAGTGGGAGGAGCTCCGCGCTGGCATGGAGTCCCCCGCCGAGCCGGTCGGCGCTGCCCTGTGCGGCGAGACGTTCAAGAAGAACTTCATGTTGGCCTCACCCGGCGTCCTGTTCGTGACCATCGAGCCGTCGGTGCCGCCACCGGCGACGCCCTGATCTTGCCCGGGCGCGGATCGTGGTACCCTGACCAGGTGACCCGGTTCGCGCCCGAAGCTGAGCCCTTTCCGACGCCGGAAACCGACGCGCGGGGTGTGGACCTGAGTCAGGTCCGACGCATGCTGGATCTCACGGTCGCGCAACGGCTGGACCACCTGGAAGACGCGCTCGCGTCACTGACGGAGCTGCGCGATGCCTTCCGCCGCACGACAGAAAAGCATTCTGATTCGCCTCGCTGACGCGGGCGTGGAGGCGATCGTGGTCGGGATGACGAGCGCCGTCATCCAAGGTGTACCCACGACCACGTGGGACCTCGACATCGTGCATCGACGCACGCCTGAGAACGTCGAGCGCTTGTTACGCGTGCTGGAAGAGCTCGATGCAGTTGCCCGTGGCGACTCCCGCCGTCTGCGTCCCGGTTCCTCCCACCTACTTGGCCCGGGGCACGTGCTCTTGGAGACGCGCTTCGGCGATTTCGACTGCCTCGGCAGCATCGACGGCGACCGGGACTACGACGACCTGCTGCCCACCTCGGCTGTGGTGGACCTCGACGGCAGGACGATTCGTGTCTTGGAACTACGCGAGCTGCTGGAGATCAAGAAGCGTGCCGGGCGCGCGAAGGACCTCGCCATGGTGCCCTACATCCAAGCCACGATCGACGAGCTCGCTCGACGCGGCTAGCACGAGGCCATCAGAATGTGATCGTGATGGCCTCGGCGGAACGCTCCCCGGGGCCGTGGTACACGGCTTCGACATTGTTGCCGTCAGGGTCGAGTAGGAAGCCAGCGAAGTAGCCGGGATGGTACGGGCGCAGCCCTGGCGCGCCGTGGTCCGTACCGCCTGCGGCCAAGCCGGCGGCGTGGAAGCGTTCGACGGCCTCGCGGTCCTGGGCTTGAAACGCGAAGTGTGTGCGGCCGGTCAGATGACCTGCGGCGGCCGGGCTGTCCTTGGTCGACACGAAGAGCTCATCGGCCCAAAAGAAGCCGGGCCCTTCGCCGCCTAGCTCGATGCCGAGCGCGCCGAGGACGGCCTGATAGAAACGCTTGGATCGGTCCAAGTCGGAGACGACCAGATGCAGGTGGTCGATCAAGCGGCCGCGAACAATCTTGGGAGCTTCCATGACGTTCGCGATGCCACGCGGCCACGCTGCTGTCGAGGCGAGCCTCAGCTCTTGCCCTGGCTCTTGGACCACTCCTCCACGCGGCGGTGACTTTCTTCGGACGAGATGTCTTCGACGCGCGTCATGATCGCCCAGCGCACGCCGAACGGATCCAAGATGGAGGAGTAGCGGTCGCCGGAGACGAACGTAGTCACCGGTTCACGCAGGGTGGCGCCGCGAGCCACGGCGCGCTCGGTCACTTCGTCGACACTCGGTACGTACAGCGCGATCGAGAAGCTCGTGCCACGCGTGGGGTCGGGCGCAATGAGCCCGTAGGCATCGAGCGGGTCGCTCAGGGTGAGCTTGCCGTGGCCGAAATCGAGCTCCGCGTGGGCGACGGCGTCCGAGCCGGGAAACCGCGCCACGTGAAGCACGCGGGCCTGGAACACCTGCTCATAGAACTCGAGCGCCCGGGCCGCCGGGCTGACGACCAGATGGGGCGTGATGGACGTACTGCCGTGCGGCAGGCCACTTTTGGTGTGGGCGCCGCTCGCTGCTTGGGTGGACGAGGTGGTCATGCGGTCAGGCTAGGAGACGACGGCTGGAAATCTTGTATTTTCGCGACAGGAGGGCCGTGGCCGAATCGAAAGGACACCTGAGCCCGGGCTTGCCCGGAGTGAGCCTCGAGCGCTTCGACGTCGCGCCGGAGCTCGGTGAGCTCGTGCGCCACATGTGGATCGCGCGCTGGGACTTGCCGGCTGGAGTCACCAGCACGCAGCGTGTGCTCACCTATCCGGCGTTCAACCTGGCCCTGAGTCCTGGGGCGGTGGAGCTCTACGGTCCGAGTCCCAAGCTCAGCCTGCGCACGCTGTCGGGCGCTTCGTGGACGGTGGGCCTCTTGCTTCGTCCCGCTGCCGGCACCCTGCTCTCACCGGTTGCGCCCGCCGCCCTGCTCAGTAGCCACGTTCGGATTTGCAGTTCAGAGAGCAGCAGCGCACTCGCCGAGCTCACGAGAGCCATGAACGACCGCGCCCCGGCACAGGTGCTGCTCGAGTCACTCCGCAATTGGCTCGAGCCCGTCGCAGCCCGAGTGACTGACGTCGGACGCGCGGTGAATCGAGCTTTCCGCCTCGCCGAGGAGGACCCGCACCTCGTGCGCGTCGAAGAGCTCGCCCGCCGGGTCGGCGTCTCTCGGCGTAGCCTCGAGCGCCTCACTCTCGGCTACGTTGGCGTCACGCCCAAGTGGCTCATCGAATGTCGCCGCCTGCAGGAGGCCGCCGGGGCGCTCCACCTGAAGCCAGACACCGATCTCACGCGCTTGGCGCAAGAGCTCGGCTACGTGGACTACGCCCATTTCTCGCGCAGCTACAAGAAGGTCCTGGGCGAGACGCCCGACCAGAGCCGCGCCCACGCCGCGGAGCGGACGCAGACCGCCGCCGCGAGCTAGCCCGCGCAGCGTGCGGATGCTATCGCGGCGCCTCCCATGCCCAAGCCACCCCCGAAGCGCCACGCCGAAGCTGGGAGCGCCAGAAAGCCCGCCCCGCGCGGACGCCCAGCCGCGGACCGCTACGAGGGCACGTTCCGGCGGGATCGACCGGCGCGGGAGAAGCCCCAGCGGCCGTTCGAGCCTGGTCGCCGCGAGCGGCGCGCGCTGAGCCACGTCGGCGGCGCGGTGACGTTTCAGGGCGGCACGGCGGACGAGCAGGCCGCCATCAAGGGCGCGCTCGACGTCTCGGCCGACGAGAACAGTGTCATGCGGGACGTGCATGGCTTCCACAGCTACCCGGCGCGACTGCATCCGCTGACGGCGCATCGCTTGATCGAGGGGCTATCGAAGCCCGGCGCGCGCGTGTTCGATCCGTTCTGCGGCAGCGGCACGGTGATCGCCGAAGCGCGCGCGCTCGGTCGTGTGGCGCTCGGCTCGGACTTGAATCCTCTGGCCGTCGAGCTCGCGTGGCTCAAGAGTCGCGGGCCGACCGCGCGCGAGGTCGAGCAGCTGCTGGCGTCGGCCGAGCGCATCGCGGAGATGGCCGAGGAACGCCGAGTGCGCAAGGCCGAGCCGTACGTGCGCTACGGCGCGGACGATCGCGAGCGTTACCCGATTCACGTGCTGCTCGAGCTCGACAGCATCGCCCACGGTATCGGCCTTTTGCCGAAGACGGAGCAGTCGCGCATCCTGCGCCTGGTCGTCTCCTCGATTCTGACCAAGGTGGCGTACTCGGAGGGCGATACGACGCGCCAGAAAGCGCCGCGCCGTTTGCCGAGTGGCTTCACCATCGGGCTCTTCATGGAGAAGACGCGCGAGCTGTGCGAGCGTTTCGCGGCGTACAGGGACCGCATCGGGGACCGCGCGCCACGCGCCACGGTGGCCACTGCCGACGCGCGCGCCGTCGAAGGACTGGAGACGGCATCGATCGATCTCATCGTCACCTCGCCGCCCTACCCCGGCGTCTACGACTATCTGGAGCACCACATCCACCGCCTGCGCTGGCTTGGGCTCAAGCCGGGCTTCTTGCAGGAACAGGAGATCGGCTCGCGGCGCGGCTATCGACGCCTACGCTTCGACGAGGCGGTCGAGCTCTGGCGAGAAGAGATGGGCGCGAGCTTGCGCGAGATGCGGCGCCTGCTCGCCAACGACGGGCGCGGCGTCGTCATCGTGGCCGATTCGGTCATCGATCGGCAGGCCTTCCGGGCCGACGAGGCGTTTGCTGCGATTGCGGGCCCGAGTGGCCTCGAGGTGAAGGTGATCGCCTCGCAGGAGCGGCCCATCTTCCTCTACGGGGCCGAAGCAGCGTTCGACGAAGCGCCGCGGCGCGAGCACCTCATCGTGGTGCGTCCCGGCGAGCGTCCCCGGCGAGCCAAGCCATCACCTGAGGCTCGAGACCGAGAGGAGCCGCGAGCCCCAAGTCGAACTTCGGCCCGAAGCCCAGATGCCCCGCCGAAGGATCCCACACGACGTCGAATCGTGTCTGGGCGAGAGCCGGCAGCACCGAAGAAGGGGGCACCATCGGGTCGTGCGTCGCCCCGACGTACAGCGCGTCGACCTTGATCTCGCCCAGCTTCGGGCCGACGCTCACTTTTCGATAATAGTCGACGGCACCCGCGAAGCCGAAGCGGGGCGCGATGACGCGCTCGTCCCACTCGCGGAAGCGGCGGATGCGGCGCGCCTCCTCGGGCACGATGCCGCGCGGATTGCGCTGGTAGGCCACGGTGTAGATCTCGTGCAAGCTCTTCATCACGTGAGTGCGGTAGACGTTCAGCCGCGCAGCATCGAGGCTGGTCGCGATCGGATCCAGGAGCAGCGGCGCGCCCACCGCTGCGACCCGGCGCAGCTTCGGATGCACGCTGGCCGCGGCGAAGCTCATGACCAAATGCCCGCCAAGTGAGTACCCGAGCAGGTCGACCGCTTCGATGTCGGCAAAGAGCTCGCTGTCCAAGGCAGCATGGATGTCGCTCCACAGCCCGGCATGGGCGAAATCCTGACCCGAGCGATCCGAGCCCCGCGTCGACAGGAGCAGACAAGTGATCCCGCGGCGGTCCGCCTCGCAGAGTGGGCCCGCCATGTAGCCGCTCTCGGCGCTGCCCCCGAGGCCGTGCACGACGAGCAGTGCCGTCTTGGATTTTCGCACCAGCGCTCGGCCCGAGAGTCCCACACTCCCCACGTCCGGATCGGTGAGCGTGGTGGACCAAGGCAGGGTGTCTGGACGAACGGGTGGCGACAGCGTTCTGGAAAAGAACGGCCCAAGCGTAGCGGCATGGCCGCGCAGCCGATCAGAGAGCGTAGCGGCATGGCCGCGTAGCCGATCCCAGGTTCCGCCCAGCTCGGGCTCGCGCGGCTCGGCACTCACAGGCCGCATTCTGTGCGCGCGGGCGCAAAAAAGCACCTGTTGTCCACCGACGACGCGTGCTTGGATAACGCCATCATGGAAAAGGCCCTTCCGCTGTCTTTGCTCCTGCTCTCCTTCTCCGGCGCGGCCGCGCTCGCAGCATGCTCCGATCCCGGGACGTCGACCGGGACCGGCGGGTCGAGCAGCAGCGGCGGCGCGTCCGGCAGCGGTGGCCAGAGTGGCGACGGCACCGTGCCGAGCGACACCTCGCAAGCGGGCATCGAGGCCTTCCTGGCCGCTGGGACGTACAAGAATGCGCCGTGGGTGGGCGATGCCGCGCCGCGCGCCATGATGGGATCGACGAGCCCGCACGGCCACGTGCAGGTGTTCTACAACCCCGCTGCCGTCAGCAGCCGGAACGATGGCCAGAACGACTACGGCGACGACCCAGGCAATGCCCTCGGATCGATGGCGGTGAAAGAGCTCTACAGCGTCGGCGGGGAGCTCCAGGGCCACGCGGTCATGCTGCGCACGGCCGTGAGCGGCCCCAGCAACACGAATCCCAACGACTGGATCTACTACTGCAACTCGTCGACCTCGACTTGCACTGGGCAGACGGAGAGCGGACCTCTCTACCCGAACCCCACGGAATGCCGCACCTGCCACGGCGGCACCTTCATCGGCCCCTTGCCGCCCTGAACCGCTGGCTCACGCGGCGTTAGGCCCGCAAGTCAGCGACGTTTCCGGCGCTCCGCCAGCCTTTTCGCGGGAGCGAGCCGTGGCACGGGGCGGCGTCTTTACACGCGCCTTCTTGGGGCGTTATGCCCCCGCCCATGTCGCTGAACAAACTGAGCATTCGGGATCTCGATCTGGCCGGTAAGCGCGTGTTCATCCGCGTGGACTTCAACGTGCCCTTGGCCGACGGCAAGATCACGAACCCCGCGCGCATCGTCGCCGCCCTGCCCACGATCCAGTACGCGCTCGAAAAGGGAGCCAGCGTGGTCTTGGCCAGTCACCTCGGCCGGCCGGATGGTGAGCGCAAGCCCGAAGACTCCATGGCCCCCGTCGCCGTCGAGCTGGAGAAGCAGCTCGGACGGCCGGTGACCTTCTTGAACGACTGTGTCGGACCCGAGGTCGAAGCGGCGTGCGCCAAGCTCGCCCCCGGCACCGTCGTCCTGCTCGAGAACCTGCGCTACCACAAGGAAGAGGAAGGCAAGGGCGCGACCAAAGAAGCCATCGCTGCTTTCCGTGCGTCCTTGACCAAGCTCGGTGACGTGTACGTCAACGACGCCTTCGGCACCGCGCACCGCGCGCATTCGTCGATGGTCGGCGTCTTGCACGACAAGCGGGCCTCCGGCTTCTTGATGCAGGTCGAGCTCGACTACTTCAACAAGGCCCTGTCGAGCCCTGATCGGCCGTTCCTGGCCATCATGGGCGGCGCCAAAGTGGCCGACAAGATTCAGCTCATCGAGAACCTGCTCGACAAGGTCAACATCATGATCATCGGCGGCGGCATGGCCTACACCTTCAAGAAGGTCGTAAATGGCATGAAGATCGGTAACAGCCTGTTCGATGCCGAAGGCGCCAAGATCGTCGAAGGCTTGGTGAAGAAGGCCAAGGACAAGGGCGTCGAGCTGGTCTTCCCGGTCGACTACGTCACGGCCGACAAGTTCGCGGCCGATGCGACGACCGGTTCGGCCACCGACGAGTCCGGCATCCCCGACGGCTGGCAGGGGCTCGACTGCGGTCCCAAGTCGCGCGAGCTCTTCGCCGCAGCGATCAAGAAGTCCAAGACCATCATCTGGAACGGACCGGTCGGCGTATTCGAGTTCGAAGCCTTCGCCGCAGGCACCAAGGCAGTGGCCGCGGCCATCGTCGAGGCGACTCAGGCCGGAGCCATCACCATCATCGGTGGCGGCGACACGGCAACGGCCGCCAAGAAGGCCAAAATCGTCGACAAAGTCAGCCATTGCTCCACCGGCGGCGGCGCCTCGCTCGAGCTGCTCGAAGGCAAGACGCTGCCGGGCGTGGCGGCACTCTCCGACAAGTGACAAGTAGGGCCGACAACTAGAGCCGACAACTAGACCTTGCGAAAACGAAAGAAAAGGAGCGCCCTCGAGCTGAGGTGCGCTCCTTTTTTTGCGCCTTGCAGCCGCGGCGAAATGACCACGTCATGACGTACGGATCGCCCGGGAACGGCTAGATCCTGGGCCATGAATTCGAACGTCGAGGTTGCCCCCCGGCTGGTCGCGGGCGACCCCAATGAACGCATCAACTGGCAGCTCTCGGTGCCGTTCTTCGTGATGCATCTCTTGCCGCTCGGCGCCCTCTGGTTCCATCCGACCCTCGTCGACTGGCTCGTCTGTTTCGGTCTCTACGGCGCGCGCATGTTCTTCATCACCGGCGTCTACCACCGGTACTTCGCGCACCGGGGCTACAAGGCTGGCCGGCTCGTGACGTTCCTGCTCGCCTTCGGTGGCGGCACGGCCGCGCAAAAGGGCGCTCTCTGGTGGGCCAGCCACCACCGCTGGCACCACCGCTTCTCCGACACCGATCGCGATCCGCACCAGTCGAGCCGCGGTTTCTGGTGGAGCCACGTGCTCTGGATCCTCTGTAACAAGTACAACCAGACGCACTACGAGACGATCAAGGATTTCGCCAAGTACCCCGAGCTCGTCTTCTTGAACAAGCACCACCTGATTCCGCCGGTCGTGCTCGGCTTCGTGGTGTGGTTGGTGGGCGGCTGGAGCATGCTGTTCACCGGATTTTTCCTATCGACCGTGCTGCTCTACCACGGCACCTTCTCCATCAACTCACTCACACATCGGTTCGGCCGCGTGCGCTACAAGACGGGCGAGACCAGCAAGAACTCCCTCTTGCTTGCGCTCGTCACGCTGGGTGAGGGCTGGCACAACAATCACCACTACTACGCGTCGACCGCCAACCAGGGTTTCTTCTGGTGGGAAGTGGACATCAGCTACTACGTGCTGCGCGTGCTGTCTGTGTTCGGCCTGGTGAGCGATCTGCGCGTCCCGACCAACCGCGCCCGCTTCAAGAACTGGGTCGACGTCGCGGCGCGCGACCGCCTGCTCGCCCGCTATGGGCTCGACGCCCCGGAAGAGCACACCCACGACGCTCCCGAGGAGCGCGACTCCTCACCCGGACTCTCGAGCGTTCCGCCGGCGCCAGCAGAGTGAGGGCCGGCACAGTGAGCGGCCCCGTCACAGGTAGAGCGCCTGGACGGCCAGGTACAGCGCAGGCAGTCCCACATAGGGGAAGATGCGCCAAGCCAGGATGATGCCCAAGAAATAGTAGATGCCGGTCGTGCGGACCTTGTCGTAGAAGGAACCCATCGTGCGCGGGAAGAGCCCCTCGAGCACGCTGGCGCCATCGAGCGGCACCGCCGGCAAGAGATTGAAGACGCCGAGCAGCACGTTGAGCGACAGCATCACGCTGAGGCCTAAAGCCAAGGCTCCGTAGGGACTCCGGTAGCCCTCGGGGCCCTTTGCCTGGACGATGGCGTCGAGGCTCATCGAGCTATTGAGGTCGAGCACGTCCGCACCGACCAACAAACGAATCGCCACGAACGCGACGAGCGCGAGCGTGAGATTCGCGGCCGGACCAGCGAGCGACATGATGGCGTACTTCTTCGGATAGCGACGGGCCCACCTGGGATCGAACGGCGCTGAGGCCCAGCCGATCATCCAGCCCGTCATGAAGAAGCTGAGCAGGGGGATGAGCACGAGCCCGAACGGCGAGCGCCGGATGTGCGGCACCGGGTCGAGGCTCACCTGGCCGCCCTCGTACGCGGTCGAGTCACCGCCCCAGTAGGCCACCTGGGCATGGGCAAACTCGTGGAACGTAGTGCTGAACAGAAACACCACGTACCAGACCAGAAGTTCAGGCAATTTTTCCATGAGGAGTGGAACAGCGACGGCCGTGCTCCGTTGAGCGCGCTTTCATAGCCTGGC
>Ga0164308_10001972_pt1 | contig 10940 bp, 10 predicted proteins | sample Whisoiple_246_MG_FD_109983 | JGI IMG/M metagenome (GOLD analysis project Ga0164308, IMG submission 109983) | Soil microbial communities amended with fresh organic matter from upstate New York, USA - Whitman soil sample_246_MG | ecosystem: Environmental > Terrestrial > Soil > Unclassified >... | reverse complement strand
TCAGGTCGCGATTGCCTTGCAGCCGTTGGACTTGCGGAAGAGAGTAGATATTCCTGCTCCGGCCGCTTGGCTATCGACGGATAGCACCTCGCCAGAGAGCCATTCAATTGTCGAGTGAGCCGGCATCTTTCGAACCAATGCGCTTGAGGTCGTTCGCCATCGCGCGGATACTTTCGGTGATGCCAAAGGTGCATGCGCCGGTTTGTGACGATGAGCTTGATGCGGCCGACACCGGCGGGCAGTCGATGGAACCAACGCGCGATGCCTGAAGCGGGCGTGGCTCATTTTCGTGTCAGCGGCATTCTCAAGCTCCGGAGCCGACCGGGGCTCTTTATCTGCAAAGAAATCGTCGACGGCGTCGTCCAAGAAGGAATGAGGATCGAGTGGCCAATTCACGGCGATGCGATCACGACTGGGCTCGAAGTTCGACAGGTCGAATTCGTCGACTATTGGCCGGGTGCCTCGGGCATCGCACTCGGTGTTCGATTCGACGAAGAGGAAGACGAGAACGAGCAGTTCCTTCGCCGCTTTCTGGAGGTCGGCATGGTCGTCAATATTTCGCCGGCATAGGTGGTCTGAAAGGTGACGTCGTCGCGCGCCACGCACCGGCTTGCCGCCGCTGGCCCTAGCGAGGAAGACTGGTTCTTCTAGATTACCGCGCGCCGAGCGCTGGCGCGCGACCCCGTGGTGCTTGGTCGCCCCTGCGTCACTACAGCGAACCGAGAAGTTGCGTCCGATGCAAGGGGATGGTCAGTGCGTGCACGGGGCTGCTGCCAATTTCACGCGTTCCGCTGAGGCCGGACCAAGGCGGTGCTTGTCCGTAGGAAACTCTGGCGTGTTTAGCCGCTTTGAGCACGCGCGCGATTGCCACGCAATTCAGGTGCCGTGGTTCATGATGTAGATGTACGCGGTTCCAAGCTGACCGTCGTCGATTCCGAGACACGCGTAGCGGGCGCCGGGTAACTGCGCTTCGAACGATCGCATGTGCACCGCCCGCGAGGGATCCCAAAATTCGTCTGCTGGCATGAAGCAGCCAACGCTTTCGCGAAGTTTGTCCGTTGGGATCGCGCTGTCTACGATGAACGCAGGCAGAGCACTCGTAGGCAATGCGACTTGCAAACGCACCATGTCGTCCATCCCGTTTTGTCGCTCGAGCTTGAGCAAGCGCGAGCTGGCCGGAAACTTCACGCCGAGCTCCCGCCCGAGGGCTGCCCATTCACTCGCGCTCGGTGGCGGCGGTGGACCCTTGCGATGCGGCTCGCAAGCGCTCAGCGCCAGCAGAGCCAAGCGCAACCTATGGCGTCTCATCGACCCCCGGATGCATCGAGCTGAGGCTTGGGAATCGCGGCGCCCTTGGGCCAGGTCAGGTGTCGTTGCAACGAGCCTCGGCAGTCGAACTCGCGCGCCAATCCCTGACGGTGGAATTCGCCCATGAACTCGTCGGTGATTCGGATCCCGGCAATCGTCACCGATTTGCCGACGTCCCAATTGTACTCTGAAACGCGAGCACGGCCAAATGCGTCCCGTGGCCGAAAATGCCGTCTGCCTTAGCAATCTTGGAGGGGCTGCTCTTCAGGAAGCCGAATTCGATTAGCGCACCTTGAAGAAGCGCGACAGCCGGATTTCGGCTTCCCTCGCGCAAGGTCGCTATCTTGCGAGCAACATTTTCCAAGACGTTCGAAGTCGCAAAAATATCGTATGCGAGCATATTCCCCGGATGTGCGTTGGTTTGATGGACGTCCAACCCCGAACTCGACCAAAGCGCAGCGAACCGCGCGCGTCAACTACGAGGGGTAGCGCGAAAGAATGTGACGCGATTGGCGAAAACGAGGTGACAACCCCCAAAGCTACACCTGTTCACGCCCGCTCACGGTTTTTCTCGAGCGTCGTCCATCCGCAAGCGAGTGCGCTCCAAACTCGCTCGCGACTTCGAGAAGCTCACCGCGAAGTCCGTCGCGGCGTTCCTCGTACCCGTCGAGCACCGAGCTTTGCGACGCGCTGAGAGCGCCTTGCCCGCTTACCCAACCAAACGGAAGAGTCTGATCGGGAACTCCCGAATGGGTTGGGGGTAAGCGGGCTCGGCGAGCCATGTGCGGCGAAAAGCTTGGAGTGCGGGGTCAACCCAACCGTCTGGTAGAGCGGTTCGATCCGTGTGGCGAAGATGATCACCGGCAGGGACCCGCGACGAAAGGGCGGGCGTAGCCGGTGTAGTGGAGGGGGCGGCGCGTCCGCCGGCACGCACTCGAGCGCGGGGACGTCTGGCTCGCCGAGCGTTGCAGGCAGCGTGAGCTGTGATCCAGGTACCTTGCCCGGAGCCGGAGGCAATCCGACGAACGCCGGTTCCGGTGGCAATTCGCGAGGCTCGGGCGGTGAAATCGCTGCTACGTGTAGCAGCAACGGCGACTGCGAATCCGGTGCCGCGTGTCTGTTCGGAGCCTGCCAACCGGTGTGGCCCGAGCCGAGGCTCTGCCAATTCAGCCGCACGTGCGGGCCGCAGAGGCGTTGTTTCGACGGCTTGTGTCAGCCGACCTGCTCGTCTTCGAGCGACTGTGGCACCGGCGACGAATGCGCGAGCGGCTTCTGCCAACCGCGGACCGCTCCCGGCGATCAGTGCGTCGTCAATGGCGACTGCCCAGAGGGCGGCTCGGTCTGTTTCAAAGGCATCTGTTTGCGCAGTTGCAGCTCCGGCGCCGACTGCGGTCCACGTGACATTTGCCTGAACGGCGTTTGTAAGGCCGACCACGGACAGCACTTCCCGCCTGAATGTTCGTCGGACACGGACTGTAGCGGCAGCCAAGTGTGCCGGACCGAGCATTGCTACCAGCCATGCCAAGCCGCTCTGGAGTGTCACGCGGATTTGACCTCACCAGAGCTTTGCATCCACGGCTTCTGCGCCACGTTCGGTGAATGGAGCCGGCGAATGCGTATTCGCCGACTCGTGCGGCCTCAACTACCATTGCATCGACGCCCGCTGCGAGCCGTGAGCGGGTCAGATTGCGTTTCGCCACGGGCGTGCGATTCTGATTGCCATGTCGAAGTCCGAGCCTCCGCCTAGGGAAGTGATTCAATATCGGCGGTCAGCGGCGCTTCCAGGAATCGAGCTGCTGGATGCTTCCCATTCGCCGCGCGACTGGCACTTGATCAGTCCGAGCTACGGCCTTTGCTTCCTGCAAACCTGGCGCGGACGGGCCTGGTACCGGGGACAAAGCGCGGAGCTTGGGCCAGGCATCGGCTTCTGCAACTATGCCGACGAGCCCGTGTCGGCCTCGCCCCACGGCGGGCTTCCGGGCACGTTCAAATCGCTCATCGTGGCGCCAGCCCTGCTTCGAAGTTGGGTTGCAGAGCGCAACAAGCAGCCGCTTCGCGCAGAATGGAAAGCAATCTTTCCGGCGATGTCTGGCAATCTCTTGGGTCGGCTTCAAAGCTTTTCCTGTGCACTGCAACCGGGAACTTCGGACTTGGAGTTGCAATCGCGCGCCGTCGAGATGGCGGACGCGATCGTGGCCGAGTTGATCGCCGGCGCGACCGAAAATCCGCCAGCCTGTGGCCTAGCTGTGCGCGGCGTGATGCGCATGCGGGAGTGCCTCGAAGAAGAGGGCTTGGGCGTAGATCTCGATACCCTCGCGCGAGCTGCCGGCCTCGATAAGTTTCAGGCGTTGCGTGCTTTCAAGAAGCGCTTCGGGCTGCCGCCGCATGCGTACCAGTTGCGGCTTCGCGTCGGGCGCGCGCGCCAACTGTTGCTCCTAGGCGCGTCAGCGTCCGAGGTGGCAGCACACTGCGGCTTTGCCGACCAAAGCCACATGATTCGTCACTTCAAACGGATTGCTGGCGTGACCCCGAGCCAATACGTGCTCCAGCGCCCTGCGTCGAACAGCCAAGTGAGGCTGAACCGCGCTTGATCCCCCCGGCCCAGGGCTTGCCGGCAATCAACTGACGCGGGCCTACTCAGCCGACTTTCGCCTCGCGCCCGGGCTAGTTGGAGGGCGAAATCGGATGCCCGCAGTGATTCTCGCTTCCCGGCGAAGCGCCGTGATAGCACCACGGGTCGGAAATTCTGAATGCCACCATTGTCCGACTCGCACGCGCATTTGCTGTCCGCCGCCCGCGTTCACGTGCGCGACATCCTGACTCACGCCATCCAGCACACACCCGAGCAGCCTGCCCTGGTGGTCTCGGATGGAAATTGCGACCTGGCTCGCATATTGACCGAAGCCTATGCGCACTGCCTGCCCAACGCCGCGCAGCTCTGCTTCGATAGTCTTGCGGCGTCGCAGATCTTGGAGGCCATCGCGGCGCTTCCGCCAGGCGCCCTGGTCGTCTTGATCCAATCGACCAGCTTTCGACTCGGTGAGTTTCGCATTCGCGTCGAGCTGTTCAAGCGCGGCTTGAAGGTGATCGAGCACCCGCACCTGGCTCGCATGTTGGCCGCCGAGTACCCGACCTATATCGATGCCCTGGCCTACGACCCGGCGTACTACCGCGTCATCGGCGCAGAGTTGAAGCGCCGAATCGACAGCGCCAGCGGAGCCATCGTGCGAGGCGGAGGCGAGCAGCTGGTGTATGAATCGGGCTTCGAGCAGGCCAAGCTGAACGTGGGGGATTATTCGAGGCTGGCCAACGTGGGCGGTCAATTTCCGATCGGCGAAGTGTTCACCGAGCCACTGGATCTGGAGCGCGTTCACGGACGAGTTCGGATCTTCCTGTTTGGCGACGTCGACTTCTGCGTCAACGTGCCGGATGCACCCATCTGCCTGGAGATCGCGCGAGGAAAGGTGGTCAATGTCTTCGATTCCACCCCCGACTTCGACCGCGTGATCGCGCAAATCAGCGCGGTAGAGGCAGTCTGGGTGCGTGAGCTCGGCTTCGGCATGAATCGCGCGCTTTCGCCGCAACGGCGGGTCAGTGACATCGGAACTTACGAGAGAATGTGCGGTATCCACCTCTCGCTCGGCGCCAAGCACGGAGTGTACGCGAAGCCGAACCTGAATCGGCGGCACTCGAGGTTCCACGTCGACGTGTTTGCCATCACCGACGAGGTCGTGCTGAACGACGAGATCGTATTCCGCGACGGCCAGTGGTGCGTCTGAGCGACGGTTTTCGAGTGCGTGAGCGGCGTGCGCTTTTAGCCGCAGACCTGGCGGCAAATGCCGTCCGAGCAAACCCCGCCCGTGCACGAGTCGGTGCAGGTCGGTAGACAGGCGTACTCGAAAACCTGACAAGCATCCGTCGGACCGCATTGTGCGCATTGCGAGCCGAACTGCGTCCCCTCAGGACAAGGGGTTGGACAACCGATCGCGGTGCAACTGAGCTGGCCGTCTTCACAGCTGCACTTGTTGCAGCTCGTCGGGTCTGGAATGCCCGAGGCGCCGCTCGGATAAACGATGCCACCGACTTTACAGGAGGCGCTCGCGCGCAGCGGCGCTTCCTCGCAGCGCCCCCGGGCCGTGCACGTTCCGGGGCGAGGCGGCTGACACGGGGCGCACACCGCGGAACAAGTGGCATCGCTTTGCATCTTCAGGGATGCGAGCTGAGCTAAGGCTTCCTCATTGTCGGCATTGACAGGAGTGCTGCAACCGCAGGGCAAATTGTCGACTGCGACGGCCGTACACTGGCCGGTTTGCGAAGGGTCACAGGTTTTGGCTTTCTCGAGCACTCCCGCGTACTCAACTCCGATGGCGGAACAGTCACTCGCGCAAGCGCGGGCCGTACAGAGAACGGCGCCGCTACTTTCGCAGCTGCAACTGTTGCACCCGTCGCCCGCTGCAAAGGTGGAACCGGCCGGGCGGTTCTTCCCTTCGTAGACGCAGGATCCACCCGAGGCGCCAGCAGAGGATCCTCCCGCAGTTCCCGCAGTTCCCGCAGTTCCCGCGCCCGCCGCCCCCGAACTGCCGTCGCCGCCCGGGCCGTTCACAGCGCTTCCTCCACAGGCCATCGTGAGCACCACGGCCAGCGAGTAGCCAGCGAAACTACGGAGGAATTGAACGCAGGTCATGGCTCCCAAACAGCAAGAAGAATGCCACGCCCGAGCACCCTTGGAGACGGCGATTTCATCAGACGCGCACCCGAGTTGGCACAGCTGAGCCAAGTTACGGATCAGCGAGTCCTAGTCGCCACGAAGCGATCTGCACCCGAACGCGCCAACGGGCGTTTATTGGGCTTCGAACGCGGAGTCCACGTCGCAGCGCAGACTCACGGTCATCGCGCTCGTCGGATCGCCCTTGCGGCGCAAATTCAAGGTCTGCAACGTGCCGCGCGTCCACTTCTTGCCGGGCACTTTGCCTGCCTTTGCCTTGCTTCGGAAGTTACAGCGCAGGTCTAGGAACACTTCGGCGTCGGCCGCCGCGCAGGTGAGCTCCATCTGTTCGAATCCGGAGTCGGTGTCCGAGCCCCAGCGTGTGGGCGAGTAGGTGCATGTCCACGGCCCGGTATCCTTCACGGTGCCACCGAGCGTAGCGGGCGTCGTGGTGTCGATCCAAGGGGCGCCGTTTTTTTCGCCCGTGACCATGAGCACCCAGTAAGTCGGCGCGCTCGCGGGCCGAGTTTGCGCGTTGGGCGCGTTGGGCGCGTTGGGCGCGTTGGGCGCGTTGGGCGCGGTCGCCTGCGCATTTGCGGTCGTGACTCCGAGCAACACAGCCCAACCCAGCAAGGTATTCCTGAGCATTCCCACTAGCCTACGAGCGGAGCGACAGTTGCGCCAGTGCTCGTGGCGCGCGGGAAAAGCGCCTCAATTTTCGGTCGAGCACTCGGCTTCGTATTCTGATTCCGCGCTACCCACCGCTTGTGTGCTCGGCAGTAGCAAGTAGCCGAGAGCGAGCGCGAGGACTGCCGCTCCGCCGCTCGCGGCCAATACGCCTAGCTTCGCAGCAGCCCTGAGGGCTGGGTCGGAAAAGGCGAGCTGTGAGATGAACAGTGCCATCGTGAACCCGACGCCTGCCACGACTCCGAGTACGACGAGGTGCCTCGTGCTGATGCCGACCGGAAGGACTCCGAGCCCGACTCGTAGTGTGAACCAGCTCGCGAGTAGAATTCCCAAAGGCTTTCCCAACAGCAAGCCGAGCGCGACGCCCAGCGACACTCCCCAAGTCGCGCCGGAGCTCGAGCCGCCCGTCACCACGACCCCAGCGTTGGCCAGCGCAAACACTGGCATGATCACGTACGCGACCCAAGGATGCAGCACGTCGATCAGGCTCTCAGAGGGCGACATCGCTTCGCGCCGGGCCATGTTCACTTGATGTAGTGTGGCCGACAGGTTGGGTGCGGAGGGATGGGTCGCTTGTTCGTTCGCCAACTCAGCGAGGTTATCTCGTACGGCAAGAACGAATCCTTCCGGCCCGAGCCACGCGCGGACCGGGGTGATCAGGCCGAGGATGACGCCTGCGATGGTCGGATGAATGCCAGCGGCGTAGACGCCGGCCCATACCACCACACCGGCGGCAACGTACGCGGCTTTCGCGCGGACACCGAAGCGCTGCATCGCAAAAACGGCCGCCAATCCGAGCGCAGCGATCAGAAAGCCCGAGGGGGCCAAGCCCGACGAGTAGAACAGAGCGATTACGACGATCGCGCCGAGGTCGTCGATGACGGCCAGCGCGAGCAAGAGCACCCGCAGGGCCGGCGGCACTCGCTTGCCTAATAACGCGAGGATCCCGATTGCAAAGGCGATGTCCGTGGCCATCGGCACGCCCCATCCGGAGCGAGCGTCGGAGCCGCGTGCGATGATCAGGTAGAGTGCGGCAGGCGCGAGCATTCCCCCGAGTGCGGCTGCTGCAGGCAGCGCGGCGCGCCTCCATTCCGACAACTCACCGTGGTGAACCTCCCGCCGGATCTCCAGTCCTACGACGAAGAAGAAGATCACCATCAAGCCATCGTTGACGAACCACTCCAGCGTTCGCGCGAACGTGAAGGAGCCGATCGTCACTCCCACGGGCGTGTGCCACAGGGAGAAGTAGCTTGCCCCCCAGCGCGAGTTCGCGCAGGCCAGCGCAAATGCAGCGGCGACCAGGAGCAAGACGCCGCTGGCCGCTTCGATATGCAGGAAGCGTTCGACTGGGCGGGCCGCAGCCCGTGCGACACGGTGCAAGCGCGGCCAAGCTTCTGGCGGCAATGACGATTTGAGGGAAGGCGTTCGAGATGTGGAGGGGGGCATGAAATCCTCCCAGCGCGTGCGCTGGTGAGGTGGCGGCCCGACCATCTCGATCCTGCAGCAGAAATAGCTGCACCCTTCGGCGTTCGTTAGATTTCGAACGCTCCCACAGCGGGCATGGCTTGTCCAGGCATTCTGCGCCTTGCCGCTGGGCGCTCCGATCTCGGGCGATTGAGTGGGGCGCGCGTCCCCTCTGTCCCGTCCGTCCCCTCCGTCCCATCAGACGTCCGCTAAGAGTGCTCTGGACTCGGCCCGCAACGAGCGAGAGCCGCCCGTTCATGTCGAGTACCGCTGCAACCGGAGCTCGCGATTCGCCGCCCCGGTCGCGCGGTACGATCGTGAGCTACAACGAGGGTACGGCGTTGTGCACGAGTTCGAGCGCGGCGTCATCGAACCAGACGCCTGCGGCCGGATCCATGACCCCGCGAACTGGATCGATGCCGCCACTCGGGTTCCAGCGGTTGCAGGCGCCGTCCGATTCACCGGGGGGCTTTACCCATAGGTAGGCGTCCAGCAGCGGCTTGTTGGTGTGCAAGGTTGGCAGCACGCCGGTGCCGCGGCCCGGCGGATTGCACCAATCTTGCGCATCGCCCGGCGGGTGATCGGCGGGCGGGGTCCACGGACCTTGCCCGTTGCGACTGGTGTCGATCAGGAAGTGGGTCACGCCTGCCGGTCCCCAAGAAAAGTCGTTGTACACGGTCTGTACGTGCTCGTCCCCGTAGTTGACGACGTAGGCGCCGCTGGCATCCGGCGCGTATTGTCCTGAGCACCACGAGGCATCCCACCAACCGAGCACGCTCGTGTACGCGATGCACGAAGAGATCCAGTTACCGAAGTGGGTGGAATTCGTCGTGGTCTGGTAATTCGATACGTTGAGAAAGAACCCGGAAGCGCCAGCGATGCCGCCCAGCATCAGTCGGTGCGCGGCTTCGCCAACGCCGAGCCACGAGGCGTGCGTAGCATCCAGGTAAACCTTGACGCCTGGTTGCTGCTTCAGGCGCGCGACAGCGGCTTTCAGCATCGCAAAGCGATCGCTCGCGGCGGTGCTCGGATTCGCTTCTGCGGGTTGGCACCAGTCAGGTGCGGACTGGAAGTAAGAGGTGAACCAAGGGATGATCCCGAGGCTATCGGGCTCGAGGATCACGATCGCCGGCTGGTCACCGATGCCCCTGGCAAAGCCGTCGATCCAGGCAGCGTACTCCGCAGGGCTGGTGGCGCCACCCGCAGAAAACTGCGCGCAATCCCGAAATGGGATGTTGTAAGCCACGAGCACCGGGGTGCCCTGATTGCGCGCGCGCGACACCACCACATTCACTTGTTGCTGCACGCTGGCGGGGGTGCCCTGCGTGAACCAGGTTGCCTGTGGCGTGGCATTGAGCTTGCGGATCAGCTCGGCATCCGCAGTGTTTTGGCTGCTCTGGAGCGTCGCTACCTGGTGCTTCGAGCCTTCATTGGGCTTCGCCGTGTAGAGCTCGGGCGAGCCGGAGATGGCTGAGGCGCTGACTTCCGTGGCCTCACTCTGCGCGTCCGCGCTGCAACCGGAAACAATACTTGCGCTGACAATCAACCCCAATGAAACGATATGACCAAGCACTGAGCTCATGAATCCTCCGTCTTTGACTAAGATAACCCTAGCGTGCGGACTCTTTATTGAGCATTGCCGAAAATTGCAACTAGCAATCTGCGAGTCGATGTCTTTGGTCAGCGCGGAAATTGGGGCCGCGTATCGAAACTCCATGTCTTTAAACTACTGACCGAGCCGTTCATCTGAATAAATGACTAACAAACAAGGGTTCAACCTCGGGGGTTGCTAGCTCGGCCAAGGGAAAGCCTGAGATTTCGAGGCCGCGGCCTCCGGGAAGGGCGCTCGCGATCCAGCAGCGCAGCCCAAAGCCGCGCCTACGTACCGCAAAACGAGTAGCTGAGGGCCGGGTGGGGTCGCAACATGGCCCTCAACTCCTGCTCTTCCTAGCTTTTAGGAGGCGCTGCTGAAGCCAGCTGCACTTCCCCGGCCTCACTCACGGGTGAATCGATCTTTACCTTGCAATCGATGTAGCGTGCTGCGAGCTATTCGAGCCTACCTCGTGGTACCCCGGATAGACGAAAATCGGCACGATCGTGCGCTCTCGGGTCGATGCGCGGTATCGGAGATACAAGCAGCATTAGGCCTCCAGGTTGGGAGTACTGCAGCCGCATTTGCATCGGCTTCGTTGGAATGCGCCGTGCGCTCACCCCGCGTGGAGCGAAGCGTCGACCCCGCGTGGAGCGAAGCGTCGACCCCGCGTGGAGCGAAGCGCCCCGGGTCAGCGAAAGATCCACCCCGGGTAGAGCGAAGCGTCGAATTAGCGGCGGCGATAATCCGGAGGGGCGTTCGGAGCAGCTTCGTCGCCCGGACCGCGGATCTTGCCGGAGTCCACGGGATGCAGGTTCAGGGCCATGAACGCTAGGGCCGCCAACGCCGCAACCGTGAGTGCCAAGATCAGCCACGTAAACGGGGAGCGCAGCAGCCTTCGAGTCTCGTCGCCCGGCGTGTTGGCAATCGCGCCGAGATCGGCGCTTTGCTCTGCGGCGGTTGATTCAGTCGCGGGGTTCGGCTGTTCCGGGCGCGCAGAGGAAGGCAGCGGCGCGCCTGCGTCTGCCTCGGAGGCCGTGCCCGAAACTGCCACGGATTCGTCGCTCTCGCGGTTCGTGTTGCTCATGCCCAAATTCGCCAAGGGTCACCTCCGCGAGTCTCTGCTGCAGCGTGCATGCCAGCTACGTGGGGGACATGGCTCGCGGTATCTTGTCCGCAAAGCGC
>Ga0164308_10001968_pt1 | contig 10954 bp, 5 predicted proteins | sample Whisoiple_246_MG_FD_109983 | JGI IMG/M metagenome (GOLD analysis project Ga0164308, IMG submission 109983) | Soil microbial communities amended with fresh organic matter from upstate New York, USA - Whitman soil sample_246_MG | ecosystem: Environmental > Terrestrial > Soil > Unclassified >... | reverse complement strand
TACGAGGAGTACGGTGTTAACGACAGCTCGCTGAACAGGTTTAGACGTGACAACACGGGCGGTTTCTTGTAGGGTTTCCTTGTCAAGCAAAGTCAGTCGCGTATAGATAATAAACAACAGAACAACTTACCATGCTATAATGCTTCGGATTATTCAGGTCATTAATATAGAAGACATGGGTATGAGTATGAGCTAGGGAGTCACAGGTTGTGAAATTGAAGGGAGCAGAGGTCAAAGGCAATGAGTGCGTGGCATGTGAAGGCGGCAAGCTATAACCAGCTTTGGAGCTCTGGCGGCTTCAACGTCATAATTCGGTACGTACCCACCTTAGGTAAGAGGATATTCAACTTCACGGGCAGCTCAAGCAATTCTGAAGGATAATTTCGACACATTAATTCAGAATATCTAATGTTTCAATAACATCTACAAACGATGATTCTCATTTCCATGAGGTTATATAGAAGAGCAGTCGTTTCAATCTTTCCCAATAATCGTGACACAAATAAAAAATCAAAATAGTCTGAAGCAACAACAAGGCCAGCGCTTCCATGCCAAATATCTGCTGTACAAGATAACAGCGTAACGAAAGGTAGTAATCAAGTCGTGAACCAATGTCGTCGGTGCCCTTTTCCTGCCGTAGCCCTAACCTACAATTCAATCATTCCGCAAGAAACATCTCAAAAATTCGTCCATCAAGTCGCTCATATCATAAGAGTCTAGCACGCCGCAAGGTAATTGCTTGGGACCAGCCCGACACTTCCGTCTCCGCCGTGGACTTCAGCCTCCCACCATCCATCGTCTTGGTGACGAAGGACCGCAAGATAATCACCCTTGCCAAAGCTCAACTCCTCGGGAATGGCTGCTTGATACATGTACAATGCGCGTGCTGTAAAAAGGTCATGTTAGTCTCTTCCACTCTTCGATACTGGCTGATCAAAGACTTACCATAATGCAGAATTGCTCTGCCATCTCCGGTATACAGCCGAGACGGATCAGCAACGCTCTGACTACGTTGACGAGTACTACCATCGTCATAGTAGCTCCTCGCCCTCGCAGCAGGGCGGCTGCCTCGACTCCTCTCAGAACGATAGGGATCATCAACCGGCGCGAGCTGAATTGCCATGTCGCTACCTGCATAGCTGCTTCCGGGACGATTCTGCTGGGCATAAGGTGCAGGAGAAGGCCCGCGACTAGCAGCCTGCTGAGGTGACTGGGGATAATACCCCTGGGCTGACCCATGCTTTTGTGGTGAGCTCATGACGGACGGAGAACGTTGACTAGCAGCGTAAGGGTTGGGCGATACCGATCTGTAGCTCATGTTGTCGTTCATAGGTGGCTGTGGAGACACGCTACGAGCTGGTGCTGGCGAAGTTGCTCTGGGCATATCAGAGCCTCTGGTGCCAGGTCGGGAACCAGGCGACGATCCGTAGATACCAGATCCGCCACGAGACATGTCACTTCCCCTTGTGCCTGGTCGCGAAATAGGAATTCCGCGAGTGTCCGATCGGGGCATCTCGCTTGCTTTGGTTCCCGAACGTGCTACAGGTGGTGTACTATAGCCGCCAGTCTCTCCTCTACCCATGTCAGTGCCCCGAGTGCCTGGTCGAGGCATGGATGCTGAGCTATAGCTTCCAGGCCCGCCGCGTCCGTTATCGGTGGCTCTAGTAGGCTGTCGTGACACAGGGGACGCGCTGTAACTACCAGACTCGCCCCTGCCATGATTAGTGGTTCGAGTTGCCGGTCGTGAAGCACTTGGTGGAACACTCTGGCTTGGGGATGGCTCAGATCGCCTTGTTTCGGTCGCTCGAGTGTTGGTCCTAGAAGCAGTACTATTGAATCCTCCTGGCGAACCGCCTCCATTCTCAAACATGCTTCGTGTCTGTGTGGTAGCCTTCTTGGTTGCTTCCTTCATTGCCCTAGAAGTCACTGCAGGTGGTGGGACACCCAGGCGTGAAACTGGGGTTTGGTATGATGGCGGCGGTGTTCCTCTCTTTGCCGCCGCAACATCCGGGTTCACAGGAGCCGGAGCTGTGCGAGAGGCTGAGGCTTGTCTTGAAGCAGCTTCTGACGCTGGCGCCGGAGTGGCAAGGCCGGAATAGTGATCAGCGGACATTCTCATTGATGACTGCTTGCCTAACGTGACACCTTTCAGCTCCGCAAGGGCCAGAGCGATTGGGTCTGTTTCCTCCGGTGTCTGTTCAGTCGCAGCTCCTGGCTTCTTCTTTGTGTCAGGGGTAGATACAGGGAAGACGTTCTGTCCCACTCCCAGAGCCAGACTGGCATTGGCGTCGATGGGCTCAGGACTCTGAGTACGTTCTTTGGTGACAACATTGCTGGACTCTTGTGTCTGCAACTGTGGTCTGCGAACGGGACTACCCGAGTTTTGCGTGCTCGGTGCGTGCCATGTGTTCCTGTTTGATGACTGAAGATCCTTGTTGCTCTTGCGTCTGAATGGACTGTGATTCTTTAAGAAACCACCGCTCTTCTTCTTAGCAACTAATTTGACAGGGCTCGGGCCATTGCTGACAGCGGGCGCGGGAGCGGGAGCTGTGACTGGCGCCGGAGCAGGGGCTGGTGCCGGCGTAGGTGCCGATACTGGTGCTGGTGCTTGAGTTGGCACTGGGTTTGGCTTTATAGGATCCTGCTTGACGGGTGAAGTTTTCCCGCTTGGTGGTTCCACACTAGAGAACGAGCTAGGGTTCGAATAATCACTATGAGAGTCTCTGCTCGAAGGTCGAGCAGATGTCACCTGCGAACTCTGGTCCGAGATGGGGCTGGGCCCAGTCCTGCATAGCATCGTCATGCCGTCCAGGGGGTAAGGGTCGTGTGGCACGGCTGCAACAGCACCATGCTGGTTGGCATCATACGATACATGACCTGCAGGTTGCTGGCGGCGATACGGGTCCTCCATTGGTCGCCGTACTTCCAGAGATGTTCTTGCATCCATTGATTGCCTTGCATCAGCACTGGGTCGAGACTGCATGGAAGGCCGAACTTCCCCGGAGTGGCGCATTTCCAAAGATGGTCTTGGATCGTGCTGTCGCATATCTGGATGTCGCATGTTCGAGTGTCTCATATCTCCAGATCTGCCATCTGCGGGTCTCATTTCCAGAGGCCTCATCTGCTGTTGCATGTGGTGCCCTGCATGGTGAGCAACCTGCTGGGACGGTTGCTGACGCTGAGGAGAGTACTGCTGCTGGGGATGATGCTGCAGCTGTGAAGGGTGCTGAAGCTGAGAGTGGTGCTGCAATTGGGAGGGATGCTGATGCTGGGGAGCATATTGCAGTTGAGCGGGGTGCTGCATCTGAGAAGGACGTTGTATCTGCTGTTGACGCGGTTGAGGAGGCGCCTGGATCTGCTGAGGTTGAGGCTTCTGAGTGCCGATTTGGAGTATCTCGTCAGGGGGCAGCGTTGCCGGCTTCTGGGTTGGAAAGTCACGTTTGCTTGAAGCAACTTCTCTGTGCGCCAGGTCGTTGGCCAGAGCAGAATTTGGATCATGATGTGACTCGAATGTCGAAGGTTGAGGAGACGACGAGCGGAAAGCAGGGTTGATGCTGCGAGGAAATTGGGCGACAGAATAGTTGTCGTCTTCTGACGTCTCAGATTGGTTATCCGTCACATCTCCGCGACAGAAGTTGATATACTTGGGAGCGTCTGGGATCTCCTGGCCGGTTCCCTTTTCTGTAATGAAAGTGATGATGTCCTTTTCCACATCCATAACCTCCAACGAGAGTCGGATCTTTTCGCACGACGAATCGTCACTAACGCAAACCGTGGAGGCGATATTGGCAAACGTCCACAGGCTACTCTTGGTGAAGTCGAGTCGTTCTTCCTCCAAATCTTGGAATTTATCGGCGGCCGACTTCCACTCTCTGTTCCATCTTGTTGTCGTGTCTTCGAGTGCTTTAACCGCATTCTCGTACTCCGTATTGGAAGTTGCAAGGCTGATCTGTGTCTTTTCGAGTTTGGCTTTGTTACGTCGTTCTTCTTGGCCCATTACCATGTGTCCTTGAGCAAGATAGCCCTTGATCTTCAAACACTCTTGCTCATACTTGTCTCGTGTCTAGAACCAAAGTCAGCTTCCATGATAATGGAGAGTCGAGAAGAGTAGTCTAACCTTATTGACCTGCTGTGTCTGCTGCATCTTGACCTTCAATAGCTTTTCGACGGTGTTCTGAATAATCTTTCGTCGCTCCTTCATTCCGCCAGCAAAGGCGGCGAGTGGCTCCTCAAGCTCTGACTTCATTTCTGCGCCAATGAGTTGGTGCTGCTTGGCCATCTGTTCAACTTCGCCTCGGACGGTATCCAACGATGTCTTCAATGTACCAGACTCCTGCGATCCTAAGGCTTTGCGACTCAGGTTCAATAATTTGCGGGAGTATTCCTCCTCAATCGACGCTCGAGCTGCAGCGCATTCAGTTAGATAGGTTTCTGTCAACAACTTCACTTGTACGCACCGCCATAGAATGCTCGTAGTTCATCGCATGTTGTCTTGGCCGCAGTCATGCGACTCAGCAGCGGCGCCACGCCAGCATCTTCTTTGCCCCAAAAGTTGTTTGCGACTGCAGTATCATGTATCAGTCAAATAAACATCAAGACATCGTCAAGGTTTGCTCACAAGACAGCGCAACGGCTGGAGTTTCAACCGTTGATGCGGGCATGATGCCCAAGGGTATTCAATTTCAAATGTCAAGACAGACGGACGTTGTGTTGCTTCCAACGAATATGGATGATTAAGGACCAGCCTGAGTCGCACTACTCTCCACACTAAACACAGAGGAAGCGAGACAAAAAGGATATCTGGTATGTAGCCCTTTCAATGGTGATAAAGGGAGTAATGTACGGTGAAAGGAGAGCTAGCTGTATTGTTTTGGTGGCGTGTAGCTGTTGGCACAGCAACAGAGGGAGCACTGACCACCAGTGTAACAAGGAAACCTTGGAACGACTCACGTGATGCGGGTATAGGCAGTGTGGATCCTCTCGACGTATCGGGATTTGCCGTTCTCAAGGGCCTTGTCATTTTCAGTTACAGTACCTTGTCCTCCAAACCCAACATCGACCACCACCACCTTGTGTACAGACGTTCTTGACGATATCGATACTTGCATCACCACGCGCCATAAATATTTCGGGTCTCGTTGGCTTATTTGACGCCGAATCGTTACGGACTCCCCCCCACCCTATCAGTTTGTAGCGTTTTCGGCGCCCTCCCTACGACGAACGCCGAGTACGACACGTACCTCCAACTCCACCTTCAAGTCGAGTCGGGCTCACGAGTTCCTCTCTGGTCGACTACCGTTGCACGATCGCGCAGCCTCTGCAACGTCTTGACGACCGCTGTTCGCAGCTTCATCGTGCCGCTCCCCCATGTAGGCATCTTATATACGGACTCTTCCTCCTTCACACTTCCCCGCTCGCTCGTTTTCTGAGCCCTCCGGCCTGCCACCACAACGAAAGCAGGCGCTCAATCATCTCATCTCCCTCCGCCGCGAATACACCTCCATGGTCCCACCACCTCGAGCGGGATCATTTTCGCCCAATCCTGCGCAGATACTACAGACGGGTTCGAGCCATTCTCCTCACCCATCGCAGGCCGCCATTCTCAGTGCTGGCGCAAGCCCAAGCGCCAGCAGTCCAACGGGCACTAATTCCCTGACCAAGATCGTCGTGGCACAGGTCTATCTTCTGCTCAGTACTATCAAGGAGGACAAGGACCGTGCTAAGTGGGAGCTGCAGGTTGACCAATTGAAGAAGGTTTGGCTACATTATTGCTGCTGGATAAATCCCAAGTTTGCTGACAATGCACCTACTTAACAGCTTATCGATGAACACGGAATGGAAGTGTTTACTAAGTATTTCACCCGGCTCGTTGCCGGCAATGCGCCCCAGATATTCCCTGGCCTCAACAGGCCCGGCACAAGCCCGAACAACTATCACATTCTTGTTGCCGAGATGCAGAAGATCTCGCACGATCCCGATCAAGCAAGCAAGATTGCTGAATCAATTGAGAGTGCCACGGAGGACATCTTCCGCGACTTTGATCTTTCAACCTTTATGGAACATTTCAAGCTCGATGCATTAGAGAAGACTATATTAGCTCTAGCCTTTAAGCTCACTTCTCGAGCAGATTTAAAGACGAAAGGTTGGTTCATGCCATTAGGAAGTTTGTCCCGTTGAGTATTCTAATGTCAAGGCAGCCGACGCTATATTATCTACTAACTTCCCCTCGTTCATCGATATCCTTTCTCGATTTGACCTCGACGCCCATGCCGATTTAAGCCCATCTTTCATCGCCCTGATTCTGGACCGGTTTCTTCAATATCATCCTCCGAGCTTTAATGCTTCTTCTATGCACGAATTGGAAACACGTGTCATCAACCGATGGATCGATCAGACTCCCGAGCGTACACCGCCTTCCGAAATCCTCGCGGCTCTCGATCTCAGTCGAATTCTCGCTGATAGGCCTTTCAATGGGCTAGTTCGATATATCCAAAAGACGGGCATCGATTTCACCAGAGACGAGGAAACATGTGTTTCGTATTTACAGAACCGCCCCAGCAGCTTGCAGTTGGGCCCCGAACAAGTTTCGGCTGCGATGACCTTCACGGCCATTAGTCAAAGCCCACAGCAAGATACTGGTGTTCTGGTTGCTGCTCTCAGGAGAGTCCTACCGAAATCATTCGACTGGATGGAGGTCATCATTCTGTTCGACCAACCATCGGCTCGTGTTTCTTCTCAGCAGTTCCTTCGACTTTACCAAGCTTTCTTGCCAATTGCACAGGACTCCAAGTCTGGCTTGATAGTGGATATTCAGAGGTTATGGGGCGGCGTTTGGAGGAATCCAGAGGCTCAGCTCTCTTTTGTTAGTGCCTATGCCTCTTTAACCCCCGATCAGCTAGACGCGACGACAATTCCCGGGCTCCAGCGCAGCATTACTATTGAGGAATACGCCAACTCCCCTGAGAATGTACAAGAGCGAGCAATAATCGCCGTCAAGCATCCGTTAATATCCGTTGCCGCGCTCTCCTCGATCTTCAATGTTGCGCTCAGTTCCATGTTGGCATCGACGAGTATCGAGGCAAAGAGGCTCTTCCAGGAAGTGGTAGTCCCGAATCTGGACATCTTCCTGGTCTCCGCCTTCGAAGTACCTCGGCAGCATTGGGCCCCAATGGCTGTAGAAACACTCAGTTCTTTGTTCGAAAATTTCCTTTATAAGCGTTCGCCCCAATACGACTTTGTTCTAGATAGTGTCTGGAGGAAAGACAAGAACTGGGTCATTCAGCGCTTGGTAGACACCCATGCTGTTAAGCCGATGGACCTTCCGGTTATTCTCGAGCACGCTGTAAAGCATAATTGGCTTGACACGCTGGTGTACCAGTCAAATGGATTTGGAGTCGATTTAGCCGCTCTGGCCCATGCTGAAGGATATTTGGATTTGTCCAAGTGGGCACGGTTCAATGCTGAGCGGAGTGAAGAGATGTATAGTACTCTGCTTCAGTTCTTGATGATAAAGGCCAACTTGGAGAGCCAGTTTCAGCGAGGAACTTCCGATGACTCTTCTGTTAAGAACACAACGACTCTCCAAGTTCGTACCGTATCAGCGTTACTGCGAATCCTCGAAGACTTTTCGCCAAGTCCTCCTAGGCCAGAATTGATCCTGGTTCAGCGCGCTTGCATTATTGCTTACCCCCGACTGATCAACTACGGCGAGGGTTACGACGATATCATCGACGCCAATGGAAGGGAGGGGAATCTCCTGTCTCCGACCGCCAATACCAGGATGGAGGAACACTACAAGAAGATGTATAGTGATGAAGTACAGGTTCGCAATATAGTCGAGGTCTTAGACCGCTATAAGCATTCCAGGGATCCTCTGGATCAGGATGTTTTCGCATGTATGATCCATGGGCTCTTCGATGAGTATTCTCACTATGCCGACTATCCTCTGGAAGCTCTGGCAACAACCGCAGTTCTATTCGGTGGCATCATTTCGCATAAGCTCGTTTCAAGCTTGCCTCTTCAAATTGGACTGGGCATGATTTTGGAAGCTGTTAGGGACCATTCTCCTGATGAACCTATGTACAAGTTTGGCCTCCAGGCACTGATGCAGTTGTTCATTCGCTTCCGAGAATGGCCTGCCTTTTGCAGACAGCTCTGCCAGATTCCTGGACTCCATAACACAGAAGTTTTCAAAAAGGCAGAGGAGGTCGTTCGTGAGCACGAAGAAGAGATGGCCCGTGGGCGTAACGGCGCCGGAACACCTCATGGACTAGGATTTCAAGGCGATGGTTTCCCTAATGGAAACTCGGATGAGCTGACCAGTGTTGAGCGTCAAGCGCCTGCGTTTGCTGCTCTGAACGTCGATCCACCAGCTACGGACGTTGAGTTGAAGATCCTGACGAGGATGCCCAGGACAAGGTCCAGTTCGTTCTCAACAATATCACCGAAGGCACACTACAGGCCATGTGTCAAGAACTTCGAGAGACCATGGAGCGCCGACATCAACAATGGTTTGCTAGCCATCTTGTTGAGGAGCGCGCCAAGATGCAGCCAAACTACCACCATGTTTATCTCGAACTGGTTAAACTGTTTGAAGACAAGGCTCTCTGGAGTGAGGTCCTGAGGGAGACTTACATCAGCGTGTGCCGAATGCTGAACTCGGAGGCGACCATGCAGAACTCAACGGAAAGAACTCACCTTAAAAATCTCGGAGGCTGGCTAGGTCTTCTGACTCTGGCACGAGATCGTCCCATCAAACACAAGAACATCGCCTTCAAGCAGCTTTTGATTGAGGCGCATGATACGAAACGACTCATCGTTGTTATCCCGTTCGTGTGCAAAGTTCTGACTCAAGGCGCCACATCAGCCGTTTTCAGGCCCCCGAATCCATGGCTTATGGATATCATCCATTTGCTAATTGAGCTTTATCATCATGCCGAGCTGAAACTCAACCTCAAGTTTGAGATTGAGGTCTTGTGCAAGGGTTTGAACCTCGATCACAGGAGCATCGAACCTTCGGGCGAAATTCTGAACCGACCCGTCATTGAAGAACCGGCAGAGACCCTCCCCCCTGAACAACTGGACGCTTTTGAGAATCTATCTCTCAATGGCATCGGGTCCGGTGTGGGTGCTGGACTCTCACCTCAGGCTCTTGCGCCAACCATTCCTGACCTTGGTCCCCTGATTACTATCCCCCCAACTAATGAGATGGTTGTCAGCACTACTCGTCTTCATGAGATTGTTCGCACGGCCCTCAGCCGTGCTCTGCAAGATATAATCCAGCCTGTCGTTGATCGCTCCGTTACAATTGCCGCCATATCTACGCAGCAGATGATACACAAGGACTTCGCTATAGAGCCTGACGAGAACCGTGTACGCAACTCTGCTATTAGCATGGTAAAAGCCACCGCCGGTAGCCTTGCCCTCGTTACGTCCAAGGAACCCCTTCGCGCCAACTTCACCAACTACATGCGAAACCTCTCGACCGATCTCTCTCAAGGACTCCCCGAGGGCACAATTATTATGTGTGTTAACTCTAACCTGGACTTAGCCTGCAATATCATTGAGAAGCAGGCTGAGGAAAGGGCTGTCCCTGAAATTGAGGAGATGATCGAACCGGAGCTCGAGGCTCGTCGACGACATCGCCTTCAAAGACCCAACGATCCTTACTTCGACTCGAGCCTCAGCCGGTGGGCCATGGCTATTCCTAATCCTTTCAAGTTATCGCCGAATGTCAACGGCCTCAACCCTGAGCAGATGGCCATTTATGAAGACTTCGCCAGGCAACCACGAAGCGCCGCGCTTCCCGCACCTTCACATGGCCCATCAGCATCCGATGCGACCAGATCTTTGGCCAACGAGGTGCTACAGGATCAATTTAGTTCTATCCCTAGTATTCCGACTCCTGCGGAGACTCCCTCAATTCAGCAGCATTTGGGTGCTCAAATGCAGCCCTATGCACCCCCTCATACCGGTGCTAATGCAATGACTAACGGTAGATCACCCGGCTTCCAGATGGATGTTCGTAATCTAGCCGAGCGGGTCAATAAGCTACTTCAGGAACTCATGAGGGTGGCCACCGAGTCTCCTCATGAACATTTCTTGGACCTACCGCGCCCATCTCCTCTTGTGGACGTTGTTGATGCGCTCGTCCAGCACATCATCAAGACTTCGCAGAGCCATGAAGATTTTTCCATTTACGCTGCGGAACAAATCATTCAGCTTATCTTCTCACAGGTTGACGACAACCTGGCTCTCGAGAGCTTAGTTCATGTATTGGAGACACTTAGAAAGATTGCTGGTCCTGTTCTCAACAGCCGCGTTCGAACTCTCTTCAGCCAGCAGCCTGGCTCCACCTTCTTGAGTTTACCTCTGCTCGCGGCCTTGGTTCGGACGGACCTTTTGGATTGGAGAAACATCGATCTGGCTATGTCGAAAGCACTGCAGGCCCGCAAAGAGGGATCTCTTGACTTTTTGGAGCACCTACTCGACCTCACGCTGCTCGACTCCCGCCCGATTGCTTTGTATGCCGACTTTGCCCTGACGCTGGACGCTGCTTGGTCATGGATCTCAGATGACCCCGATTCTGCCGCTGGGCAACGGATCAAGTCAAAGCTCACCAACTCCGGTCTGACACGGCCGACTCGCGCTGACAGTCAGGCTCTCCAACACGAACAGATAGAATATGTTTTCGACGAATGGATCCATCTTTGCCGCAACCATAATGCCTCTGAGAAGGCTGTCATGGCGTTCGTGCAGCAGCTGCACGCTAAAGGGGTTATGGAGAACAGGGATGACCTCTTTGTCTTCATCCGCGTCACCATCGACCTGTCGGTTGAGCGCTTCGACTACATTGTCCACAGTGGTTCCCTTGCCGATGCCTATGTCATGGTAGATGCTCTTGCTAAGCTCATTGCAACGTTCATCGGGATGGGCTTTGAGCCAACATCTACTC
>Ga0164308_10001967_pt1 | contig 10958 bp, 10 predicted proteins | sample Whisoiple_246_MG_FD_109983 | JGI IMG/M metagenome (GOLD analysis project Ga0164308, IMG submission 109983) | Soil microbial communities amended with fresh organic matter from upstate New York, USA - Whitman soil sample_246_MG | ecosystem: Environmental > Terrestrial > Soil > Unclassified >... | reverse complement strand
GCGGCCGTCGCCGTCGGCTCGACGGCGAAGACAATAACGATCAGCGTCGCATCGTTGATCCCGGGCTCGACACCCGCCGCGATCTAGCAGTTCAACGCACAGGTGGCGCAGTTCGAGAAGGCAAACCCGTCGATCAAGGTCAAGCCCGTCGAGTACCAGTGGACGGCGCCGTCGTTCGCCGCGAAGCTCGCGGCGGGGACCCTGCCGACGGTGTTCGAGGTGCCCTTCACCGACGCCCGCACGCTCGGCGACAACGGCCAGCTCGCCGACCTGACCGGCGGCGCGCGTGCCTTGCCCTACTTCTCGAAGTACAACAAGGCGGTGCTCGCAGAAGGCACCGACTCGAAGGGCCGCATCATCGCGTTGCCGAAGGGCGCCTACGCGCAAGCGCTGCATTACAACCGCAAGCTCTTCGCGGAGGCGGGCCTCGACCCGAACAAGCCGCCGAAGACGTGGGCGCAGGTCATCCGCGACGCGCTCCAGATCAGCCAGAAGACGGGCAAGGCCGGCTACGTCCAGATGGCGAAGGACGACAACACCGCCGGCTGGATCCTCACGACGCTCGTCTACACGCTGGGCGGCCGGATGGAGAAGGGCAGCGGCAAGGACGCCGTCGCGACGCTGAACAACGCCCAGACGGTCACCGCGCTGAACATGCTCAAGCGGATGCGGTGGACGGACAACTCGATGGGCTCGAACTTCGACTACGGCTGGAGCGACATCAACCAGGCGTTCGCCGCGGGCAACGTCGGCATGTACGTCAGCGGCTCGGACGTCTACACGAACCTCGTGCAGGCGTCGAAGGTCGACCCGTCGATCTACGGGCTCGCGGCCCTGCCGATCGCCAAGAGCAAGAATGCGGGCGTGCTCGGCGGCGGCACCGAGGTCGCGGTCAAGCCGACCGTCGGTGATGCCGAGAAGTCCGCGGCACTGAAGTGGATCGACTTCTTCTACGAGCGGCCGCTCGTCACGAAGGCGCGCGCCCGGCAGAACGCAAGCACGTTGGCCGCGAACAAGCAGCCGGTGGGCGTGCCGGCGCTGCCGCTCTTCAACAAGAAGCAGTACGACCTCGCCAACACGTGGATCAAGCCGTTCATCAACGTGCCGCTCGGCCAGATGAAGCCGTTCCTCACGGACATCTTCGGCCAAACGCTGATTCCCGAGCCGGCCGCGTCGACGCAGAGCGTCTACCACGCGCTCGACCCCGTCGTCGAGGCGGTGCTGACGGACCGGAACGCGAACATCCAGTCGCTGCTCGACCAGGCGAACAAGACCGCGCAGGCCGCGATCTCGAGCGGTAAATAGGAGGACATCGCCAGGACGAACGTGGATGCAATCGCTGAGATCGAGGTAGAGGGAGCGGCGCTCGCACGACGGCAGTACCGCGTGCGCCGCTCCCCGCTCACCTGGGTCCGCGGCGGCGGTCTGTCCACGCTGCTCTTCGTGCTCCCGCGGCTCCTCGCCTTCGGGGCGTTCTCGTGGTATCCGATCGTGCGCACGGTCGTGATGTCGCTGCAGCACACGAACCTCGTGGAGTCACCGACCTGGGTCGGGTTCGACAACTTCCGCGCGGTGCTGAACGACCCGCTGCTGCCGATCGCCGTCAAGAACACGGCGTACTTCGCGTTCCTGGCGCTGATCTTCGGCTACCCCGTGCCGCTCGCCGCGGCGGTGCTGATGAGCGAGGCGCGGCGCGGCCGCAGCCTGTACAGCGTGCTCGCATACCTGCCGGTCGTGATCCCGCCGGTCGTGGCCGTGCTCCTCTGGAAGACGTTCTACGACGCCGGGTCGGTCGGCGTCTTCAACACCGTCCTCGGCTGGGGGCACCTCGGGCCGTACCCGTGGCTGCAATCGCAGTCTTGGGCGATGCCCTCGCTCGTGCTCGAGTCGACGTGGGCGAACGCGGGCGCGACGGTGATCATCTACCTCGCCGCCTTGACCGCCGTGAACCCGGAGCTGTACGAGGCGGCCGCGGTCGACGGCGCCACGCTGTGGCAGAAGGTCTGGCACGTCACGCTGCCGCAGCTGCGCGGCGTGCTGCTGGTCACGATGATCCTGCAGATCATCGGGACAGCGCAGGTCTTCCTCGAGCCGTTCCTCTTCACCTCGGGCGGCCCCGCGAACGCGACGCTGACGGTGCTGCTGCTGATCTACGACTACGCGTTCGGCAACTCGCTCGGCGGCGACTACGGGATGGCGACCGCGCTCAGCCTGATGCTCGCCGTCTTCCTCGCCCTGTTCTCGCTCGCCTACCTGCGCGCCACGCGCTCCTGGAGCACCGAATGAGCGCCGAGGAACGGCCGGCCGCGCTCGTCACCCCGACCGACTGGCGCCGGCCGGGCGTGCGCCTCGGGCTCGGCGGAGCGCAGGTGCTGCTCCTCGCCGCGCTCGTCGTCGTCGGCCTCGGCCCCATCCTCTGGCTCGCGAAATCTGCGATCACGCCGACGGCGGACACGATCGGCCATCCGATGGCGCTCTTCCCGCACGGCTCCGCGTGGAGCAACCTGCGGGAGGCCTGGGTGGAGGTCGACGTCGGCCGCTACTTCTGGAACACGGTCGTGCTCGCGGTCGGCTCCTGGCTGGTGCAGATCGTCGTCGCCACCACCGGCGGCTACGCGCTCTCGGTGCTGCGGCCGAGCTACGCGAAGGTGATCAACGCCCTGCTGCTGATGACCCTGTTCGTGCCGGCGGTCGTCCTGCTCGTGCCGCTCTACATCGAGATCGTGCATCCGCCGATCGTCCACCACTCGTTGATCGACAGCTACTGGGCGGTGTGGCTGCCGGCGGGGGCGAGCGCGTTCAATGTCATCATCGTGAAGCGCTTCTTCGACAACCTTCCACGCGAGATCTTCGAGGCCGCGCGCATCGACGGCGCCGGCCCGTTCACGCTGTTCACGAAGATCGTGCTGCCGATGTCGAAGCCGATCCTCGGCGTGGTCTCGGTGTTCGCGCTGCTCGCGTCGTGGAAGGACTTCCTCTGGCCGCTGCTCGTGCTCACCGACCCGAACAAGCAGCCGCTCTCGGTGCGGCTGCCGACGATCCAGTCCCAGACCGAGCTCGGCGTCTTCCTCGCCGCGATGTTCATCGCGTGCCTCGTCCCGATTGCAGGCTTCCTGATCTTCCAGCGCTCGTTCCTGCGCGGCTCGGGTATGGGCGGCGCGATCAAGGGCTAGCCGAAGGTCGCCGGCCGATCGCTGCGTCCCGGCTCACGCAGGCCGGATGCTCTGCGCGAAGTGGAAGAGGTTGTGCGGGTCGTAGCGGCGCTTCAGCCGCCGCAGGCGAGCGAGGTTCCGCCCGTAGTAGGCCTGCTGCCAGTTGCGCAGGTCGGGGTCGATGTAGTTCACGTACGCCGCACCTGACGTCACCGGGGCGAGCTTCGCGCGCGACGCGTTCACCCACGCGCGCGCCGAGGCGGCGTCGCCCGTCGCGAAGTACTGGATCGACGCGAGCACGTCGCGGTGCGGGAACGCCGTCGCCGTCGCCGGCACGCGGTTGACCGCGCCGCCGTACGAGTCGATGAGCAGCGCGCCGGGCGCGGTGCCGCGCGCGTCGATGACGTTCCTGAAGCGCGCGGCCTGCGCGAGCGACGGCACCTTCGCCACGTAGTCGGAGGCGCCGACGAAAACCTGGTGCCCGGGTGCCGCGCACGACGGCAGCGTGTGGCCGAGGCAGCCCGCCCACCGGCGCACGAGGTCGAGCCACGAGGACGTGCCGATCGTGAGCTTCTGCGCCGGAGGCCCGAGCGTCGCGAGCGCGGCCTTCAGCCGCGCCTCGCTACCGAGAAACTGGCCGAACACCTGCAGCGTCGGCCCGCCAGGCCCCGTCGCGAGGCGGCACACGCTGCCGAGCGCAGCCGGCGCAACGGGCGCCCACTGCAGGTAGCTCCGGAGCACCTCGTCGGCCTGCGCCCACGGCCACGTGGCGACGAAGTACGAGCCCTGCGAGACCCCGTGGGTGCCGAAGACGAGCCGCGTGACGATCCCGAAGTTGCCGCCGCCACCGCCGCGACACGCCCAGAAGAGGTCGGGGTTGTGCTTCGGGTCCGCGGTCACGACCTTGCCGTCCGCGGTGACGACCTGGAGCGAGCGGACGTTGTCCGACGCGAGCCCCCATGCGCGCGAGGCGAGGCCGAAGCCGCCGCCGAGTGCGTGGCCGCCGATGCCGACGCTCGGACACGTGCCGGCAGGAATGGCGAGGCCGTGACCACCGAGGACGGCGTAGATGTTCCCGAGGCGCGCGCCCGCGCCGACGACCGCCTGCCCAGCGGTGACGTGCACGCTCGCGAGCCGCGAGAGGTCGACGACGACGCCGGAAGTCGACGAGTAGCCGCCGTAGCTGTGTCCCCCCGAGCGAGCGACGATGTGCACGCCGGTCCGGCGCGCCCACCGGACGACCGTTGCGACATCGGCGGCGTCGACGGGCTGCGCGACCGCGAGCGGGTGGATGTCGTCATACAACCCGTCGAACGCGAGCCGGGCGCTCGGGTAGCGCGGATCCGTACGCGTGATGACGGGCCCGCGAAGCGTGTTCTGCAGCGCTCGGAGGCGCGGATCGACGGCGGCCTGCGCGACGTCTCGGAGCGACGGCAGCGCCAGCGCGACCGACAGCCCGGCCGCACGCGCGAGGAGCTCCCGCCGCGTCAACACGTTCCGACCTTAGCGCCCGCTCAGCACGTCAGATCCGTCCCGACACGGCAACCCCAAGGGGCAGACTTTCGGACACACTTGTCCTTCTGCGCTTGTCGGCTGGGCGCGCTTGGGGTCTGATCGTGCCGAGATGGCCCGGTGGGTCCTCAACACCTTCTCGACGGTCCAGCTCGTCGTTTTCGGCGTCGGCGGCGCGGTGGTGCTGACGATTGTCTGCGTGCTGGTCGCGCGCCGGCGCTTTCCGCAGCTCGCCGACAGCGAGTTCGAGCCGGTTGCCGACAGCCTGCGGGTGGTCTACGAGCTGCTCTTCGCTCTGATCCTCGCCTTCGTCCTCGCCTCCGTGCTGGACGAGATGGGCGACGCCGAGTCGGCCGTCGCATCGGAGGCGACGACGATCAGCGAGCTCGTTCGGGCCAACGACGCGCTCCCGCCGGCGGTAGCAGGCCCGCTGGATGATGCCGTGGGCAGGTACGTGCGAGCCGTCGCCAACGACGAGTGGGAGACGATGAAAGACGGCGGCGACAGCCTGCAGGCGAACTCCGAGCTCGAGGGGATGTACGCCGCATACGACAAGGTCGAACCGAAGGACGCCGCGCAGGCCGCGGTGTACTCCCAGGCGCTCGCCGACCTGCACGAAGTGAGCACGAAGCGGCGCGAGCGGTTGAACATCGCAGCCAGCGACCAGCCGACCATGTTGCGCGTGCTCGTCTTCGTCGGGCTCGTGCTGCTGATCGCGCTGGAGTATCGCCCGCACCTCAAGCCGATCGCGGGGCTCGTCTTCATGGGAACGCTGGCGGCCGTCGTCACCTCGGCCTTCTTGCTCACGGTTCTCCTCGACTACCCGTTTGCAGGACAGGTGTCGGTCAGCCCCGCGCCGTTCACGCAAGACAACCTCGCGCGATTCTGGAGCACGGATCTCGCGTATCTGCCCAAGCCCGGCGATGAGCAGCAACCTCTGACGGCGAAGCGGTTGGAGCGGGTCTTCAACTCCATCGCCTACGGGACGCTCGTCCTGCGCTGTTACAAAAACGACGCACGCCATACGTTGCGCGCCTGCCGGCCGGGAGACCGCCGGATGCGCGGGGTGTACCGCTACTACGAAGGCACACTGACGGGTGAGGTCGTGGGCGACGTCTTCCGCGGCTGGTGGACCCAGGCGCCCGGGCACCGCGGCGAGAATGCCGGGCGTGTCTTGCTGCGACTCGTGCACACGTCCGACGGGCCGCTGATCGCCGGCAGCTACACCACCGGATCCTCACTGCACTATGACCCCGGCTGGGACATGGAGGAGATCGGGCGCGTGCCGGACACCCCACCCGATCTCGAAAAGCGCCTCGAGGACCCCGCCACCTTCTTCGAGCAGCCCGCGCGCGCGTGAGCTGAGCCCGCTCCCTCAGATCCATCTCGGCACGACGGCGTCGAAGGCGAGTCGGCTCGAGCCCTCGCCGAGACCGGTGTCGACGCGCCGACTCGTCCATCGCACGTAGGTGCCGTCTCGGCGGCGCGCGAGCGCCGCAACCTGCCGAGCGCAGCCGGCGCAACGGGCGCCCACGCGCGAGGAGCTCCCGCCTCGTCAACACGCTGCGACCTAGCGACGGCCCCGCGCAGCGGCGACCGCCGCCTGCCCGTAGCTGATGCCGCCGTCGTTCGGCGGCACGAGGCGGTGCGTGAGCACCTCGAAGCCCCCGGCCTGCAGCCGTGCGCGCGTCGAGGCGAGCAAGCGGAGGTTCTGGAACGTGCCGCCCGAGAGGACGACGCGGTCGCTGTTGCCTGCCGCCGAGCACGCATCGGCGGCCGCCCGCGCGATCGTCTCGTGGAAGGCGGCCGCGATCTCTGCGCGCGGCCGGCCCGCCGCGAGGTCGTCGTGCACGAGGCCGACGAGCGGCGAGCCGTCTCCGAGCTCCCACGCGTATGGCTCCGCCGCGACGTCGCCGACAAGCTGCTCGAGCTCGACCGCTGCCTGCCCCTCGTAGGTCACCTCGTCGCGTAGCCCGAGCACCGCGGCGACGGCGTCGAACAGGCGGCCCATGCCCGACGAAAGCGGCGCGTTCGCGTGCAGCGTCGCGCGCACCTCGTCCCAGCGCGGCCACGGCACCGGCCGTCCCGCGCGCTCGAGGTGGATCGCCCCGCAGCGCCACGGCTGCCGGATCGCCGCCTCGCCACCTGGGAGCGGCACGGGCTCGAGCCACGCGACGCGCTCGAAGCCTGCAAGGTCGCAGCGCAGCAGCTCGCCGCCCCAGAGCGTGCCGTCCGTGCCCAGACCGGTGCCGTCGAAGACGAGCGCGAGCGCCGGGCCGTGCTCGCCGTGCTCCGCCAGGCACGCGGCCGCATGCGCGTGGTGATGCTGCACGCCGACGAGCTCCGCATCCTGCTCGAATGCCCACTTCGTCGACAGGTACTCGGGGTGCAGGTCGTGTGCGATCACCTCGGCGCGCACGTCGAGCATCGCGAGATACAGCTCGATGTCGGTCGTGAACGCGCGGTAGGCAAGCTCCGTATCGAGGTCGCCGAGGTGCGGCGAGAGAAACGCGCCCGAGGCGCGCGCGAGGCAGAACGTGCTCTTCAGCTCGGCCCCGACGGCAAGGATCGGGCGGCGCGCGGCGACCGGTAGCGGCACGGCGTCCGGCGCGTAGCCGCGCGAGCGGCGGACAGGAAACGCGGCACGGACGAGCGAGTCCTCGCAACGCCGGTGGATCGGCCGGTCGTGCCCGAGGAACGCGTCGGCGATCCCGCCGAGCCGCTCGCGCGCCTCGTCGTCCTCGTGGGCGATCGGCTCGTCGGAGCGGTTCCCGCTCGTCAGCACGAGCGGCCCGCCGACGTCGTGCAGCAGCAAGTGGTGCAGCGGCGTGTACGGCAGCATCACGCCGAGCCAGGGCGACCCGGGCGCCACGGCCGCGGCGACGTGCACCGACGCGCGCCGGCGCAGGAGCACGATCGGCCGGCGGCGCGACCCGAGCAGCGCCCTCTCCTCGACGCCGACCTCCGCGACGCGCTCGGGCTCGAGAGTCATGAGCGCGAACGGCTTGTCCTCGCGGTGCTTGCGCGCGCGCAGCCGCGCGACCGTCTCCTCGTTCCCCGCGTCACAGGCCAGGTGCCAGCCACCGAGCCCCTTGACCGCGACGATCGCGCCCGCGCGGAGGAGCTCGACGGCGTCGCCGAGCGGCAGCGTCAGCTGCGGCCCGCAGACGGGGCAGCAGAGCGGCTCGGCGTGGAAGCGCCGGTTCGCGGGGTCCTCGTACTCGCGCCGGCACTGGGCGCAGAGCGGGAAGCCCGCCATCGTCGTGTTCGGCCGGTCGTACGGGACCGTGCGGACGATCGTGAAGCGCGGGCCGCACTGCGTGCAGTTCACGAACGGGTAGCGGTGGCGGCGGTCGGCGGGGTCGAACAGCTCGCGCAGGCAGTCGTCGCACGTGGCGACGTCGGCCGGGATCAGCGCCGTGCGTCCTGCCGGGATGCTCGCTTCGATCGTGAACCCGCGCTCGCCGCGCGCAGCAAGCGCCTCCGCACGCACGCCGTCGACGCGCGCCAGCGACGGCGCCTCGGCACGGAGCGCGGCAGCGAAGGCGTCGAGCGCCTCCCGCCCGCCCTCGGCCTCGACCAGCACGCCCTCGCCGTCGTTCAACACGAAGCCCGCCAGGCCGTGGCGCCGTGCGAGCCCGTAGACGAACGGCCGGAAGCCCACGCCCTGGACGATCCCGCTCACCCGGAGCCGCCGTCGCTCCATGATTCCGAATTCTGTCCGCATGTCGTACGATCTGCGCGCTCGAGCCGAGGTTGCCTCGGGCGGGAAGGAACGTGTGAGCGCGAGGATTCTGCTCGCAGACTCGACACCCGAGCTGCGAGAGGCGATGGGACGCGTCTTGCGGCGCGAGTGCTTCGACGTCGAAGACGTCGGCGACGGTGAAGCTGCGCTCCAAGCGGCGCTGCGCGGCCCGGTCGACCTCGTGCTCCTCGACCTCGACCTGCGCCGGCTCTCGGGCCTCGACGTGCTCCGGAAGCTGCGCAGGCAGAGCACCGTGCCGGTGATCGTGCTGAGCGCGCGAGACAGCGAGGTCGACTGCGTGCTCGCACTCGAGCTCGGCGCCGACGACTGCGTGCCGAAGCCGTGCTCGCTGGCCGAGCTCGTCAGCCGCGTGCGCGCGCTGCTCCGCCGCTGCGAGTTCGAGCGTGCCGCGCTGCGCGGGCCGGTGCGCGAGGTCGGCGGGCTCCGGGTCGACGTCGGGACGAGGCAGGTGGTCGTCGACGAGCGATCGGTGCACCTGACGAACTCGCAGTTCCGGCTGCTCGACCTGCTCTCGGAGGATCCCGGGCGTATCGTCACGCGGCGCGAGATCCTGCACCGCCTCTGGGACTCGAGCCACGACGGCGACGAGCACGTGTGCGACGTGCACGTCTCGAACCTTCGCCACAAGATCGAGCGCGACCCGAGCAACCCGCAGCGCATCGTCACCGTCCGCGGGATGGGCTACAAGCTCGTCGCCGTCTGATCTTCAGGTTCCTCACGAAGAATTGAGGAAGCTTGTCCCGCTCTTGACGGGTGATCGCGAAGGATGCGCGTGCGGATGTGCCTCGCGATTCCAGGCCAGGTGATCGAGGTCGTCGACGAGCGCCATCGACTCGCGAGGGTCGACGTGGCCGGGGTCGTGCGCAACGTGAACATCGGCCTGCTCGACGACGCGGGGCCGGGCGACTGGGTGCTCATCCACGTCGGCTTCGCGCTTTCGAAGGTCGACGAGGACGAGGCGCAGGCGACGCTCGGCCTGCTGCAGCGGATGGGCGAGGCGTTCGAGCAGGAGCTGGAGGACCTGAAGGCGAGCGCGATCTGAGCTGCGACGAGCACCACTGCGTGACCTGCTCCGACGAGGGGACGCCGATGCGCGTCACGAACGTCGAGGACGGACGTGTGCTCTGCGCCGACGTCGAGGTGATGACCGACCTCGTCGGCGAGGTCGCCCCCGGCGACGAACTGCTCGTCCATGCAGGCGTCGCGCTCGTGAGGCTGTCGTGAGGTTCGTCGACGAGTTTCGCGACGCGGAGCTCGGGCGCGTGCTCGCAGCGGAGATCGTGTCGACCGTCGAGCCCGGCCGCCACTACAAGCTGATGGAGGTGTGCGGCGGCCATACGCACACGATCTACAAGTACGGCGTCGACGACCTCCTGCCGGAGAACGTCGAGCTCGTGCACGGCCCCGGCTGTCCGGTGTGCGTGATCCCGATGGGTCGCGTCGACGACGGGATCGCGGTCGCGCACGAGGACGGCGTCGTCTTCACGTGCTTCGGCGACATGATGCGGGTGCCCGGCAGCCGGGGCACCCTACTCGAGGCGAAGGCCGAGGGCGCGGACATCCGCATGGTCTACTCGCCGCTCGACGCGCTGCGGATCGCGCGCGAGACGCCGGAACGCGAGGTCGTCTTCTTCGCCGTCGGCTTCGAGACGACCGCGCCGTCGACCGCGCTCACGCTCCTGCGCGCCAGGGCCGAGGGCATTCGCAACTTCACCGTCTTCTGCAACCACGTCACGATCGTGCCGCCGCTCCGCGCGCTGCTCGAATCGCCTGACCTGCGGCTCGACGGCTTCATCGGCCCGGGCCACGTCTCCACGGTCGTCGGCGCGCGGCCGTTCGAGTTCATCCCGGCCGACTACGACAAGCCGATCGTCATCTCCGGCTTCGAGCCGCTCGACCTGCTGCAGGCGGTGCACATGATCCTCGTGCAGCTGCGCGACGGTCGCTGCGAGGTCGAGAACCAGTACAAGCGCGTCGTCCCCTACGACGGCAACCCGCAGGCGCTGCGCGTGCTCGCCGAGGTTTTCGAGCTGCGGCCGCACTTCGAGTGGCGCGGCCTCGGCTTCATCTCGCACAGCGGCCTGAGGCTGAGCGACGCCTTCGCGAGCTACGACGCGGAGCGGCGCTTCGCCGTGCCCGGCGTCCGCGTCGCCGACCCGAAGGCGTGCCAGTGCGGCGAGGTGCTCAAGGGCGTCATCAAGCCGTGGGAGTGCAAGGTGTTCGGCACCGCGTGCACGCCGGAGCGGCCGATCGGCACGTGCATGGTCTCGAGCGAGGGCGCGTGCGCCGCCTATTACAACTACGGCCGCTTCGCCAGAGAGCGCGAGGTCGTGTAGGCGATGTCCGCACCCCCGTCCGCGCGCGAGGAGCGGATCCTGGGGATCATCGAGACCGCGCGCGCCAAGCGCGGGAAGTTCCGCGACGAGCGCGTGAACATGGCGCACGGAGCGGGCGGCAAGGCGACGCAGAGCATGATCGAGGGACTGTTCGTCCCGGCCTTCGCCAACGACGCGCTCGCGGCGATGGGT
>Ga0164308_10001966_pt1 | contig 10959 bp, 10 predicted proteins | sample Whisoiple_246_MG_FD_109983 | JGI IMG/M metagenome (GOLD analysis project Ga0164308, IMG submission 109983) | Soil microbial communities amended with fresh organic matter from upstate New York, USA - Whitman soil sample_246_MG | ecosystem: Environmental > Terrestrial > Soil > Unclassified >... | reverse complement strand
TTCGCTTCGGAGCTCTACCCCAAACGGCGAGTGCACGGGTCGCCTCGGCGACGTCGGAGGAGCTCGATCTTTTTGCCGAGCGCGTGCTCACTGCGTCCACGGTCGAGGAAGTGCTGAGCTGAGGTGACGTCCGCACGAGTCACGCTATCGAGAGCGAATTCGCGCCGGCCAACGCCTAATTTTGGGGTAATTCAAAGCGCAGTCCAGAGCCGACGCGAACCGTAACTCGAGAGTTGGGGCGCTCGCAATCCAGCAGCGCACCTCACGCCGTGCGCAGTTCCCCGTTGGGGCTCAACCCCCCACCTGCCCGGAGTTCAGGGCCTGGAACTCGGCGTGCTACGAGGTGCGTTGCCGGATCGCGAGCGCCCCTCTCGAATGTCGTGCCGAAAGCACGAGTCGGTCAACTCGAGTCGAACGCGCGCCGCCAATTTTCGACCGTCATTGATCCACGCTTACTCTGAGCGGGATCGAGCACTTCCTACCCAAGCCTCCGCCAAATCGCACGTGCCGGCGCGGAATGCTGGGGATGCTAACCCCGGTTGAGTTTCGCGCGTTCCGCGCGCCGTTGGCTGCCCGGTGACAGCCGTGAAGCTTGTGCGGGCGACACCTCGGCGTCGACGGCGGTGAGCTCGACGGCTGAGACAACGACGTTGGCGCCGGCGTTCGAAGCTATTTCGTGCAGCCGATGGGCTTGAAGTCGATGGCGATCTCATCGAGCCAGAGCTCTTGCGCTTCCGTTTGATCCGGAATGCTTCCGGCATAGAGCCAATAGCCAAACCAGAGCGAGTTGAAGCTCGGCATGGCGAAGTTCGGGTGCTGTGTTACCCCCCGATTGAGGAGCGGCCGTTCCACGTCGTCGAGCCAGGCGTGAAATTCGTTGCTCTCCCCTTTGAATTGGAATTCGGTACAGATGAAGGTCAGGGCCGGGATCGGCTTGTCGTCCTTGTCCGTCCAATCTCCGGAGCCACCGCCGTCGGTGCCGACGCCGAACACTTTGTTCTGCCCGCCGAAGCGAATCTTTGCTGGGTCCCCCGTGCCGGCACCTTCTGCGAGTGTGAAGTGGCCGTCCGTGGCGAATGGGTCGCCCAAGTACACGAACATGCGGCCGTACAAGGCGTTGTTCGTCGCGGGAAAGGACTTCTTCTCGGTGATGTAAGCGTAGCCGCTGCCGGCCGTCTTGATGTGCAGTGCTTTGCTGCCGCGGGCAGGATGAGCGGCATCGACTTCGATCGTCGCGTCCCCGCTCTTGGTGGTGGTCCAGATCGCTGTGTCGATGCCGTCTTCGAAATCTTCACACAACGCGACGCTCGCCGTCGCGCAACGGCTGGGGCCTCCGATGCCGAGGGGCCCGCCGCCCAGACCCGCGCTCCCTGCCGCTGCGGGCGCTCCCGCGCTGGAACTGCCCGCAATGGAGGCTCCAGCACCGGCACCACCCGCGGTCGAGGCTCCCGCCGCTGGTGAACCGCCGAGGCTGGTGCCGCCGCTGCCCATGCTGGGCGCGCCAGCCGTCCCAGCGCTCGCAGTAGCGCCCGCCGAGCTCGGCGCACTCTCACTGCCGGCGTCGCAGCCGCTGACTACTGCCAAGAACCAGACCAAAATGCCAGACGAAGCCAAGTGAACGCGCATTGTTTCATGCTGCCTCAAGAGATCCTGAAAATCCAGGAGGTCTGCCGACGATTGCTGCTCGTTCGGTGCTCGTTCGGTGCTCGTTCGGTGCTCGTTCGGTGCCCGACTTCTGTGGCTTCAGAATTCTCGGGGAGCCAGGCTCGTGTCTCGGTTTCGACCTTCCGTCTCAGTTTCGAGCTTCACGTACGCGCATGTACGTTTCGAGATGCTCGCGTGGCATGCGCAAGCTGGGGAGACGGTGAATTGGCCGCTGGAAAGCCGTATTAGCTCGAATGGCCAGCGCGTAGACGTTGATTGAGCGGCTTCGAGAAGCATTCTGCAATGAGCGCGCCGAGTGCTGCGGAGAGCACCACGACGAGCGCGTAGAAGACCGGGATCAGCGACGGAGTCCCGAAGCGCTTCCACAGCAGCACGCCTGGGAGGATTACGAACAGGTGCGATAGGTAAACCTCATAGCTATTTCGACCGAGCCAGCGTAGCGGCGAGAACAGGCCGTGGGTGGTGACGCGAGTCCACGCCGGAACAGCGGTGACGGCAGCGAGCACTGCAGCCGTGCCCAAGCTCAACACCGTTACGTTCAGTCCAACATCGGACAAACCGAGTGAGTGTACCGTCCGTCGGAAAAAAAGCACGAGCGCCATCAATGCCGCGCCCACGCCAAGCAGCACACCAGCGGTCACTTTACCGGGCGGATGTCGCCGAACCCACAGCGCCGCGAGACAACCGATAGCGATCTCGCCCATGCACGACAAGTACGAGTGGTCTTGCCAGATCTCGTTGCTGCTCGGCGAGATCCTCGCCCACGGCGCGATGGCGACGAAGGCCACGAGCACCACGTAGAACAGGAACCGCGGGCGGATCAGGCAAGCCAGCAGTGGAAAGCCGAAGTAGAAAAGCTCCTCCACGCACAAGGACCAAAGTACATCCCACGCACCTGGCAGATAGCCGACTTTGGCCTCCAGCCAATTCATGTGGAACGTGAGCACCGAGAAAATCGTTGCGCTCAGCGACGCCGCGGGTTTCGGATCGCTGAAACCATCGATGGCTGCGATTTGTAGGAGTGACTGTGTAGCCACGAACAGCGCCAGCGCGGGGGCAATGCGCGCGAAGCGAATGCGGTAGAAGGTGCCCAGGCGGACGCCGTGAAATGCGCCCCAGCGGCTCTCGCTCATACTGGTGATCAAGAAGCCAGAGATGACGAAGAACACCATCACGCCGTAGTAGCCGCTCCAAAAGAGCACCTTGGACAGCGCCGTCGGCAAGTTGCGTCCGAGCGAGCCCCCCGCAAACGGAACGCGGATGTTCAAATGCAACAGGACGACGGACGACACCGCGCAGCCCCTGAGCACGTCGATTGCGGAATTGCGTGTGACGGGCGCCGCAACTTCCGCCCCGGGCGCCCAAACGTCCGCTTGCCTCCCTACCTCTGACCACGCCACGCCCCGAGTCTCGCACGCGCGTAGCCCGTTGCGAAACAAAGATCACCGAGTCGCGACCCACCCCTCGAGCTGAAGGCTCTCGACAGGGCGACGAGACTCAGGTCTGGTGTCGTCGATGCGCACCACGTTCGCGCCCGGCAGCACTGGCGGACTGGAGAGCGATCCCGCGCTCGAGCCGAGCGAGGTCGGCGGTCAGACGCTCCTCCAGCGTCGCCTGGCCTTGTACGGCAAGGTCCTCGTCGTTCAGAGCATCCTGTACTGGTTGATCTATGCCCTTATCTGGGCGCCGACCGTCGGTTTCAGGGAGTCGCTCGGGCACCTCGCGTCGTGGGACGTGGGCTTGCTCACGGCAATCTATTCGCTGTACTGGGTCGTCGCGCGTGGCAGACCGCGTTCGGCGCCCGTTCTCCTCGCGACGGACATCGCCGGGAGTTTAGCGATCGGCATCGACAACGTCTGGCTCATGCTCGGCGATCTGGGGACGATCTCTGGGGTTTTCGAGAATCTCATCGGGTTCATCTGTATTCTGCTTCTGCGCGCGCTCATCGTGCCGAGCACCGTCAAGCGCACGCTGCTGTGCGGCGTGCTCATGTGTGGCCCGACCATCCTCGGCGTGGGCTTCGGCGCACATCGCTTCGAGCACCAAGCGCTGTCGTGGATCACGATGGTCGGTTTCAGCGTCAACTGGTCGGTCATCGCGCTGATCTTCTCCGGCGTCGCCTCTGCCGTACTGTACGGCCTGCGGCGCGAGGTGCGGGACGCGCGGCGGCTCGGCCAGTACACGCTGGGCGAAAAGCTCGGCGAGGGCGGGATGGGAGTGGTTTACCGCGCCAGCCACGCGATGCTGCGCCGCCCCACCGCGATCAAGCTGCTGGCAGACGGCGGCGATGCCAGCCTCGCGCGTTTCGAGCAGGAGGTCCAGCTGCTGGCCGACCTGAATCACCCGAACATCGTCACGGTTCACGACTACGGGCGCACCGCCGACGGCTCCTTCTACTACGCGATGGAACTCCTCGACGGGATGGACCTGGAGAAGCTGGTTGCGTGCGACGGGCCGCAGCCACCAGAGCGGGTGATCCACATCATTCGGCAGGCCGCATGCGGTCTCCAGGAGGCGCACGGCATTGGTTTGGTCCATCGCGACATCAAGCCCGCGAACGTATTCGCGTGCCGGCGCTGGGGCCAGCCGGACGCGGTCAAGGTGCTCGATTTCGGACTGGCAAAGAACAACGCTGGACCGTCCCCGGCGGTCACCGCTCAAAACGTGGTGCTCGGTACTCCGCTTTACATTTCTCCCGAGGCATTGAAGGACGGCGACCTGGTCGACGTGCGCAGCGATATCTACTCCCTGGGCGCGGTCGCCTATTACATGCTCACCGCCGAGCCGGTGTTCGTTGGAGGCTCGACGGTCGAGGTCTGCGCCAAGCACCTGCATTCAGTGCCCATCCCTCCCAGCGAGCGTTTGGGACGCGCAGTGCCGGCCGACCTCGAAGCGCTCGTCCTCCGCTGCCTGGCGAAGTCACCGGCTGACCGCTATTCGAGCGCAGCAGACCTCGAGCGCGCGCTCGCTGGCTGCGCCGCAGCCGGCGACTGGAGCGCCGACCGCGCGCGAGCATGGTGGCAGCAGCAGGGCGGTGCGCCGACACTTGCGACCGACGGCCATAGCGTGAGTCGAACGGTCGAGATCGATCCGAGCACGCGTCAGGCGGCAATTCGGCCAGCGCCCGCGTTGCCACTCGTCCGACGGGATTGAGCTCGCGCTCTTGCTCTGTTTGGAGTTACGTCAGCGCGCGCCGAGCCATTATCCTGGAGCCGCCCACGTTCTGGCGCGTCGTGCTCAATTGAGCCATCGCTGCTAGTCGGCTCGGTCCTCGCGAGGAGCGCCCGAATCGAAAGAGGCGCGCGCGTGCCTCTTTCACCGGTCGATGGTATGATGCTTGCGGAGATGGCCGCTCATGCTCGTTGACTCGCGGATTCAATCGTCTACCGCGCGAGGAGAAGCAGCCGAGGCAGCGCTCCAAAGTGCCGGTAGCGCAAAGCTAGTTCACCCTGGGGTGCTGGCTGTCCTGTGGTCGCTGCTGATCGGGATTTCGGTGGGCAGTTGCACGGCACACACCGACGAGTGCGAGTCGGGTGCATACGGTTGCGACGGCGACGTGGCTCGGAACTGCCGATTGCAGATCGACGACGGCCACTATTTCTATTGGAATACCAGCCAATGCAAAGTTGGCCTGTGCCGGACCGATTCGTCTTCTGCCTTCTGCACGTTGAGCGGCACGCCCGAGCCGAGCTGCGGGGCGGATAGCGAAACCGCCTGTGCGGGCACTTCGGTCGCGGTGTGTCACTCGGGATACGCGCTGTCGAAGACCGATTGCGCGTCCGCTGGGCGGGATGCGTCGTCGACTTCCGGCGCCTCCAATGCTTCTGCTGCGTTGACCCCTCTCCACTTGGGCCCGCAAAGCTCGTTTTGCATTGCCAACGGCCGGCAGGCCTTCTGCGCGGCCGAAAGCGAGCCAAACAGCAATTGTAACACGCGCGGCTCCGCCTTCGCTGAAGGCGAGCGCGTCTCAGCGGGTTGCGATGGCGACGATGCGCTGGCCTGCGTCAACGGCTACGTGGTGAGTCGGCAGAGTTGTAATGGGCTCTGTATCACCGACGGTATCAATGCTTATTGTCCGCTGTCTCCAGAGCCGGACCCGAGCTGCCCGCTGAGTGAACACGGCTCTCAGCACTGCGTCGGGCAAACGCTCGTGGGTTGCTCCACGAGCGGCTACCGCATCCTCGAGGAGCAGTGTGCGGCACGGGAGACGTGTGTCTCGCTGAGCAGCTGTCCCACAGCTGACCCGGCCTGCGCGGTGACAATAGCTGTGTGTGCTCCGCAGGACCGCATGGGCGGGAGCGCCCGGTAAGCGCCGATCGTGACATCGCGACCGCTGCCCACCTCCGATATTCCTGCACCCTTCCTGAACTGTTCATCAGCGGCGAGCAGTCGATGAAGAACCATATCCTTAGCGCAACGAGCTACGAGTATCGAGGAAGCCCACGCTAGCGCTGGGCTCCCTCGCTCGAGTCAAAGGTCGAATCTGCCCGCGGCTTCGGGTTGATAGACGATGCCTTCCACTCGCATTCGCCGCAGCCCGCGCGGCGATTGCCACGTCACCTCGGCGCCTTGGTGGCTTCCGAGCAAGGCCGTTCCCAAAGGTGCGAGCACGGAAACGCGGCCCGACTCGATTGCCGCCATCGACGGGAAGACGAGCGTCAGGCAGCGCCTTTCTCCAGTATCGAGGTCTACGACCTCGACTTCCGAGTTCATGGTCACGATCGTTCCTGGGACTTCGCTCGGCTTCACCACCGCGGCGCGCTCGAGCTCACGCTCCAATTTCGTGAGCGTCGCCGGCGGTTTAAGATGCAGACGCATGCGTTCGAAAAGCGCATCGAGTCGGCGCAGGTCGAAATCAGTCATAGTGAGTGAATTTTGGGCGGACATTTTCTACTCCTCCAGTGGTATGGCCAAAGTCGACGACGATGGGCTCGCGCTTGCCGAGAAGGCGCTTGCGCGAGCGTGTCGCATCGACGTACCTCACGCGGTGTGCGTGAAAGCTGCGTCATTAAAGCGGAGCGGCGTCGCTGAGAGGGCTCGCCGCTCCGTTAGGAGCGTGCGGCAGTTTTCATCGACAACAGTCGGATCGACGCCCGGCCCGTTGGGCAAGGCTGCGACGTTGTACGACTCCCGAACGACATGGCCTAAATATAGCACCGCAGAAGTTTCGTGCAACCCGATTGCCCAGTTCGCGTTCCTCGCGGGCGGGCGGAGGCGCGCGTCAGCATGCGGACACGAATGCTGCTTCTGGCCGCAGGGTCGGCGTAACTTCGGAACTAGCGGATGTCCTCCACTCGCACGCGCAGCCGCTCGGCGGAGAGCGCGAGCGTGCGCTGCCAGGCGGGGCGCTCGAAGCAGCGTGAGTAGTAGGACTTCAGCCTTGGAAAAGGGGCCATCAGTTCAGACTTGCGGATGGTGCGAAGGACGCCGGCCATCATGATGTCCGCAACCGTAAAGTCGGCGCACGCGATCCATTCGCGATCTGCGAGGCGGCGCTCCACGTCAGCGAGCCAGCGTTGCGCGAGCTTCGGGCCTTCTTGGTGGAGCTTGGGCGCAGCCTGTTCACTGTCGAAGATGCCGATGAGATCGAGGCAGGTCAGCGTTGGCTCGACGCTACCCACCGCTGCGAAGCACCATTGCACGACGCGCATCCGGCCTTGGAAGTCCGCAGGGATCAGCTTGCCCGCTTTCTCCGCGAGGTAAAGCACGATCGCCGCCGACTCGGACAGCACCAACCCTTCGTCGTCGATCACCGGCGCCTGGTGGAATGGACTAATCCGGCCATAGGCTTCGCTGTTGAGTTCGCCGGCGATTTGGTCGAGGGCGTGAAATCGGTACGGCAGCTCGAGCTCTTCCAGCGCCCATTGCACCCGCAAGTCTTTGGTCTCGCCAACACCGGCGTCGAAGATGGTACCGAAGCCGTACAGCGTAATCATGTCATCCTCCATGCGCGCGTTCAATCACGCAGCGGCGAGCATCTCACGCTCCCGCCCGCCATGAAAGGCGCCGGCATGGGTCACCTGGCAACAGCCGTCCGTAGCCGCCGTCGTGCTATTGAGCAGTGATGTCAGATTCGCTCGCCGCACGCTTGGAAGCCACCGTGCGCCATTTGTCCGGTGACATCGGCGAACGTCATTTCCGTCGTGCGCCGGCACTCGACGAAGCCTTGAACTTCATCCGTGAAGAGCTCGGTCGCTCGCACGTGATCGCGACCAACCACCCATTCGAAGTTTCGGGCCGCCAGTTCACGAACGTAGAAGTGACTGTGCCCTCCAGATCGGGCGCTCCCGTTGCCGGTTGCATCGTGGTTGGCGCCCACTACGACACGGTGCCGGGCACGCCGGGCGCCGACGACAACGCGACCGGCGTTGCGGCCTTGCTCGAGCTCGCCCGAGAGCTCGCCCACGAGCGTTTCGATCGCAGTCTGCGGCTCGTGTTCTTCCCTAACGAAGAACCCCCGTTCTTTCCGGATGCAGGCATGGGCAGCGCCGCATACGCAGCCGAGCTCCGGCGCGCTGCGGTGGACGTTCACACCATGATATCGCTCGAGATGCTCGGCTACTACAGCGATCGACCCAATAGCCAGCGGTATCCCCCGGGCCTTTCGCTGTTGTACCCGGATCGCGGCAACTTCATCGGGTTCGTGAGCAATCTGCGCTCGCGCAAGCGCCTCAACGAGCTGAAGCGCGCCTTCGTTGCCAGCACTGACTTTCCTTGTGAGAGCTTAGCCGCCCCCGAGTGGACCGTGGTCGTTGGCTTGAGCGATCACAGCTCTTTCTGGAAACAAGGGTACCCGGGGTTGATGGTGACGGACACCGCGTTCATGCGAAACCCCCACTATCACCAGCCGAGCGACACGGCGGACACGCTGGATTTCGAGCGGTTCGCCAAAGTCACGCAGGGGCTCGTGGGGGCCGTCAGGCGTCTGGCTTCGACCGCTCGCTAATCGGGTCCAGAGCTTCCGCTTTTCGACTCCTCTGTTCGCTCGCAGCAAAAAGCCGGAAACACAAGTAGGAATCGCGCGGCGTTATCGTCTACGGTGCGGAAGTCGAACGACGCGGGAGTGCAATGAATTCAGCCGATTGGTCCTTGCTGGGTACGATGTTGGCTGGCTTTTTCGCGATCATGAATCCGATCGCGAACATCCCGATCTTCTTGGGGCTGACGGATGGTTACAGTGTCGAGGCGCGGCGCCGAGTCGCGCTGCGCTCGACGTTGGTCGCGTTTGGTACGGTGACCGTGTTTACGGTGCTCGGACAGCTGATCTTCTCGATGTTCGGCATCACCATCGCGGCGTTCCGCATCGCGGGCGGCGTGGTCATTTTTCTGATCGGTTATCAGATGTTGCAAGGCGAAGTCTCGTCCGCACACCGAACGCGGCGCATCCGCGAGGCGAGCGCCCGAGAAGCCAACGCCCGTCCTTCGGCCCCGGCCGCCCTGGACGAGGAGGGGCTGCTGTCCGTCGCCATCTCGCCGTTGGGCGTCCCGCTTTTGGCCGGACCGGGCACGATCGTGACAGCCATTGGCTTCTCCGCTGGACACTGGTGGCACGCCGCATTGAGTTTGATCGCGTTCGCGGTTTTGTGTGTGACGACGTGGTTCGGGTTCGTCGCGGGTGAACGTTCGGTGCGCTATCTCGGCAGCTCGTTGCTGACCGTGATCACCCGCCTCATGGGCTTGATTTTGGCTGTCGTTGGCACCGAGATGTTGCTGAAGGGATTGCACGGGGCGTTTCCCGAGTTGCACTGACTCGTCGCCGCCGGTCGCACGAACTTCGAGCTCGTCAGGCCGGCACACCCGCCGCGAGCTCGCCGGTCAGGAGCGCGGCCGCGATCTCCTTGCAGGCGCGGGCGTTCTGCCCTGCCCACAGCGGAGAGAATTCACCGCTGCCTCGACCTTCTGCGCGGGCGCGCAGCGGCGCGACTGCCGTTGCCGCTCCCGGAAATGCTGGCGCAGCGGGGCTGATTGGACCCAGCTCGCGCACGAAACGATTGACGATCGCGCGGGCCGGACGTCCCGTGAAGAGATTCGTCAGCGCGGTGATGAGCGCGGCGTCGCTGGCGAGCGCTGCGCGATGCACGGCGCTCGTTTTGGTTTCAGGGCAAAGCAGGTACGCCGTCCCGACCTGGACGCCGCTCGCGCCGAGCGCCATCGCGGCCCGCACTCCGCGCGCGTCTCCAATGCCGCCCGCCGCGATCACCGGCACCTTCACGGCATCCACGATCTGGGGAACCAAGGCAACGGTGCCCACCTGAGTGGCGACGGAGTCCGACAAAAACATCCCGCGATGTCCGCCTGCCTCGAGCCCTTGCGCGATGATGCCATCCACACCGCGCGCTTCCAGCCAGCGTGCTTCCTCGACGGTGGTCGCGGATGACAGCACTTTGGCGCCCCAGGCGCGCACGCGCGCGAGCAGATCTTCCGACGGCAATCCGAAATGAAAGCTGACGATGGGCGGTTTGAAATCAGCGAGCGCGTTCGCGGTCTCCGCGTGGAAAGGCGATCGCTTCGGACCCGGCGGGATCGCCTGCGGATCGACGCCGCACTCCGCGAAATACGGCGCGAGCGTGGCCCGCCACGCGGCCTCCCGTCGAGCATCCTCCGGGGGCTCGGCGTGACAGAAGAAGTTCACATTGAACGGCCTGGTCGTCTGTGCGCGGATCGCGGCCAGCTCGTTGCGGATGTCGTCGATGCCGAGTAGGGCACAGGGCAGGGAACCGAGTCCGCCCGCGTTCGATACGGCGATCGCGAGCGCACTGCCCTGAACGCCGGCCATGGGCGCCTGGACGACGGGAAGCTCGACTCCCAGAAGTTCCTGGAGGCTTGGGGTCACGCCGACAGCATAAGCCAAATTTTCGAAAGCGATGGTTGACCATCCGCCAGCGCTTGCGCGGCGCGGTTCAGCGTGTTAGACACTTTACTGAATGGTAAAGTGTTCGCAGCCTGGGCTAGACGCCTCGTTTGCCGCGCTTTCGGACGCCACCCGGCGCGGAGTTTTGGAGCAGCTTTGGCGCTCCGACACCACGATTACGGACCTAGCCGAAAAGTTCCAGATGACCCTCGCGGGCATGATGAAGCACGTGGGCGTCTTGGAGGAGGCCGGTCTCGTCGCGACGGAAAAGGTCGGGCGCGTGCGGACCTGCAGGCTCGGCATGCGTCGCTTGGAGGAAGAGACAGCGTGGCTCGAAAAGCACCGAAGGCTCTGGGACTCGCGCTTCGACGAGTTGGATCTGGTTGTCGAGAGACTCAAAAAGAAGGAGAAAATCAATGGTAGCAAAAAGTGAGAGTGGGTTC